>TARA_R110002072_G_scaffold38314_18_pt1 | contig 15241 bp, 21 predicted proteins | sample TARA_R110002072 | Tara Oceans TARA_R110002072 (sample SAMEA4397118) | marine metagenome | biome: Polar Biome; feature: [SRF] surface water layer (ENVO:00010504); material: water (ENVO:00002006), including particulate matter (ENVO:01000060) such as... | depth 5 m | reverse complement strand
ACCGAAACTATTTTAGCGGCAGCGAGCGCCCGAGCGATCGATCTCGCGGCCGAGCAGCGCTCCGCCAGCGGCGCCGAGGATGGCACCCAGCGTGCGGTCGCCGCGGCCCGCGACCTCATTGCCGATCAGCGCACCGACACCGGCGCCGATCAGCAGACCGGTCGTGCCGTCGTCCTTCTTGCAATAGGCGCGCCCGTCATCGCCGCGCCAGACGCGGGTGTCGCGGCGGACCGGCTGTTCGTAGCGGGCATCGCGGTCGTAGCCCCGGCCGCGGTTCTGGTAGCGGCGGTCGCGGCGATCGTAACGGTCGCGGCGGTCGTAGCGATCGCGCTGCAGCTCGGCGGTTTGTTGATGAAACACCGACGGGGCGGCGTAGCTGGAGGTCAGCGACGCGCTGGCGGGCGCGGCGACCGAATGCGCGGCCGGCGCGGCGGCGGCGGGGGCGGAAAGGGCGAGACCGGTTGCGGCGAGGGCCATTCCGGCGAGGGTGAAAGATTTGGCCATTTTTCAGTCCTTTGCTTCCTGCGATGCGACACGGCGCCGCTCGATTTGTTCAGTAATATCCCCCTAATTATGAACAGTGTGCAACCGGGAATTCAGCTTGTTCATTTTGCGACCAGCCGAGCTTGAGCAGCAGACAAGTTGATGCTTGCAGCGGCTTCGGGCCGGTCCTAGCCGCCGCCCATGAACGAGCCAGAATCCGAGTCGCGGCCCTCAGGACTGCCCGCTGCGCTTGGCGCCTATGTGATCTGGGGCTTCCTCCCGCTCTACCTGCTGCTGGTGAAGGTGGTGCCGCCGTTCGAATTCGTCGCCTGGCGGATCGTCTGGACGCTGCCGATCTGCCTGCTGATCGTCTGGGTCCGGCGCCAGGGGCCGCAATTGCGCGCCGCCATCGCCGATTCCAAGAGCCTGCGCTGGCTGCTGCTGAGCGCCTCGCTGATCGCGGTGAACTGGGTGGTCTATGTCTGGGCGATCCAGAACAACAACGTCTACGCCGCCAGCCTGGGCTATTATATCAATCCGCTGGTCAACGTCCTGCTGGGCACGCTGCTGCTGGGCGAGAAGCTCAACCGGGCGCAATGGGCCGCCGTGGGGCTCGCCGGGCTCGGCGTGGCGCTGCTGGCCGAAGGCGCGCTGACCACGCTGTGGATCAGCCTGACGCTGGCGTTCAGTTTCGGCGTCTACGGCATGGTCCGCAAGCAGGTCCCGGTCGGCTCGCTCCCCGGCTTGACGATCGAATCGGGCCTGCTGCTGATTCCCTCGATCGCGGTGGCAGGCTGGTATGCGGTCCAGTCGGGCTCGTCTTTCGCGGTCAGCCCGCAATTGAGCGGCGCGATCGTGCTGGGCGGCGTGCTGACCGCGATCCCGCTGCTGATGTTCGCGGTCGCCGCCAAGCGGATGCCCTATTCGACGCTCGGTTTCATCCAGTTCCTCGCGCCCAGCATCGTCTTCGTGCTGGGTCTCACGGTGTTCGAGGAACCGCTCAAGCCCGCACAGGCCGCCTGTTTCGGCTTCATCTGGGCCGCAGCGGCGCTGTTCGGCTGGGACATGTGGCGCCGCAGCCGGGCGCCCAAGCCGGTCGGTCCGGTCTAGCCGACCAGCCGCCAGCCCAGCGTCTCGCCCGCGTGGAAGGGGACGATCGCGGCGTCGCCACCGGATACCTCGTCCGGCACCGAAGTCGGCACGCGTTCGAGCGTCACCCGCTCCTCATTGACCGGCAGGCCATAGAAGCGCGGGCCGTTGAGCGAGGCAAAGGCCTCGAAATGGCCCAGCGCATCCTCCTCGTCGAACACCGCCAGGTAGCTTTCGAGCGCGAAGGGCGCGTTGAAGATGCCGGCGCAGCCGCAGGCGGATTCCTTGTCGTGGCGGTGGTGCGGCGCGCTGTCGGTGCCGAGGAAATACTTCGCCGAGCCCGAGGTCGCCGCGCGGCGCAGCGCCAGCCGGTGCTTCTCGCGCTTGGCGACGGGCAGGCAAAACATATGCGGGCGAATGCCGCCGACCAGGATCGCATTGCGGTTGATGTGGAGATGCTGCGGGGTGATCGTCGCGCCGACCTGCGGGCCCGCAGCCTCGACGAAATCCACCGCCTGCTGTGTGGTGATATGCTCGAAGATCACCTTCAACCCGGGCAGCCGCGCGACCAGCGGGGCGAGCACGCGGTCGATGAACACCGCCTCGCGGTCGAAGATGTCGACATCGGCATCGGTTACCTCGCCATGGATGCACAGCGGCATCCCGATCGCCGCCATCCGCTCGAGCACCGCATCGATGGCGCGGATATCGGTCACGCCGCTGGCCGAATTGGTGGTCGCGCCGGCAGGATAGAGCTTGGCCGCCGTCAACACGCCCGAGGCGAACCCGCGCGCCAGATCCTCGGGATCGGTATCGTCGGTGAGATAGGCGGTCATCAGCGGGGTGAAATCGACCCCGGCGGGCACCGCGGCAAGGATCCGGTCGCGATAGGCGGAAGCCAGCGCCGTGGTGGTCACCGGAGGCGAGAGATTCGGCATCACGATGGCGCGCGCGAACTGCCGCGCGGTATGCGGAACCACCGCGCGCATCGTCGCACCATCGCGGAAATGCAGGTGCCAGTCGTCGGGCCGGCGGATGGTGAGGGAATCGGAGGCGGGTCGAGATGTTTCCGGCATGGGGTTTGCCTATGCCGCGCGCCGTCCTATCTGTCACCCATGCCCGCCACCCGCCTTTTCGACCGCGCCGTGATCCGGCTGACCCCGCAAACGGAAGAGGAGGATGTCGCCGCATTCCTCCAGGGACTGGTCACCAACAATGTCATGGGCGCCCTGCCCGCCTATGCGGGTCTGCTTTCGGCCCAGGGCAAGGCGATGTTCGACTTCATCGTCTGGCCGGCCGGGAACGGGCAGCTGCTGATCGATTGCGAGCGCGATGCCGCCGAAGAGCTGGCCAAGCGTCTCTCGCTCTATCGCCTGCGCCGCAAGATCGCGATTGCGGTCGATCCGGCGGTTGCGGTTCATTGGGAAGCGCATCTGGGCGATGGCGCGGTCCCCGATCCGCGGCTCGCCGATCTGGGTCAGCGCTGGCTGGCCCCGGTGAGCGACGACGACATGCCTGCGGACGCCGAGTGGCTCGCGCATCGCCTGTCGCTGGGCGTACCCGAGGGGCGCGGCGAGCTGGGCGACATATTGTGGCTGGAGACCAATGCGGTGGAGCTCAACGGGGTCGCCTTCGACAAGGGCTGCTATATCGGCCAGGAAAACACCGCGCGGATGAACTGGCGCCAGAAGGTCAATCGCCGGCTGGTGGTTGTCCCGCTCGAAGCCTCGGAGGAAAAGCGCCGCCGCGCCGCTTACCCCGAGCTGGGATATGCAATCGATCACCTGCGTGTCGCGGACCTCGATTCCGCCGCGCTGCCCGCCTGGCAGCGTCCGGCAGTCACTGAGGCAGTCACTCCGGCTGACTGAGCTCGGGGACCGAACTCAGCAGCATCCGCTCGGCGCGGTCGCGCGCCGCAGTCTGCGGCAGTCCGAGCGAGCGCGCCAGCGCCGCGCCGATCAGCGCATCGCCCATCGCCATCAGCACCAGCGCCAGCGTCTCCTCGTGGACCCGCATGATATCCTCATGCGATTGCGCCTCTTCGGGGGCGATCTCGTCGACCAGTTCGTGGATCGTCTCGACGATCGGGGTCAGCGCATCCTCGTTGCCGGTCAGGATCATCCAGCTCGCCAGCGCGCCCGCGCCTTCCTTGTCGAAGGCATCGAAGGTGAGGTCGACCACCTGCCGCGGTGAGCCCTGCCCCGCGCGGCTCGCCATCACCGCCTCGGCGATCGTATCGCAGACATTGGCCGCCAGATAGCCGGCGAGCGCCTTCTGCAGCCCGGCGGCCGAGCCGAAATGGTGAAGCAGATTGGCATGGGTGCGCCCGATCCGCGCGCCGACCGCCTTGAGGGTGATCGATTGCGGCCCGGTCTCGATCAGCAGCGTGCGCGCCGCCTCGAGCGCGGCAAGCCGCGACTCTTCCGGGCTCAGGCGTTTACGGCTTGCCATCGATTCGCATCCCTCATAGATTCTTAACCATCATGGTGACCGGAAACAGCTCTCTCGATCCCGAACCGGGCCTAGAACGCAGTCGTCTCGACGACAAGCGGCCCGACGGCGCGAGCCGGGACGACGGGCTGCAGATCGCCAGCCGCAGCGCCACCCCCGAAGAACACGCGCTGATCGTCCGCGACCAGCGCTTCGACCGTTCGCACAAGACCGCGCGCTGGTGGCATTCGAACGATCCGGTCGCCACCGCCTGGTACAATTCGGTCAGCGCCAGCCTGCCGCGCGGCGAAGCCTTCTTCATCGACACGCTCAAGGCCTTCCGCGCCGATCTGCCGCCCCGGCTCGCCGCCGAGGTCAAGGCCTTCACCCGGCAGGAAATCAATCACACCCGCGAGCATGTCGCCTTCAACCGGCTGGTGCAGGACCACGGCTACGACGTCGAAAGCATCGACCGCGGCATTCACGATATGCTCGCGCTGACCGAAGGCCGCCCGCCCGAATTCAACCTCGCGATCACCATCGCGCTCGAGCATTTCGCCGCGATCATCAGCCGCCAACTGCTCGCCCACCCCGAATATCTCGCCGGCGCCGACCCCGTCGCCGCCGATGTCTGGCGCTGGCACGCCACCGAGGAGATCGAGCACAAGGGGCTGGTCTACGACGTCTGGCTGCACGCCACGCGCGACTGGAGCGCGTGGAAGCGCTGGAAGGTACGCTCGCTGATCGCGCTGCTGATCACGCGCAAATATTTCGGCAACCGGGTCCGCGATGCGATCGGGCTGCTGGTGCAGGACGGGTTCGACCGCCGCACCGCGCGCCGCAAGCTGCGCGCCTTCCTGTGGTGGAAGCCCGGAATGATGCGGCGGATGTTTTTCGAATGGGCTGCGATCCTCAAGCCGGGTTTCCACCCCTGGCAGCACGACGACCGCGCGCTGATCGGGCTCGATACCAGCCCCTATTCCGACGCGGTGATGCCCGCCGAATAGGCCAAGGCATCCTTATTGACATTGATGTAAGTAACGGCTAGTTCCCTTGATGTTATTCAAGCGATGGAGTCGTTCCATGAACGCACCTGCCCAGATCGATACCCCCGCCCCCAAAGCCAAGAGCATGCGCCCCGCGCCCACGCCCGAGGGTCTCGAAATCATCATTCGCGACGAACGCTTCAACCGCGACGCCAAACCGCGGCGCTGGTGGGCGGGCGACGCCTTCGGCACCGCCTGGCACAACGCGCTCTCGGCCACCTTCCCGCGCGGCGAGGCCTTCTTCATCGAGGCGGTCAAGGCGCATCGTGCGGGCGCCGACCCCAAGCTCGAGGCCGAGATCCGCGCCTTCGTCCGCCAGGAAATCAACCACACCCGCGAGCACGTGGCCTTCAATCGGCTCGCCGAGGATGCCGGCTACGACATCGCCAAGATCGACAAGCGGGTCGAGCAATTGCTGGCGCTGACCAAGGGCCGCCCGCCGATCGCCAATCTGCTGGTGACCATGGCGCTCGAGCACTACACCGCGATGATGGCGCATGAATTCCTCGCCAATCCCAGCCATTTCGAGGATTCGGACCCCGAGGTGCGCGCGATGTGGCGCTGGCACGCGGTCGAGGAAATCGAGCACAAGGGCGTCGCCTACGACACTTTCGAGCATGCGACCCGCGACTGGACCCCGTTCCGCCGCTGGATGCGCCGCTCGGTGGTGATGCTGATCGTCACCCGCCGCTTCCTCTTCAACCGCTGGATCGACGCGATGGATCTGCTGGCGCAGGACGGGATCACCGGTTGGAAGGCGCGCTGGGGCCTGTTCAAATACCTCACCGTAACGCCCGGCGTGCTGCGGCGGATCTTCCCCGCCTGGCTGAGCTATTTCCGTCCCGGTTTCCACCCATGGGACCACGACGACCGGGCGCTGATCGGCAAATACGAGGGCGAGTTCGAAGCTGCGCTGATGCCGGCGGAATAACGCCGTTGTTCCAATATGCTCCAGCGCCGCCGAGTCTGGTCTCGGCGGCGCCGGAAGCGCATCTATGGCCTGCTAGGCTGCGTCGAGAAGATCGACCGATACACCGTCGCCCTGGTCGGCGAGATCGAGCGCGAAACACGCCACCCGCGCCTCGCAGCCCCTTCCGCGACTGTATCGCAAGGCTGTCTGCCCGGTCGGCGCGAAGCCGGCCTTATGCAGCACCCGCCCCGATGCCGGGTTGTCGAGGAAATGCTCCGCGCTCACCCGGTTCCAGCCGCGCATCCGCACGACCTCGAGGATCCCGTGAACAGCTTCGGTTGCGATCCCGCGCCCCCACCAGGCGCGCGCGACCCAATAGCCGAGCTCGTGCCCGCCGCCGTCCAGCGGCTCCAGTCCGATACAGCCCACGACCGGGGCTCCCGCCGCCTCCGGCAGGGTGATCAGGAACCTCGCTTCATCCGCCTTGCGCGGCAGACACGCGAAGGCCTGCGCATCGGCCGGCGTATAGGGCCACGGCGCGCGGGCGAGATTGCGGACCACGGTTTCGTCATTGATGGCTTCGTAGATCCCCGGCCAGTCTTCGGGCCAGATCGGACGCAGCATAACCCTCTGGCTGCGATGGAACATCGGACTTCTCCCCGGTGTGCCCCTGCGCCGCTCCCGCTAGGGGCCGCGCATGACAATTTCGCTTCTGCGGACGATTGAATCCGCGGCTTTTCGAGGGAGAAACGACAAGAGGGAGACGGACCCCCTGAAATCAGGATGGTCCCATCTCCCTCTGCGTCTGCCGGGTTTCGACCCGGCCGGGACCATCCTGATGGACGATCCCGTTATCGAATCATCCGATTATTCGGCGGCTTCCGCCTGCACGTCGACCGAGACGTATTTGCGGCCGAGCTTGCCCGAGTGGAATCGCACGATACCGTCGTTGAGCGCGAACAGCGTGTGATCCTTGCCCATGCCGACATTGACCGCCGGGTAGAACTTGGTGCCGCGCTGGCGCACGATGATATTGCCGGCGACCACTGCCTGGCTGCCGAACTTCTTTACGCCGAGGCGGCGACCTGCGGAGTCGCGACCGTTGCGGGACGAACCACCTGCTTTTTTATGTGCCATCGTCGGGTATCCTTACTTCGTGTCTTCGGCTTTGGAAGCCGGGGCCTTCTTGGCAGGAGCCTTCTTCGCAGCAGGCTTCTTCTCGGCGTCGGCGGCGTGCGTGCCCGACTTGGACGGCGCGGCGTCCTTCTTGGGGGCAGCCTTCTTGGCTTCGGTCTTGGTCTCGCTCGCCGGCGCGTCGGTCAGCTTGGGCGCATCGTCGGCCTTGGCGGCCGCAGCAGGCTTGGGCTCGGCCTTGGTGTCGCCGACCTGCATGATGCGCAGCAGCGTCATCTGCTGACGGTGACCGGCCTTGCGGCGGTAGTTGTGGCGACGACGCTTCTTGAAGACGACGACCTTCTCGCTCTTGGCCTGCGCGATGATTTCCGCCGAAACGGTCACCTTGCCGGCTTCGGCGAAATCGTCGCCCTCGCCCGCGAGCAGGACATCGCCCAGCGTCACGGTGTCGCCGGCTTCGCCTGCGAGCTTTTCAACTGCGATCTTGTCTCCGGCGGCAACCCGGTATTGCTTGCCGCCCGTGCGCACGACTGCGAACATGGTGCTTTTCTCTCATTCAAAATGCTTTGCCGCGTTCTTGCGAAGACACGGCGCGCCCGTCGACCCGCCAGATGGCGAGGCCCGGAAAGATGGGTGCCGTTAAGGTAATGCCCCCCCGAAGTCAACGCTCGACCGGTGAAAATTCACGATCGCTCGCCAAGCCGGTGGCGCCACGGCACTCCCGTGCTATCAGACCCGCGATGTCCTGCCCAGCCCGTCTCTTGCTGTCCGCACTTGCCGCCCTGACACTGTCCGCCTGCGCCAGCAGCGGCGGCGACTACCCTTCGCTCGCCATTCGCGATGTCGAGCGCGCGCGAGGCCGGTTCGAGCCGATCGCAGTCGATCCGATCGCGGTTCCCGAGGTGCCGGTCGCTTACGAAGGCAGCCTGCAGGAGCGCCTTGCCATGCTGGTCGAGGCGGCCCGCAGCGCCCACCAGCGGTTCGTCGCCAGCCTCCCCGCCGCGCGGCGGACGGTCGCCAGCGCGGGCCGCGCGGCCATCGGCAGCACTGCCTGGGGCGCTTCGCAGGTCGCGCTGGCCGATCTCGAATCGATTCGCAGCGACGCCGCGATCCCCTTGGCCGATCTCGACATCCTCCATATCGCCGCCTCGGTCGCCTCCGAGGACCGGGGGCAGATCGATACCGCACGGTCCGCGGTGATCGCGCTGGTCGAGGAAGAAGACGAAGCCCTTGCCGAACTGCGTGCCCGCGTAGCGCCATGACGCTCGCCTGCGCGCAATGCCCGGTCCGCGACCGCGCGGCCTGTTCCGTGCTGGAGACGGAGGAACGCGATGCGCTCGCAAAGGCGGGGCGGATACGCGACCTCAAGCGCGGCGACACGCTGTTCGCGGCGGGCGAGCCGGTATCCTCCTGCGCCACGCTGGTTTCGGGCGCGCTCAAGGTCGCCGCGCTCGACGCCGACGGACGCGAGCAAATCCTGGCGCTGATCCATCCGGCCGGCTTCGTCGGCGAGTTCTTCCGCCCCTTTGCCGAACACGATGTCATCGCGCTGGCAGACAGCCGGCTGTGCGTCTTCGCCGGACACGCGATGGAGGAGGCGATCGACGCCTATCCCGCGCTGGCCCGCGCGCTGCTGCGGCGGACGCAGGAAGATCTTCACGCCAGCCGGATGCTGCAGGCGTTGACCGGCAAGACCTCGGGACGCGGCAAGGTGGCGGCGCTGCTGCTCGGCTTCGCGCAGGCGGCGAGCGATTCGCCGTGCCATCCGGCGCACCGATTCGACCTGCCGCTGTCGCGTGGCGAGATGGCGAATATGCTGGGCCTGACGATCGAGACGGTGAGCCGCCAGATCACGCTGCTCGAACGCGAGGGCGCAATCGCGCGCAGGGGAAAGCGCGGGATCGAACTCGTCGACCCCGCGCTCCTCTCCGAAGCGGCCGCCTGACCGCCCCATCCGCTTGGCGGCGGGTCAGACCGTCGCGACGATCACCACCACGGCGAGCCCCCAGGCCATGATCAGCACCGGCAGGATCATCATCTGGACCACCGCGTCCCGCCCGGCGAGCCGACCCGTATGCGTGGCGATCCCCCGGCGCATAAGCTGCGGCAGATCGAGCGGGCGCTGACGTGGCAGCGGCGCGAGCCGGGTCCAGATGGCCGGAACGCCGAAGCCGGCGACGATGAAGATGGCGAAGATTGCCATCGGGATGACGAGCCCGGGGCTCTGCAGCCCGAGACCGAGCACCGCGATGAAACCGAGGTAGAGCGCGGCCGTTGCGCCATAGAGCGCCGCGGGCATTTCGAAGCTGCGGTCGACCACCACCTGATGGCGCGGCGCGGCGTGGATGATCGCCTGTTCGGCGACGATTTCGCGGGTGAAATGCTTGGACATGCTCGGTACTCCCGTTTGCTGTGCAGACGGTTTGCGCCGAACCTGGCTCGCGCTCCTTGATCTCGATCAAACGCGGAGATTTACTGCCAGCGCGCCAGCGCGGCGTGATCTTCGGCGCGCGGCTCGATCCAGTGCCAGCCGCTGCCGCGCCGCTCGCGCTTCCACAGCCAGGCGGCGGATTTGAGATGATCCATCAGGAAATCGACCGCCTCGAGCGCGCCGCGCCGGTGCCGCGCCGCCGCGGCGACCAGTACGATCCCCTCACCGGGCGTCAGGACTCCGATCCGGTGCCAGACCAACACGCCGTCGAGCGCGAACCGGGCAAACGCCTGACCGGCCAGCTGCTCCATCCCGGAAAGGGTCAGCGGTTCGTAGTGGGTGAGTTCGAGCGCCTTCACCGGCGATTCGCCCGCACCGGGGCGCACCTTGCCCAGAAAGCTCGCCACCCCGCCCGCCTGTGGATGCGCGGCGTTGAACGCCGCGAGCGCTTCGCCAACCGACAACCCGCCGGTCAGCAGGCGGACGTCGAGCGGGCCGGACAGCGCCAGCCTAGCCACCGCTGACCGGGGGCAGCAGCGCGACTTCCTCGCCATCCTGCGCCAGAAGCGCGGTCTTGTCGGCGATGACCTTGCCCGCGCAGGCGATATGCACCCGCTCCCCGTGCAATTGTTCGGCGATCTGCGGGCCGACCGCTGCGAGCAGCCCGGTCCAGTCGAGCGGCGCCCGAGCCTCGTGCTGGGCCTCGCCCGCCACATCGCGCAAGGGGCCGAGAAAGACGATCCGAACCGTCATCAGCCGCCGGTTACCGACATGTGCCGCGCCAGTGCCGGCGCCTCGCCGCGCGTGCGAATCGCGAAGCTATGACGCTCCGGCTTGACCGCCAACGCGCGGTCGAGCGCGGCGTCGAGTGCGTGGGGGCCCGGGTCGGAGCGCAGCGCGGCGCGCAGATCGACCGCCTCCCCGCCGCCGAGGCAGGGATAGAGCTGCCCGGTCGCGGTCACCCGCATCCGGTTGCACGAGCCGCAGAAATTCTCGGTCAGCGGGGTGATCAGCCCCAGCCGCCCGCCGGTCTCCGCGATCTCGTAATAGCGCGCCGGGCCGCCGGTGCGGTGATCCGAGGGCGTCAGCGTCCAGCGCTGCTCGAGCTGTGTGCGGACCGAATCGAGCGGCAGATAGCTGTCGATGCGTTCGCCATCCACCTCGCCCAGCGGCATGGTTTCGATCAGCGTGATCGCGTGCCCCTCGCCATGAGCCCAGGCGATCAGATCGGGCAGTTCGCCCTCGTTTATTCCCTTGAGCGCCACCGTGTTGAGCTTGACCGCGATACCGGCCGCCATGGCCGCGGCGATCCCTTCGAGCACCTGATCCAGCGCATCGCGGCGGGTGAGCTGCGCAAAGCGCGCCGGGTCGAGCGTGTCGAGCGAGACATTGACCCGCCGCACCCCGGCGCGCGCCAGATCGTCGGCGTGACGCGCCAACTGGGTTGCGTTGGTCGTCAGGGTGATCTCGTCGAGCCCTTCGCCGACATGACGGCCGAGCGCGCGGACGAGATCGATCATGTCGCGCCTGACCAGCGGCTCGCCCCCGGTGAGCCGGATCTTGCGCACCCCGCGCGCCATGAATCCGAGCGAGAGACGGTGCAATTCCTCGAGGGTAAGCACTTCTTTCTTGGGAAGAAAGCGCATCATTTCGGGCATGCAATAACTGCAGCGCAGGTCGCAGCGATCGGTCACCGACAGGCGCAGGTAGGTGATACGACGCTGGAACGCATCGATGAGCGGGCGGGTGTTCATGATGGCTCTACGAGCGGATCGCCCGCACCGGTCCCGTCGCTCTCGAAATATTGCCCGGTGATCCCCGGCGCAGCGGCCAGATAGGCCGCGAAGCCATCGAGCGCGGCGCCCTCGCCCGCGACCAGATTGATCCGCTGCGGCGCGTGCGCGCGCGCCAGCCCGGCGGCGATCGCGAGGCGCCATTCGCGGTGGGTGTGATCGGCGGGGGCCAGCGTGACCATGACGTCCTCGCCGCTCTCGAGCGCGGCGGCAACATGCGCCAGCCAGTGCTGGTGGAACAGCCCGGCCGCGGCGAGCGGCTCGGGCGGCAGATCGTCCACCGCGATCCGCTTCATCCGCGGCGCTCGCGGTGCAGCGTGATCCCGATCCGCTCGCCCGCCTCGGCGATCGCCAGCTTGACGATCTTGACGGTCACCGCCTCGATCCGCGCGTCCTGCAGGAAGAGCGTTTCGCAGATATGGTCCGCAACCGCCTCTATCAGCTTGAAATGTACCCCTTCGGGGAGCGCGTCGGAGGCGGCGAATTTAAGGTCCATGTAGTTCTTCGAGGCGTCGAGCGAGGTCTCGGGCTCGTAGCGCGCGAGCGGCTTCAACCGCGCGGTGATGGTGAAGCGCAGCGGCTGCGGCTTGCCGGTCTCCTCCGAATAGATGCCGGTCAGGACATCGTGTTCGAAATCGGCGACTTCGAGATGGAGCGAATCACTCATGCGTCCCCCTAGCCCGGATTGGACCAGCGCGCGAAGATCGCGGTGGGAAGCAGACGCGCGCCCTCGCCGGCTTCGGCGACCGCGAGATCGCCGTGCTCGATCACGCCGGGGAGCCCCGCGAAGACCTCCTGCAGCAGACCTGCGAGCGCGAGGCTGCTCATCCGCACCGCATAGACGGTGAGGAACAGGAACTTGCTGTCGGAATCGAGCAGCCTCCGGCAATCGCCGACCAGTCCGGGCAGACCCGATTCGAGCCGCCAGACCTCGTTGCCGGGGCCGCGCCCGAATTTGGGGGGGTCGAGGATGATCCCGTCGTAGCGCCGCTCGCGCCGGACCTCGCGCGCGGTGAATTTCTCGGCATCGTCGACCAGCCAGCGGATCGGGCGCTCCTCCATGCCCGAAAGCGCGGCGTTGTCGCGGGCCTGCGCCACCGATTTCTTGCTCGCATCGACATGGGTGACGCGCCCGTAGCGGCTCAGCGCCAGCGAACCGACCCCGGTGTAGCCGAACAGGTTGAGCGTTTCTGCATCCTCGCGCCCGTCCAATTGCTCTCCCATCCAGCCCCACACTGGCGCCATGTCGGGGAAGAAGCCGAGGTGGCGGAAAGGGGTGCACTGCGCGGTGAAGCGCGCCTCGCCATATTCCAGCGGCCAGCCGTCCTCGGGCACGGGTGCCGAAAACTGCCAGCGCCCGCCGCCATCCTCGTCGGAGCCGGGGACGAATTCGCCATGCGCGTCCCATTCGGCAAGCCGCGGCGACCACATCGCCTGGGGTTCGGGGCGGATGAAGCGCCAGGGGCCATAGGCCTCGAACTTGCGACCATCGCCGCTGTCGAGCAGGCGATAGGCGTCCCAGCCCTCGCCCACCATCAGCACCGGCTCCCTGCGCAGCTCGGCCATCAGCCGCGCGGGCTCGCATGGGCGAGGATGAACGCGCGCACCGCTTCGTATTTGCCGGCCAACTCGGTGAAGGCTTCCTCGCGCGCGAACAGATCGCCGACCCGGAGCGGCAGCGTGGGGCGTTGCCCGATCACCCGCTCGACCGCGTCGCGGAATTTCCCCGGATGCGCGGTCGCCAGCGTGACCACGGGGACATTGCCCGGCAGGTCGAGTCTGCGCGCGGCGTGCAGCCCGATTGCGGTGTGCGGATCGACCACCTGGCCGGCCGCATCCCAGGCCCAGCGCATCGCGCGTGCCATGTCGCTCTGATCGGCGCGCGCGCTGGTGAACAGCGATGCGGAGCCCTCGCGCTGGGCGTTGGTGAGCTGCATCGCGCGGGTGCCCTCGAAGCCGTGCATCTGCTGCGCCAGCGCCGCGCCGTCGCGTCCGCCGATATCGAACAGCAGCCGCTCGAAATTGGAGCTGACCTGGATATCCATGCTCGGCGCGGCGGTCGCGGTTACCTCGCCCATGGAATAGTCGCCGCCGGTCAGCGCGCGGTGGAGGATGTCGTTGACATTGGTCGCCACCGCCAGCCGCGCGATCGGCAGCCCCATCCGCGCCGCGACATGACCCGCGAAGACATCGCCGAAATTGCCCGTCGGCACGCTGAAGGCGACCGGTCGCCCGGGCGCGCCGAGCTGGAGCGCGGCGGCGAAATAATAGACCACCTGCGCCATCAGCCGCGCCCAGTTGATCGAATTGACCGCGCCCAGCCGGTGCTTCGCAGTCATCGCCTCATCGGCGAACAGCCGCTTCACCATCGCCTGCGCATCGTCGAAACTGCCGTCGATCGCGATATTGTGGACGTTGGGCGCGCGCACCGTGGTCATCTGGCGGCGCTGGACGTCGCTCACCCGCCCCCTGGGGTGGAGCATGAAGATCTCGACCCTGTCGCGCCCGGCGACCGCATCGATCGCGGCGCTGCCGGTGTCGCCGCTGGTCGCGCCGACGATGGTCAGCGTGCCCTGTTCGCGCGCGAGGAATTCCTCGAACAGCAGGCCGAGCAGCTGGAGCGCGACATCCTTGAAGGCCAGCGTCGGGCCGTGGAACAGCTCGAGCAGCCAGTGCCGCTCGTCGAGCTGGACCAGCGGGGTCACCGCGGCATGCGCGAAGCGGCCATAGGCCTGTTCGCACAATTCGAGCAGCCGTTCGGGCGCGAGGCTGTCGCCGACGAAGGGCTGCATCACCCGCGCGGCCAGTTGCGAATAGGGCAGCCCGCGCATCGCCGCGATCTCGTCGGGCGAGAAGCGCGGCCAGCTGGCGGGCAGGTAGAGCCCGCCGTCGCTCGCGAGACCGGCCAGCGTCACGCCGGCTAAATCCAGCGTCGGAGCGCTGCCTCTGGTCGAGATGTAGTCCATCGCGGCTGCGCCTAGCTTGCGGTCCCGCTGCGGGCAAGCAAGCCGCGCTTTAGCGCAGCGAAGCCGGGTCGCTCCTGCGCCCGGTCGTGAGGCCCAGCTTCTGGCGCAGGACGAGACCGTAGATTACCAGCGCAGTCAGCGCGAAAAGGAACCACTGACCCGCGTAGGCGAGGTGATTGTTGGGCAGATCGGCGGGATCGGGCGCGGCCAGCGCTTGCAGCCCGGCGACCGGTTCGATCGCGACCAGGCGCACCGATTGGCCATAGGTAGTAATGAGCCCGGTGACGGTCCCGCCCTCCCAAGCAGGGGGGAAGGGTTCGCGCGACCAGCCCACCGCGACATTCGCGCTGGCGCCATCCGGCAGGAGGCAGCGCGCGATCTGCGCCCAGCCCTTCTCGCCGCGGCGCGAGGTGCCCGCAATGCTGTCGAAGCCGGCTACCCGCTCGCACTCCACGGTGCTGCGGCGAAACAGGGCAGATTCGTACTGCGCCGGGGCCGTCGGCCAGGCGACGGCGGCGCGATCGCTCGCCGCGGCGTAGCGCGCGATAAGCGCCTCTTTCTCGCTCATCCGGCCCAATTGCCAGAAACCCAGCGCGATCATCACCGCCACCGCCGCCAGCACGATGACGGTGGAGAAAACGGGAATGCGTGCGATCGTCGGTCCGCTCATTCGGTTCGTCCGGCTTCACCGGCCTTGTTGCGATATTCCGCGATCAGCAGCAGCGCCTTGGAGACCCGAAGACCGCCCAGCACCGCGCCGATGGTGATCGGGACCCACAGCAGGATATGGACCCAGAAGGGCGGGCGGACCGCAGCGTCGAGCCAGATCGCCAGCCCGGTGATGAGCGCGCCGATGATCAGGGTGAGAAAGGCGGCCGGTCCGTCACCGACGTTGAACCGGTCGTAATCGAGCTGGCAGGCGCTGCAGCGCGGCGCGAACTTGACCACGCCATCGAACA
>TARA_R110002072_G_scaffold117320_1_pt1 | contig 15245 bp, 9 predicted proteins | sample TARA_R110002072 | Tara Oceans TARA_R110002072 (sample SAMEA4397118) | marine metagenome | biome: Polar Biome; feature: [SRF] surface water layer (ENVO:00010504); material: water (ENVO:00002006), including particulate matter (ENVO:01000060) such as... | depth 5 m | reverse complement strand
TGGGCAAACTGCAGAACAAACTCCACAACCCACACAACTAGAACGAACGATGTTTTCTCCTTTTTGTGCATAGGCTCTTACATCAATTCCCATTTCACAATAAGTAGAACAATTTCCACAAGAAATACATTGTGCACCATTTGTGGTAATTCTAAATCTTGATTTAAAACGCTGAACCATTCCTAGATAAGCTGCTAAAGGACAACCAAATCTACACCAAACTCTATTTCCAAAAATTGGGTAGAAACCTGTTCCAATAACTCCAGCAAACCAAGCACCTATCAAGAAACTATACGTATCTTTTATCCATTGGGTTTTAATTCCGAGAAAAGATTGTGCTCCTGAGAAGTAACAATACAAAGTAACGAGTGTCATCAACAGAGAAAAAATTAACACAGAATGGATTAACCATCTTTCTAATTTCCATGCATTCAGGCTTTTATCTGAATGTTGTCTGTAAGGGTCTCCTAAAGTTTCTGCTAAACCTCCACAACCACAAACCCAAGAACAATACCAACGTTTTCCAAAAAAATAAACCATTACTGGCACAATTACTAAGGTTAAAACAATTCCCCAGACTAAAATAAATAGTCCAATTGAGCCACTTTCAGTCAATGTTTTTAAATTCCATTCAAAGAAGAAATCATAATCTAAAGGAAAAGCATTTTTAAAATCGTAACCAGGCATGTTTAAGCTGGTCATAATTTCTGGGATTAAAAAAGCAAACACAATTTGAAAGAATAAAACAGAGGTTGTTCTTATAATTTGATACTTATTATGTCTGTATTTAATGTACATTCTTACAGCCATTGTTACCATAATTGTACAGTATAAAAAGCCGTACACAAACCATTGAGAAGCTTCACCACCATTTAAAGCTTTGCTAATTGGATCTAGAATAAACGTCCAGTTTACAACATAATCTGCCATAAAATAAAGCACCAAATAAAAAGTAACCAAATACACTAAAACCACCCAAGCAATCCAGCCTCTGTTTGTGGACGATTTATGATAAATTCCGTCATTTTTTATTCCTGGTTTTCCTAACAAAATTAAGTTTGGTAGCATAAATAGTAATGCTCCTATGATGCCTAATCCAAAAGTTAGAAACCACATTAAACCAGCATTTTCTTTTACAAAACCACTTCCAGCTTTTTTTGCGATTTGAAAACTAATGGTATGAGGTTTTCCATTAATTCTATATTGATATTGAGCACCTTTTTTATCCCAATTTTTCTCTTTATTATATTTTTCGATTAAATCATTATAATGCTTATTGTTTGTTTCTACAGCATTTCTAACACGTTCAGAAAATTGAAAAATATTTAAATTTTCTTCGGTCACAATTGCTTTTGATAATTCTTCTTTGATGATTTCACTTTTATACCCTTTTTCTTGAATAAAAGAGTCTAATTCTTGTTCTGTGAAACTAAAATTTCCAGTAAAAACAGATGCTGTAAAAATGCTTAATCCTATTAAAAATACTATTAAACCTGTATATTTTATTGTTTTCATATATCTTATGCTTTGCTGAAAATTCGTTTCCAACTTTTCTTTTTAACCTGAATATTTGTGTTATTTTCTTGATTGAATTTTGCTACAATGTCTTTTTCATACAAATTGTAAAATTCAGGATCAAAATTGGCATTTTTTAGATATTCTAAAACGTATTCTATTGATTTGTTTTCTGTCAACCATCGATCAAAAATTTCATGACGCATTCTGATTCCGAATGTATTTATCCCTAATAATTTATGGGTATTTTTATCATAAGAAATGGTAATGCAAATATTTTCTTTAGGGTGTTTCCATTGAAAATATACTTCATTATCTTGTTTGTTTCGTTCGCTAAATACCCAGCCATACGTTTGGTATTCTATGTCTAAAAATTTAGCAGAATTAAACCAATGTCCAGGATTGTATGCCATTTTATTGCCGCAAATTGTTTGTGCTAAAACCTCGCCCATCATTCTTCCTGTATACCAAACAGCTTCAATATTTCTACGTTGTCCAATGGCTTCATGTTGCTCTGCACAATCGCCAATTGCATAAATATCTTTGATATTGGTTTCTAAAAAACGATTGACTAAAACACCTTTTTTGGTTTCTATGCCAGAATCTTTTAAGAAATCGATATTTGGAGTTACACCAGCTGTTAAACCAACAACGTTACAAAAGATTTCTTCGCCAGTTTCTTCAATAATGATCGATTTTACTTTCCCATTTGCATCACTCTTAATTTCTTTTAAATTGGTTGATAAACGCAAATCTATATGATGTTCTTTGATGTGTTTGTTAATCATTTCAGATTCTTGTGCTGGCAAAACTCCATTCCAAAAACTATCTTCACGCACTAAAAAAGTAACAGGAATTTTTCTACTTCTCAACATTTCTGCTAGTTCAATTCCTATTAAACCACCACCAACAATTACAGCTCTTTTACAAACCTCATTATTTGGTGCGTATTTTTCTAGTTTCTCTAAATCTTGTTTATGATACATGCCCATAACTCCATCCAAATCTTGTCCTGGCCAACCAAATTTATTGGGTTTAGAACCAGTTGCGATAATTAATTTATCAAAAGAAAGAGAAGAAGAATCTTTAAAATTTAGTATTTTTTTATCAGTATTAATACTAGCAACATAACCTTCTTTTAGGTTGATGTTATTCTTGTCCCAAAACCAATTTTCGTAAGGTTGTGTATGCTCAAATTTCATGTGCCCCATGTAAATATACATGAGTGCAGTTCTAGAAAAGAAATATTTGGTTTCTGCAGAAACAATTGTAATTTGTTTGTCAGAATTTTTCCTGATATGTCTTGCAGCTGAAACTCCAGAAATTCCATTCCCAATAATTACAATATGCTCCATAGTTAGTGAATTGATTATTTGCTTTAAGTCGAAGCGAAAGTTAATAACTTAAAAGTTAATGTTAGTTTAGAATTAATATAAATAGACTTGTTAAAAGAAACTGTAATTATTTTTCGTTTAAACATGAAACTACAGAATTTTTAAATTTAAAAGAGGAAATAATACAGGTTTATAGCAAAGTTTTAACATTGGTTTAAGAGCGTTGTTCTAATAAAAAGAACTATTTTTCGGAAGATTATGAAAATATATAAACTTTCTTTTTTACTGCTGATAATCTTGCAGTTTTCTTGCAATAGTCAAGTTAAAAAAATAAACGGATTAAGCTTTGTAGCCTCAAGAGATTCTATTGATGCAAAACATATAAACCCAGCTCTAAGAACCAATAGCAATTATGTTGCTTTAATGCCTTATAGTTTTATTAGAAATATTGAAATTCCTAGAATTGAATTCAATACAAACAGAGAATGGTTTGGCGAAAGCAAAAATGGATTGTTACAATATGCCAAGGAGTTTCAAAAAGTTGATGTAAAAATTATGATAAAACCTCATTTATGGCTTAGAAGAGGAGGTTTTACAGGGAATTTAAAACCCACTACAGAAGAAAACTGGGTGCTTTTAGAAAATTCCTATAGAGATTATATTTTAACCTATGCAAAAGCTGCAACAGAATTAAATGCAGAAATACTTTGTATTGGTACAGAACTAGAAGAATTTGTAATGAATAGACCCATTTATTGGCAAAAATTAATCAAAGAAATTAAGGAAGTTTACAAAGGCAAATTAACATACGCAGCAAATTGGAACGAGTTTAATCGTATTCCTTTTTGGGGAGAATTAGATTTTATTGGTATAGACGCATATTTTCCTTTAAGTGAAAAAAAATCACCAACAATTCAAGAATTTGAAAATGGTTGGAAACCTCACAAAGAAGATATTATTCGAATACAGAAAAAGTATAACAAGCCAGTTTTATTTACAGAATTTGGTTACAGAAGTGTCGATTTTACAGGCAAACAACCTTGGGATTCTAATAGAGTAGAAGGGAGTTTAAATTTACAAGCACAAGCAGATGCTTTGCAAGCAATACACAATCAATTTTGGAAAGAAGATTGGTTTGCAGGTGGTTTTATTTGGAAATGGTTTCATGCTCATGAAAGAGTTGGTGGCGAAAACGACAATAGATTTACACCTCAAAATAAACCCGCAGAAACTTTATTACATCAATTATATAAACAATAAGTATTTTATAAAACATGATAAAAGTCCTGTAATAAAAGAGAAAAGAGACTTAATTTTGTTTCTTAAATTAAAAAATAAAACACCATGAACAAAATAATTGTACCTATCGATTTTTCAGAATATTCAGAATATGCTTTAAAAGCAGCAGTACTTTTATCAAAAAAAACAGCGGTTACTATTTATGCTTTGCACATGTTAGATTTGCAAGAAGTAAGTTTATCTCAAAGTGCTGAATACACACAAGAAAAAGCAGTTTTCTTTTTAAAGTTAGCAGAAAAAAGATTCAAAGAATTTTTGCAAAAAGAGTATTTAAAAGATGTAAAAATTGTGCCAATTGTAAAGCATTACAAAGTGTTTAGTGAAATAAATACAATTGCGAAAGAAGTAGATGCAGATTTGATTATAATGGGTTCTCATGGAGCAAGTGGTTTAAAAGAATTTTTTACAGGTTCTAACACAGAAAAAGTGATTAGATATTCAGACATACCAGTAATGGTGCTAAAAAATGAACTTAAAGATATCGATTTTGCTGATATTGTATATGCTACAGATTTTTCTGAAGAATCAGTAGATGCATTTAAAAAAATGTTATCCTCTTTAGATTTTTTAAACGTAAGAAAACATCTTTTATATGTTAATTTACCAAATGATAAATTTAAAACCACTCCAGAAATGGATGCTTTGGCTAATAAATTTTTAATGAAAGCAGAAGGAAACATAGATCGATTAATAAACGTTAACTTTGTTTGTGCAAGATCTATAGAAGAAGGTGTTTTAAATTTTTCTAACGTTATTGGTGCAGATTTAATTACACTAATTACACATGGTAGAAAAGGGTTGTCTCATGTTTTTTCTGGTAGTATTTCAGAAGATATTTCAAATCATTCTGCGTTACCAATTATGACTTTTAAAATGTAATTATTTTTATGAAATTAAAATATCTATTAACTTTTGTTTGTTTTTCTTTATTAATTTCTGCGTGTTCAGAAGATTCAGATACAATTGTAGCAAGAAATTTGCAAGGATATTTAGATGAAAATTCAGAAAAAGAAAAAGATACTTTAATTGCTTTTGCAGCAAATGCAGAGGCAAATACAGCTTTAACCTATATATATTATTATCCAGAAATTGGTGCAACAGATATTCGATATTATGAAACTACAGGAGTTACTGCAGATAAAACCGATTATAGTGCTTACAGAAGGCAAAGTTTAGGAACAGAAGCTGTTTTTGGAGGTAAATTACAACGCTTTTCAAGATCTGGTACAACAGAAACATGGTGTTTGGTTACGTATATAAAAGACGGTAAATTTCATATATCAGAACCAATTCTTTTAAAAAATGTTTCAAAAACAACAGAATATTCGAATGATGTTACTATCGAATATAAAACAAATGTAGAACCAAATTTTACATGGGAAGATGGCACAATAGATGAAAACGTTCGATATTTTCAAGTAATATCTGATGAAGAAGATGATTTTAAATCTGGTACTTTTACAAGTGATAAATTTTTTCAATATTATGATGAAAGTAGTTTTGAATCTACCATAAATTTAACCACTCCAGAAACTTTGGTAGAAGATGATGTGTATAATTTTACAATGATGGGCATTAGCGAAGATAATTGGGTAAACTTAATTATTGAAGAGCAATTTATACCAAAAAATTTAGAAGAATATGTTGCTGAAAATTCAGATAAAACCTTAGATACTCTAATTGCTTTTGCAAGTACTGCAAACGGAAATAAAGAGCAAACATATATTTATTTTAATTCGATTACTGGTGCTTATGATTATCGTTATTACGAAACAGAAAATACAAGTGTAGACAAAACTAATTTTAGCAATTATAAAAGAAGAAGTTTGCCAGAATCTACAGTTTTTGGTTCTAAATTAAGACGATTTACACATGATTCTTCAGATGAAGTTTGGTGTTTGGTTACCTATATTACAGAGGGTAAGTTGCATATTTCTGACCCTATTAAAACTCAAAACAATTCTAAAGCCACAGAATATTCTACAGAAATAGAACTTATAGAAACAGCGCCTTTAATGCCCGTTTTTAATTGGACAGATATCACTTTTGATACTAATACAACCTATTTTCAAGCTGTTTCAAAAAATGATAACACATTTTTATCGGGAACTTTTACTATCGAAAAAACTTTTCAATATTATAATGAAGCAAATATTACAGGTAAAATTCATACTGTAACTCCAGAAAATTTAGTTACTGATGCTACTTATAAGTTCGCATTATATGGTATAAGTGAAGAAAATTGGGTAGATTTAGTGATACAGACATCTTTTGTAGCCAGATAAGAAACTTAAAAAAAATATTGATATAGAAAAACAAATCTTTATTTTGAGATTTCGTTTTTATAATTATCTTTTAATTTGATACCTATTTTTACGGATACACTACTATTTCTGTAATTCTAAAATAGTAGCTTTGTAAAAAAAAATAAAAATGAGAACTTTTGCAATTGGCGATATTCATGGAGGTTTAAAAGCCTTAATACAGGTTTTAAATCAGCTTGAAATTACAGAAAAAGATACGCTAATTTTTATGGGAGATTATGTTGATGGTTGGAGCGAATCTGCACAAGTAGTCGATTTTTTAATCCATTTATCAAAAAAAATAAACTGTATTTTTATCAAAGGAAATCATGATGTTTGGTGCGAAAATTGGCTAAAAGATCAATCTGATGTAAACCCAACTTGGTATTTACATGGAGGTAAAGAAACGATAGATAGCTATGAAGGTTTTACAATTGATAAAAAAAATGAGCATTTAAATTTTTTCGAAAATTTAAAAATGTATCATTTAGATACTGAAAATAGATTGTTTTTACATGCAGGTTTTACATCTATGCATGGTGTAGAAAGAGAAACCTATCCTCATAAATTTTGTACGGACAGAACTTTGTGGGAAATGGCTTTAGCCATGGATAAAGAAATTGAAAAGAGTAGTTCTAATTACCCAAGAAGATTACAGCATTATAATGAAATTTATATAGGACACACACCCACTACTAATTATGGTGAAGCTGCTCCTATGCATGCTATTAATATTTGGAATGTAGATACAGGTGCAGCTTTTAAAGGAAAAATTACTGCTTTAAATATTAATACAAAAGCTTATTTTCAAAGTGATGAGCTACCAATGCTATACCCGAATGAAAAAGGTAGAAATTAGAAACAATTTCATTAAAGTTCTTTTTTGAATATATTAAATAATATTGGCTTGAAAGGGCACAATAATGTTTTAAATGAGCACATTTTTTAGTGAATATTAAAATATATTTGTAGTAGATATTGATATTGGGGGATATCTTTATGTATTACAAACTGCTTCATTATTGAAGCAGTTTTTTTTGTGCCAAATTTGAAAACATACTAATCAATTATAAAAGTTATTGGTAAATTATATATTGTTTTTATAGCTTTTCCATTTTGTTCACCAGGAATAAACTGAGGTATTTTTTTTATCATCTCAAATACTTCTTCTTTTATTTTAGGATGAGGTGCTTTTACTTTTATATCAATTACATGTCCATCTTTATCAATGGTAAATTGTGTAAATATTTTATATTTTCTTTTTGATAAACCTAAATTATGAGTCCAAGATGTGTCAAAATTATCCTGAACAAAGTTTATCATTCTTTCATCAAAATCTTTTTTGGCTTTTTCTTTTGATAGATTTTTGGCTTCTTTAAATCTTGGAGGATTTTCAATAATTATAAAGCTTATTGTTTCTTCTAAAACAATTTCTCCTTCAGTTGTAATAATATCACCAACTATTTCAATTTTATGCGTATTACGCATTCCTATAATTTCTGGAATTGAATCATTTGATGGACACCAACTAGGTTCAACTATTGTAGAATCTATAGTTTGCACAATAGGAGTTATCAAACCTAAATCTTCTTCATTAATTAAAGTTGAATCTTTTAAAATAACATTCTCTATTTTCTGTTTTTGGCCATCTTTATATTGGCAACTAAAAAGCGTAGTTCCCATCACAAAAAATAGAGCTAACACAAATATTTTTTGAAAAGATAGTTGTTGATGAAATGTTATTTGAGGAATTTCGATAACAATACTATCTAATTGTTCCTTATAAAAATGCCCACAAACACGTTCACTTTTATGTTCTATTAAATATTCTTTTATTTCTGATGGAGATTTTTTAGTAAAATCAACAACCGTTTTTGAACAAGAATTACAAAATTTTCCTTTATCTTTTGGTGTCATTGCATTCCAGTTTTCGTGACAAGGTTTAGGAATGGTAATTTTAGATTTTGAATTCATAATTTGGGCTTTATGAATTGAAATCAAAGAAGATGCCAAAGTTAAAATTTTGTTAAAGGAATTTTTAAAAAAAAATGCGCAAACAAAAGTTTGCGCATTTTATATAATTTATAATTAACTTAAAAAAGACCAATATAAGAAGCATCTGAAGTACCTGTTTTTAAAACAGCTCCTTTTGTAAAACCTGTAGAAGTTGCGTTAGCTGGATCAAAAATATACACATTTCCTTCACCACCTAAAGAAGTTAAAGCCATAAATAACTTACCATCAATTACACTTGCCCATTGGTACTGACGTAACCATAAATCTATAGAAATATCCATTTTTACAGCAGTTTTATTGTAAATATCTACTCTTACAACATCCCAATTAGAACTTGCGCTATCACCCTCATCAGTATTTAAAACAGGAATATATCCAATTCCATCACCCACATAAAACCAACCAGTATTTGCTTCTGCATTGTGCCCTAATAAATTTTTAATATTAAATTTACCATAAGAATCATCATAAGTACCATTGCTAATTCTTACTAAAGAAACATCTCCTTGAGTTACTAATTGATAGGTGTCACCAAGTTCATCTTTATGTGCAACAGGAGTTCTATACCCATTTGTAGAACCTTCTGCTAAAGTAGACGTTAAAGTAGTTGGGTTTTCTAAAGACGGGTAATCTACTACTAAAGTTTCTATGTTTTCATAAACCATTGTTCCTCTTGCATCTGTAATCGGGTCGTACAAACTTTTAGCAACACCATAATATAATTTACCATTAGAAACTACAGGAGCATCAATTCTAGAAGCATAAATACCTTGTGAAGCTTCTGCTTCTGACCAAGGAAATTCGAAAGAATTATTAGCAATAATAGACATTGTTTCTAAATTTACTAATGCAATAGTTATAGTTGCACTTGTTCTTAGGTAAACTGGGCTTGCTGCATTTGGGTCATCATAAATGTTTTCTGTAGCAACGTATTGTAACATTGCATAATTCTCGTCTAACTTTGTCCAACGTGGATATGCAGTTCCCATAACAGCTTGTACATCTGTAGTTAAATCTAAATTATAATTTTGACCACTTACATAATCATATTTAGAAATATCTCCACCACCATAATTTAGGTTATATAAAGTATTCCCATCATTAGAAGTATACACTCTTGCAGTTCTTGTAGAAGGAACTTCAAAACCAAAACCTTCGAAAGTAAATGTTTTTGTTGGGTCTAATAATTCTTCTACTGTTGCACCTTGTGTATATGTTGCAGAGTTACCTGTTGAGCTAGAGCCTACTACTAAATGATAAGTACGTTCTGTTGAAGGATCTGGATCTACTGGATCTATAGTACTCTCATTACTACAAGAAATTGCGGTTAATGTTATGACTGATAAACAGGCTAATTTGATTAAAGATTTGAAATTAAAATTCATGATAGTTGTTTTAAAATAGTTATAAAATTGTAAATGTTAGTTTGCTGTAAAAACCTCTTCCAGGTTTTTGTAAGGCGTAATTATCGAATATTTGATTGTTTAAAATGTTTTTAATATCGAAACTAAAAGTTATTTTGTTTTTTGGAAATGTATATGCAAAACCAGCATCAAAAGAAATTTGTGTTGGTATTACAGTTTTACCAGAACCACCTAAAGTACTTCCGTGTCTAAAAAATTCATTAACAAATAATAAATTGGAATAGGTAGAAAACAAAGATTCTTGTTGTATAAAATTTTTCGCATTGTATTTTACATTATAATTCATTGTAAAATAAGGTGTGTTTGCAAGTCGCTCGTAAGATGGTGTAATGGGGTTTCCATTTAAATCGTACGTAACATTGTAATCTCTTGCATTAAAAAATGAAGTATTTCCGCTAAAGAATAGTTTGTTATTGTAGTTGTAATTCAATTCAAAATCAAAACCTTCTGTATATATCTTACCAACGTTTGTATTTTCAAAAAACTCCTCATCATTACCAATAGGAAACTGCATAATTAAATTATCAGTATCTCTTATAAATACATTTGCGTTTACGCCAAAATTGTGTTTTTTGAATTTAATTTTATCAACAGAAAAACCCAAATTATAATTATTACTGTGTTCTGGTTTTAAGTTTATTGATGGATTTATATTCGTTGAAACATTCCCAAAAACTTCGCCAGCTTCTGGCAATCGAATTGCTTTTTCTGCAGAACCAAAAACAGTTAGTTTAGAAGAAACTTTATAAGAAATTGCGCCTCCAAAACCTAAATCATCAGATTTTACAATATTTTCTTCAATCTCTATAGTTGCATTTGAGCTGTTGCTACTTCTTGTTCTTAATTTAGAGCTTCTATTCATATGATATGATTTCGCAAAAGCTGTAGTTCTTAATTTTTTATTGAATGCTAAATTTTCATAAGAAAGAGAAAGTATATTCTTTTTATATTTTCTTTCTTCTTTCAACGCATTTTCAATAGCTGGCAACATTGGATCATCAGAATCTCTAGAAAAAGTATTTAATAAATGATTAAATTGAAGTGTATTGTTTTCTTTAATTCTGTAGGTTAAATTGGTTCTAGTATTAACTGTTTTATCAATATCTTTTTGTAAAGTTGGATTACCAGCTTCTGCACCAGAATTCCAAACATCTGGAGTGTTGTAATAATTTGTTGGGTAACCAAGCCAACTATATTGTGTTGCAATAGTATCTATCGTTTTTCTATTTAATTTAGAGAAGGAAGCAAAAGCGCTTACATCTAAATTTTTTAAAATGTCAGTTTTTTTATAATCTAAACTGTACATATTTGTGTTCTGTTCTGTAAATCTATTACCATACACAATTTCCATTGTGGCTGCAGTTTGAATTTGTTTGTCCATATTAGAAAGTACAGCACCAAATAAAAATTGATCTGCCCAATCTACATTTGTATACCCTATTTCTGCTTTTCCTCCTTGCGATCTGTATCGATCATGAAAACGTTTTGCTCTTATATACACATCTGGTGTTCCTGGTGCTAATGTAACAGCAACTTGGTTTCCCCAAACTTTATAATCGTTGTCTGCATAATTTAAAAATGCAGAACCCCTTGCAGTAAAACCATTTTTATTATTTCTATAACCACCAATCATATCTGCTCTATACGTACCAAAAGAACCAGCTGAAATAGAGGCGCGTAATTCGTTTTTTGTAATATTATTTAGCACAATATTAATTGCACCACCCATAGCATCATCAGATAAATAAGGAGGAACAACGCCTTTGTAAACTTCTATTCTTTTAATTAAAGAAGCAGGTATGCTGTTTAAAGAAAATGAAGGACCAAAATTTCTTATAGGAACTCCATCTATAAATATTTTTACAGAATTACCAGACATTCCATTTAAATTATAATTTGCAGTAGATCCTAATCCACCAGATTGTCTAACTCTAACACCTGCAGATTGATCTAATAACTCGTTTACTTGAATAGATTGTATGGCTGCTTTTTTTGTTGAAATTACATTTACAGCAAAACCCTTTTCTTCAATTATTTTCTTTCTTGATTTTGATATAATAAGAACTTCATCTAATTGATTTTCTATAAATTCTAATTCTATATTTATAACTTTTTTACTTTCATTTAAGGTTGCAGAAACAGTTTTAGGTTTGGAGTTTAAAGAATGTATTTGAAAAGTATAATTTCCATAAGGAACTTCTTTTACATAAAAATCTCCATTTATATCTGTGGATATTTCTTTATAATATTCGAAGCCATTAATGATAATTAAAGCCCCAATTGCAGGTTCATTAGTATTAAATTTTATTTTACCATAAAAATCTCCATTCTGACTAAAAGTAACAGATGTTAAAAAGAAAAAGAATAAAGTTCTAATGAAAAGCATGCTTGTTTTTTTCTGACAAATATACTTTTATTTGTAATTAGTCTAAATAAAAACAGATGTTTTGAGGAATAAATAATTATTCTTTATTTTTTTTAAAATAATTACTAAATTTTATGAGTTTAAATTTTTAATCATCAAAAAAACACCCTTATTTTTAATCATTCTACATAGTTGATTTTTGAAAATATGAAAAATTGAAGCGCTTTTTTGTCTAAATAAGGAGATTTAACATTGATTAAAGAAAATAGTGCAAGTTTTTAGTGTTCGTTTTTACTTCTAAAACTCTCAATAATTACTGTCAATAAAATTAAGCTACCTCCAATAAAAGTATTTTGGCTTGGTATTTCGTTTACAAAGATATAAGCGATTATAATACCAAAAATGGGTTGCACACTACTTATAATACTCGCAGTTGCTGCAGAAAAATGTTTTAAGGAATTCACTAACATTGTGTGTCCAATTGCAGTTGTTAAAAGGGCTACTAAAATTAATAAAGGAATTTGGCTGTACACATTTGAAACATCGCTGTAAAATAAAACAGGGATTAACAGCACAATAACAACAATCATTTGATAGAACATTAACATGCTACCATTGTATTTTTTAACTTGTTTTTTTACAACTAAATTTCTTACAGCATAAAAGAACGCAGAAAGAATACCGAGCAAAATTCCTTTGAACTGATCATTTTCTAAAGAGAATTCTGGAATCAATATAAAAACCCCAAAAAACACTAAAATAGCTAACAGAACATGAATTAAATTCAATTTTTGTTTTGTGAAAAGAGGTTCTAAAAAAGCCGTTATTATTGGGTAGGTAAAGATCGATAACATACCTAAAGCAACATTAGACAGTTTTAACGCATAGAAATACGTAACCCAATGTGCGCCCATTAAAAAGCCACTAATCAAAAATGAAACTGCGTCTTTTTTTGAGTTGATTTTTAAAGCTACTTTTTTGAATTTGCAGAAAATAAAGATAAAAATACCTGCTAATATTGCTCTAAACAAAATTATTACTTCAGGAGAAAGTGCAATATATTTTCCTAAAACTCCAGAAGTACTTATAAAAAGTGTTCCTAAAAGTAAAATCGAAATATTTTTTGAGTGAGAGTTTTGCATTATAATTTTATGAATGTCTTTGTGAGGTAGTAAGTAATTTTTTGAGTTGCAATTTACAAACCTACAAGGTTTTGAAAACCTTGCAGGTTATAAATTTATACTTTTTGTAAAACTCCTAGAGCAGTTTTTACGGAATCAATTTTTATAAAAGTGATTAACAAACGCAAACCGTTTTTAGTTTCCTTTTCTTTCATTACACAACTTTTTCCATTTTGTTGCACATATTTTAACATTCTAGAAAAAGCTTCTGTTTGGTAAAAATCACTTTGTTGATTGGCTACAAAATACCCAATCATGCGTTTTTGTTTTAAGATGATTTTCTCCAAACCTAATTCTTTGGCAAGCCATTTTATCCTTACAGAATCTAATAAATCTTCAACTTGTGTAGGGATTTCTCCAAACCTATCAATAATTTCAGTTTCGAAAGTTTGTAATTCAGTTTCCTTTTCTAAATTTCCTAATTTGGTATATAAAGCCAATCTTTCTGTGATCGAATTTACGTAATCATCAGGAAAAAGAATCTCAAAATCAGTATCAATCGTAACTTCTTTTACATATTCTTTTGGTTTCGATTTATCTTCAGGATATAATTCTGCAAACTCATTTTCTTTCAATTCTTCAATAGCTTCTTGCAATATTTTTTGATACGTATCAAACCCAATATCGTTAATAAATCCACTTTGTTCACCACCCAATAAATCTCCAGCTCCACGAATTTCTAAATCTTTCATGGCAATATTAATTCCACTTCCTAAATCAGAAAATAAAACCAAAGCTTCTAGCCTTTTTCTAGCATCATCTGTCATCATATGGTAAGGAGGAGTTATAAAATAGCAAAACGCTTTTTTGTTACTTCTACCAACTCTTCCACGCATTTGATGCAAATCACTCAAACCAAAATTATTCGCATTATTAATAAAAATTGTGTTGGCATTTGGCACATCTAAACCACTTTCAATAATGGTTGTTGATACTAACACATCAAAATCGTTATTCATAAAACCAAGCATTAAACCTTCCAGTTTTTTGCCTTCCATTTGTCCATGACCAATGCCTATTTTTGCTGATGGAACCAATCTTTGCAACAAACCTGCAACTTCCTTGATGTTTTCAATTCTGTTATGGATAAAGAAAACCTGGCCTCCTCTTGATATTTCGTAAGAAATTGCATCACGAATTACATCTTCAGAAAATCGAATTACGTTACTTTCAATAGGATGTCTGTTTGGTGGAGGTGTTTTTATTACAGATAAATCTCTGGCAGCCATTAAACTAAATTGTAAAGTTCTAGGAATTGGAGTGGCAGTTAACGTTAAAGTATCAACATTTTCTTTTAACGTTTTTAATTTGTCTTTTACAGCGACACCAAATTTTTGTTCTTCATCAATAATTAATAAACCTAAATCTTTAAATTCTAAACGTTTATTTGTAAGTTGATGTGTGCCAATAATAATATCTACAGAACCATCATTTACACCATCTATAGCTTCTGTTTTTTGTTTTGCAGTTCTAAATCTGTTTAAATAATCAATTTTGATAGGAAAATCTTTTAAACGTTCTGTAAAAGTTTGATAATGTTGAAACGCTAAAATCGTTGTCGGTACTAAAATGGCGACTTGTTTTCCATTATCAACTGCTTTAAAAGCAGCTCTTACAGCAACTTCTGTTTTTCCAAAACCAACATCTCCACAAACCAATCTGTCCATAGGTTGTTCTTTTTCCATGTCATTTTTTACATCTTGTGTCGCTGTAAATTGATCTGGTGTATCTTCATACATAAAACTACCTTCTAACTCATGCTGAATATGCGTATCTGGACCAAAAGAAAATCCTTTTTCTAGCTTTCT
>TARA_R110002072_G_scaffold213_2_pt1 | contig 15248 bp, 14 predicted proteins | sample TARA_R110002072 | Tara Oceans TARA_R110002072 (sample SAMEA4397118) | marine metagenome | biome: Polar Biome; feature: [SRF] surface water layer (ENVO:00010504); material: water (ENVO:00002006), including particulate matter (ENVO:01000060) such as... | depth 5 m | reverse complement strand
AAACTGATTTTTGTCGCCAGGAAGGCATTGGCAGCGTATTTGGTGATCTCGGCACTTTCGAGATCAGTGATCAGGAAGGGGGCTTCGATCAAGTACAGCGGGCGGTACAACTCACGCAGTACGGCTTCGGCGCGGGTGTTTTCCACGCCGAGTACCACGCGGTCGGGTCGCATGAAATCGTTGATGGCGGACCCCTCCCTGAGGAATTCGGGATTGGAGGCGATATCAAAGTCCGCATCCGGGTTGGTCTGTGCGACCAGGCGTTTGACCTCGCGCGCCGTGCCCACCGGGACGGTGGATTTGTCCACGATCAGGGTATAGCCCTGCAGGTGTTCGGCGATCTGGGTGGCGGCTGCGTACACATATTTGAGATCCGCGTGTCCGTCGCCGCGGCGCGTGGGGGTGCCTACCGCGATAAAGACCAGGTCGGCGTCGCCGATCCAGTCCTGGAAACGGGTTGAAAATCGCAGGCGACCCGCCTGCACATTGCGCTGCACCAGATCCTCCAGCCCCGGTTCGTAGATCGGGATCTTGCCGCTCTCCAGTGCCTCAACTTTGCGCTCGTCCACATCGAGGCAGGTGACATTGGCTCCAAATTCGGCAAAGCAGGCTCCCGACACCAACCCCACGTAGCCAGCGCCTATCATCACTACATTCATAGCTCTTCCTTATGCATGTATTTCATATACCATGCGACGAAATTGTTAATACCGTCTTGCACCGTGGTCTGAGGCTGGTAATCGACATTTTCAACCAGATCCTCGATGTCCGCGTACGTGGCCGCCACATCGCCAGGCTGCATCGGCAGCAGCTCCCGTATCGCTGTCATTCCCAGCGCATTCTCGATAGCTTCGATAAAGTCAGTCAACAATACCGGCCTACTGTTACCGATATTGTACAGGCGGTAGGGCGCGCTGCTGGTGCCGGGATCCGGATAGCTGGAGTCCCAGTCCGGGTTGGCGGTGGCGGGTTTGTCTGTGACGCGAATAATCCCCTCGACGATATCGTCGATATAGGTGAAATCCCGTCGCATATTGCCCTCGTTGAAGACCTTGATCGGCTCCCCTGCGAGGATCGCTCTGGTGAACAAAAAGAGCGCCATATCCGGGCGACCCCATGGCCCATAGACGGTAAAGAATCGCAAGCCGGTAGTGGGGATGCCGAACAGGTGGGAGTAGGTGTGCGCCATCAACTCGTTGGCCTTCTTGCTCGCGGCGTAGAGAGAGATCGGGTGATCCACGTTGTCGTGCACGGAAAACGGCATGGCGCTGTTCATGCCATAGACTGAACTGCTGCTGGCGTACACCAGGTGGCCGATGCTGTGATGGCGGCAGCATTCCAGCACATTGGTGAAGCCGACGATATTGCTGTCGATGTACGCATGCGGGTTTTCCAGCGAGTAGCGAACACCCGCCTGCGCGGCCAGGTTGATGACCGCGTCGAAGCGATGTCGGGAAAACAGTGCCTCCATCGCAACGCGATCCTGCAGATCGGCCCTGATGAAAGTGAAGTCGGGCTGGCGCTTCAGCCTCGCCAGGCGAGCTTCCTTCAAACTCACCTCGTAGTAGTCGTTGAGGTTGTCGAGGCCGGTGACTGTGTCGCCACGCGCCAGCAGTTTTTCACTGAGGTGATAGCCGATAAAGCCGGCCGCGCCGGTGACGAGTACATGCATGGGGAAAGGCCTGCTTCGCGACTATGGAGGCGCATGATAAAGCGTTTTTTGCGCTTTTGCATTGAAACGGGACGCAGGTTTGCCCCGCGGGGCGTCCTGCGCTGCCAAATTGGTTATACTCTGCGCTGTTTGAGATCAACAGCACAAGGGAATGCGGCTATGGCCGGTACGGTATTGGTGACAGGAGGTGTGGGTTACATCGGCAGTCATGCATGTGTCGCACTGATTGAGGCCGGGTGGCAGGTGGTGGTGCTCGACAACCTGTGTAACAGCAGTGTGGTCGCGCTGCAGCGCGTGCGGGAAATCTGTGGTGTAGCGCCGGCATTCACGCAGGGCGATATCCGGGATCGCGATTGCCTTGACCAGCTGTTTCGACAATACCGGGTAGACGCCGTGCTGCATTTTGCCGGCCTCAAGGCGGTGGGTGAATCGGTAGAGCTGCCACTGGAGTACTACGATAATAATGTGGCGGGTACACTGGTGCTGTTGGCGGCGATGCGTGATGCCGGCGTCAACACCCTCGTGTTTTCGTCCTCCGCAACCGTGTACGGCGACCCTGTGTCGGTCCCTATTCGCGAGGATTTCGCCGTTGCACCCACTAACCCCTATGGCCGCACCAAGCTCATGGTGGAGGATATTCTGGCCGACTGGCAGGCGGCCAATCCGGCCTGGAGTGTCTGCCGGTTGCGCTACTTCAATCCTGTAGGGGCGCACCCCAGTGGGCGTATCGGCGAAGATCCCCAGGGTACGCCCAACAACCTGATGCCGTTCGTGGCCCAGGTCGCCGTTGGCAAGCGCGAAAAGCTGTTCGTGTTTGGCAATGACTACGCGACGCCCGATGGCACCGGCGTACGCGACTACATCCATGTGATGGACCTGGTGGAGGGGCATGTCGTCGCGCTGGAATATATTCGCCGCGAGCGCGGCCTGCACACAATCAACCTCGGAACGGGTAGCGGTGTATCGGTGCTGGAGATGGTGGCGGCCTTTGAACGGGTCACCGGCCAGGCGGTGCCCTATGCCATTGTCGATCGCCGCCCCGGTGATATCGCGACCTGTTGGGCAGACCCTGGACTCGCGCGCGAGGTATTGCAGTGGACAGCCTCGCGCAGCCTGACGCAAATGTGCGAGGACACGTGGCGTTGGCAATCGGATAACCCCCGTGGTTACGCCTGACGGCGCAGAGACCGGGCGCGACTGGCTGTCGCCGTTGCAACCCGTGCTGTCCGTTAACACAGGGATCACAGCTGCCGGGGCAGGTGCGATATGGTAACTTTTCCCCTCGTTAAACTGCTGTCCCTGCTGATTTACCCGCTGAGCCTGAGCATGCTGCTGGGCGTGGTCGCCCTGGTTTTTTCGCGCCTGCAGTGGCCGCGAATCAGTTTCTATACTGTGGTGCTGGCCTTTGGCTGGTTGTATCTGTGCTCGACGTCGCTGTTTGCGAACTATCTCTCTGACACGCTGGAACGTGATTTCCCCCCGCGAGATCTCTCCGCCATCGCACCTGCCGACGCCATTGTGTTGCTCGGTGGTGCCATGCGCGGTGACACACAGATGGGCACACTGGTCGATCTCAATCAGCGCGCCGATCGCCTGGTGCATGCGGTGGCGCTTTTCAAAGCGGGCAAGGCGCCTGTGATCGTGTTGACGGGAGGTGGTGTCGAAGGCGCGCGCACTGAGGCCGAGCAGATGAAAGAGCTGCTCGAGGTGATGGGAGTCGACGGTGACCACGTGCTGCTTGAGGATAAAAGCCGCAATACGCATGACAACGCCGTATACACTGCACAACTGCTCAGGGCAGAGGGCCTGGAACGCGTACTGTTGGTTACCTCGGCCTACCATATGCGACGGTCACTGGCGCTGTTCGAGGCCCAGGGCCTGGATGTCATACCCGCACCGACAGACTACCAGCGCCTGGTATCGGAGCAGGTATTGCCCGGTTGGTTGCCGAGTGTGGGCAATCTTTACCAGAGCACAGACGCCATCCACGAATTGGTGGGCTATCAGGTTTACCGCTGGCAGGGCTGGTTGTGACGCGCCTGTGTCAGGGGGCGCGATGCCGGTATGCCAACTGCCGTTAACGTGGGCGTGAAAAAGGGTGTCCTGGCCGTGGCCGGCCAGGACACCAAGTGGCCTGTAGTGTCACTGGCAACGGGTGACGGGTGGAGACCCATGCCGCTACTACTGGCCGAGCTCAGGGCAGGTGCTTCAGTTTGTATTCGCTGTAGCTCACACCGGTCCAGCGCCTGAAGGCGCGGTAAAAGCTGTTGACTTCCAGGTAGCCCAATTCATCTGCCAGGCATTTGCCCGGCCGCCACATCGTGCGCAGCACCTGCTCACAGCGATACTGCCGCGCCCGGTCCAGTAAAAACTGGTAGCAGGTGTGATCGGCCCGCAATCGACGCCGCAGCGTGGTGCTGCTCATGCCGAGCGATTCGGCGACGGAATCGGCGCGCAGTCGCGCGAGATCGCCTCCCAGCAGGATTTGCAGCACGCGGTCGGTGGTTCGGGAGAGGGCGAGGTAGGCCGGTTTTTCCGGTGGTGGCAGGGTGTCATCCCAACCGTTGGGCGATATCTGTGAATGATCCATAGCCATAACATCCTTGTCGTGGTTTTAGATAGATTTTACTGTTTGCCGGGGCTTCCCTGCGCCAGCTGGACAGTCAATTCAAACTTAGCACAGATCCCGCAATATGAAAGCGGGGGCGGGCGCTCTGCACAGATTTGGTTACTCAGCGGCAGAGGGCAACGGGCAATCCATCACCGCTGCGGTGCTTGCGATAATCTCCCACTCAGTCGCGCTCAGGAGGCCGTCGCTGCTGGCGGCCATGGTCATCGCTTTTAGCAGGCGCGGTTTCAGCAACGGGTAGCAATCTGCCAATGTGATAACGGCCCGGGAGAAGCCTGCAATCGTACACGATTCTCTTGGCATCAGTGCCAACTCCGGCAGACCCACTGTCTGTGCGCCCAGTCTAAACACCTCCGCGGACTCGCCGCTGCCCTCATGCGCCAGCAGCGACAGCACAGTCTGCACTGGTGATGCCACCTGCTCCAGCTTGCGATAGCGCGCGCGGCTGTGCCTGGTCGGCAAGAATTCCGGATCCAGGTAGTGCCGCAGCAACTGGAACAGGCACCATTCATGCAACTCGATGTGTTGGTCTGCCCTGATCAGTTGCAGCAAGGTGTGCCTGAAGACCTGGTACTGCGCTGCAGACATGGCCTTCAGTGCTGGCAGGCACAGTTCCAGCAGCGGCAGCCTGTGCGGCGCACCGAGTGCAAGGACGCCCGGATGCAGGGTGTGGGTGAGCAGTTCCAGGCCCTGGATGCCCGCCCCGGCGACAATACCCAGTTGCGCCTGGTGCAGTGCTGGCTCCTCGCCCGTGAACAGTGCGAGCACCAGGGCCTGGGCTCCGAGCGGCTCGTGACTGTGCTGCACAAATGCCAGCGGGATATCCTCGCGTGCAGCGGTCTCACGCTCCAGTTGCGTGGAGTCGGTGTCGAACTCCGCGTCCGGCTCCAGGCTTGCTTCGGCGCTGTCCGCGAGCGCACTGGCTGCAGCGGCGGCAACGAGGGCGGCGCGACCGACGCCCGCGGCGGCGGCGTCCGCGCGGTTTTTCTGCCAGTTGTAGCGCGAGGGTTTGCGCTCTATGAATTGGCCGTCCCACTGCGGGTCCACACGCAGAATGCGCTCGCGCAGCGGCGGGTGGGTATCGAACAGCTGCCACAACCGGTGTGTCACCTGTCCAAAGAAGATGTGGGACAGCTCGGTGGCGCGCGCAGCGTGCACCAGCGTGCCGGGTATATAGCCGCCGATCACCTTGAGTGCACTGCCGATGCCATCGGCGCTGCGGGTGAACTGAACAGCGCTGGCGTCCGCCAGATACTCTTTCTGTCGCGAAATAGCCGCCTTGATAAAACCGGCGGAGAGGCCGCCAATCAGGCCCAGCAGCCACAGCGCAATTCCCAGCAAGGGCAGCACAGCTCTGCCGCGGGCATCGTTCCCGGTGCGAATGCGGGTACCACTGCGCAGCAACACTCGGCCGATGTCGCCAATGAACGTGATGCCCTTCAGCATTGCCGCCAGGCGAATATTGAGCCGCATATCGCCGTTGAGTATGTGGCTGAATTCGTGGGCAATCACGCCCTGCAACTCATGGCGCCTGAGGTGTTCAATGGCGCCCCGGGTGACTGCGACCACGGCATCGGCCGGTGTGATACCGGCGGCGAAGGCATTGATGCCGCGCTCGTCATTCAGCACATACACTGCCGGCACCGGCATATTGGCTGCCAGCGCCATCTCCTCTACGACGTTAAGACAGCGGCGTTCAGCGGCATCGCGTGACTGCGGCAGAATCCGCGAGCCTCCCATACTCTCCGCTACTGTTTTGCCGCCCGTCGACAGGTGTACCCACATCGCCAGTACCACCACCGCAACGGTGCCGCTGATGGCTGCGCCGATGGTCCCGAATCGCGCCCAGCTGAAGTACGAAAGAAACCCCGATATCCCCTCCCGGCTGCCGCTGTAAATATTGTAGTCGTGGCTGAAAAACAGGAAGGCGGCTACCAGGGCATTGGTCAACAGCACCAGCAGCAGTATGGACAGCAAGAACAAGACGACCAGCCAACGCGTATTGCGTCGGGCCTGGTCCTGCTGCGCAAAGAAATCCATCTGAACGGCAGGTCAGTGTGCTAGAACGAGACCTTCGGTGGCGTTTGTATTTGCGCAGAATCATCGAATTCGAGCAGTGCGGCATCCTCGGTGTGGCCGAATTTTGCGGCGAAGAGTACAGGAGGGAAGCTTTGCCGATACGTGTTGTAGGTCATCACGCCATCGTTGAATCCCTGGCGCGCAAAGGCGATGCGATTTTCCGTGGTGGTGAGCTCCTCAGACAGTTGCAGCATATTTTCATTGGCTTTCAAATCCGGGTACGCTTCCATGGTGACATTGAGCTTGCCCAGCGCACCGCGCAATGTGCCCTCGGCGGAGGCCAGCTTGCCCAGTTCGCTGCTGCCCACATTGCCGTTCTCCATCGCCTTGAGTATTGCCGCTGCGTCGTTGCGTGCGGTGGTTACAGCATCCAGTGTTTCGCGCTCGTGCGTCATATAGGCTTTGGCTGTTTCCACCAGATTGGGTATCAGGTCATAGCGTCGCTTCAACTGTACTTCAATTTGCGAGAATGCGTTGAGATAGCGATTCTTAAGCGTCACCAGCGTGTTGTAGATACTGACGATATAGATGACCAGGCCCAGTAGCACCAGCCCGAATATAATGGTGGATATTTCCATGAGACAGCTCCCCGATTACTGTTTTTCGTTGTGTGTTCGACCCGCAGTGGGCGGTGCTTGATGCAGTGTAATCAGGCCTCGGTTGCAGGCATCTGTGAGCAGGGCTTCCAGATCGGATTGCAGCTGTGCCTCCTCAACGTCGTACTCGTTTAACAGGGTGTTGCGGATTGTCCTTAAACTGGCACCCTCTCGAATCAGCTGCCAGATGCGGCTACCCACCGCATCCAGGCCGAAATAGCATTCATGCTCCAGATCCAGTATCACCGTCTCGCCAGCGATCTCCTGGGATATCACCTTTGGGGATAGCGAAATGATCTGGTCGAGGTTCATCCGATTGGCCGTTGGCTACCGTTCCTGAAGTGTAGCCTAGTGTAGCGCAGCTATGCGTCTACGACGAGTTGGCGGCAAAGACCGCTCCAGGGGTTGTGCGTTGACGGTCGAGTCAACAAAATAGGATAAACTGCGAGCGACACGCTCCATGAACAGTCCAGGGTGACGGCTATTTTACTTCGAGTACTTCTCCTCCTCTCTATCGGCATCGCAACGGTTGATGCCGCTGAGCAAGCTGCATCGACGCGCGAATTTGGCCGTGTCGTGGTACTGAATTCGACCGACCCTTACCTGCCAACATTTGTAGCCCTTGACAGTGCGTTGCAGGAGGCGGTGCGGGAGGCGAGCGATGTGCCGGTTGAATTTTTTTCAGAACCGATGGATGTCTATCGTTTTTCGCGGCCGCAGTTGGAAGCCGGCTTGACCCCGCAACTAAAAATAAAATATCGGGACGTGCCCATTGATGTCATTGCCGCCTACGGTACGGCCGCACTGGATTACGCCGAACGTCACTCACAGGATATCTGGCCTGGTGCGGCCATTGTGTTTAACGCGGTATCGAGCGCGATGGTGGGCGAGCGAACACTTGGGCCGCGTACCGCAGGCGTAACGGTTGATGTGGATTTTGGGAATACCATTGGTCTTGCGTTAAAGCTCAGGCCCGGGACCAGTCGGGTTGCTGTTGTTGCGGGAACGGCGGAATTGGATTACCGGCTGTCCTCGAGGTTGCGAGCGGAGCTGCGGCAATACGCCAGCAGGCTCGACGTGGATTACCTGGTCGGGTTGCCGCTCAATGACACGATCGCTGCTGTGCGGCAACTACCGCCGGACGCCATTGTGCTCTACGCCACGATGTTTCGCGATGGTGCCGGTATACCCCTGATGCCTCGCGAGGTGCTGAGAAAGATTGCGGCGGTATCGCCGGTACCCGTGTTCGGTGTGTACGAGGCGTATCTGGGCGCCGGCCTTACGGCGGGTGTCATCGCCAGTGATGCGTCACAGGGGCGCCGTGCCGGTGAAATCATTGCTCGCATTCTGGACGGTGAGGCGCCGTCCGCTATAGGGCTGATAGAGAGTACTGCTCCGAATTGTATGGCGGACTGGAGGCAACTCGCAAAATGGGGCATTTCAGAGACCCTGTTGCCCGGGGATTGTGAAATCCTGTTTCGGGACGTGACCGTATGGGAGAAATACCGTTGGCAGATATTGCTCATACTGCTATTGATTCTGGCCCAGTCATTGATGATTGCACTGCTGGCACTTCATCGTCGCCGATTGAGGCTGGCCCAAGCAGAACTAAAAACCGCCTACGCTCTGCGGACGGAAAGCGAGCAGAACGCCAGCGTGTTGCGACGACGACTCATGCGCTTTAGTCGGGAGCGCAGCATGGGGGCAATGGTGACCACCATCAGCCATGAAATCAGCCAGCCCCTGACCGCGATTCAAAACTACGCGCAGGCTGCCATGCGCCGCTTCCAGACGGACCCTGGTGATAAGTCGAAACTCATTGAACTCCTCGGTAAGATCGAGGGGCAGGCCGAACGAGCCGGCGCGATTACGCAGCGGGTTCGCTCGCTGATTACCAGCAGGGATGCACAGTTGGCGCCGATGGCCCTCTCCGTGCTGGTAGAGGAAGTCGTGCCCATGGTGCAGTCTGATTGCGATGCACTCGATTGTCGGATTGAATACCGGCCCGCGAATGCGTTGTGCCCGGTACTGGCTGACAAACTGCAGATTCAGTTGGTGTTGGTCAATCTGCTCAGTAATGCGATAAATGCGACTGCCAGGCGCGGCATTTCAGGTGGGCTGATCACCATCGATGCGACACTGTTGGGAGACCAGAAGGTGCAAATTAGCGTGACAGATGAGGGAACTGGAATGTCGTCCCGGCAGGCTGCGCATATATTCGACCTGCTGTACTCGGATTCCGGCGAGGGCATGGGGCTGGGGCTCGCAATTTGCAGGGATATTATAGAACTGCACGGCGGGGAAATAGGGTACGAAGAGAACCCCGCAGGTGGTTCCATTTTTCGGTTCACACTCAGCACAGGCGAGGCATGAGCGACACACAGCCAATCGTTTTCATCGTCGATGACGACGACGATGTACGCGATTCGATCTCGGAACTGGTTGAATCCGTGGGTTTGACGGCGGCGGGTTACCCGTCCGCTGCGCTATTTCTTGACGCGTTTGAGAGAGACAGCGCCGGGTGCCTGGTGCTGGATGTGCGAATGGCTGAAATGAGTGGAATGGTGCTGCAGCAGCAACTCAAGGAGATGGCGGTGGACCTGCCCGTGATTATGATAACCGGCCACGGCGATGTGCCGATGGCCGTGGAAGCGATGAAAAACGGCGCTTTCGATTTCATTCAGAAGCCCTATCGGGAGCAGGTACTGCTGGACAGTATCAACAGCGCACTAGTGAAAAACACGGAAGACAGGCAAGCAACCGAAGTGAGCAGTCGCTTACGCAATAATCTGTCGACCCTGACTGAGCGCGAGATGGAAATATTTGAGTATCTTCGATGCGGCGATTCCAGCAAGCAGATTGCCAAAAAACTGGCGATCAGTTCGCGCACGGTGGAGGCGCACCGACACAATGTTCTGCACAAGCTGGGGGTAGCATCTGTCAAGGAGTTGCTACTTTTGGCCATTTAGAACGCCGGCCGCAGGTGTCACAACCCGCCCGCCAATTGAGCGGGGTGGGAGGGCATTTCTGATCAACTCATCAACTTCTACCTAGGTATACTAGGTACTTCTGCCTATAGAAAGCCTGCTTTTATTGGCTAGACTTATCGGTTGAAGAGATGGGCGCTCACTCGATCATTGGGCGCTGCTGTTCCATGTGCCGAAAATTGTACTGTACCGAATTTTAATCCATTGTTTTGTAAGGGAAGAGTCTATGAAATCGCTATTACAATGGAGCTCAAATCTCGCGCTGGCCGGTTTTGCCTGCCTTGTGTTTGGCAGTCATGCACTGGCTGCGAGTGATCCACTGGCTTCCTGGAATGAGGGGGCAAACAAGCAGGCCATCATCGAGTTCGTCACCAGGACTACCGATGAATCCAGCCCCGATTACGTGGCTCCGGCGGATCGCATTGCCACTTTTGACAACGACGGTACGCTGTGGGTGGAACACCCGATGTACGCCCAGCTCGCTTTTGCGCTGGATCGGGTCAAGGAGATGGCGCCCCAGCACCCGGAGTGGAAGACTACCCAGCCCTTCAAGGCGGTACTTGAGGGTGATATGAAGACTCTCGCCGCGTCGGGGGAGAAGGGATTACTGCAACTTGTTATGGCCACGCACGCTGGTATGAGTACCGCCGAGTTTGAGGCCGAGGTGAAGGGCTGGTTCGCCACCGCAAAACATCCACGCTTCAAACGCCCTTATACCGAGGTGACCTACGAACCTATGGTTGAACTGCTCGAGTATCTGCGAGCCAATGATTTCAAAACGTTCATAGTCTCCGGTGGCGGTATCGAATTCATGCGTCCGATAACCCAGGGGGCCTATGGGATTCCTCCTGAGCAGGTGGTCGGCTCCAGTATCAAGACCAAGTTCGAGATGAAAGACGGCAAGCCGGTGCTGATGCGCCAGCCAGAGATCAATTTCATCGATGACAAGACGGGCAAGCCAGTGGGCATCAACATGTACATCGGGCGTCGGCCCATCGCCGCCTTCGGCAACTCCAACGGTGACCTGCAGATGCTGCAATGGACCGCGGCGGGTGACGGCGCGCGTTTCATGGCGCTTGTGTATCACGACGATGCCAAGCGCGAGTATGCCTACGGCCCCGCTGACGGGCTGCCCGACTCCCCATTCGGTACCTTCTCCCAGTCCACTATGGATGAAGCGAAGAAGAGTGGCTGGCATGTGATCAGCATGAAAAACGACTGGGCACGTATATTTACGTTTGACGAGTGAATCGGATGCTGCCTTATTCCGGCTTGTGAGCGCAAGTCTGCTTAGGGCATTAATAAGTTGGTCAACTATCCCTGGAGGATACTGTGATAAACCCTATTAAAACTTTTGCCTTTCTTGGGGCCATGTTGCTGTTGCACGGGCCTGCTTTCGCTGCCGACAAACCCAATATCCTGTTCATTGTATCCGACGATACTGGTTATGGAGACCTCGGCCCCTACGGCGGTGGTCCGGGGCGCGGTATGCCCACACCCAATATCGATGAACTCGCCGACGCGGGCATGACGTTCTTCTCGTTCTACGCCCAGCCCAGTTGTACCCCGGGCCGCGCGGCCATGCAAACGGGGCGCATTCCCAACCGCAGTGGCATGACGACCGTGGCCTTCCAGGGGCAGGGCGGTGGCCTGCCAGAAGCGGAATGGACCCTGGGATCGGTGCTGGGTAAGGCAGGTTACAAAACCTATTTCACCGGCAAATGGCATCTGGGCGAGTCCGATTACGCACTGCCCAATGCCCAGGGTTACGACGAGATGAAGTATGTGGGGCTGTATCACCTCAACGCCTATACCTATGCCGACCCGACCTGGTTTCCGGATATGGATCCCAAGCTGCGGGAGATGTTCCAGAAGGTCACGATCGGCGCACTGTCGGGCAAAGCGGGTGAGAAGCCGAAGGAAGACTTCAAGATCAACGGTCAGTACGTCAACGAGCCTGGCAAGAGTGTGACACTGCATGGCGTCACCTACCCGGATGGGGTGGTTGGTATTCCGTACTTCGACAGCTATGTTGAGAAAGCGGCACTGGAGTTTCTCGACGATGCTGCCAAGGACCCCGATACGCCCTTCTTCATTAACGTCAACTTTATGAAGGTTCACCAGCCGAATATGCCGGCACCGGAGTTTCAGCACAAGTCACTGTCCAAGAGCAAGTACGCGGATTCGATCGTCGAACTCGACACCCGAATTGGACGTATCATGGACAAGCTGAAGTCGCTGGGCCTGGACCAGAATACGCTCGTGTTTTATACCACCGATAACGGCGCCTGGCAGGACGTTTATCCAGACGCGGGTTATACGCCTTTCCGGGGCACCAAGGGCACCGTGCGAGAAGGCGGTAACAGAGTCCCCGCGATTGCAGTTATGCCGGGCAAAATCAAGCCGGGCAGCCGCAACCACGATATCGTCGGCGGCCTTGACCTGATGGCGACCTTCGCGTCGCTGGCAGGAGTAGACCTGCCGACCAAGGACCGTGAAGGCCAGCCTATTATCTTCGATAGTTACGATATGTCGCCGGTGCTGTTCGGAACGGGAGAGTCCGAGCGTGACTCCTGGTTTTATTTCACCGAGAACGAGCTCACGCCGGGCGCAGCGCGTGTCGGAAATTACAAGGCGGTGTTCAATTTACGCGGTGGCGATGGTGCTCAGACCGGTGGTCTTGCGGTAGATACTAACCTGGGATGGAAAGGCGCGGAAAGCTATGTCGCGACCGTACCGCAGATATTCGATCTGTGGCAGGATCCCCAGGAACGCTACGATATCTTCATGAACAACTACACTGAGCGCACATGGACGCTGGTCACGATCAACGAGGAAGTGAAAAAGTTGATGAAGACTTACCTGGCGTATCCGCCGCGCAAGTTGCAGAGTGAGGTGTATACCGGGCCGATAACGATCACCGATTACCAGCGCTTCAAGAATGTTCGAGAGGCGTTGGCAAGAGACGGTATCAACCTCGCGCTGCCAACCGGAAACTGATAGACGAATGAGGTGCGGGTGGCATACGTTTGTGTATGCCGCCCAATTAACGCTCGGTTAGCCGGTCATAACCAGGAATGCACCACGCTAGGGAGCGTTGTAATGCACATCGTGCGCGTCCATGATCGACTGGGCAATGGCCTTGAGATCTGTCGTGTAACCGGTGTCGTAATCGTAGGTGGACAGATCCACCCCATAAATCGCCCGCAGCCATACCAGCTCCCCCAGTGCTACCAGGATGTCGTCCGCGTGACCCAGGTTGTCGCGGTAGATGGCGTCGCCTGAGTTGCTGATTAGCGCATCCACTTCGGGCAGGTTACCGGCGCTGTACAGTGTCCGCAGTTCCACGGCGCTCTGCCCATAGGGAATGCAGTAGAAATCAACACCCGGGTTCTCGGCGCGCAGGGTGTCGATAAAATTGTGCGCAATCGCTGGATGATACAGGTGCCACAGGTTCTCGTAGGTGGCGGTGTCAAAGCTGGCCGGTGTGGTCAGCCACGGCAGCGCGATGAAAAAGCGCGTGTCGGGATTCTTCTCCAGTGCGTAGCTCACCCAGTTGCGGTATCCCTCGATATCGGGGTAGGTGGGGTGGTAGGTCATACCGAACAGGTCGATATCGCCGCTATCGAGCACCGCCTGTATGGCAGTGCGTTTGCTCGCGTTTTCCCACAGCGCCTGCGGTGAGCCCGAGGCACCACCGGAAAAAAACCGCGTCTGGGTATGGTCGGTGAAGCCCGCCCGCTGGGCGTGAGCAGGCATTGCCGCCGCGTAGGGCTCGAAAAAGCTGTGCCCGATCAACAGGGCGTTGAGCCCGGTATTCACTGTTGGCCTGAATATGGCGATCAATGGCGGTGCAGTCTCACCCCAGAACTGCTGCACGGTAGCGGCCGACACATTGAATCCGCATTCGTTGCCAGCTGCGTCGCCGCAGTAGTTTGCCCAGCGGTGAAACGTCCAGTCCGCTCGGGGTACGGCGTAGTAGGTTTCCTGGTAATCATTGGCCACCAGGTTTTTGCTGCAGTTATCCAGGTTCGCTGCGTGATCTTCCAGCAGGCAGTCGCGGTCGCCGCTGGCTGAGAGCACGTCACCTTCGCCGATTATATCGATCGGGTGGCTGCAGCCCTGTAGCAGGAGCAGGACGCCGAGGAGAGCGATTCCAGTGGGCTTCATGGCAAAGGCCTCGAGTGATTATTTTTGTCAAGTTTGATACAAGGTAGCAGAAACTCCAAGTGTGATGACACACTCTTGTCGGGCAATGCATACTGTCCGGCAATTGGCGGTGCTCACCTGATGCCGGTATGCCGAAGGGGTCGACATATTGTCCTGGCCTGTCGGTAGCGGTGTAATCCCCTTAAACGTGATCGAGGTTTTTTGATTGCCCGTCCATTTGACCTAACACATTGAGCAGACACAAAAAAAGCCGAACCTTGCGGATCAGCTTTTAGGTAAGATGGTGCCCCAGAGGGGAGAAATCTCGAACCCTGAGAGCCCTCTTCTAGCAGACTGGAATGCCACGCACAAGAACAAATCCGGTAACGCTGACTCCGCACCCGAAGGTCTTGATTTTGAGAGTCTATTCAAGACCTTAGAGGATTGGGCCGACTACCTTGAGAAGGATGTCCCCTACTTCCAGGAGGGGCCGAAATGACCTCTTCAATGGATTTCAGGGCACGGCTCCAGGGGGACTTCGAGACGGCAGAGCGGGGCAACAGACCGCTCAGCAAGGGTAAACCCTCTCCCTTCTCAATCCGCCTGAATGAAGACGAGAGAGCTTACCTGCAGGAGATGGCAGGTAGTCGTCCGCTGGGGGCCTATATCCGTGAACGGCTGCTGGGAGACCGCGAGCTAAAACGTCGGTCCCTTCGCAAGCCCCAGATGGGCGAGCAGCAATATGCCTCTCTCCTAGCGGCGCTTGGCGAGTCCCGCCTATCCTCCAACGTCAATCAATTGGCTAAACACGCCAACATGGGCACGCTGGACGTGGACGAGAGCACCGAGGCCCAGCTTGAGGAAGCCTATCAGGCAATTCTGGCCATGCGGGAGGCGCTGTTCATGGCCCTGGGGCTCAAATCCGGCGGGGCCGCATGATCCTGCACGGCAATCAGCGCGGCGGCGGCCAGGACCTGGCCCGCCACCTCCTCAAAGAAGAAAACGACCATGTGGAGGTGCATGAGCTGCGCGGCTTCGTTGCGAATGACCTTGGCTCGGCCTTGGGGGAGACCCATGCTATCGCGCGGGGGACAAGGGCTAAGCAATATCTATTCTCGTTAAGCTTGAACCCACCA
>TARA_R110002072_G_scaffold204033_1_pt1 | contig 15268 bp, 8 predicted proteins | sample TARA_R110002072 | Tara Oceans TARA_R110002072 (sample SAMEA4397118) | marine metagenome | biome: Polar Biome; feature: [SRF] surface water layer (ENVO:00010504); material: water (ENVO:00002006), including particulate matter (ENVO:01000060) such as... | depth 5 m | reverse complement strand
TAACCAATCAACATAGTTGCGAACAACCGTTGCTTCGGCAGACATCGGTGACATCATTCTCAACTTGTTTAGCTCTGCTTCTGCCTTTTCTTTGGCATCTTTATGCATGCCAGCCTTTTCAATCTTGCCCGCGAGTTCTTCGATTTCGTTAGGGACATCTTCCATTTCACCTAACTCTTTCTGTATCGCTTTCATCTGCTCATTCAAATAATACTCACGTTGACTTTTTTCCATTTGAGATTTCACACGACCACGAATTCGTTTCTCAACTTGTAGCAAGTCTATCTCGGCATCCATCAAATGAATAAGGTGTTCCAAGCGATCTTTGATGTCGATAATTTCTAATACTTGTTGTTTTTCCTCAATTTTTATCGACATATGAGCCGCGATCGTGTCCGCAAGACGACTAGCATCATCGATGCTCGCTAAAGATGAAATTATTTCAGGCGGGACTTTTTTATTCAGCTTCACATATTGTTCAAATTGATTCATAGCTGAACGCGCATGAACATCCATTTCTTGTTCATCAATGACCATTGGTTCAAGCAGTTCCACATCTGCGATAAACATGCCCTCAGCTTCTCTGTATTCTTTTATACCTGCTCTAGCTGTTCCTTCGACAAGCACCTTGATAGTGCCATCAGGCAATTTGAGTAACTGAAGGATATTAGCCATAGTACCTACGTCATAGGTTTCATCCTGACCCGGATCATCATCCGCAGCACTTTTCTGAGCAACCAGTATAATCTGCTTACTGCCTTCCATCGCTCTATCGAGCGCTTTTATAGATTTTTCACGACCAACGAACAATGGGATGACCATATGAGGGTAAACCACTACATCTCGTAGCGGCAATACTGGTAATGATTCTGTTTCTTGCGTCATGGGAAACCTTTAATTAATTAATACTTTAAGAGTTTAGTTTAGCGTCATTTAAATATTGTGACTCAGAAACCTCTTTTCAATAGGACCATGTTGTAATAATGATCTATGCAACGCAGGAAGGAGTTAAAAAATACCCCTTATTCAGATGCCACCTTTGACATTTCAGCACCCTCATAGATCATCAGCGGTTCAGATTCGCCGTTTATCACACCTTCATCTATAACGACCTTGGTAACATCATCGATAGAAGGCAAATCATACATCGTGTCCAATAATACATTTTCCATTATAGAGCGCAGCCCTCGAGCACCAGTCTTACGTTCCATTGATTTTTTAGCAACCGCTCGTAATGCATCTTCACGGAACTCCAACTCACAGCCTTCCATCTCAAACAAGCGAATATATTGCTTTGTAATTGCATTCTTTGGTTCAAGGAGTATCTGTACCAGTTGATCTTCATCTAATTCACCCAATGTCGCAGCAACGGGAAGTCGCCCTACAAATTCGGGAATCAACCCGTATTTAATAAGATCTTCGGGCTCAACAGTTTGCAATACCTCGCTGATACTCTTTCTATCGTCTTTACTCTTAACTTCAGCAGAAAAACCAATACCGCCTTTCTCAGAACGCTCACGAATAATACGATCTAAACCTGCAAAGGCGCCGCCACATATAAACAATATATTGGCAGTATTAACCTGTAAAAATTCTTGTTGAGGATGTTTACGTCCACCTTGAGGCGGCACTGAGGCAACAGTACCCTCAATAAGTTTTAATAATGCTTGCTGTACGCCTTCACCTGAAACATCTCGAGTAATAGACGGGTTATCAGATTTGCGTGAGATCTTGTCGATTTCATCTATATACACTATACCTGTCTGTGCTTTATCGACGTCATAATCACATTTTTGCAGTAACTTCTGGATGATATTTTCGACATCCTCACCGACGTAGCCGGCTTCTGTTAGCGTTGTCGCATCCGCGATCGTAAACGGCACATTCAATAGTCGCGCCATCGTTTCAGCCAAAAGTGTTTTACCGCTGCCTGTAGGGCCGACCAACAGCACATTACTTTTAGATAGCTCTATATCAGACTTTTTGATGCCTTGCTCAAGGCGCTTATAATGATTGTATACGGCAACAGACAGTATCTTCTTTGCATTCTCCTGACCAATAACATATTCGTCGAGAATTTTGTTTATCTCGCGAGGTGTTGGCAGAGCTGTGCCAACTCCAGCAACTGATTTCTCTTGAATTTCTTCGCGAATGATATCGTTACACAATTCGACACATTCATCACAGATAAAAACAGATGGCCCTGCAATTAATTTTCGGACTTCATGCTGACTCTTGCCGCAAAATGAACAATACAGTAATCGATCACCATCACCATTTTTACCCTGTTTTCTGTCAGTCATCGCTTACTACCCCAGGCTTTTTTACAATCAAACATTTTATTCAGGTTCTTGTTCAGCTTCGTTTTGATGAACTTCTGGCAAAACACCCCTATCATGAAGCACATCATCTATCAGACCATAATCTTTTGCTGCTTCTGCACTCATGAAATTATCACGTTCAGTATCTTTTTGAATCGTCTCAATAGACTGTCCAGTGTGATTTGAAAGTATATTGTTCAAGCGTTCGCGGACATATAGGATTTCTTTTGCATGGATGTCAATGTCTGTCGCTTGCCCCTGAAAGCCACCCAGCGGTTGATGAATCATGACTCGTGAATGAGGCAGACAAAAACGTTTTCCTTTCTCACCACCGGTAAGTAATAAAGCCCCCATGCTGGCCGCTTGCCCAATACACATTGTACTGACATTCGGTTTTATGAATTGCATGGTGTCATATATCGCCATACCAGCGGTAACAGAACCACCGGGAGAATTTATATAGAAGTGAATATCCTTGTCTGGATTTTCAGACTCGAGATAGAGCAGTTGAGCAACGATCACGTTAGCGACATTATCCTCAACTGGGCCCACTAGAAAGAGGACGCGTTCTTTTAAGAGTCGAGAATAGATATCATAGGCTCGCTCACCTCGTGATGTCTGTTCGACTACCATCGGCACCAAGTTTAGTGCCTGAATTTCAGTGTTATTCATAGTTATCCGTTATCGGACAAAAACTGCTATTACTTTAGCCAGCAGTCTGCCCTTTATTCATAATTTCGTCAAATGTACATGCTTTATCAGTAACGTTAGCATGCCCCAAAACCCAATCAACCACATCGTCTTCTAAAGCCAAAGATTCTACTTCTGCCAGGTTTTTTTGATCTGAATAGTACCAGTTGAGTACTGCGGCGGGATCTTCATAACCTGAAGCGACTTGTTCTATCATTTCTTTTACTTTTTCCGGGTCCGCTTTTAGCTCATTTTGTTTAATTATTTCTCCCAGAATCAATTGCAATGAGACACGTTTTTTTGCCTGTTCAGTAAAAACCGACGCATCCAAAGAACCGATTGCGCCCGCATTATGTCCCTGTCGTTTTAGATTATTTTCAAAATCATGTTTGGCGCGGTGCGCTTCATTCATCACTAATGCCTGCGGAAGCTCAATTTTATTGGCCTCATGCAAAGCATCCATAACAGTATCCTTAATTTGACGACGTAGCGTTAAACTAACCTCGCGTTCCATATTACGTTTCAATTCAGCACGTAACGTCTCTTCCTTGCCATCCTTTACGTTAAATTCCAGCATGAACGCCTCATCTACTTCGGGCAAAACAGTCTCATTAACCAGATTAACCTTGACCTTGAATTCGGCATCTTTGCCTTTCAAAGCTTCATTGCCGTATTCTTCAGGAAATTTCACATTGACCTCTACATCATCGCCTTCGGACGCACCGACAAGACCCTCTTCAAACCCGGCAATAAAACTGTTGCTGCCTAATTCAAGTTCGTAATTTTCCGCTGTACCACCTTCAAATGCCACGCCATCAATGAATCCTTCGAAGTTAATATTAAGGACATCACCATTTTGCGCTGCTCTTTCTGCAATTTTTAATTCACGTCTCTGCTTACGTAACATTTCAATCATGTGACTGATGTCATCCTCAGACACATCACAGGTAGGTTTTTCAAACTCCAGCCCACCTACTTCCTCAAGTTTGACTTCAGGATAGACTTCAAACGTTGCCGTAAAGGCTAAATCCTCTCCCGACTCATCTTTAAGTTCATCTATCTGCGGTTGGCCGGCGGGTTTCAGGTCTTCTTGGGTAATGGCTTCATAAAGACTAGATTGAACCAATTCACCGACGACTTCTTTTCGTACCTGCAAACCATATCTACCCTGCACAATTTTCAGAGGCACCTTGCCAGGACGAAACCCCTGAACCTTTGTCGTCTTCGTCATTTTTTGCAGACGATCGCTGACTTCAGAACTAACCCTATCTTCTGGTACTTCAACACGAACTTTACGCTCGAGAGCACCGGTACTTTCAACTGAAACTTGCATCCTGTAAGACCTCAAATATTAAGATAAATCAATGTATTAACGCTCTTCTCTTGATGGTTACACATTGAAAATTGTGTATTGGTGCGAAAGGAGAGACTCGAACTCTCACATCTTACGATACTGGTACCTAAAACCAGCGCGTCTACCAATTCCGCCACTCTCGCATGATATTTAGTCTAACACCTCATCTCTTAATAATTTTGTATAACTTACTAATATTTATAAGGTACTGACCTATTTTATAAGTTTTGCCTTGCCCTCACCATAGTAAACTCAAGGTTTTGAGCAAAAAATACGCACAAACCATTCCTGTAGCCCGTCTAAAGGCACTTTTATTCAAATGTTATACAACTGATTTAGTTAAATCTGAATATTACAGGTGGGTTAATATATTATGACCGTATTTAAAAACATTCTTCGGTAAATGATTTACAAACTCGTCGACACTTTCTACTACCCGTTCTTGGGTTGATTATACAGTCTTCACCCCATTGTTCACAGACCGTCATGCACTTTTTATCCTCTGCTTTATTATAATCATCGGGTAACATCAATTCACCATCAAGAGGCTTGACACTTCTATCTTCGCCTCCATCAGCAAGAACGGGAACTGAGACTGATAAAACCACTGATATTAACAGTGTTTGTAGCATTTTAAAGTAATTATGGCGTTTCATGATTTTTTAGACACTTATCTGCTCTTATGTTCCTTACTAAATACTTAATAAAATAATTACTCAATCCAGATTAGCCATCGATATAAGCGACATTATCCGAATTTGTTAATAAAGTATGCACCAATGTTGCTTCATTAAAACCTCGAAACATAACTGCGTCAATCTCACCAAAAGAAAAATCGGGAATAGCTTTAAGTTTTTCAACTACTTGCTGACTCATATCTATATGCATCGATTTTGCATGCTCACAAATTCGCGAAGCAAGATTAACCGTTTCACCTAACGCTGAATAATCGAGATGTTCATCAGAACCGATATTGCCCATCAAAACAGGGCCATAGTGTAAACCAATTCCAATCGGTAGCGGTTCATCAGACTCCTTAATTTCGGTTTTAAGTATCATCTGGGCGCACCTACTAGCATTTACAGCTGATTCTTCCCCGTCGAAAATAGCCATCAAGCCGTCACCACCAAATTTATCGATATAACCATTAAATTTAGAAACCATATCGACTTGTCGACCCAAAGTTTGGCTAATACGAGCAAAAAGCACATCGAGATCAATCGTCCTGCTTAATTCTGTCGAACCACGTATGTCAGTAAACATGACACAAACCTGATGCAACTCTGGTGTCGGCAACAGACCAGTTAAGGAATAGGCCTCGACCATACGCTGTGTCCTTAGAGAGATATAACGATTCAAATAATGTCGAACGCGCTCAAGCTCATCATAATATTGTTTTTTGTCCAAGTGATTTTTTAATCTGGCGGCTAATACTACGGGGTTGACTGGTTTAGTAATAAAGTCGCTTGCATCCACGGAAAAAGCCTCTGTCAGACTTGATTCTTCATCCATAGACGTGATAAAAATGATAGGCACCATCTTGTAACGAGAAAGTTCGCGGAGTCTTTTACACAAGTCAATACCGCCAATTCCTGGCATATTGATATCCACTAATATCGCATCGTAGGTATTTTCAAGGGCAAGAAAAAGACACTTTTCGCCGCGCTCTGCTGTATCGACGAGATAACCCTGACTTTCGAGGATTGCTGACAAAACCATACGTGTAGTTTGATCATCATCAGCAAGTAAAACCGTCTGCTTAGACATTGATTTTTTAATCACCTAATATTTTATTATGCAGCCTCCATATGCATATTATATTTATAGTTTCTTAATGATTCTTATCTAAGAATCTTCAATACAAACGACATATTACCAGCAAATAAATAGAAATGCCCTTAATGTAATAATTTAGGATTTGTTAAAAAGTGGGAGCAAGTCTGACTTTTCTTCAGGCGTCCCATTGCAACAGGCTCAACTCTACAAATTCTTCTACTGTTTCTACGTTGGGTCACGTGTTGGATAACACTCAGAGTGTTAATTGCGGGAAAATCTCGCCATGGTTGCTTCCTTATAACCAATTTGAGTATCGAATCTAACTTAGTTTAAATTCTCTGTGGGAATCCCTGAAATTTATACCTGACCCTACTTATGCACTACTTAAGAGGAGATTAACGTAACTGCTCTATACTCCAGAAATTATTTTCTCCGGTTGGGAAGTTACTGGCATGAATAAGTTCCATCCTGACTTGACCATCTGTCCTGAACGGTATGCCGAAACGCAGTTTTCCAGTTTTAGTTTCCCAATCAATGATACGTGTGAAGCGGCCAGAACGTAAGTCGGCTCCCAGACTAGAAGAAAACTCACCCTCTTCAATTCTGTTAATAGGCGGGCCATAGCGGTCAAATAACACTTTACGCACCTCTTCATAAACCTGAAGCGTACTATCAATATCGCCAAGATCATCAAATTCAATTGCCAACACAGATTTGGTCAACTCGTTATTTGAAGAAATTAGACCTAAGCGCTGCCTATGATCGATAGCCTCTATGAAGGGCGTTTCATATATTGAAAGACCTGAGCGAACTAGAGGATCGATAATTCCCCAACTCTCTAATCTTGCTTGAATAACCCCCATATCCATACCAGGAGCCAAATCTGCTATATTCGCTACAGCGTTATATGACCCAGATGCTTCGACAACGGCAGCCCCTCGCTCCTCAGGAGAAACTTGTTGAACTGGTTGTGCCGGTCTGGCTGCTCGAGCGGGCCGGTCGAAGTTATACGTCCATGAAACACCAATACGATAGGCATGAGTATCGTCTCCAGGAATGGGGTTACGATCAAAATAATTACCTTCGATTTGGAATTGATGACTATTCCAACTATAGGAATAATTTAATGATGTTTGATGCGTGTCCGTATCGTTACCAGTCAAACTTCTGGAATCTTGTAATAATGTATTATGTGATAATGCCAGATTATGATTGCCTTTAGTCAAATATAAAGACATGGCAGGCGATATGTCTGATGTGGTAACGCTTCCAGCAATAGTGGTGTTTCTTAAAACCAGGCTAGGCGAAATAGATCCGATAAAGCCGCTAATATCAAAATCATGATCCACACCGACCGATATCTGACGGCTAACCGTAGTATCGCCGCTGACACGATTATCCACTTCAGTTAAAAGCCCCCCAAAACGACCAACCCAATGGTCCACAATAGGGAGTGAAAAAGAGGCGTTGGTCGAATGAGTCAATGAACGCGTCGTGTCATCCCGAGTCTCATTGTCTGATACAAAGGAACCCACTGTCCCCGATAACTGGATCGCAGGAATAAAAGTACCACTCAAAGTCAGACCTGCAACATCTCGGTCGGTGGGGTTAATGGTTTCCCAATTGGTTCTGAAGGTTTGTAAACGACCTCTGACGCTGAGCCCGGTAGAAAACCGCCAACCAAGATGAATCTCTGTTGAACGCTGATTAGCCGTGATAGAGGAACCATTAGGTCGAAAATCATCACCATAGCGTTCGTGACGAAATCGGTAGGTCAATGGGATATTGTTGCTCTTACCTTTAAGCTGGGCAAAAAAGCCTTCATCCTTCTGGTGCTGTTCGGCACCACTCGAATGGTCACCGTTAAACAAAGCATACTCCGCCTCTATTTCCAGCTTCTGCTGAAAATACTCGGCCGCCTTCCCCCAGGCCATACTGTAGACCGTCTGGGATAACTTCGAATTATTATTGACGGGTTCGGTGGTGTTATTAACAACCGTAAGGGAGAACAATCCCAATTGCGTTTCAGGTATAAGCCAGGAAGCGCCGCTGAAAAAATCCTTTTCATCGTTCAGCTCTCGGTAATTTTGATTGGTGATGCCACCGAACAGTTGGATCGAATGCCGTTTCCCCAGAAACAGTTCCGGTTGTAGCTCAATCTGAAAACCTTTTAGTGATCGTTGTAAAGTTCGGTAGGTCTGGTTGCCGAAAAAATCGCCGAATTCCATACGAAAAGGAATCCCAACATCGCCCTTCTCCCAGGTCAAATACCCTCTTTCGAAAATAAGCCCTTCCTTGGCCGTCCTGTATTCAGAATCATCAACCGTACCTGAAATCTGCGCGTTAACAGTTTCATAAGCAGAAAACTGTCGACTGAAATTAAGGTTAAAATCGTCGAACTGTTGAAACCCTCTGTTTGGATAAGGACTGGCAGTAGTATCACCACTGTGCTCAAAGGTATCCGCTCGATAGGTGTTATAACCGCTAATAGACCAATCCGGCAGAACATTATCCAGTTTAAGATTAACTGGTTCCGCCCAACACAGCGTAACACCCATACAAAGCCAACCAGCAAGAAGTGCAGTACAGAAAGAGTGAGGGGAAACAAGAACCTGTCTTCCTGCCATGCTTATCTATACTCCTCTCTCACTTGAAAGGTATAGTCGCTGACACCATTAATTTTTTGAAAGCCATTAGAGTCAGTAAATTCGATCTGTGTTTGAACAGTTGCGGTAACTCTGACAATGCGATCGAACCCTTGTCCGTCCGGCAACTCTTCTATCAAATCGCCAGGCAGTGTCGCCGTTGACTGAATGGATTGCACACGAATCTGTGCATTTCTGGGAACAGTAGATTCAATAGTATCTAAAAGACGTTCTGCGTTAACAAAACTCGGTGCCAACAACGTGTCGATCGAACCTGAATTCCAGGCAGAAAAAAAATCACGGACGGCTTTTTTGATCTCCCCTGGAGGAATAGGTTCCAACTTGAGGTTAAGGTTCAGACTTTCAGCAAATACAGCACCGGGTGGCCCGTATAATTCAGGTGGGCCGATAGGTGAAAACTGTCGAAATTCCCACGCCTCGGCATAGCCAGACAACCCAGCTGTCATTACCACTGAAACCAGAACGATAACTACATGCTTAACTATGTTTAATTTCATCATGGGCAATTCGCCTGAGAAGTGCCACAGTTGAATCCACTCATGGAAGTTAATGTGGAGTTCGCAAGACCGCCATCATCAGTCCAATTAATGGAAATCTTAAAGAATATGTTATCCGTGGTTCGTTTAACGATTAAGTCCACTGCACCGGCGTTCATTATACCGCCCGCAGGGCTGATGATCTGAAAGGGGCTACCAGGGACTGCGAGTGCTGCCTGTCCAGGCCCTGGAACACCGGCCAACCAGGTAAAGGCGGTTGTTGGTGCACCTGCGCCATTCAAAACGGCTGAGAGTGTATTCGTTCCAACAGCATCAATTCTTACTTCTATAGTAGTAGGCGCATTATCAGCATCCACTACTGGGGTACCTGACACAGTCAATGCAATTGGCGTAAATGTCGTTGTAGCAGTCGGATTAGTTATTGCAGTAACACTCTTAGTCAAACTTTCAAACTGGGTTGGACTACTGCCGCTTCTCAATCTGGAATCCATTAATAGAAACTTCCTACTACCTTCGACTAATTTAAATTCCTTTCTGGGCTTCGTATCTGTAGAGCCCGTGTCTTGTGTACTCGAATCAGCGAGTTCGCAAATCTCACCTGAGAACCCTTCTGGACAAGTACAACTTCTGCCATCGGTACATTCGCCATCATTCATACAAACAGGACATTGATAAGTATCAGCTGCAAACGTATCAGTACTACTACCAGTATCATTACCATCCTGGATAACACCTATGGAGCTCTTGCCGTCTGCCTTTATTTCTACACCAGATGAAGGATTACTCAGCGTAATGGTAAATTGTTCAGTCTTTTCCTTCTCAGCATCACCTTTCACCTGAATTCTGATTGCATTGCCTTCTTGTCCAGCAGGAATTATCAACTCACCTTGTGGAAACGCATCATCAACAAAATCATCTGCATTTGCAGGATTACTGCCAGATCCTTTCACACTGTATTGCGCTTTCACTTCATCTTCTGTAGGACCATCAACAAGGCGTACTGTAAATACGTATTCAGATTCGCCAGCCGTTCCTTCCGCTTGCGTTATGCTTTCAATGTTAAATTCTATCTGCTTCGGTTTAATATCTTTTTCTTTAATAGCAGTAGCTTTACATTCATATTTTTTACATATTCCTCTTCTAATACTTACGCATTGTCGAACAGTACCTTCAGGACATTGCTTAGCTGTTTCAGTAGGGCTGGTCGTTGCTTTACGCTTCACCGTCAGCTTCAATGTCAGTGTTTCAGATTCTGCACCCTTACTATCTTTAGTTGACACTTTTATGATGTAAGGACTGTCCTTTACATCCTTTTCTGTAGGCGTACCTGCAAATTCAGTAATGTTGTTATCGAGTAGATTCTTTTTCAAGAAATCCGGGACATCCGTCACTGTAGATAGACCTGTGAGATAATTATCTTCGTCGTCTTGAAAGTAAAATCCTGCACCTTCAATCCAAAGGGATATTTTCTCTCCTACCGTCACTTCACGGTCTCTAAGTTCCTTTGCTATATCAATACCAGTTCTAACACTCGGAGGCTTGTTTGCGTCAGCTTTTGGCTTCACCGTCAACGTAAATTCTGTTGAAGCAGAGGCACCTTTATCATCTGTTACAGTAACCTTAATGGTATATGGGCTCTTTTCTGCATCATCTTCTGTCAGCTTGCCTCCTATAATAAAATCCTGCTCCGTGACGGTATTAACTAGAGATAGACTCTTTGGTAAACCCGTTACTTCAGGAGGGCGCGCATTAGATAAATTACCATCCGCATCACTGAATATAGTTTTAGGACTGACATCAACCCCTAGAGACTCACCTGCCTTTTTCACGATGTCCTGTATCTTATCTTTAACGACTGGCGGAACGTTACTCGGTTTAACTATTAACTTAAATTCTGATATGACTTTTTTATGACTTGTCAGCTTTATCGTATAACTGCCCACATCCTTCTCTGTAAGCTTGCCTTTAATACTTACCAGTTCCTGCATAGCACCCGTGCTTAATGATAAAGTCTTTGGGTGGCCTTCCATTACAGGGTTAGTTCGTTTTCCATACCCCAAGTCAGGCTCAAACAGTATGTCCTTATACTTAATATTTACAGTTACATCTGCATTTGTACGAGGTATACGGAATACCTGATCCGGTATCTGCCTTTTAGTCTCCGTAGTAGATGCAGTGGTACACTCTGTAGCTGTTGCCTTACAACTTCCATCCGGGCATTTGAATGGAGTCGGGGCAGCACAGGAAGTCGTAGTCGAACAATCTTCTTGCGACACCATACAACGACCATCGTCACACCTAATCGGTGTTGATGAAGGGCAGGTATTCGTAGTTGTTAACGTTGATGTACTTGTCGGACATTCTGAAGCCATCATTTTACACGTGCCATCGCTACATTTAATCTGATCTGAAGGACAAGCTAATGTGGTTTCCTTAACGCCCTCTATCGTAATCTTTACCGTCGCCGTATCGGTACCACCGTGACTGTCACTTACCGTATAGGTAACCGTGTCCACTGCACTCTTGCCAATGCCTAAACTTGCAAACACACCGTCCGGATCGTATCTCAATACACCACCAGACAAGGTCGCCAGTCCTGTCGTCCCCGTTGTATCAATTGTGGTTACTGTTAACTTATCGTTTTTATCAGGGTCAGCGTCATTATTTAATACTTTTATGATTGTCGATTTACTATCAGCAGAGAGTGTTTGTTCATCGTCTTGAGCGACTGGATCAGAATTAGGTTTTGTAACCGTCAGCTTAAACGTCATCGAAACCTTTCCACCTTTCTTATCATCGGCAGTAATTGTGATGGTGTGTTCACCTACATCACTCAGCCTATCCCTGGTCATGAAGAATTTTTCTGTATTTTGGATACCTACTAGAACCGCACCTTCTGGAAGCCCCTTTCCTGTAATCGTGAGCACATCTTCATCGGCATCACTGAATGCACTATATACATCGATCTTAAGCTCATCTCCTGCTGTAATTTCCTGATCGGTTATTCTATTTTTAACAGTTGGCGCATCGTTGACCGGTGTTACTGTAATCGTGGTCGTTGCTTCGTTTGAAGTTAGTTTCGTTCTCGCACTTGTTATTGTATATGAAAACGAATCTTCGCCTGACCAATTCGTGTTTGGCTTATATGTAACTATTTCCGCATTATCACCACTTACAAAACTAACGCTCACCTCGCCATGCTTAGGCTTTTTGGTTATATTGATATTAGGTCGAAGTTTCTCTCTCGCACTTGAACCCATATCGGCAAGTTCTTCTGTACTTATAGAAGGATCAGAGAAACTAGTACTAAATAACGATTCTGTATCTTCATCTATCTTTATAGATAGATCTTTCGCGACAGGTAGTTTCTGTATTACTTTCTCACAAGTTTCACCTTCGTACTCTTCCGCACAGGTACATTGAAACGTTTCATTTTCCGGATCATTTGAACACGTGCCACCGTTATTACAGGGAGTGTCTGCACAATAATCCACGTCATCATTCTGGATAATACCTTTGGCGACACCACCGGTTTTAAGTATGACACCTTCGCTTAACTCAGTAATAACAACCTCAAAGGTTTTATCTCCTTCTACAACATCATTGTTAGCGACATAGATATCTAAATTTGCATTACCAACGCCGGGAGGTAGAGATAATTGTATATCGGTCAATTTTCCAGCAAAGTCTGTGGTTTTCAGTCCCTCGCCTCTAATGTCATAAGTAATTGTTGTCGTCTCATCTCTTGGAAAGCCTTCAAGTATGAGCGGGAAAGAATATTTGGTGCTGTCTCCACCTTCACCTTCCTTTTTAGTTATGCTTTTAGTGCTGATAGCAACAGTAGGGAAATCATCGTTGAGGATTGTGCCTGTAACAGTTTTCTTCTCGCTCAGTGTAACTCCGTCGGTGACACTGAGCGTAATCGCGAAGGTTTCGTCTTCCTCAACCTTCTCATCATTTTTAATAGTCAGTGTGATTTCTTTCGACGACTCACCTTTTTTGAATACCAGCTTGCCGTTTAATTTATCCTCGTAATCAGCCGCATCAACGCCGGTGATAGTGTAAGGCACCGTCACAGAATCTTCTTCTGCGTACACGAAAGACAAACCAAACAGGTTTATCCCTGAGGCAAGGAACAGACTGAATATTGTGTATTGAATAAATTTCATCACTTATCTTTGCAGTGAGAAACGTTAACTAGAATAATATTCACACTTAGCATTCTTAAAATTGATCATTAGGTGAATGTTTAATAGTGATGTTCTGAATTAACGTGTTACCTTCAGAATCTTCTGCTTCGATTGTGAGTTTAATTGTTATTTCACTATTAGCTTGTATGCTCTGATTTGTATCAAAATACCGTAGCTTTCCGTCATTCAATATCTCAAATATTAATCCAATTCGATTTTTTGATTTTGTATGTACTTCGTAAGAATCATCTTCGATACTATAATATACTTCATGCCCTTCGGCCGACTTAATGTGTTCATTTAAATTCAGCACATCAATCACGGCGCCGCCGGTACCGGCAGTTTCATATAGTTCGTCAAATTTCTTGGCTACATACAGTCCTGTAGTCCCTGTAATTTCCAATGTGAGATTCGCTTCGCCGGATGAGCCATTAGAATCAACTGCTGTAACACTGATGATTTGTGTACGATCTTCATGTTTTGAGGTTGCGAAAGTCAACGTGCTACCGGATATGCTAATAGTATCACTAGAAGAATCATTTTTAAGCGTGACATCATAAGTCAGTTCATCCTTATCGGGGTAAGAAAAATAATCAGAAAGATTTATTTCATTATCAACTCCAGAAAATACCTTTAATTCACCATCTATTCCTTTAGGGGCACCGTTAAAAACGGTAATTGCGACTTTTCCCGTAACACTACCTTCATTAGTATCGGTCGCAATGAAGCTAATACTGCCTTCCCCTCTTTCATTAGCGCTGAATCTTAAAATCCCACTAGGGCTTATCGTCACTCTTCCAAAACCAGGCCCACTCTCAACTACAGCTGACAGTTCACCATTATCAAAAGAATCTTTATCGTCAGTAACATATTGAGAAAGATCTAATTCATAACTTTCACCAACAGTTAATCCAATTTCTACATTAAATAACTGTCCACTCACCACTGGAGGCTCATCGACGTCTATAACATTAATCTCAACCGTTTTTGAATCTTGTTCTTCACCGTCTTCGTTTCGTAAGAATATGTCGACATTAAGTTTTTTGTAGCCTTTATCGGATAATGCGTCTGGGTCGCAAGTAAAATCACCTGTTGATTGATCAATATCACAATCCAATGATTCATTAGATTTCCATCCATAGATAACGCTGGTGTTATCACCTAGCTCCGCAGTCACTTTGAATTTAAGGGTTTCATTGTCATTTACTGTTAAGGAAATGGTTTCCTTATCGCTCGCATTCTGACCGGCAATCGTTTTTAATTTAGATGGTTTAGTTTCAATAGCAACTGACACATTCACAGAAGAAGTTGATTTCGCCTTATTGCCTTCGTCTGTAACCTCAACACTCAAGGTGCATGTCTGTTCTTCCCCTGTCTCATTCTGCGGCGCAGTCCATTTGCCTTCTTTCTTATTAATTTCGAACTCACCATTACCAATCTCACCGTCACATGTTGCCGACCATGTATAAGTCAAACCAGAATCCGTTGCCCCTTCCCAATTGTTTGCTGAAACAACGACAGTGTCTTGTGACTTAACTTCTGTCGATTCCGCTTCGACGGAGCCGCCGCTTGGTGGAATGGCCACTTGACAAGTAACACCCGCATATCCAGCCGCACACGAACAGATAGCTTCTGTCTCGCCGTTCGTACACTGCCCACCGTTTTGACAGGGTGAATCTGCACAGTAATCCGGTCTAGTAACATCAATATTAAACGTTAACGTGCCCGAGAGTGAGGGATTGCCATCGTCCGTGGCGGTGACCGTGATCGGATG
>TARA_R110002072_G_scaffold174802_16_pt1 | contig 15272 bp, 11 predicted proteins | sample TARA_R110002072 | Tara Oceans TARA_R110002072 (sample SAMEA4397118) | marine metagenome | biome: Polar Biome; feature: [SRF] surface water layer (ENVO:00010504); material: water (ENVO:00002006), including particulate matter (ENVO:01000060) such as... | depth 5 m | reverse complement strand
AAGTAGGTTAAGTTCATGGTAGATTTGGGGCAAAAAAAGGTAAACGCTAGTTTACCTTTTTTTATTTTTAGTACATCCAGGAAGTAAGGAATGTCAAAATTTAAAATCCCTACAAAAACTTTTAGATTTTAGACTTTAAACGAGTTTTGTTGCTTTTAATCTAAAAACATCTAAAACTTGAATACAGTCTTGTATATTTGACTCACCATAGCATAAGTAGGTTAAGTTTATGGTAAATTTGGGGCAAAAAAGGGGAAACATTTGTTTCCCCTTTTTTATTTTCACCTGTTAGGATTTTCTTATTTGTTTTGAGCATATTGTGCTCCCACCTCTTCCCAATCAATCACTTTAAAAAAAGCATTGATATAATCGGGTCTTCTGTTTTGATAGTGAAGATAATAAGCGTGTTCCCATACATCAATTCCTAAAATAGGAGTTCCTCCACAGCCCACTCCGGGCATTAATGGATTGTCTTGATTGGGAGTTCCACAAACTTCAACTTTACCTCCTTCATGAACACATAACCAAGCCCAACCAGAACCAAACTGAGTTGCAGCCGCGGTTGAAAAAGCATCCTTAAAGGCTTCAAAACTTCCAAAAGAAGCGTCAATAGCCTTTGCAAGTTCTCCTTGAGGCTTGCCTCCACCATTGGGGGACATCACATTCCAAAAAAGTCTGTGATTGTAAAAGCCTCCACCATTATTTCTAACGGCTTTGTCTTTCATGTCCAGATTTATCAATATGTTTTCGATGGTTTTTCCCTCTTTGTCTGTGCCATTTATGGCATCATTAAGCTTTGAAGTATAACCGGCATGATGTTTGCCGTGATGTATTTCCATTGTTCTCGCATCGATATGAGGCTCAAGAGCATCATATGCATATTTTAGTTTTGGTAGTTCAAATGACATAATTTTTGTTTTAAATGTTACTAATTCTCAAATTTACAAAGAATCAATTTAATTTTCTGTTATAGTTTCTATAAAGAACAAATGATACTATTAAAAAAGATGATACTTTTGAAAAATTTGTTCTTATGTTCTTATCTTAGTAAAAAATTATTTTGAACAAATCTCCATCATTCACTATCTACAATGCTTCTGCCGGCTCTGGCAAGACCTTTACTATTGTTAAGGCATATTTAACCAAACTAATTTCTTCAAATAAACCTGATTTTTTTAAACACATTCTTGCCATCACTTTTACAAACAAAGCTGTGGGTGAAATGAAAGAAAGAATTTTGGAAAATCTCTTTGCATTTTCTAAAGAAACTATTTTGGAAAATGAGACCGTTTTATTTTCATTGGTATGCGAAGAAACACAACTCAAACCCACAGAAGTTCGTAATAGAGCTAAAAATGCTGTTAATTATATATTACACAACTTTAGTAGCTTTGATGTGGAGACAATTGACAGGTTTAATCATCGTCTTATTCGCACCTTTGCGAAGGACTTAAAATTACCCACAAACTTTGAGGTCCATCTTGATTTGGAAAACTTAATGGCAGAGGCTGTTGATAAACTAATCTCAAAAGTGGGAATTGACAAAGATTTAACCACAATCATCTTAGATTTTAGTTTTGAAAAAGTAGCAGAAGATAAAAGTTGGGATATTTCCTCAGACTTAAGAAAGATAGGAAAGCTTTTATACAGTGAAAATGAAATACCACATACTGAAAAGCTAAAAGACAAAACACTCACCGATTTTAAAAATCTCAAAACACAACTTTCAAATCAAAAACAACTAATAGAAAAGGAGCTAATATCATTAGCAAAAGATTTTTTTGATATATTGACAAAAAACAATCTTCAGGAAACAGACTTTAATGGCGCATATCTACCAGGATATTTCAAAAAAATTATCGACAAAAATATAGACATTTCAAAACCTCCTAAATGGCATGAAACTTTAGGAGACTCTGCACTATATCCTCAAAGGGTGACCAATGATGTCAAAAAAACACTTGATCAATTAAGTCAACAAATTGTTTCGATATTTCACAAATCCAAAACTTGGATTTATCAACTTGAATTTATAGAAATACTTTCACGAAATGTAAATTCCCTTTCTTTGATTAATGCAATTCAAAGGGAGTATTTAAGCCTTCAAGAAGAAAAAAAGATACTTCCCATTTCAGAATTTAATGTGCGTATTAATAAGGAAATTAAACAACAGCCGGCACCTTTTATTTATGAACGGTTGGGTGAAAAATACAAACACTTTTTTGTTGATGAATTTCAGGACACCTCTCAGTTGCAGTGGCAAAATTTAACCCCATTAATTGAGAACGCCCTGTCTCAATCTGATTCCAAAAACAAAACCGGAAGTCTTATGCTGGTTGGTGACGCTAAACAATCAATATATAGATGGCGGGGGGGAGATCCTGATCAATTTATTAGCTTGTATGACAATTTTAACCCATTTCCGGCTGCTTCAAAAGAGGTCAAAAATTTGGATACAAACTTTAGGAGTTATGATGAAATAATTCAATTTAACAACTCCTTTTTTACGTATGTATCAAACTATTTTGGATCTGAACACCATAAAGAACTATATACAGTTGGAAACGCACAAAGTATGACCAACAAAAAAGGTGGTTTTGTTTCAATCTCATTTATAGATGCTAAAAATAATATAGAAAGTGATGAGCTTTATCCGCTTCGGGTTTTGGAAATAATCACTAATCAACTATCAAAAGGATATTCAAAAAAGGATATTTGTATTTTGGTCAGAAAAAACAAACAGGGAGTAGCGCTTGCTGAGTTTTTGTCAAATCATCAATTGGATGTTATTTCATCAGAAGCATTGTTGTTAGAAAGTGCTCCTGAAATTCAATTCATTTTGCAGGTTTTAAAAGTTATTCAAAATTTTGATGATAAAAAATCAAAAGCCAATATCTTGTATTTTTTACACTCCCATTTGAACATTGAAAAGCCTTTACACAATTTCATAGAAGAATTTTTACCACTTTCAAAAACTGTATTTGAAAAGGCTTTAAGAAGATATGAAGTTCACTTTAATTTCCAGACTCCAACAATTACTCCACTTTATGATCTCTGTGAAACAATATGTCAAAGCTTTTCACTTTCAGAAAATCGGGTTGCCTATGTGCAGTCTTTTTTAGAATTGGTTTTTGAGTTTTCAGAGTCAGAAAGTACTACCATAAACGATTTTCTTGAGTTTTGGGAAGCCAAAAAGAAAAACAGCAGCGTTGATATGTCAAGTGACTTGGATGCTATAAAAATTATGACAATTCACAAGGCAAAAGGACTCGAGTACCCTGTGGTAATCTACCCTTATGCAGATGATGAGATTCATGATTTCAAGAAAGACAAGCTCTGGTTTCCACTGGAAGAAAGTCAATTTTCAGGGTTTTCAGAAATGTTAATCCCTGTGAGTAAGAAAATGAAAAATTTTGGTGATTTGGGGAAAGCCTTTTACGAAGCACATGCTAAAAAATCTGAACTCGATGTCCTAAATATTGTATATGTTGCAATGACAAGGGCTGCTGAGCAACTCTTTATCGTTTCAAATAAAAAGAACAGTTCCAAAGAAAATACAACAACTAGTCTGTATAGCAATTATTTGAAAAATATCAATTTGTGGGAGGAAACTAAGGAATTTTATGACTTTGGGAGCCCTGTTAAACCAAAAATGGGTGAGTTCGAAGCCTCACCAACTCATACTATTTCTTTTGACAAATTTGCGAAAACAACCCCTTATATTAAAACCTTACAAATTGCTACTCATAAATCCTCTCTATGGGATACTCAAAAAGAAAAAGCTATTCAAAAAGGAGACCTCATACACGACTTATTGTCAAAAATAAAGCAGGCATCAGATATTGATAATGCCTTAAATGTTATAATAGATCAAGGCGAAATATCTCGGGAACAATCAGACTTATTAAGTAATTTAATTAAGGATTTATTAAAACATCCACAATTAGCTGATTATTATAATGAAGAAGCAATAGCCGAAAATGAAATAGAAATTTTCACTAAAGACAACCAAAGCCTCAGGCCCGATAGAATAAACTTTATTTCAAAAAATACAGTAAGTATTATAGATTATAAAACAGGAGCTAAAAGCCCCAAACACTTCAAGCAAATTGATATGTATGAAAACACCTTATTAGATATGGGTTTTCAAATCAAAGAAAAACTACTTGTTTATATTAACGATGAAGTTGAGGTACATCAAGTAAGTTCAACTTCATAAAAATAAATACCTTTGTAAAAATAAAAAAAATGTACGGAAACATCAAAAAACATCTGGAAACTGAACTTCAGGAAATTAAAGACAACGGTCTTTTCAAAAAAGAACGTATTATTACATCAGCACAAGATGCAGTTATAAAAATAGCAACAGGTCAGGAAGTAATTAATTTTTGTTCAAACAACTATCTGGGACTTTCTTCAAATAAGGAAGTCATTCAGGCAGCAAAAGACACTATGGACACTCACGGTTTTGGAATGTCATCGGTGCGGTTTATTTGTGGCACTCAGGATATACATAAAAAACTCGAAGCGAAAATAGCATCCTTTTATAATACTGAAGATACCATATTATATGCCGCAGCATTTGATGCAAATGGTGGAGTTTTTGAGCCTTTATTGGGCCCTGAAGATGCTATCATTTCAGATTCTTTGAATCACGCTTCAATCATTGACGGAGTAAGGCTTTGTAAAGCAGCACGTTATAGATATGAGAATAACAATATGCAGGATCTTGAAAATCAACTTATTGAAGCTAATAAAAAAGGTGCGCGTTTTAAGATTATAGTGACAGATGGTGTTTTTTCTATGGATGGTTTGGTAGCTCCATTAGATAAAATATGTGATTTAGCAGAAAAATATGATTCAATGGTTATGATTGATGAATGCCATGCTGCCGGATTTATTGGTGAAACAGGTAGAGGAACCCTTGAAGAAAAAGGAGTGATGGGTCGCATTGATATAATAACCGGAACACTTGGCAAGGCTCTAGGAGGTGCGATGGGAGGTTATACAACAGGGAAAAAAGAAATTATTGAGATGTTGAGACAACGCTCTAGGCCCTATTTATTTTCAAACTCATTGGCCCCAGCTATTGTGGGTGCATCTATTAAAGTATTTGAACTTTTAGAAAAAGACACCACTTTAAGAGATAAATTAGCTGAAAACACCGCCTATTTCAAAAAAGGAATGCAAAACGCTGGTTTTGATATTATTGATGGTGATTCTGCAATAGTGCCGGTGATGCTATATGATGCTCAACTATCTCAAAATATGGCAGATAGACTATTAGAGGAGGGTATTTATGTTATTGGATTCTTTTATCCTGTAGTGCCAAAAGGGAAGGCTAGAATTAGGGTTCAACTTTCAGCGTCTCACACTAAAAGGCATATTGACAGTGCTTTAACTGCATTTTCTAAAGTGGGCAAGGAGTTGGGAATTATACCCTAATAAAGATAATTTGAAGAAATATTAGTTATATTTTTAAAAAATTTAGTAGATTTGGTTTTGTTAATAAATTTTAACAACTTACTTTTGCTTCAATTAACACTTAAAATTTAAATTATTGAATATGAAACATCTTAGCAGATTTTTAGTAGCATCCATTCTGTTCTTTGGAATCAGTAATGCAGTTGCACAAGACGAAAACAACCCTTGGGCCGTAGAATTAGGCATGAATGCGGTTGATGTTTTTCCAGTTGGCGAGGAGGATGACAGAATCCCTGCAGCCTTAAGAGGAGAAATTTTTGATGAGTTTTTCAATGTGAACGACCATTGGAACATTTTACCCTCTGTCTCAAGATTAGCTATCTCAAGATATATGGGTAGTGGATTTGTTTTCACAGCGGCTGGTTCTGTTAACAGAATAAGTAAATTGGGAGACCTTAAGGTTAGTGATATCGGCCTAGGTACCACGAAAGATTTTACTTATTACGCAGCAGACGGTGAAGTAAAATACAGTTTCAAAAATGCTTTCAATAGCTCTTGGTTTGATCCACAAATTGGTATTGGTGGTGGTTATACTTGGGTTGATGATATTGGCTTTGGAACCGCAAACGCACTTTTGGGCTTAAAAATCTGGTTTTCTGAGTCAATAGCAATAAACCTTCAATCAACTTACAAGCACTCTTTTGAAGATAGCTATGGCATCAAACACTTCCAACATTCAGCAGGTGTTCTATTCCAGTTTGGAATGAAAGATCGTGATGGTGACGGTATTGCTGATAAAGATGATGAGTGTCCAGATACTCCTGGTCTTCCAGAATTTAATGGATGTCCTGACACAGATGGTGACGGTATTCCAGATCACTTAGACGAATGTCCTTTTGAAGCAGGTCTTCCAGAATTTAATGGATGTCCTGATACAGATGGTGATGGTGTTCCAGATCACTTAGACGAGTGTCCTACGGTACCTGGTTTAGCTCAATTTAATGGATGTCCTGATACAGATGGTGATGGTATAGCTGATCCACAAGATGAATGTCCTGAAGTTGCAGGACCAAAAGAAAACAATGGATGTCCTTGGCCAGATAGAGATGGTGACGGTGTTCCAGATCACTTAGATGAGTGTCCAGATCTACCTGGAACTGTTGCAAACAAAGGTTGTCCTGAAGTTGATACTGAAGTTATCAAACAATTAAATGAGTTCTCTAAAACCATTTTATTTGATATAGGTAAATCAACCATTAGACAGGAATCTTTTGCAGCACTTCAAAGTATTGTTGACATTATGAGAGAATATCCAACAGCTAAATTCCATATTGAAGGTCACACAGATAGCACAGGAAGCTTAGCTCTTAACCAAAGACTTTCTAAGGAGAGAGCAGCATCTGTTCTTGATTACTTAACTACTATTGGAATGGATAGAAGCAGACTTTCTTCAGAAGGTTATGGTCCTGACAGACCTATCGCTCCTAACACTACTGCAGCAGGAAGACAACAAAACAGACGTGTTGAAATATCTTTAGATAAATAATATTTTATAAACACATCTTAAATAAACAAAGAACGCCTCTGATATTTCAGAGGCGTTTCTTATTTTTATGAAATGATAACATATCTTGAAGAAATTGTTTCAGAAATACTTAGCGCACAAGAGGATCTCCAATCTTATATATTTGTTTTACCAAGCAGGCGCGCTTGTACCTTTCTTAAGAAGGAACTTATATCTCAAAATAAAACCACACAATTTTCACCTCAAATCCTTAGTATTGAAGATTTTATAGAAATCATATCAGATCTAAAAATAGCTTCTTCAATTGAACTCCTCTTTGAGTTTTATGATGCATACTTAAAGATTGAATCTATTAAAGAAAAGGAATCCTTTGAAAGCTTTTCAAGCTGGGCATCTGTTTTGCTAGATGATTTTAATGAAATTGATCGTAATCTCATCGATAGAAATAAGTTTTTTAATTACTTAGGTGATATCCAGGAAATGGAGCATTGGTATGTCAATGAACAAAAAACCCCACTTATTCAAAATTACCTTTCTTTTTGGAATTCCCTTTCTGATCTCTATTTTGAATTTACAAAAAACACCTATCAAAATGGAATAGCTCATCAAGGATATGTATATCGCCAAGCAGCAAAAAACATGGAGTATTATAGTGATGCTCAAAAACATAAAAAACATGTTTTTATAGGTTTTAATGCCCTAAACAAAGCCGAAGAGATAATTATCAAAGAACTACTTGAAGCCGGAAATACAGAAGTTTTTTGGGATGCTGATGGATATTTTATGGACAAATCTTATCATAGTGCCTCACTTTTTCTTAGGGAGATTAAAAGCACATGGAAATATTACAAAACAAATACGTTCAAATACATATCAAACCATTACTCTCAACCCAAAAATATAAACATTACCCAATGCTCAGGAAACATTGGTCAGGTTAAATGTGTTTCAAAATTACTTGAATCAATTCCAGAAGTCGATTTAGAAAAAACTGCATTGGTGCTTGCAGATGAGACTTTGTTGCTGCCTGTTTTGAATTCATTGCCTCAAAATATCAAAACAGTTAATATAACGATGGGATTCCCCCTCAAATCGATGCCTGCAACATCTTTTTTTGAACTATTTTTTAAACTTCATAAAGACAATCAATCAGTTTTTTATTACAAAGAAACGCTACAACTCATCAATCACCCTTTGGGGAGATTGCTATTTCCTGAAAGTTCCATAAAGATCGAGCAAATGGTATTACAGCGCAATTTGACTATAATTAGTTATGAAATGCTTAAATCAGTTGCAATAACAGAGGAATCAGAATATGTTGAATGGTTGTTTTCTACTTCAAATCAACAGGTGAGTACCCTCATCAAAAACGCAAAAAGCCTACTACTTCGTCTAAAGGAAATTGCTGAAAAAAACCCAATTTTACTAGAAACTCTTTATAAGCTTCACCAGGTATGGAATAAATTACATATCCTTAACGAAAGATACAACTTTATCAAAACCACAAATACGCTCTATTCATTATTTTTCGAAATCACTTCAATCACATCTCTTGATTTCAGGGGGGAACCTTACAAAGGCCTTCAAATAATGGGATTGCTTGAAACACGCTCATTGGATTTTGATAAAGTTATTTTAGTTTCTGTAAATGAGGGAATACTTCCGGCAGGGAAAAGTAATAAATCATTCATTACGTATGACCTGAAAAAAGAATACCAATTGCCCACTCAGACAGAAAAAGATGCGGTCTATACTTATCATTTTTATAGTCTATTTCATAGGGCATCGTCAGTAGACTTATTATACAACAGCCACACCTCTGGCATTCAGGCAGGAGAAAAAAGCAGGCTTCTATTGCAAATAATTAATGAGAGTCCGGTAACACATCATATTACAGAAAATATATTTTCTCCAAACATATCCGTTCCGAAAAAAGAACTCAAAGAGGTTAAAAAAACACCTTTGGTAATAAACAGATTAAAAGAGCTTGCAGCTTATGGATTTTCACCTTCAGCTTTGACGACATATATTAGAAACCCTATAGATTTTTATAATCGCTATATTTTAGAGATAAAAGAAGTTGATGAAATTGAAGAAACCATAGCCATAAACACCTTGGGAACCATTGTTCATGATACCTTGCAACACCTTTTTGTTCCTTTTATAAATACCGTTTTGACTAGTGAAATCTTAAAATTAATAACGAGCAAAATAGACGCAATGGTAAGTCAACAATTTGAAAAAACGTATAAAGAAGGGAATATAAAAACCGGGAAAAATCATATCATTTTTGAAATTGCAAAACGCTATGTTCATAGCTTTCTAAAACAAGAATTAAATCTAATTGAGAAAAATAATAAAATTATCATTACTGAAATTGAAAGTTTGAAAGAGGTACAATTACATATTCCGGAACTTGATTTTCCAGTAAAATTAAGAGGTATGGTTGATCGCATAGATACCTTCAATGAAATTACCAGAATTATTGATTATAAAACCGGGAAAGTAATACAATCTGATCTCAATCTTATCGACTGGGAGGAGCTTATAACAGACTACAAACACAGCAAAAAAATACAGGTGCTTTCTTATGCTCTTATGACAGCCAATTCTATACAAAATAAAATGACCAAGGCGGGTATCATTTCGTTTAAAAATCTCAATGAAGGTTATTTACCCTTCACAAAAAAAGATAGTCCCAGAGGCAAAGGAGAAAGTACTATTTCACCAGAAATGCTTTCTTCATTTAAAGATCAACTATCAAATTTAATCATTGAAATTTGCAATCCTGAGATTCCATTCACTGAAAAAGAACTACCAAAAAATGACTATTACTAAAAATATTATTCTAGAAGGACACCACAATAAACCTATTTTAGTTGATGTATTTTTGCCTCAAAAATCACGTCTAAATAAAACAGTCATTTATTGTCACGGTTTCAAGGGCTTTAAAGATTGGGGAACAAACGATGTTTTAGCAAAACATTTTGTTGAACACGGCATCAATTTTCTAAAGTTTAATTTCTCTCACAATGGAGGTACAGTTGATCAACCCATAGATTTTCCTGATTTAGAAGCTTTTGGAAATAATAATTTTACCAAAGAACTCGATGACCTGAAATGTGTTATAGATTGGATTGAAAACCAAAATGAGTATGAAAGTTTATCAGCAGAAAATCAATTAACACTTATGGCTCACAGCCGCGGAAGTGGCATTATCATTATCAAAGCCAAAGAAGACCCCAGAATTGATAAAGTTATTTCACTGGCAGGGGTTTCAGACTTCAGTGCTCGATTTATAGACAATGAAACGCTGGAGTACTGGAAAAAAACAGGTGTTATTTATGTTGAAAACAGTCGAACTAAACAGCAAATGCCCCTTTATTATCAACTTGCCGAGGATGTTTTAAAAAATGCAGATCGCCTGTCTGTTGAAAATGCATCAAAAGCATTAAACAAACCCCATCTGATCATTCACGGCACAAAAGACCCCACTGTAAACTTAGAAGAAGCAAAAAAGGTTCACCAATGGAGCAAACTAAGCAAGTTGGTAATAATCCAAAATGCTGACCATGTTTTTAATGTAAATCACCCTTGGAATGAAAGCCATTTACCAAAACAGTTTCAATTAGTGCTCGATAAGAGTTTGGAATTTGTAATGAATAAACAATTTTAAATTAATTATTTTCAGCAAATTCAATAACCCTTTGCTCATTATAATATATATTGTTTTTATTGTAAAACCCAACGTGACCACCATACTTAGGAATTTCCAGAAAAATGTTATTCTGTATTTCTGCTAGTTCAATCGGGAAACACACGGGTGATAAAAAACTGTCATTTTGGGCTTGAAGCAATAATACAGGAATCTTAATTTTGGGCAAAAACGGTAAGCTACTGTTTTTTTCATAATAATCATAAGCATCTGCAAAACCGTGCGCTTTTGATGTATAGACATTATCAAAATCCAGAAGTGACTTAATCTTTTTTAAATCTTCTCTTGAGGCTTGATCTGGAAACAGCTTTGCTTTTTCTTTAAAACTCTTTTTTAGACCTATTAAAAAATAAGTGCTATAAATCAAATTATGTCTTTTATTGAGTTCGTTAAGAGATTTTTCCAAAGATAGCGGAGTTGAGACAGCAACTCCTTTTTTGATTTCGTTTGGAATTGATTTCTGTTCACCCAAATACTTAAGCATTAAATTACCTCCAAGACTAAAACCGTTTAATACAATTTTATCATAACAATCCTTTTCTAAAATATGTGTGATGACTTCCTCAAGATCATCAGTTGTGCCGGCTGTATATGACCTAAAAAGTCTGTTTGGTTCACCGCTACAACCTCTAAAGTTTACTGCAACAGTATCCCATCCATTTTTGTTTGAATGACTGGCAGCCCCTATAATATAGGTTCGCTGGGCATTTCCTTCCAAACCGTGTAGCAGAACAATCAGTTTATTTGAAGGTTTTTTGCTGTAACTCCAGTCCAAATCCATAAAATCACCATCAGCTAATGTGAGTCGTTCCCTACTTTGCTTTACTCGAGGTACAACCCGCAGTTTTGAAGAATAAATAGTTGAAAAGTGCCCGTTTTGTAACAGAATTGGAGGCTTATATGAAGGGCGAATAACCGGCATAAATCTAAAGCTAATTTAATCAAAATTACTATGCACGCACAGTAAAAATGTGTAAGTTTGTAAAAAATTAGTGCAATGTACACCAAAGAATTTGAAATTAGATGGAGTGACATCGATGCAAACAGACATCTTGCAAACAGTGCCTATATAAATTTTATGAGCCATACTCGAATGGGCTTTTTTATGGAAAACGGCATGGGACAGCAAGAAATGTTACGATACAACATTGGCCCTGTTGTTTTCTATGAACATATATATTATTTTAAAGAGGTTTTTGTTGGGAAACCCATAACTGTTTCACTAGAATTAAAAGGCCTCTCAGAAGACGGAATGTATTTTGAGTTTGTTCATAATTTATATGACTCTCATGGGAAAAACATCGCTAGTTGTGAAATTATGGGCGGAATAATAGATATGAAAGAAAGAAAACTCACCAGTTTACCTTCAGAACTTTTAAGTCGTTTAAGTAAAATTGAAAAAACGTCAGATTTTAAAGTGCTTACTAAAGAGGATACAAGAAAGTTTGACAGAAAACCCAAACACTTAAGCTAAAACTTTTGGCTTTCGGGAACTCATATAAACACCCGTAAATATTAGAATTGCCGCAAAAATTCTGATGGGGGTTAAAAAATCGGCGCCAATAATTACTGCAAACAAAACCGCTATTACAGGTTGTAAATAGATAAATGCACCAATAGTAGAGGCTTTCAATTGCCGCAAAGCATAAATGTTAAATAAATAAGTGAGCACTGTTGTACCAATCACCACAAATCCCATTTTCAAAATCACATCAATAGGCAATTGAGACCATTCAACTTTTACAAATTCGGTGTAGCCAACCGGCAGATTGATAAAAAAGGCAAATAAAAACAACCATTTCATTAATGTAATTGAGCTGTATTTTGCTGTCAAGGGTTTTACCAATATCAAATAAATGGAATAGGCGATTGCATTAATAATAAACAGTAAATTTCCCAAAGGGATATTTGGTGCATTAAACTGCTCCTTTTCACCAAAGAGAACCAATGCGAGTCCGCCGGCAAGTCCAATAACAATTCCTGTGGTTTTGAGAAGTGTAATCTTTTCTTTTATGATAATGGCTGAAAGAACAAGCAATAAAACAGGTGAAAGCGTTATAATAACAGAACTGTTAATGGGAGTAGAAAGACTAAGCCCCTTAAAAAACATCAACATATTGATGGACATACCAAAAAGAGCACAAAAAAAGAGTCGTTTCCAATCTTTAGAATCAATTTTTTCAGAGGGATAAGCCAGCGAGATTATCCAAAATAAAAGGGCTGCACCGCTTACGCGTAAAACGATAAAACCATAAGGTTCTATAAAGTGTGGCATGATGCCTTTTGCAATGCTGTGATTAATACCATAAATGGTACTTGCAGCAGTAGCGGCCAGAAGCGCAAGGCTGCGACTATTCATTAACAGCTATTTTTGCATCCGCAATCGTTTTGGAAGCATTGCCAATAAAGATCTCGTTTTTGTAAACAAGTACAGGTCTTTTTAAAAATGTGTAATGTTCAAGCAACAATTCTTTTAAGTCATTTTCAGTTAGATTTTTGTTCTTTAATCCTCGCTCTTTATAAAGCTGTGCTCTTTTGCTAAAAAGGGCTTCATAGCTTCCTGCTAGTTGTTTTAAATGTTCAATTTGCTTTTTGGTTAGGGGATTCGTTTTTATGTCTTGCAATTGGATAGTTTCGGGAAGATTTATTTCCTTTAAAATACGTTTACAAGTACTGCAACTGGATAGATAGTAAAATGTATTCATCATTTAAATATAAATTGAAAATGTGAAAATTCAAAACCAGAATTTTTATAGAAACTCTTCAATCTCGGTTAATGGTATAGTTAAAATAATGGGACCTTCAGCATAACTTGCAATATCATATTGATTATAATGTAAAATCAATTCGGTTTCAGTAAATCCAATATTTTCAGGCAAATGAAATTGATCATTTTCAAACCAAAACCCCGATGAATTTATTGAGCGGTCTTGAGGAACCTGATAGCGTTCTCTGAATTTATTTTCGCTAAAGCGAATGAGCCCCTCAATATCATTAAACAAACTATCTTGTTGAAGCAGCTCTCCTGTGTTGGCATCAAAGTTCAAAAACTGTGTTCCTGAATAACCGTGTGCCCCTCCTGTAAACAAATAATAGTTAAGTTCTAGGGAAACAAACTCTTCAGACTGAAAAGAAACCTGCATAAAAGTGTCAACGTCGTAGGTCACAAAATTATTTCCAAATTCGGCTATAACTTTGTTATAATCCTCAATAAAAAAAACAAGTGCATCTTCAATCGTTGAGAAGTCAGAAGTCCCTTCTTCATTGGGGGCAATTTTACTGGCAACACGCTCAAGAATTTGTTTGTTTATCACACCCGATTTGGCATCATTTTCAATGGCTTGAACATAGTGAACTTTTATTGTTGGGCAGTTTTCTGTTTCACAAACCTCCATTTTATTTTGGGTGATTGTAACTTCTTCAAACTGTAAGGGTTTCTCAAAAGAACAACTACTTGCAAGGATTAAAGCAAGTAGCAGGGGGAAAATTTTATTCATACATGCAACTTGTTAAACAGTGGCTAAAGATACAGTTTGATTTAAAATTGACCGAATATTCGCTTACATTTGTGTAAGTTTTTACAAACTAAATTAGTCATATGAAGTTCAATACCAAAACAATTCATGGCGGACAGCATAATGTAGATCCTGCTTATGGTTCTGTTATGCCTCCCATCTACCAAACTAGCACTTATTCACAATCTACTCCCGGAGGACATAAAGGATATGAATACTCCCGAAGTGGTAATCCCACAAGGGCAGCACTTGAAAAATCACTTGCAAGTATTGAAAATGGGAAGCACGGTTTGGCTTTTGGATCGGGCCTTGCAGCCATTGATGCAGTTATAAAATTATTACAACCGGGAGATGAGGTGGTTTCAACAAACGACCTTTATGGAGGAAGTTACCGTCTTTTTAAAAATATATTTGAAAAATTTGGAATAAAATTTCATTTTATCGGAATGAAGGATGCCTCAAAAATTGAAAACTATATCAATGAAAACACCAAGCTTCTTTGGGTAGAAACCCCCACAAATCCAATGATGAACATTATTGATATCAAATCTTGTTCATCCATTGCTAAAAGTCACAATATTCTACTTGCTGTTGATAATACTTTTGCGACTCCTTATTTACAACAACCTCTAGATTTGGGCGCAGACATTGTTATGCACTCTGCAACAAAATATCTCGGAGGTCACAGTGATGTAGTAATGGGTGCTTTGGTTGTAAATGACACAACTTTAGCTGAGAAATTATCCTTCATTCAAAATGCAAGTGGTGCCGTTTGTGGGCCTCAGGACAGCTTTTTAGTTTTAAGAGGCATTAAAACCTTGCATATTAGAATGCAACGTCATTGTGAAAATGGAAAAGTCATTGCAAATTTCTTGTCTTCTCACGCCAAAATTGAAAAAGTGTATTGGCCGGGACTGCCCACTCATCCCAATCATGAAATTGCCAAGCAACAAATGAATGATTTTGGGGGTATGATTTCGTTCACTACAAAAGGCAATTTGATGGCCGACGCGATTAAAGTTGTTGAAAATCTAAAACTATTTACCTTAGCTGAATCTCTTGGAGGTGTTGAATCTCTTGCCGGTCATCCCGC
>TARA_R110002072_G_scaffold1780_2_pt1 | contig 15299 bp, 13 predicted proteins | sample TARA_R110002072 | Tara Oceans TARA_R110002072 (sample SAMEA4397118) | marine metagenome | biome: Polar Biome; feature: [SRF] surface water layer (ENVO:00010504); material: water (ENVO:00002006), including particulate matter (ENVO:01000060) such as... | depth 5 m | reverse complement strand
TTGAGGGTAACCCATTGGTGCTACAAAAATTAGCGGGCTCGCTGGTTGGATTTGATCCCGGCTTTGAAATATTGCCTGGCACGTTAATGCATTAGGTAATCTAAAGGAATGCCAGCGGAGCAAATGGAAACCAATTTTACTCCGCTGCTAACTATCTACAGCAAATCGATGAAAAATAGCTGTGGAACTTATGCTGAAGACTCTTTTCTTGAAGGTGTATGCCGATTTGGAACCCCTTCGCAGCGTTCATGCCTTCACGCCACTGAACAACACCTAGACAATTAATATCATTACCTTCTCGTAGGATGTGAGTGAGTTTGGAAAACTCTTCTTCGTTTACATCGAGAAAATCTCCCCACTCACCAATACCCTGGAAGTTCACCAGAATCTTCTCGCCTGCTTTGATTGGCTGATAGATCTGCACGCGATACCCCTCGGATGAAAAGTCGACCAAGTGAAAGTCTATCGGCGCACCCGCCGGACTGATGATGTCAGAGAAACCTTTGACGGGCTGAATGTGCCCGCGAATGTTAAACACATTGACGGGATATCGAGTGTCTACTCTACGTTCGGCTTGTTCAGACATGTATGGCGCTCTTATTGAGTATCTTTAAAAGTGTAGCACCGCTTTTTCTCTGTAAGTTTATTCTCATTAGATTTGCTCAGAAAATTTGCTGAATAGAAAAGCCCGATCACAGCACGGATCGAAAATTGAGACTGCACGCGTAGCTCGATATGCTGATGCATCCCGGGCAGCGCGAGAACAGTCGTTGGTCTGGTTTGATAGTAAGGTTAACCTATCCTGGATAGTACAATTAGGATGAAAAATTAGGGAGAAGTAAAACTGACCTAATTTTCCAACCTTAATCTTCTGGCTACTGCTGACAAGAAAAGCTAGCAGCAGCCATTACATCACCGGCAGCATCAAACCTGGCTTGTTCTGGGTGCGGGCACAATGGTCTGGTGTACACGGACTCGCCATCACGCATATGGGTTGCTTCGATGCTGGATGGGGGTAGATCTTTCTCCACCCATTCAACTAAAGGTGTGAATGCATCGAACTGGCTAGGCCCGGGACCGCCGACGCAATGAAACATTCCCGGCACCATAAATAGGCGATAAAAATCATCTGTGTCCGCTACTGATTGCTTAACTTCAGAATGGTATTGGATAGCCGAGAGCGGATTAATGTCGGGGTCTGCCCAGCCAAAGTAGCTGATGATTTTGCCGCCAGCCTGTTTAAATGGAGCTAAGTCCGGATCAACGGCGTCTAAGACATCCCGTGTAAATGCCAGGTTATCTGGTGCCTCGTTGAAGTCGACGTCGGTCCAAACCAATTCTGGATTGTCTTTGACAAACACGATGTAGCGAAAGAATTCTGACCCTAACACATCCAAAATGGGGCGTCCCCGAGGGTTAATTACCCAGGGCATCCATCCGGGGTAGTCGCCAAAGCTTTGTGGGCCAGTTGTTTCGCTGCCAACGGGAAAGGGTGGATAAACCTGAACTCCGGCAACTTCTACGGCTGCATAAAACGTATTGAGCGCACTAATGTCTCGCTTGGTATAACACTCATCGTTTACTGCTTCGCCACAGATGGGCAGGTCATCCGGCTTAAAGTTGCACTGGGTGGGATCAGAAATTAGTCGATCTTTGAGGCCGTCTGATTCGTCACATGCAGCCAAAATATGCTTGCCAAGATTGGTGGCCTTGTTCAGGTTCATGTCGGAATCGAGGATCGCGCGCATGCGATGTGCCTGGGAAAATTTCAGGCCGGTAAAGTTATTTGCGGGTGCCCCTGCAACAATACCGTCGAAGTCATTGGGAAAGCGTTGTGCCGCCATCAGAGCCTGTCGGCCGCCATTTGAGCAGCCCATAAAATAGCTGTGGTTTTGTGCACGACGGTAATAGGTTTTGACCAGTTGTTCCGCGGTAACCTGGGTTAAATGAACGGCGCGGTAGCCGTAGTCAATCAATTTGGCAATATTGTTGTGGGCAAAGCTAGCACCAGGTTCCACTCGTGAATCGTGGCCATTGTCGGAGTAAACAGACACAAAATTGTGTGCAAGTACGCTATCGCGCATTGCCATGACTTGTGGGTCGCTTGCCGGTTGACCCGCAAGCCCGCCATTGCCAAGCATTAGCGTACGGCCATTCCAGTTGTCTGGTAGGTTGACTTCAAAGCGGATTTCTTCCGGGATAACACCGGAAACTCGACAGACGCCATCAACATACTTAGCGCTGACCACAGTATGCTCTGTTGTTGTCAGGGATGTCATGTTGTCACAAGAGACTTTGGGTTGGTAACGCGCTTTGGTGTAATCCACACGACTTTGATCTGCGCTAGCAAACGGTGCGGTATAGCCCGGTGTGGCGATCACACAAAGGGACGTGAGGAGCGCGACCAGGATCAAATTTTTGTTCATATTAGTGCTCACTGAATACTTAACCTTTTGCGGTAATTTTGGCGGACCAGCCCAGACAATATCACTTATTCAGTGTTGTTTCAGACACAGCCAATGCAGGGTAGTGGGGTATAGAATCTGTTTTGAATTCTGCAAACATCGATAAGCTTCCTGGTGTTGTCCACTACCTTTTAGATGGTTGCTAGATGTCTTCTAGAAGGATTTTCGATCACCTAATTAGGCATTCACTAGAACATTTAGACAGATCACATTGAGTTTTTTAAGTATTTAGCACAACCGAGTTGATGATTCTAAGGATCGGCCGATTCCGTTTGAACTCCTTATCTACTTGTCACATAGTTTATTGAAGACAACCCATTCTCTGCGCGGTGCCGGAATATGAGTGAACAACAAAATTACGAAGACCTGGACTTTGATCCCGTAGCGTTAAGAAAAAAATATAAAGAAGAAATCCAAAAGCGGCTGAGGGAAGACGGCAACGAACAATACATCGAAGTTAAGGGCGACTTTTCGAAGTATATTGATGACCCCTACGTAGAACGAATTGAGCGTGAGCCGTTAGCCGATGAGGTAGATGTACTTATTATTGGCGGTGGCTTTGGTGGGTTGTTGGCCGGCGCTAGAATGCGTGAAGCAGGTTTACAAGATATTCGCATTGTTGAAAAGGGTGGCGACTTTGGTGGTACCTGGTATTGGAATCGCTATCCAGGTGCCCAATGCGACATCGAATCCTATATCTATTTGCCCCTGTTAGAAGAACTGAATTTTGTGCCCAAAGAAAAGTACACCTTTGCGCCGGAAATACTCAAGCACAGTTCGAATATAGGTAAACACTATGACCTTTATGACAATGCGTTGTTCCAAACCCAGGTGACGGGTATGCAATGGGATGATGTTGCTGCTCGTTGGACGGTATCAACTGACAGGGGTGATAAGGTGCGGGCGAGATTTGTCGCCATGGCCAACGGACCCCTTGATCGACCCAAGCTACCTGGTATTCCAGGTATAGAAACCTATAAAGGTCATACCTTCCATACCAGTCGTTGGGATTATGACTACACTGGGGGTTCTCCAGAAGGTGGCCTTGATAAGCTACATGACAAGCGAGTTGCGATTATTGGCACCGGCGCGACAGCAGTTCAATGCGTGCCCCATGTTGGCGAAACGGCCCAGCAGCTTTACGTATTCCAACGAACGCCTTCCGGCGTTGACGTACGCGGTAACTCCCCAACTGATCCTGATTGGGTTAAGAGCCTTAAACCCGGTTGGCAAAAAGAGCGGATGGAAAACTTCAACGCCCTTGTATCAGGTGTTCCTCAAGCTGAGGATCTAGTCAACGACGGCTGGACCGATCTTATTGGCAAGATGGTCAAAATGTTTATGGATGGTGCAGCGGAAGGCGAGAACGCCCGGGATATTAGCGAAATTATGGAGCTCGCGAACTTTGAGAAGATGAATGAAATTCGAGCCCGGGCCGAAGAGCTCGTTAATGATCCTGATACCGCTGAGGATTTGAAGCCCTATTACGCAATGTTCTGTAAACGCCCATGTTTCCATGATGGGTATTTACCGGCGTTTAATCGGCCTAATGTCGAATTGGTCGACACTAACGGCCAGGGCGTCGATAGGATCACCGAGCAGGGCGTTGTCGTTAACGGTATAGAATACGAGGTTGATTGTATTATTTTTGGTACTGGCTTTGAGGTGGGAACGGACTACGCAAGACGAGCGGGATACGACATTGTCGGTAAGAACGGTCAGAAGCTATCGGAGAAATGGGCCGATGGAATGAAGACCTTTCACGGAATGCAGTCTCGAGGCTTTCCGAATTGTTTCTTGATGAGTGCTCAACAGGGCGGATTTTCTGCAAACTATCCGCACTTGCTGAATGAGGTAGCGATACACCTTGCTCACATCCTCAAGCATGCAACTGAAAACGACATTAAGGCTGTAGAAGCCTCAGAAAAGGCTGAGGCTGATTGGGTGGCTACGATCATTGGCGGCGAAGGACCTGCTATGCAAATTGGCGGAGATGGATGTACGCCTGGCTATTACAACAATGAGGGCAAGCCAAACCCCAATGCCAAATACAGCGCTTTTTATAGTGGCGGGTCCATTCAATTCTGGGATCTGTTAGCTAAATGGCGAGAAGCAGGCAACTTTGAGGGGCTAGAGTTTCGCAACTAAATGGGCTGTTCCGAAGTAGGCAGCGCAATTCGACTGGTACGATCTAAAACTAGAAAATAGGACAATTATGAAAGACTTCGCAGGAAAATTGGCGGTAATCACCGGTGGTGGTACCGGAATGGGACGGGAATTGGCGAAACAACTTGTGGCCGAAGGCTGCGATGTGGCCATTTGCGACGTGATTGAAGAAAACATGGCCGAGACACTACGGTTGTGTGAAATCGAAGCGCCCCAGGGCATTCGTATTACTGCGCACAAATGTGATGTGTCTAATGAAGATGAAGTCAATCGCTTTCGTGATGAGGTGTTAAAGCAGCATGGCCGCGACAGTGTGAACCTGTTGTTTAACAATGCCGGTATTGGATCAGGGGTGAGTTTTGTTGATGGCGATAGGGCCGACTGGGAGCGTACCTTCAATATCTGTTGGTACGGTGTCTACTACAATGCCCGCGCGTTTATGCCTTACCTTGTTGCCGCCGACGAGGCTCACATGATTAATACCAGTAGTGTGAATGGTTTCTGGGCGTCACTTGGCCCCGGTTCAACCCACACCGCCTATAGTGCAGCTAAGTTTGCAGTAAAAGGATTTACCGAGGCGTTGGTGACTGATCTTAGAAACACTGCGCCCCATGTCAAAGTCTCGGTCGTGATGCCGGGTCATATTGGCACGTCCATCGCGATTAATTCTGGGAAAATCTCTGGTCATGCTGACCCGGTTGATATGCCCGATGATGAGGTTGCTGGCATACGAGAGCGGATCGAAAAGCGCATGGGTTTAGATCTGTCCGCAACAACCAATGATCAGATTCGTGAAATGATTAAAGCCCAGGGTGAGTCCTTCCGTGACAATGCACCTACAACAGCGGCCGAAGCAGCAGCGATGATGATTCAGGGTGTGCGTGATGAAAGGTGGAGAGTATTACTTGGGGAGGATGCCCGTATTCTCGATAAGCTCGTTCGAGAAGCGCCAGAAGAAGCCTATGAAGACAGTTTCTTTGAGCGACTTCGCGAAGAAGCGAATTGGGGATTGGGTGGTTAGTGTGTTCTCGTTGCAGAGTTCAGTTGTAACGAGGTAGCCCGAATGACATCCCCAATTGCTGGGGATGTCATCCTGATAGGCTCAAATTGCAGGTTTGAACCTAAGCTGCAAATTGGTCGAGATGGTAATCGGTGTTGCCGAACTGTGCTTCAATCACCAATAGACGCTTGAAGTAATGGCCGATTCTTAACTCCTCGGTCACACCCATACCGCCGTGGGTTTGTACCGCGTTCTCTCCGACAAAAAATGCTGCCTTGCCGATCAGATGTTTCAGTGCGTGAATGTTGCGCTGGGCATCATCGCCGCCGTTAGCGACTTCCATGGTGGCGCGAAAAAGTAGTGATTTGCATTGCTCATGTTCCATGAACATCTCAACCATCCGATGCTGTAACACTTGAAAGTCCGCCAGGGGATGATCAAACTGTTCGCGTTCCTGGGTGTAGGCAACGGTATCTTTATAAAGCACTTCCATGGCGCCAACCGCTTCTGCTGAAATAGCCAGAATACCGTCGTTGATGGTCGCATTGAGGGGCGCAAAGCCACCATCGACTTCACCGAGAATGTCCTCAGCACTAACCTCAACCTTGTCGAAAGCAATCTCTGAGGACTGCAGGCCATCAACGGTCGGAAAACCCTGAACCGTCACACCTTTACGGTCCGATGGTATGAGTGCGAGAGTGATTCCAGACTGATCTACTGTGCCGCCGCTGGTTCGAAATGAGACAACTAAAGCATCGGCAGTTGCGCCATGTTGGACCATGCATTTTGTGCCAGTGATTGTGAAGCCGTCACCGTTTTTTGTTCCGGCGACGCTAACGTTATGAGGCTCAAAGCCTGACTCTGGCTCGGAATACGCAAGAGCCAATTGTTTTGAGCCATCAATTACTGGTTCTAGCCATGCTTTACGCTGCGCTTCAGTGCCGACACGCTTTAGTACACCGCCACCAAGAACAATGCTGGCCAGAAACGGCTCAAGCACAAGGCCTTTGCCAAAATGTTCCATCAAAATCATGGTATCGAGTTGGTTGCCACCGAAGCCGCCGTCGTCTTCACTAAAGGGCAGGCCAAACCAGCCAAGCTCGGACATGGTCTTCCAGTGAGCTTCGCTAAATCCAGGTGTCTGTTTTACAAGAGCTACTCGGCTCTCCAGATCGTAGTTGTCTTGCACAAACCGTTCAATCGAGTCGGAAACGAGTTGCTGGTCTTCAGTCAATTCAAAATTCATATCAAAATTTTCCTATTTCTTCGTCGATTTAATGCCAAGTACTTTCTTGGTGATGATGTCTTTCTGGACTTCGCTGGCGCCGCCATAAATGGTGTAAACGCGGCTGCTCATATAACCGCCCATTCCAGCCCGTGCAAATTCAGGTCCTGAGTTGATGCCACCCCAGGCAGCGGAGAACTCACCGCCAGCTTCCATGGTCAACTTCTGGATACGCTGCTGAATCTCGGTTCCCTTTAGTTTCAGAATTGATGATTCAGGACCAGGTGCTGAGCCAGCGCTTGCGGTTGCTAGACTTCGAAGTTCGGTATATTCCACCGCCATCAAATCAATTTCGAGTGCCGCAATCTTGGCCTTGAAGCTCGGGGTATCCATCAGGCTACCGTTGCCTCGTTTGACGCTGCTGGCTTTCTTTTTCAGACCCTCAAGGGCTACGATGGAATTAGAAATACCGGCAATACCGGTTCGCTCGTGTTCAAGCAATCCTTTGGCATACGCCCAGCCTTTGCCCTCTTCACCAATGCGGTTTTCGACGGGTACTTTAACGTCTGTGAAAAAGACCGTGTTGACCGTATGGGAACCACCAAGGGTAATAATAGGTTTTACTTCAATGCCTTCCTGCTTCATTGGGAAGAGTAGAAAAGTAATGCCTTCTTGTTTGATACCAGCATCACTGGTTCTGGTCAGGCAGAAAATCCAATCAGCAATGTGTGCCATCGTGGTCCAGATCTTAGTGCCATTCACAACATAGTGACTGCCGTCTTCTGACAACACGGCTTTTGTTTTTAAACTGGCAAGGTCGGAGCCTGCGCCGGGCTCTGAATAACCCTGACACCAGTTAACCTTGCGGGCGCGGATGTCCGGCATAAAACGTTCTTGCTGTTCTTTAGAGCCATGCGCCATAAGGACGGGCGCGAGCATGCTGAGGCCAAAGGGCATATCCCAGGGTGTGCCGGCGCGTGCGGTTTCTTTCTGCCAGATGTAATGCTGATTTGGTGTCCAACCTGGGCCGCCAAATTTTGCTGGCCATTTTGGTACATCCCAACCGCCTTTTTCTTTGGCTTTCTCAAACCATTTCATTCGCCATTCTTCCGGATTTGTACCGTTTTGGTAGGCGTTTTCACTTAAGAACTCTCTTACCTCTTTTTCGAAAGCAAGATCATCAGCGCTCAGATCAATATCCATTCAGCATGTCCTCTAGGTCTTTAGTTGGGTGCAATATAGCAAAGCTGGAAATAAATACTAGAATTATGTTCTAATCGTGGCATGACACGCCAAACCCAGACCAGCGCCCTAAAGTCCCGAGTAATCGAGGTTGCCCTGGCGCATTTCTCGGAAGTCGGCATCGCGCGGACCAATGTTGGCGATATTCTGAAGGATGCTAATTGCAGCGTGGGTAGCCTGTACCACCACTTTGGCAATAAAGAAGGCATTGCCGAGGCGCTTTTTGTAGACGGTGTCAGTCAATTCAATACCAATCTTCTTGCGGCGTTACTGCCGCGGCATTCAGCTAACAACGGCATTAAATCTATTGTCACATTTTGTTGCGAATGGGTAACGGATCAATCCCGGCTCGCGGCTTACTTGTTATCTCGCGAAATTAAGTTGTCGAATAGTGCAAAAGAGGAACTTCGTGAAATGGATGGCGCTTTGGCCCAGTCATTGTTTGATTGGTTTGTGCCCCATGTGAAATCTGGCACGCTACAGGAGCTTCCAACCGGGATGTATGTGCCACTGATTTGTGGCCCCACTCTTGAGCACTCTCGCATGTGGCTCTCCGGCAGAAGCCGGAAGTCTCCGCGTGATGTCTCGCCAATACTGGCAGAAGCAGCCTGGCAGTCCGTCAAGAGAACATAGTTTGGCTTTGCTCTAACCCTCTATTCAAAAGTCCTATCAATAGCAGCATTAGCCTCTGCCTTTTCCGCGAGAGCAAAAGCCTCAAAATGACCATCGAGTTCTGGTTGCTCAGCGCGAATGATTTGCCAGCCTCCGCCGATGTAGGTCGGCAACTCGCTGGCGGATGCGCTGGATAGCCAGGGTTCACCAATAAGTCTCAGTAGCGGCTGGGTCCAGCCTTGCTGAAATTTGTTGAGTACATGGCTGAAGGTAACGCAGCTTTGATCACCGGTTAACTCTAACGCCTGACTGAACACGTCCAGCACATCATCCGGTTTGAGATAATACAAAAGACCTTCCATCACAATCATGGTCTGCTTGTGTTTGTCCCAGCCCGGGTCATCTCCCAGCACATCCACCATCCTGGTTTCGCCAAGGTCTGCCGGGATCAGGGTCAGGTTGGATGGTTGGCCAATGTCTTCTACACCTTTTCGTTTTGCCCGGGCGGTTGAGGGGTGATCGATTTCAAAAAAACTAACATCGGGATATCGAGGGGCGAGGCGCAGGCACAGGGTGTCAAACCCTGCGCCGAGTACGAGAACCTGAGTGAAGCCGTCTTTTAGCGCACGTTCCACCTCAGCATTCATAAAAATTTTCCTCTCCCCGAGACCTTCAAACATGCCAGGCATGATCCGGTCCGCAAAGTTATAAAAGCCGACCATCCAGCGCCGCTTGCTCATTCGCATAAGAGCAGGGGAATAGCCAAAAGCGTTGGCCGAGAGAATCAGGCGCTCGGAGAGTTCTGCAACACCGGGTGGCAGCTTATCTTTCCAGCCGGGTTTTGCTTGCAATGTCACCATGGTCAACGCCACTTTCAGGGCCGTTTCACTGGGTCTGTCATCTCGCATGGGTGATTACTTCCTTTTGGCCATTTTCATTAACGGCTTAGTTTGCTCCCCCAGGTGTAGCAGAGGTAGCTCGATATGTTGAGGGCGCGCAGTAGCCTTCTTCCGTGGAACCGGCTTTTAACCTAAATGTTGACAGCCGCATAACAATTGGTGACGTTGCCTACCATCGTGGTAGTGTTTAAAAAAAGAACTCGAGGTAGCGTTTTATGGTGGACAAAAAAGGACCTATAGACCCTTCAGCCCAGTTCCAAGAATTTGTTAGTGATTGGGAGCGTGGCATGGATAAGTTTTTCAATCAAATGATGGGCACAGACCAGTTCAGCCAATCAATGAACGAAATGCAAAAACTGCAACTTGAGTTCCAAAAAACCTTTCGTGAATCCATGGCGCAAAATTTATTGCGAATGAATATGCCTTCACGGGATGATTTGATGCAGGTATCTGAGAACGTGCGAATGCTAGATTTACGTTTGTCGCGAATTGAAGAAATGCTCACGGCGATGCTCGGTAATAACGAACCTAAGTCGAAACGTCAGTCACCACCTAGAACTAAGAGACCGCCCAGAACTAAAACACCATCTAAGGAGGCTTAGATCATGGCAGAGTCAAATGCAGCTGATGCGACAATGATTGAGCAAATGCAGTCGTTGGTGGATAAGACCATCCAGCGCAGCGTTAAGGGTATGCAGTTTATTCGCTCAAGTCCTGCGGAAGTGGGTCAAACACCAAAGGATCTTATCTATTCTCGGGGCACCTTGAGGCTCTACCACTATCATCCCCAGAGTGATGAGATTTATCGCATTCCGTTAATTCTGGTGATGGCTACCACCAACAAAGGCTACTTGTTTGATCTGTTGCCTGGGCAAAGCATGGTGGAGTTTTTGCTCAAACAGGGCTTCGATGTTTATGTCATCGACTGGGAAGCGCCATTGCCCTCGGAGCGAGGTTTGAGTCTTGCGGACTATACCGATGATTTCCTGCCAACCTGTATCGAAAAGGTGCAAGCCGACTGCGGCGAAACGGAAGTCAATATTGTGGGATATTGTCAGGGCGGTATCCTCTCCTTGATTTATGCGGCCTGTAATCCAGATGGTCCCTTAAAAAATCTGGTGACACTGACCTGCCCGGTTAATCAGCATGAAATGGGCTTGTTTAAGCTCTGGTCGGACAAGCGATACCTTGATGTTGATAAGTTGGTTGACACACTTGGCATTGTCCCGGCTGAATTTATCGAGCGGGGTTTTGAAATGCTCCGGCCGGCGCAAAAAACCGCTGGGCAACTTCGCCTGATGGACAATATCTGGGATGATGACTTTGTTCGTTCCTATCGAGCGTTTGAACGCTGGGGAAATGAAACTCTACCCCTTGCAGGTGAGTATTATCGTGATACCACCAAAGAATTAATGTGGGGCAATAAACTGTATAAAGGCACCCTCAAAATTAATGGCAAGTCCGCAAACCTAAAGAACATTCACATCCCAGTTATGAACGTGATGGCTGAGCATGATCACATTGCACCTATGGCCGCGGCCAAGCCGGTATTGGATTTGGTGAGTTCAAAAGAGAAGGAAGAGTTGGTTCTGAAAGGTGGGCACGTTAGCCTGATTGCAGGTCCAAGAGCAGTGTTGCGTATGTGGCCTGCAATCGATAAGTGGTTATCAGAGAGATCAGTATGAACGAAGTTGCAGCGCGCTACCCCCGAACCATTGATCTGGGTGGTAATTCCATAGAGTTTTCTTTGATGACAGAAACTGACCAAGCTCTCACAGCGGCGTTTGCAGAAACACTGGCTGATCATGACCTGTTATTTCTTTCAAGAAATATTCGTGAGCCTAAAGTTGTTGCTGCCTGGCTAAAGCAGATTGAGGCAGGTGAGATCGTCAGTGTCGCCGCCAGACTCGACGGTAAGATTGTTGGCACTACCGCAATTGTTGTCGATAGATTAAGTTTTTCGGCGCACGTTGGTGATATCCGAGTACTGGTTGGTGGTGACGCACGAGAAATTGGCTTAGGCCGCAGGCTGATTCAAGAGGCGTTTTTGGTAGGCATGGATCTGGGTTTAGAAAAACTTACCGCCCGCATGACCATCGATCAAGATGGCGCAATCAAAGTATTTGAAGAGTTAGGATTTCGCCAGGAAGCGTTGTTCACGGATTTTGTCAAAGATGGCAACGGTAAGAAACATGACTTGATTATCATGTGTCAGGACGTCGAACGGTTTGTTGCTCATATGCAAACCTATGGGCTAGATCAAATCGGCTAGCTCTTGATCTAGCTCTCCAATTAGCATGGATCCAAGCGCAGAGCGACGGTCGAGGGTGAGGCCTGCAATGGATAAAGCCCTACAGCACCGGCAATTTGCGCGGTTTTGTATTTCTGCACTTTCATTGCGTGGATCTCGCGGACGGTTGTTCGATCCTCATAAAGTATGGGCGTGACACAAACCATTTTTCCGTCACGTAGCATCTCTAGTCGAGCCCCGTCTAGTTTGTGCCTCACGGCTTTTTCGCGACCCATACCGACCCAAGCGCCGTCTTCTCGATCGACGATCCAGAGCCTTAGATCAATGGTCCCATCCTCAGCATCCAACGCATACAAAGAGATGACTTCCTGTGCTTCGCCGCCAATGGAGTAGATGGCGGGTAACGATGCAACCGTTGCGAGTGCGATCGCAATCCAACCAGAGAACCTGGGCTTGTTTTTCCAAAGCAAGAAGCCGCCAATGACTATGGCCGCTAGTGCGCCGACAAATCCGGCACCCTGGGGCATAACATATGGACCGGCGTGGGCGAGTCTGATTGTGAATACTGATAGACCGATCGTGATAAAGAGAATGCCGGCGATGGTATAGCCCCATGGGTTTTTATTGTCGTCAGGCATAGCATGGTTTTCCGTTTGTCTGCATTGATGTCATGTTAAAGCAAAAGCATTGTACCTGGCATGGTTTGTATAGCGATCCGCTTACCAGGGTGCCGCAGCAAGATTAATATTCAAGCACCAGACGTCTCGGTTCTCCGAGACTGACTACCTGAGGAGGGCGGCTGCTTTCATTCACGATAATGTATTCTGGGGTAACAGCTTGTTGTTGAGCGATGTCTAACGCCTCCATGATGGTGCTAAACCGTCCGAAGTATTCGCAGTATTCCACAAACCACTTCTCCGCCCGGAGGCCATCGTAGCCTGTGTGGAGTGGTCGAATCCAATCGCTGGCGACGTGCTTTGACCCCTTTAAGTAATCTATCTGAATAGCGTCAGGTTCACCGGGTTTTTGGTGCACACTGTAAGCTGTCTGCAAGTTGTCATATCGAGTATGGTTTTCTTCCAGATCAAGAATGCGTGATGTGCTGGCGGCATCGACCAGGTGGCCACAATCGGATATCGAAAACTGGAAGCCGCAAAAATGACAAGTTTTTGCAATCGCGGGCACGAGCATGATGCAGTCTTCGCACTCTTTCATCGGGAGTTCACCGCCCCTTTTACTTAAGCGAGGTTCCTGGATGTTGTCGACCGGTCCGTGCCTGTCGATATTTCCGGCGAAGTCCAAGACTAGACAATTTCTTTTAGACTCTGCCGTTCGCATGCCTCGTCCGGCTTGCTGGACATAAAGCGATGCGCTTGCGGTGGGCCGTAGCATCACCAACAGATCAATGTCGGGCACGTTAAATCCTGTCGAAAGCACATTGACGCTGATGAGTGCGCGCAATTGTCCACGCCGAAACTGACGGATGTAGGCATCTCGCTCCAGAGTAGTGGATTGAGCGTGGATGACCATGCTCGGCACATTCAACTGGTCCTGTATCTGGTAACAGTGATCGACTGATGTGCCGAAGATGATCCATTTTTTTCGTTTTGCGCCGCGCTTTAAAATCTCGCGGCAAGCCATTGTTGTGATGGCTGCTTGTTCTTCGATTGCTTGATTAAGTTCGAGCTGTTTAAACTCACCACCCGACTCACCAACCTGGCTTACACTCAGACAGGGGAGTTTGTCCGAGGGCGTGACGAGGGGCGACAGATGTTCTGCTTCAATGAGGTGCCTAATTGTTGCACCCGTTTTCCTTGCAAATATCATGTCGGTAAACAGTCTGTCTCGGCCTTCAACCAGCAAACCACCTGAGAGTCGGTAAGGTGTTGCCGATAATCCAATCACCCTGAGTGCTGGATTTACCGTCACCATGGCGTCCAATAACTTGCGATAAATACCCGAGCTGCTGGTGGGAACCAGATGGCATTCATCGATAATGATCCAATCGAATTTTCCCAGCTCAGCAGCGCGGTGGTGCACAGACTGGATGCCTGCAAAGATGATAGATTCCCGTGTATCCCGTTGATTTAAGGATGCCGAGTAGATGCCCGCAGGCGCTGAGGGCCAAATGGTCATGAGTTCCGAGTGGTTTTGTGAAAGGAGTTCCTTCACGTGGGTGAGGCACAGGACTCGGTGATTGGGTGAGTTGTCTAATATGCCCCGGATGAGCTCAGCTTGAATCAGGCTCTTGCCGCTACCGGTTGGCAGTTCCACCACAGGGTTGCCATCGGCGTTGTCAAAATACCAATGGATCGCATCAATGGTGGCTTGTTGGTAAGTACGTAGCTGCATAGATAACTATAGAGATAGAGGAATCAATGACCAGAGTTCTGGCGGTCTCCAGAATAGGGTCAGGTTTTGAATGTTAAGTACTTAGGATAGCTTGGATTGGTATGGTTGCCTATGCCGATTCGAGCAAAGGAGCAAAGGGGTCAGGACCAAGTGCCAGGTCGAATCAATCAATAGCTGGGTCAGGGCGCACTAGCCCGAATATATGGGCCTGCTGTCTAATATAGAGTTCCTGGGCAGCTAGATGTTGATGTGCGGCGTGCCGAGCCGTAAACACTCGCTTATGCTCAGTTCAGCACACCGCCCATTCTTTGGATCATTGATTGTAGGGAATAGGTATTAGTTCCGGTCTACCATATCCTTATCGAGTCGACGCCAGGACAGTACGAAGAACGCTGAGCTGGCAGCGTACAGACAAGCCATAATGACCATTGCCGATTGAAGACTCTGAGAGTAGACATCGCCGCAGACACTTTGCAGGTTCTCATTCAACTCTGCGATTACCCTCGGATGACACTGATTTCGCGATAGCTCCTCAGCCGCCACGCCAAGCTCGGTGACGCCGCTGACAAAGAAAATGTCCGATATCGCACCGATGAACAGAGGACCAAATCCGTAGCCGATCAGGTTGACGACAAATAGAAGTACCGCCGTTGCCATCGCGCGCACGCGCATGCTCACGACGCCCTGGCCAATCGTGTACTGGGCGGCAAGATAGCCGTACTTTACAAAACCGCCAATAATCAAACCGAGAGCAGCAAACAGTAGATTCTGGGTCGTAAAGGCAAAAATATAGAAGGGGATCGACAAGGCTAAACCGATGGCTGGCACCCAGGCGATAGCACCGGGGTGTTTTTTGTAAAGTTTTGTGGCGAGCCAGCCGGTCGCGAAGGTGCCGATGGCGGAAGACAATGACACAGGCGCATTGATCCACATGGCTGCTTCACCGGTGGAAATTTCGTGGGCGCGAACTAGAAAGATTGATTGGAACGAGGAGATACCGTAACCACAGAATGCAGCGACTGTAGCGCCACCGGTCATATACCAGAAAGCGGGTTTGGTTGTGAGTTCACGGATCGCTTCCTTCAGT
>TARA_R110002072_G_scaffold113605_3_pt1 | contig 15305 bp, 12 predicted proteins | sample TARA_R110002072 | Tara Oceans TARA_R110002072 (sample SAMEA4397118) | marine metagenome | biome: Polar Biome; feature: [SRF] surface water layer (ENVO:00010504); material: water (ENVO:00002006), including particulate matter (ENVO:01000060) such as... | depth 5 m | reverse complement strand
CCTTCACTTTGCATCTCGTTGCGTGACATGCCGTCCCGCAATTGCCTTGCGACAAAGCCGCCCTTGGCACCCACCGGCACGATCACCGCGTTCTTGACCTGTTGCGCTTTTACCAGGCCCAACACCTCGGTGCGAAAATCCTCGAGACGATCTGACCAGCGCAATCCGCCGCGCGCGACCTTGCCGCCGCGCAGGTGTACACCTTCCACCCGGGGCGAGTAGACAAAAATCTCGTACATCGGCACTGGCTGTGGCACATCGGGGATGCAGGACGGTTGCAGCTTGAATGAAAAATACGGTTTCAGGACACCTTCGGCATCGCACTGAAAAAAGTTGGTGCGCAGGGTTGCCTTCACGACGCATACAAACTGCCGGATAATGCGATCCTGGCCGAGATTGGGCACCTGCTCCAGCGCTTCATAAATCCGCTGCTCTATCGCGTCCTCGCGCTGCTGGCGGTAGGATTCATCGCCCTCAAAGCTGGTCGAAAAGCGGGTCAGGAACAGCTCGACGATGGTACCGGTAATGTGCAGATAATTGGCCAGGGTTTCCGCCATATATTCCACACTATAGGGAAACTGCAACTGGCGCAGATAGCGCGCATAGGCTCGCAGCAAGGCGATTTCGCGCCAGTTCAACTGGGTGCCAATCAGCAGCTTGTTGAAACAGTCGTTTTCCGCCTCGCCATTCCAGATGCGCGCAAAGGCGTCCTCAAACTCGTCCTTGACTTCTTCCAGCATAATATCGTTCGCCAGCGAGTAAATGAGGCTGAAATCCTGGACCCAGAACAGACGCCCGTCGCGGTGGCAAATGGCGTAGGGGCGCTCAGTGACAACGCGCAGCCCGAGGTTTTCCAGTATCGGCAACACGTCCGACAGCGGCAGGCTGCCCGCGGGGTGATACAGCCGCAGGCGCAGGCTGTCTTCACCTTCACCGTGCCGATAGAGATCCAGGCCCAACGGTGCGCCCTGCATCACATCCAGGATATGGCTGATATCTGACACCGCTACCGCCGGGCTGAAATCATCGCGATACCCCGGCGGGAACCCGCCGGCAAAATCGCGGACCAGCGGTTCACCCTGCTCGCCACCAAACGCCTGGATCAATTCCTCTGCCAGCCTGTCAGGCCATGCCATCAGGGCCTTTACGATCTCGCGTTCCAACGCTGTGGCATCAAACTCCAACGGTATCGACGGATCCACCCGCAGCACGAAATGACAGCGCACCAGAATCGACTCGGAGTAGAAGGCGGTAAACTCCAGCTCCTGCGCGTTGAACGCCTGGATCAGGATCGCCTCGATCTTGCCGCGCTGCTCCGTGTTGTAGTGATCGCGGGGCACGTAGACAAGACAGTTAACGAACTTCCTGTGCACATCCTCGCGTACGAATAGCCGCGTCTGGCGTCGCTCCTGAATGGCATTCACGGCGTTGACCGTGGCACACAATTCCTCGGTCGAGGCCAGGAACAATTCCTCGCGCGGAAAGCCGTTTAACACCCTCACCAGTTCCCTGCTCTCATGCTCGGACCAATGCAGGTTGGACAGCGCCTGCACGTCACGCACCTTGCGCCGCACAATCGGGATCATGTCCGGGTCCATCGTATACACGCCTGAGGTATGCAGGCCCAGGAACCGATGCTGGCCGATGACAGTGCCCGCTGCGTCAAACTCTCGAATCTCAACATAGTCCGGATAGGCGACACGGTGCACGCGGGAGCGCTTGCCAGATCTGGCAAAACTGATTTGTTCATCGAGCAGTTGTTGTCGGGAGAGCCGGCTCAGATCCAGTTCCAGGTCCTGCACACCGCGTGTCGCCAGGTGCCGCAGCAAACCCAGGCTGCGCTCAGTAACCACTGTGACTCGCCCGAACGGATCGCCAGCGGCGACTTGCAGGTATTCGTATCCGAGCAGGATCATGTGCTGGTCGCCAAGCCAGTGTAAAAAAGCAATTGATTCATCGCGCTTGTCCGGCGCTACGCAATCACTCTTCGCGATGACTTTCGCAACATCGCGCAGGCGCTGGCTCATCGCCTGGAAGTCGCGCACCACAGTGGCGACCTCTTCCAGAATATCGACGAGGGTATCCTGCAACTCACCGAGTTCATCTGGCCGCGATTGGCGGCTGATCTCCAATAGCATCAATGATTCAAGTGCCGCCGCGTCATTCTGCTCTTGCTCGATCGGCAGCACTTCGATCAACTCACCCCCTGCAGAGCGTCGCGTCGGCAGGTTGGAGCTGACGATAGTATGAATCGCGAGATTGCGCCGATTCAGCTCACCGCGTACCGACGCTGTGCAAAAAGGGATGCCCTGGCACAGTACGACCAACGTCGTATAGCGACGGTCCCAGGGCTGTTCGTCATCCTCGGGGGTAAAAATACGCACCCGCGGCCCATCCTCGGGCCACTGGCGCATAAATGCCAGCAGGCCATTGAGACATGCGTAGAGGTTATCGACGCTGCGCTGCGCCAGATCTTCCGGCTGAAATCGCCAAAAAAAGGCCGATGACAGATTGTGCAGCGACTGCCTGACCTCTCCCTCCGCCTCAGCATCGATACGCGATGCCAGTTCTCTCAATAATAGCTCTTTGCGATTAGCTATCGACATGCCGCAGATCCTCAACGTTGAACTGTGGATTTGTAGTGCCAGTCATTCTTATGGTGTGCAGTTTAACGCATCCGGAACACGATACACCCACTGGTGGAACTTTTTCAGGCACCACCAGTCACAGAAGTCATTCCGGCCATTGGCTCGGCTGTTGCTGGACGGGCCGGAATCATTAGTTACAATGCGTAGCGCCCAGAGGGCGGTGTCATTCCATCAAAACCACAGGAGCAATCGTGGCGAACGCAGATATCCGAGAACTCGAGCACTGGCTGAGCGGTCAAATCATCGGCCAGGCGCATTTGGTACAACGACTGATCATTGCGCTGCTGGCCGACGGTCACCTGCTGGTAGAGGGGGCACCCGGACTGGCCAAGACGCGGGCCATCAAATCACTGGCCGACGGCATCGAGGGCAGCTTTCATCGCATCCAGTTTACCCCCGATCTGTTACCGGGTGATGTCACCGGCACTGAAATCTATCGGCCACAGGAAGCGAGTTTCCACTTCCAGAGAGGGCCGGTCTTTCACAACCTGGTGCTGGCAGACGAGGTCAACCGGGCGCCGGCAAAGGTGCAGTCGGCCCTGCTGGAGGCAATGGCGGAGCGGCAGGTCAGTGTCGGTAGCGAAACCTATCCGCTGCCCGAACTGTTCCTGGTGATGGCGACCCAGAACCCGATCGAGCAGGAGGGTACCTACCCGCTGCCCGAGGCACAACTCGACCGATTCCTGATGCATGTCAACGTGGGGTATCCGGATACCGCGGCCGAAACAGAGATCCTGCGCCTGACTCGCAACGAGGCCAGCCGCGGACTCGATAAACCACCGGCACCACTGTCACAGCAAACCGTATTCGGCGCACGTCGGGAGATACTCAGCCTGCACATGTCCGACGCGGTAGAGCAGTATATGGTGCAGCTTGTCATCGCCACACGCACGCCGCAGCGCTACAGTGAAACACTGGCCAGCTGGATTGAATACGGCGGCAGTCCGCGGGCCACCATCGCCATTGACCGCTGCGCGAGGGCGCACGCCTGGCTCAAGGGACGCGATTTCGTCAGTCCCGATGATATCCAGGCCGTCGCCGGCGATGTCTTGCGCCACAGATTGATTCTCAGCTTTGAAGCCGAGGCCAACGGCGTGACACCGGATCAGGTCATTCAGGAATTGTTGGCGATCGTTCCCGTAGGCTGAAGCCCGATGCAACCGGCCGACATCAACGCGCCCGCCCACGGAGCCTACGCCGAGCTAGACGAGCTTATCGCCCTGCGTTTTCCTGCCAAACAGCTGCAGCTGGGGCGCAGGACGCGCGCACTGAGCAACCTGGCTGGGCCGATCAAATCAAACTTTCGCGGCCGTGGTATCGATTTTGAGGAAGTGCGCACCTACCAACCCGGCGACGACATTCGAACCATTGACTGGCGGGTAACGGCGCGAACCGGGAACGCACACACCAAACTGTTTCGCGAGGAGCGTGAACGACCGGTGCTGGTGGTCGTCGACCAGCGCAACAGCATGTTTTTCGGTTCCAGCCACTGTTTTAAATCGGTGCTGGCCGGGCATCTCGCCAGCCTGTTGGCCTGGAGCGCCCTCAACGGCGGAGATCGCGTGGGCGGGCTGGTATTCAATGAGCTCGGACACCAGGAGATCCGGCCGCGGCGCAGCCGCAAAACCGTATTGATGCTGCTGTCGCAAATTGCCAGCTACAACGCCAGCTTGCCCGTCGACAGCACCAGCGAGGCGGACCATTTTGCCAGTATGCTCTCCAACCTGCGGCGGATCGCACGCCCCGGAAGCAGCCTGTTCCTGATCAGCGATTTCCGCGGCGCCTCACAGGAGGGTGCGCGGGAGCACCTGTTTGAGTTGGCCAAACACACAGAACTGACTGCGCTGGCCTGCTCCGACCCAATGGAAGCCGAACTGCCCCGTGCGGGGACCTATGCGGTAACCAACGGCACTGAACGCAGCGAACTGCAAACCGGCGACCGACAGTTGCGGGACAGCTACCGGCAGCGCCAGCAACAGCAACACGCAATGCTCAGTGACGACCTGATCCGTCTCGGCGTGCCGCTGCTGCGGGCGTCCACTGATCGGCCTCCGTTCGGGCTGCTGCAGACCTATTTCGGAGACAAGCGCCGGTGAACCCGCAGGATCCACTAGCCAATCTGCACCCGCTGCGGCAACCGGAATTGATCGGGTGGTGGCCTCTGGCACCCGGCTGGTGGCTGCTGCTGTGCCTGATCGTGATCAGCGTCGGGTTGTTGATCTACCTGCTGCGCAGGCACTGGCGCAAAAATGCCTACCGGCGCCGCGCACTTGCGCAACTGGACTCGCTGCATGCGCAGTACCAGTCTGACAGCAGGGACGCGGAGTATCTCGGCGCTATCAACGCCCTGCTCAAGAGCGTGGCGCTGCACGCCTATCCCCGCGCCACTGTGGCATCCCGACACGGTGAAGCGTGGCGCCAGTTTCTCAATACCTCCCTGCCGCAGGATATGCAGTTGCAAAGTGAGTTTGACGACGCCGTCTACCGGGACAGTTCGCCACAGATCGACCTGACACGGGTGCATCGCGCCGCGCAACACTGGATCAAAAAGCACAAGGCAGCAGTATGATTGAGTGGATCTGGCCCTGGCTTCTGGTACTGGCTCCCCTGCCCTGGCTGGTGCGCCGCTTGCTGCCTCCCGCAACATCGCGGCAACCGGCCGTGCGTGCGCCTTTTTACACCGAGTGGCAACAGATGTCTGAAACACAGGGCAGTCGCACAGCGCGGGGCAGCGCCTTGCCGACCGCCGCACTCTGGCTACTGTGGTTGTTGCTGCTGCTGGCAGCAGCTCGCCCCATGTGGATAGGCGAGCCCATTGAACTTCCCAACAGCGGCCGCGACCTGATGATGGCAGTGGATATTTCCGGCTCCATGCGCATTGAGGATATGCAGGTTCGCCAGGCGCTGGTGCCGCGCGTCGATGCGGTCAGGCAACTTGGCGCCCAGTTCATCAGCCAGCGCAGTGGCGACCGACTGGGGCTGATTCTGTTTGGCAGCAACGCCTATGTGCAATCTCCATTGAGTTTTGACACTTCCACTGTCGAGCGCTTCCTGTCGGAGGCACAAATCGGTTTTGCCGGCGAGGAAACCGCGATTGGTGATGCCATCGGACTGGCCGTCAAACGACTCAAGGAGCGGCCTGCAGAGAGTCGCGTATTGATCCTGCTGACCGACGGGCAGGACACCGCCAGCTCGGTGAAACCACTCGATGCGGCGAAACTGGCCGCCAAGCTCGGTATTCGTATTTACACCATCGGTATCGGCGCCGACTCACTCACCCTCCCCGGTTTGTTCGGCTCCAGCTTCGGCAGTCGCCAGGTCAACCCGTCTGCGGAGCTGGATGAGGCCACCTTGCAACAAATTGCACAGATTACCGGTGGCGAGTATTTCCGCGCGCGCAACCCACAGGAACTCCTCAATATCTACAATGTACTGGATGAACTGGAACCGGTGGAACAGGAGACAACACTGTACCGCCCGCGCCAGGCGCTGGGCTACATACCGCTGCTGGGTGCACTGCTGCTCAGCTTTTTACTCGCGCTGCGCCACTGTCACTCGGTGCTGGACTGGCGCGGCGCGAGCGCCGCACCCGGGCAACAGGAGGGCCGCTGATGGAAATCCACTGGATGCGACCCGAGTGGCTGTGGACCCTGGTGCCGGCACTGGTGCTGCTGATTCTGTTGTGGCGACAGCGCAGTCGCACCGGCAGCTGGGAGTCGGTCATCGCGCCCGAGTTGTTGCAGCATCTGGTCAGTGACAGAACCGTCTCGCGCGGCCGCAACCTGCTGCCTGTCGTCTTTCTCGGCTGGCTGCTCGCCGCGCTGGCTGCCGCTGGCCCCAGCTGGCAGAAAATTCCGCAGCCGATACACCAGAAGCAGGATGCGCTGGTAGTGCTGCTGGATTTGAGCTTTTCCATGAATGCAGCCGACCTGGCGCCCTCCCGACTGGATCGGGCCAGACAAAAACTGCTGGACCTTCTGAAGCAGCGACGCGAGGGGCAGACAGGCCTTATCGCCTACGCGGGCGACGCCCATATCGTCACCCCGCTCACGGATGACACACCGACCATCGCCAATCTGCTGCCTGCGCTCCACCCGGAGATGATGCCACTGCCCGGCAGTGAACCGGTCAGTGCCGTCACCCAGGGCCTGGATCTGTTGCGCTCCGCTGGTATACGCGGCGGCAAAGTACTGTTGGTCACCGATGGTGTATCCGAAAAAGACCGCGCCGGCATCGCGCAAGTCATGGCGGGCAGCGATGCGGAGTTGGCAATCATGGGCGTCGGCACGGCGACGGGCGCACCGATTCCGCTGCCCGGCGGAGGCTTCATCAAGGATGAGGACGGCACTATTGTGATGCCGGGCCTGGACGAACAGGCCCTGAGGGATTTGGCAGCGACCACCGGTGGCACCTACCGTCGCATGCAGATCGACGACAGCGACCTCGATGCCCTGCTGGCCGCGAACCCACTGGACAACACCGAGGAAACCCTGTCGCTGGACAGGACGGCGGATACCTGGGAGGACCAGGGCTATTTCCTGGTCCTCGCACTGCTGCCCCTGGCGCTTGCCCTGTTCCGGCGCGGCTGGCTGCTGACACTGCTGCCGGTGGTATTGCCAGCGCTGTTGCTGGTGCACCCTGAACCTGCCGCAGCGCAGAGCTGGGACGACCTGTGGCTGACACCCGACCAACAGGCACAGCAGGCATTGCAGCAGGGCGACGCTGAGGCCGCTGCGGGCCTGTTTGAAAATCCCGAGTGGGCCGGCACGGCGGCATACCAGAGCGGCAACTACGAAGCCGCAGCGGAAAAATTTGCCAATCCCCAGAGCGCAGACAGCCTGTACAACCGCGGCAATGCGCTTGCGAGGGCCGGCAAGCTGGACGAGGCCATTGCCGCGTATGAAGAATCACTGGAGCTGCAACCCGAGCAGCAGGATGCCAGTGACAACCTGGAATTGCTGAAGAAGCTCAAAGAGCAGCAGGAGCAGGACCAGCAACAGGGTCAGGATCAACAGCAGGATCAGGACCAGCAGCAGGGCCAGGATCAACAGCAGGACCAGGACCAGCAGCAGGGTCAGGATCAACAGCAGAACCAGGACGGGCAGCAGGATCAGGACCAGCAGCAGGGCCAGGATCAACAGCAGAACCAGGACCAGCAGCAGGGCCAGGACCAGCAGCAGGCCCAGGATCAACAGCAGGATCAGGATCAGCAGCAGGGTCAGGACCAACAGCAGAACCAGGACGGGCAGCAGGATCAGGACCAACAGCAAAACCAGGGCCAGCAGCAGGAACCATCGCAGACTGAGGACGGCGCACCGGAGCAGGAACAGCAGCCGATGCAGCCGGAAAGTGGTGAGGAGCAGGAGTCGTCGCAGCAACAAATGGCGGCAGGCGAGGAGTCCGGCGACGAGGATGCGGAAGAAGACCAGGCGATGCAACAGTGGCTGCGCCGCGTACCGGATGATCCCTCGGGCCTATTGCGCCAAAAATTCCGCTATGAAAGCCAGCAGCGGCAGCAACAGGGAGTCGGGAGGAATGATGAAACCTATTGGTAACCGTACAGGCAACAGAATGGCCGCGGTGGTTATTCTCCTGCTGGCGATGGGCGCGAATCTGGCCCATAGCGCGGTGACGGCCACGGTGGATCGCAATCTGATCGCACTGGGCGACACGGTGAGGCTGACCATCACCGCAAATGACGACGAGGACATCGATGAGGGCAAACTGCGGACACTGCAAAACGATTTCGACATACTGCGGCGGTCCACCAGCAGCAATACCAGTATTATCAACGGCGAGGTCTCGCATACACGGCAGATGATCGTCGATCTGGCACCGCGCAGGGAAGGCAACCTGCAAATACCGTCCATGCGCTTTGGCCAGAGCACCACGCAAGCTATCACCATTGCCGTCGGGCCCGCCTCCGATACCCCCGGCGACGGACAAAGCGTGGTTTTTGAAGCCGAAGTGAGCGCGCAAGAGGTGTATGTACAGGGCCAGGTTATCCTCACTTTGCGGGTGCAGCAGGCTGTCAATCTCGAGGGGCGGAGCATCTCGCCGCTGGAGCTGGATAACGCCTTCGTGAAACCGCTGGAGCAGCGCTCTTTCCAGCGTGTAATCAACGGCCGCCCGTGGCAGGTGGATGAGATACGTTACGCCATCTTTCCGGAACACAGTGGCACACTGGAGATTCCCGCCCAGATATTCTCCGGGCGCATTGACCGCGGCCGACGCAGCTTTTTCGATCTGGGCGGCGGTGGCCAATTGGTGCGGCGCACCACGCAGCCACTCACTATCAAGGTGTTGCCCAAGCCGGCCAACTATCCCGCCGCAGACTGGCTGCCAGCGGAAAAACTGACACTGCAGGAGACGTGGTCGACACCGCCTGAGCAATTGCAGGTGGGCGAATCGGCGACCCGCACCATCCGCATTGTCGGGGAGGGCCTGCAGGGCGCACAGCTGCCGCCGATCCTGTTTACCGCGCCGGACGGATTAAAATACTACCCCGATCAACCCGCCATCAGCGAAGAGGAAATCGCCGGTGGCCTGGAGGGTATTCGCGAAGACAGCGCAGCCGTAGTGCCGACTCGCGCCGGCACCTATGTGATACCCGAGATCCGCATTCCCTGGTGGAACACAACAACGCAGACACTGGAGCACGCGGTGCTCCCGCAGCGGCAAATCGTAGCGACCGGAGCCGGACCAGCCGCGGCCACCGCGACTGCACCCACAAGCGGCGAAGTCACCGGCGACACGGCCACCCCTCCCGTCCCGGCCGCTGTGAATGACCTCAATCCAAACGCTGCACCCGGTGAAACCTCGTCACCACTCAACGCTGCCGGCATCTGGCAGCTTGTCGCTGCAATCAGCACGCTGGGCTGGCTGATCACTCTGCTTTACCTGTGGCGCTCGCGCGGTCAAAAGCCTCGCCAGAAAGCGGCCACCAGCGACAATCCGTCGGAGAGCCAGGCCTTCAAGGCGTTCATCAATGCCTGCGAACGCAGTGATCCCGGCCGCACCCGCGCCGCAGTGATTGCCTGGGCCGCGACTTTCATGCAGCCGGCTGCGACCTCACTGGAACAGATTGCCGGCGAACTGGGCGATGAGACACTGAAACAGCAACTTGAGGAACTGGATACGGCGCTATACCGCCCAGGCAATGACAGCTGGAACGGCAGCACCCTGGCGGCCTGTGCACGACGCGTGCGCAAGCAGATTGCCAGTGCGCGAAAATCTGGCCCGGAAGCCTCTCTGCAGCTCTACCCTGAAAACCGGTGAGCAGGACAAAAAAAAGCAGCGGGGTTGAAAATCCCCACTGCTTTGGTCGATCAGAAGACCGTACTAGCCAGGAATGACGTTGTTGGCGCAGGGACCTTTCTGTCCCTGGCCGACTTCAAACTCTACCGCCTGACCATCGTTTAGCGTGGCATAACCGCCGCCGCTTTTGATTTCTGAATGATGTACAAAAAGGTCCTTGCCGCCGTCTTCAGGCGTGATAAATCCGTAACCTTTGTCTGCATTGAACCACTTAACCGTGCCTTTACTCATATTACTTACTCAAAATAATTGGTGAATGATTGTAATTTCCAGGCTTCGCATTCACCGGTACGAAGTGGAAATACTTGCAACGGGATTACTCCACGTCTGTTACTGTCGCGGTGGGCGGCTGATCGCCAGTCGCCCCACCATCATGTTCCGTATCTTCACTAACTGTAGACTTTTTCAGGCGTTTTTCTTCTTTTTTCTTTTTCTTGGCGAGTTCTCTCTGTCGCTTTTCAAAGCCGTAATTGGGTTTAGCCATCAGAATCCTCTGTCAGGTGTTGAGCAGTTGCCATGGGTGGCGAGACCGCTGATGCTCCAATCTAACACACCTGAGGCACAATTGCTGTCAGTGATAATGCTGGCAGTGAAGGTTGTCCGGCGGTCAATTCAGCGATTTCGTGACGACTTCGAACACATCCGGCGACAGTGACGCCTCCGCGGCGAGACGCTGCAGTTCCGCGCGCATCAACTGGCCCCTGCCGGCGTAGCTCCGCCACTTGGTCAGTGGCGTCACCAGGCGCGCCGCAATCTGTGGGTTCTGCTTATTCAATGCAATGATCATATCACCGAGAAAGCGGTACCCGGATCCATCCTTGCGGTGAAAATTAACGGGGTTCTGGTTCGCAAACCCGCCGATCAGCGCGCGCACCTTGTTCGGGTTGCGCACATCGAAGTCCGCGTGGTCCAGCAGTGCCTGCACCCGCGACAGCGCACTCTCATCGGGTATTGCTGCCTGCAGTTGCAACCACTGGTTGACCACCAGCACCTCGTCGCGCCAGTCCTCGTAGAAACCTTGTAGTGTGCTGTCGCGCAGGCTGTCATCGCCGTAAAAAGCGATCTCTCGCAGCGCTGCCAGGCGATCCGTCATATTGTTCGCCGCCTGGTACTGCGTGACCGCCAACGACATATTTTTCGGGTCGGCGGCGACCAGGTAACTGAGGCAGATATTGCGCAAGCTGCGCGCGGCGATCTGTGCGCCATCGGGCGCATACGGTTCGCGGTTTTCCAGGCCTTGATAGCGAGCCAACAGCGTCGGCTCCAGCGCCGAGCCCAGGGCAGCGCGGACAATATCGCGTGCCCGATGGATGGTATCGACATTGGCGCCGTCGCCCTGGCTGGCAAGTTCGGCCAGGTAATCCTCGCTCGGCAGGCGCAGCATCTCTGCGACCAGTGCCGGATCCAGTGACTCGTCCTGCAGTAAATCGCTGCAGGCATTGACCAACAGCGTATCCACAGCGGGCTCAGCGTCAGCCAGCAGCTGCGTTTCCACTTCATGGATGACACGGGTCGCAAGTGCCTGGGCACAGTCCCAGCGCACAAAGCCGTCGTCGTCACGGCGCATCAGCGCACAGAGATCGGCCTTGCTGTATTCATAGTACAGGCGCACCGGCGCGGAAAACCCACGCAACAGGGACGGCACCGGACGCTCACCGACACCCTCGAAGACAAACGTCTGCTGCGGTTGGTTGACCGTCAGCACGGTGTGGGTGTTGTCGCCGGATTCCGGGTCGGGCGCCTGCCCCGCCAGTCGCAGCGGCAGATTGCCCGCCTCGCCAAGCAGGCCCATGGCCAGCGGGATCACAAACGGCGGTTTTTGCGCCTGACCGGGCGTCGGAGGGCAGGACTGCGAGACATGCAGCGAATAGCGCTGGCTTGCCTCGTCATAGTCATCGCTCACCGTTAACCGGGGCGTTCCCGCCTGCGAATACCAGTTGCGAAACTGGGCCAGGTCCACGCCGCTGGCGTCTTCCATGGCGCGGACAAAATCCTCACAGGTAACGGCCTGGCCGTCGTGGCGATCAAAGTAGAGGTCTGAGCCGCGACGGAACTGCTCGGGGCCCAACAGTGTGTGAATCATGCGCACGACCTCGGCGCCTTTTTCATACACCGTCAGGGTGTAGAAATTATTGATCTCCATATAGGATTCGGGGCGTACCGGGTGCGCCATCGGGCCAGCGTCTTCGGCAAACTGCGCGGTGCGCAGCATATTCACATCCTCCACCCGCTTGACCGTGGGAGAGCCCATATCCGCCGAGAACTGCGAATCGCGGAATACCGTGAACCCCTCCTTGAGACTGAGCTGAAACCAGTCTCGACAGGTCACACGATTGCCACTCCAGTTGTGGAAGTACTCGTGCGCCACAATAGCCTGCACGCGCTGGAACCCCATATCGGTTGTCGTTTCGGGACTGCACAGTACGCAGGAGGTATTGAAGATATTGAGACTCTTGTTCTCCATGGCACCCATATTGAAGTCATCTACGGCCACAATATTGAAAATATCCAGGTCGTACTCGCGGCCGTAGACCTCCTCGTCCCAGCGCATGGACTGCTGCAGTGAGAGCATCGCATGCGCACACTTGTCGAGATCTTTTTCCTCAACGTAAATGCGCAGGGTAACGTCCCGTCCGCCCATGGTTGTGAAGTGGTCCTCGACACAAGACAGCTCACCCGCAACCAGCGCAAACAGGTAGGCGGGTTTGGGGAAAGGATCGTGCCAGACGGCCTGGTGGCGCCCGTCCGGGAGCGTTTTGCTGTCGAACAGATTGCCGTTGCTGAGCAGCACCGGGTAGCGTTTGTGCTCGGCCTCTATCGTCACCGTGAACACCGACATCACATCTGGCCGGTCGAGATAGTAGGTGATCCTGCGGAAGCCCTCGGCCTCGCACTGCGTACAAAACAGTGACCGCGACCGATACAGCCCGGACAGCGAGGTATTCAGCTGCGGCTGGATGCGTGTACGGCAGCTGACGATGCACTGCTCGGGTACAGCGTGAATCAGCAGCGACGCGTCAGTGACCCGATAGTCTGAGGGTTCAAGCGCCACACCGTCGATTGCCACCGACAGCAACTCCATGTCCTCGCCTTGCAGTTCCAATGATTCGCCCTTGGCCACCGAGCCGTCGCGCAACAGGTGCAGGCGCGAGGTCACGACAGCGCAGTCTTCCCACAGTTCGACGTGCAGTTCCGTGCGGCCAATGTAGTAGGCTGGAGATTGGTAGTCCTTGAGGAAGATCGATACAGGATCGGCGTCGCGCATAGTGTTACCCGGTTAGTTGCAAAGACACATTGTAACCGCCGTACTTGCGCATATTGATGACGCCGGTATCAAACATCAGGTACTGGCCCTTGATCCCCATTAAAGTACCGCCAATAGACGGTGTCTTGTCCAGATTGAGGGACTTCACTTTGGTCGGATACTCCAGTACGGGGTAGCTTATATGGACATCGGGCTCATCGGGCAGTTCCGTGATCGACTGTATTCCATGCGACTTGACCAGTGTGTCCAGTTCAACCGCACACTCCGCCATCAGGCGCGAGCGAACCGCCTCCAGGTCGACGGGCTCGGCGTCGCCCTTGAGCATGGCCTGCCAATTGGTCTTGTCAGCAATATGTGCCTTGAACGTCGTCTCCACCAGCCCCGATGCCAGGCGACTGGATACCCGGAAAATCGGCCGCGCCTGGGTCGCACCCTGGTCCATCCAGCGGGTGGGCACCTGGGAACCTCGCGTAATACCCACTTTGATGCCCGAGGTATTGGCCAGGTACACATAGTGATCGATCATACAGTGCTGCTCACCCCACTCTGGCTCACGACAGGTACCTGCGGCATAGTGACATTTTTCCGGGCTCATAATGCAGGTGTCACACTGCGCGAGACGTTTGAAGCAGGGGTAGCAGTAACCCTGGTTAAAACTCTTGGCGGTCTTGCGACCGCAGTGAATACAGTTGATCACGCCCTGGTATTCCAATTGCAATTGCTTGCCAAGATAACCGTTCAGCGGAATTTCGTGCTCGCCCAGCACCATCGTGTAGGCTACGGGGCCCGCCAATCCGGTTTTCATCTTGCGCACCGCGCCTGTCGCCAGTAGCTCAGCCACTTACTCTCTCCACTTCAGGGGTGTTTCCAGCGGTGTATCGCACTGCTCACCGGCTTTTTCTTTCTTCTGGATAAAACCCACGCGCTCTTGCTGCGGCAGATGCAGCTCGCCCCAGGCGATAATTGCCTGCATCGCGTGGGCGCGCTGTTCAGCGGTCAGTACCTTGCCGTCGGGCCACTTGCCGAGTTCGACCGCACGCACCAGGCGCTGGTAGATTTCGGGTGACATGGTTGCAATCGTCTGCTGGTAGTCCATGGATTCATTCATAAGGTCAGGGTGTGTGATTGTACTTGGAAAAGACACCGAACACAGCGCCGAGCAGCGCGCCACACACCAGGCCGCCGACATGGGCCGCATTGGCAATCGCGCCAAAGCCAAGCACCTCCACCACACCCAGCATACAAACGACCAGCCACCCCACCATCAGGATCATAATGCTTTTCGAGGGTTGAATAGCCCACTGCGGCTGCAGCAGCGGCGCCACCCAGGAAAAACCCAGCATACCGTAGACAACACCGGACATCCCACCGAACAGGCCGGCACCGCCGAACCCGAACTGACTGAAATTGGACACTACCGCGATCACAAGAAACAGCATAAACATATTGAAATGGCCCAACACCCGCTCCACCCGCCCGCCGAGTTCCCACAACCAGAGACTGTTGAAGACGATATGCAGCCAGCCGAAGTGAATGAACACCGGCGTCACCAGGCGCCAGTACTGGCCGCTCATGCTTTCGAAAACCAGTTGGTCACCACTGAGTCGAATCGGCGAAAACGTGAGATAGCTCAGCCAATCCAGCGGCGCGTGCAGGTACACCAGCAAAAAGCCACAGAAACTCAGGACAATGAGCGCCAGTGTCACCGGCACCTGTCGCCACAGAATCGTGTCGGGCGCTGTTGGCGCCGATGCCTGCTGCCGCTTCGACAATTCGATGCGCACTTCGCCCGCACGCCAGGCACGATAAAGTTCCTGCACCTGTGCAGCCTGATCCGCGCGCGCGACCATCACCACCTGCTGCCCGCCCTCCTCAAAGATACGATGCATCACGCCGCGCTGGTGCAACAGCGTGCTCAGGGGTAACAGGTCTTCCTCAACGGCGACATTGAGGGCCGGGTAAAAATCCGCCATCAATTGACCAATGCATTGCTCCAGCGCAGTTTATCCCTGCAACTGGCGTAAAAACTGTGGCCCAGCGGATGCAATAACGTCAGCCGGTGCGGATACTTGGTG
>TARA_R110002072_G_scaffold12295_1_pt1 | contig 15322 bp, 18 predicted proteins | sample TARA_R110002072 | Tara Oceans TARA_R110002072 (sample SAMEA4397118) | marine metagenome | biome: Polar Biome; feature: [SRF] surface water layer (ENVO:00010504); material: water (ENVO:00002006), including particulate matter (ENVO:01000060) such as... | depth 5 m | reverse complement strand
CGCGTGGTGATGACGGACATTGATGAGGAAAGAGGCCGTGGGCTAGCTAAAGATTTTGATGCCGACTTTTTGCTCCAGGATGTTTCCGACGAAAACCGCTGGGATGAGGTGATGGCCCATGTTGAATCTCACTACGGAAAACTCGATGGTCTCGTCAACAACGCGGGAATTGCGATTATTGCAAATATTGAAACCACTTCAACGGATGCCTGGCGAAGGACAATGGCGATTCACCTCGACGGCAGCTTTTTTGGTTCTCAGGCTGCGATTAAGCTAATGAAAAAAGGCACTGGTGGCTCGATTATCAATATGTCCTCCACCGCTGCGCTGGTTGGTATACCAGCCTATCTAGCCTATTCTGCCGCCAAGGGCGGGATTAGATCGATGACCAAAGCCATTGCCATACATTGTCGGCAGGAGAAACTCGGCATTCGCTGTAACTCTATTCACCCCGGTAGCATCAGTACACCGATGGTGCATGAGGCCCTGAAGAAACTTGTTGGGGTTGATCTAGATGAGGCAGAGAGCTCAGAGGAAAAAAGACTTGCGATGGGAATTGGTGAGCCCGATGACGTCGCCTATATGGTGTCCTATTTAATCTCCGATGAATCCAAACATGTTAACGGTGCAGAAATGGTCATCGACAATGGCGATACAGTCATCTAAATCAAAGGCCCTGAATTGAAGGTAATAGCTCGAAGGTCAGGTCGAAGGAGAAATTGGCTATGAACATAACCAATATGGTGCACATCAATATCAATTGCAGCGATTACCAACGGTCAAAACAATTCTATGAGATGTTAGGTTTTGAGGTGTTTTGGAAAGTACCGGAAACCAACACCCCTGAAGTTGCCCAGGCGGTTGGGATGTCTGATTATCGAGTCAATGGTGCGTTGATGCGGCTAAGGGGGTCAGACCCGGCAATGGTGATTGATTTGCTCGAATGGCAAGCGCCCAGAGATAACGCTGCTCCCTATCCGAATCTACATCGACCTGGACTTGCTAGAATTGCACTGCGCCCCAGTGATTTAATGGCTGACTATGAGTTTTTGCTTGAACAGGGTGTAGAAGTGTTATCACCGCCTGCGACCGTGATGCTAGATGAGGTGCACGGCAGCCGATTCTTTTGCTTCAAAGACCCAGATGGAACCTATTTGGAACTGGTGGACTCTTTCTGAGGCGCCTCGTAGATGATGTCTGCAATCGAATCAAAAACTGATATATCCATGCTGACTTGATCAAGGGCATAGCTCTTGGTGAGTCGTGTTGCTTTGTCAAGGTTGTCGAGGGTTGCAGCAACATTCTCGCTGTCGATTTCATAGATCGCCAGATAAGTGTGGGACTGGCCAGGCTGGACCTGGTTTTTGTTGAGCTGAAAACGCTGGGCGCTTTGAAAGCCCTCAATCTGAATCACTTCCGGTAGATGGATATCGGTATACCACCGATTAAATTCCGATTCTCTCCCGGGGACGGGATTGCTCTTAACGACAAATAGCGACTTCAAGTACGACTCCAAATATTCTTGATGCTCTTAATAATCTTGATGCTCTTAATATTCTCAATGCTCTCAGTGGAAATGCAGGTACGTCACCTGGGTTTAAGTGTTTTTTATTCGGAATCCTCGCCCGTCCGTCCTGGCCATGTGGACTTGGGTTGTTTGATTGACTCCGGGCGTTGGTCAAATTGAATGCCCCGCAGGAAATTTCTGAGTATCTGGTCCTGACATTTTTTGTAGTGTTTATGGCCTTTTTTCCGAAAGAACGCACTGAGTTCAGCCTTTCCAATAACAAAACCAGCAAGCCGCATTAATTCGATGACATCTTCAGCTTTTAGATTTAACGCGATTTTGAGCTTCACAAGTACCAGGTTGTTGTTCAGCCTTTCTTCCGGGGCTGGGCTTGGTCCGTCTTTCTTGCCACGCAATTTGTTGATCAAGCCGTTTAAGAAATAGGCGAGGGTTTTGTCCTCACAAGCCATGTAGCTCTCATCCTCTTCTTTCTTTAACCAATCACTCACCTGACTACGTGTCACCGTTAGATCAGCTTCCGAGAATATGCCAATCATGTCGGTGTCTGAGAAATCGAATGAGTAGCGAAGGCTACGGAGAATGTCATTGTTATTGATGGGTATTTCCTTTTTGCTCTATTAGGGTTGTGGGCTTAATTTGTGTTGATCAGACGAATACCGTCGGATTGTATGCTAATCACACGCTTCGCGTAGAGACCGCCGATCGCCTTTTTGAATGATTTTTTACTCATCCCAAATAGCGCCTTAATGGTTTCAGGGTCTGACTTGTCGTGGGCCGCCGCAAATCCATCGTGTTTTTTCAGGTAGTCTAAGATTGTCGCGGTGTACTGGTCTCGTGTCTCCTGTGCTCGACCCAGGGCTAGATCAATTCTACCATCGGGTCGAACATACTTGATAAACCCACCGATGGATTGACCAAAACTTAACCGCTCGAACACCTCGTTTTTATACAACAAGCCCCAGTGGCTGTGTTCGATAATGGCCTTAAACCCCAGATCAGTACTATTGGCAATAATGAGCTGAACTGCCTGACCCGATTTAAAATCATGGGGGGCATCATCATCCAAAAATTTATCAACCTTTGAGGATGCAATCACCCGACCGTCTGCTTGATTTAGGTGAACGTAGACAAGATAGGATTGGCCCGGCTCCATGGGGCGATGCTGCTCGCCAAAGGGCACCAGCAGGTCCTTGTCCAATCCCCAATCCAGGAAAGAGCCAAAACTAGAGTTTGAGATGACCGGTAGATATGCAAACTGTCCGACCACAGCGCTAGGGGTTTGAGTTGTCGCGATGGGCAGAAAATCCGAGTCGTGATAGATAAAAACCGGTAGATGATCACCGGCCTCCAGATCGTCGGAACAGTATTTGTTCGGGAGTAGTACCTCACCAAGGTTTTCCGCGTCAACATACGCACCCTGACGGGTAATCTTGACCACTTCAAGAATGTAGGTTTGTCCAATACTCAACATAATTTTTCTACCACTCCGCCTTGTTCTAACCATCTGGCACAGTCAGGGCTCAGTACCCGGGCTTTTGCTGTTTCGTAAAGGACAAGGTCTTCTTCCGTTAAGACGTCGCGCCAGCGGCCATTTGTCCCCTTAAAAAAGAATCCTGCGGACCCACCCTCAAATATGAGCCCTCTATGATCACCTTTGGCATCTGCTTCGACTGCTTTTGCTTTGATGTTGGCGAAGGTTGTGTTTTCAACAATGCGGGCCAGGTGTTCTGGCGTTGGGCTTTCACCCAAAAATTCTGCGAGTCTGGCGATTGAGCCTTCAAGATCCTCAAGCATGTTGTTGTAGTGCATAAAGTAGAAGTTGGGCAGGTGCCGGTATTCCCAATAGCTCTGGGTGTGGGCCAGATTGGACCAAAAAGGATAACCTTCTGATTCCCACTCAAACCAACCCCGGGTCATCCATTGACGCCAGAGTTCACGAGGATCCTCCGGGCAAGGTGGTAACTTTTCTCCGACGATGTCCGCTGCGTTCATCATGTCCATTGCGATTTGTGTATAGCTCGAATAGTGGTTGTAGAACGACATAAATACGTCGCGGCAGTCACGGCCAACAATCACGTATTTCACTTCAGGATAGTAGGGTAATCCGTCGAGTGGCAAATGGCTTTTCAGAAACCGGCGCCCGGGAATATTCTCCAGGAAGGGACCAAGATCCTCCTTGCTGATGGGCAAGAACCGTGCATCTGGCCAGGGTGTGACGTCGCGAAAACCTGGCATTGGTTCAGTATTTCCGTGGATCAACTCAAGCAGGATCTGCTGGGTCCAGGTCGTGCCAGCCTTATAGGATGTGGTCACGATAATGTCGCTAGCTCTGGGGACGTACGCCTCCCAGCGAGTCGAGTCTAAATGGTGGTTTTGATAGGTCCGGTTGATGCTCGGAAGTGGATCAGACATGTTCGTCTTGCAGTCGATTAAAACGCGGCCCACATCTTATCATGGGAAAGTGATTGGAAGCCGTATTAGCGGACTGCTTTAGGGGGCCGCACCACAGCGTCAAGGGTCGAGAACCAGCACCCAGCTGTAAATATAGGCCAGGGTAAATATACCCGCGCCCGCACTCCAAAAGAGAAGCAGGACCACATGATTGAGCAATGATCGTTTCATGGACGCTACACCAGTGTTAAAGCTCTCGGGTTTTCGAATGTCAGACCGCTCGAAGTCAGGGAGGCCTGATAAAGATCAGCAATTCGGCACAGGGTACGGCTCAGCCCGGGTAGCATTACCGGTTCTAGAGATTCGGCTGCTCCCTGCGTATTGCCCTGGCGAAGCAGTCTGACGCAGGATAGAAGTAATGATTCATCTTGACTAAGGGTAGGCCTGCAGCAGCAGCGAATCTCTAGCTGACGTTGGCTGGAGACCGCTAAAATGGCCATGAGTTCGTCGATCAGCATGGGCGCGTCAGCGTTCTTCACCATCCTGTAAGGGTTAATCATCAACGGGATTGGATCCTGCTTGTGGCGAACCGCAATCAGCCATTGGCGTAGGCTCCAGATAAACAGCTGGCCACCACAGGACAGGCTATCCAGGCTGATTTCTGGTTGTGAGGAAACACTGCGCATGGCGGTTACCACTGTTTCTGATCATGTTAATGAGAATCATAATCATTTGCATAAAGCCTGTCCAGGGTAAATACGTTCCGGTCCTTGACCAAAGACGTTAAGAATTAGGAATGGGCGACTCATCGGGAAATAACAGAGCATGGCTTTGCGTGAGTTTGGGCCAAAGGTTAAAAAGGTCAGGGTCCCGGACATTGAATGTTGTTGCTAGCCTGTTTTCAAATTCCGCAAAGGATTCCATTCGCCTGGTCGACACACCGGAGCTGGCAACGGTCTTGGCCACCAATCCGATCTGAATGTCATAGCCCTTGTCATTGAAGCTTTGAAAAACCAGGGCTCGCACAAACGGTGAGTCTTCATTGGTTTGCAGCCAGTGACATTGAGTATCTAAAAGTTCCTGGTCAGCTGTTTCAGTGAGGAAATCGAAGCTCGGCGCACCGCCAAATTCGTGATTGTGGAACCGCCAGTAGCCGTCGGGCAGGCGTTCGAGTTGCATCGCAAAGCCCCGCTGTTGAAATCGACCTTGCTTGAGTTCTATGGGCTCAATAAAGCCATCGCCAAAACCCGTATCTACGATCCACTGCTGACCTTCAAGATTGACCAGGATCACCAGATGGTTGCCAAGGGCGCTATCACCCCTTAATGATCGAGCAACGCCGCCGCTAAGATAGGTCACATCAAAACCGATTTGTTCCAGTGACCAACCTAGCAAGCCGTTCATTTCGTAGCACCATCCGCCTCGTTTGCGAGTCACCAGTTTGGCGAAGATATCATCCAACCCTCGACTAACGGTTCGTTCGAGTTGCACATCCAGATTTTCGTAGGGAATATTAAGCAGATGCTGACGTTGTAAACCTTTAAGCGTTGCCAGATCCACGCAAGGTTTTGCGCTGAATTTTATTCGGTCTAAATAAGCTGGCAATGAGAGCATTATTGGAGTCCTGCTTGAGCTTTGGCAGCCATGGAAACTTTTAACGCTACATCTCCATAAAACACATAAGCAAGGACCGTGGGGTTCTCACTCCTGTTAAAGGATTGTTTAGCGCGGCGAATGGCGTCAGCGATTGATGCCTCAGAGTGTTCGGAAAATTGCTTTGATAAATCGGTATAAAATCTTTTAGAAAACTGTGCGGCGCCCCGATCGCCAAGTTCCCACAGGGCGGAGATAAAACCACGGGAACCCGTATCTGTGAGTGCTTGAGACCAGCCATCGACAAACCCAGCTGTTGTCTCCGATAAGCCGACCTCGCAGGCGTTAAAAAAAACCAGAGATGGGTTTTGACTGCGGTACAGCATGCCCCGCCAGTTTAGTGCTCGTAAGCGTTGATCTTCTAAAATCAGGCCGTAGTCCGTGACATTTTTGGCGTCATTGCGTTGGGCGTAACCATGTCCTGAATAATGAATAATTGAAGCATTTGAACTTAATAGCAGTTCTTTAACGGGAGAGTATTTTGCATCAATATTTTCTGAACTTTGTCCAAATAACTCGCCAATAAACCGTGATTCTGATGCGGTCGCGTAGAGCTTCATATTGCCTTCGTAGCTTGGTGTCACCAGATAAACCTTGTTGGCGATCAGGCTTTGTTCAGGAATGGTAAAGTCACTGGGGTTCTTCGGGATAATCCAACGACCCATTGCGTGGGTCAAACTTAAAAACTGATCGGTGCCCTTCGGGACCATCAGTTCCCAGGGAATACTGGGTTCATCGGTGTAGATCTGAATAGAGGTGAAGTTGTCGCCAAGTTTTTCCGACAGCTCTTCGTAGGCTTCGATAAAACTGGGTGGCGCAAATTGCTGATAGAGTAGCTGGCCGAATCCCACCATATAGTCCCGTGTCACATATTCAAACTCTTCTTCCTCGTCATCCTCGTCAATTTTGTCATCAGCTACCGGCGCTGAGCGGCCTGATATTGAAAACTGTTTGAATTTTGGGATCAGCCATTCGTTGATGTTTTCGGCTAACACAATTCGTTGGTGTCGGGTTTCAATATGTGGAGACGTCAGAGTGATGAGGTAATCGGTGTTGCTGCAAGAATCCCAGTCTCTTCTCATATAGATGGTCAGATCTGCGGTGGAGCGATGCTCGTTTAAATGAAATCCCTCAGCTCCGCCCAATATCTCTTCGACGTTAGATTGCTCTGTAGTATTCGGACTACAGCGGTTAGCGGTAGGTTTTTTCCGGACCACAGAAATAGGTTTTTGTACCCGAGCCAGATACTGGCCTTTGAACCAGAAGGTTGCGTACAGGCGTCGATTAACATCTAACTTTTCTGAGTCTCGAGCGATCAGCTCAAAAAGGGCAGGGGAGGAGTCTCCGTTTTTCGGTAGCAGTATTTTGCTTTTGTTCGGAGAGGAAAAATCGAACCCAGAAGCGGATAGGACCACATCTATTTCCCAGGGTTTATCGTCCTGCTCCGGTAGTTGGAGTTTGAGCCGGCCCTGCTGATCCGTTTGACCTTGTATGACGTCAACCTCGGGGGTGATCAGCATCTCGGTAAGGGAGATCATGACGGAGATAGAAGCGTCAACGGCAACCTGACTGGGTGCCTCGATGGTGGGATAACGACGTACTTCAATCGGAGCCGGGATTTCCTGTGCTGCCTTCTCTTCCTGTGCGCGATGGGCGGCTTCTCTTGCGGCAATCTCCGCCCGCCTTCTAGCGTCATCTACCTGTGGTTCTTGACGTTGTTTGGCAGCTGCATCTCGAGCTGCTTTTTCTCTGGCTGCTATTTCTGCTCTGGCTGCTTCGGCTGCTCGATCGTCGATGGAGCCGGGGGAGGCGGATCCATCAGAGATTGAGGTGCCGCTACAGCCAACCATGAACAGCAATGCAACCCCTGCCATGAGTCGCAGCAGGACCGTCCTAACCTGAATCGCCTTCATTTGAATCAACACGATACTGTCAATATTGTCATGAGCGCCTCAATATCCTGGCCCGTTTATCTTCACCGTCGTGGGACCAGCCCGGGGCTAAGAGTAGATATCGACACCTATCACCCCAGCTATTGGTCCGGTACATGTCTTTGAGTATGTTGGCATATTCTCCAAAGGCGACCTTCAGTGGATTGTAGGTATCAATATTCTTAGTAAGTCCGTAAACCACGGGCTCCCCATCTAGTTCCTTTGAAAAGGTACCAAACATTCGATCCCAGATGATCAGCACGCCCCCATGGTTGCAATCCAGATATCGAATATTGGATGCATGATGAACGCGATGATGGGAGGGTGTATTAAAAACAAACTCAATAAATGCAGGAAGGCGACGGACCAATTCCGTATGAACCCAGAATTGATAAAGCAGGTTGATGCCAATGACCGTAAACATCATCAGTGGATCGAAGCCTAATAAGGGTAATGGCAGCCAGAAGAGGTACTTGTGGGTGCGCTCCCCCACACCTTGACGGAGCGCTGTACCGAAATTGAGCTTTGTTGATGAATGATGGGGCACATGGCCGGCCCAGAAGAAACGGACCTCGTGGTTGGCTCGATGAAACCAGTAGTAGACAAAATCATCGAGGAAAAATAACAGCACCCATGCCCACCATTGCCGCCCGACAATATCTTTAAGGGGGCTGAGTTCATGTAGATAGTAGAATGTAATAAAGGCGATTGCTTTGGGTAGGAAGTCGATCAATGCCGAGATCACGAGCATTGCCATGGAGACGAAAAAATCTTTACCTTGATACAGCTCCATATGCCGGGATCTGGAAATCAGAACCTCAGAGACAATTGCGAGAACAAACACCGGCAACGCTAAGCCGCCTAGATCATCCTGGGAGAGTTGGTCTATTGCAGATTGGAGGTTCATACCGATCACGTTATCCAAATTCGTGGAGGCTATCATAGAGGTCCGAGTAGATAATTGTAATATGAGAGTCGCCGGCGCACAGTGTAGTACTCTCGCTGATTGCCACTAAACAACAGGAGGTAGAGGTGCTACACACACAATTTTTGCTCCGGAGCCTAGTAACACTGTTGCTTGTTTCCTGTAGCAGCCAGTCGCCCAGGCTAGCTGATACAGAAGTTGCTCCAGATGCGGTAGTCAGCGCGCAACGCGAGGCAGAACTAGACGACTTCGTCCTGGGGAACTTTACCTTCGTTCTCATTCATGAGCTGGCGCACGTAGTGCTTTCAGAGAAACAGATTCCAGTGCTCGGCTCCCACGAATCCGCTGCAGATAATATTGCAACCGTACTCCTCACTTCAGGTGAGCAGTTTAATGTTCGCAATCCAGAAAAATTCAGAAAGTTCGCCGGCTCAGCCTTACAAGCTTTCGACAAGTCCTGGCAAATGAGCACCGATATGAATCAAGCGATACCTTACTGGGATACCCACAGTCTCGGCATCCAGCGATATTATTCGATTTTGTGTTTGATGTCTGGAGGTCACACGAATAACAGCAATCTGAAACTTACCAGAAGCCCAGACCTTCCTCCATCCAGGGCGGCTGGTTGCGAATATGAATACAAACAAGCGTTGCAAGGCGCTAAGTGGATTCTAAATAACTACGGTTTACAGCCAGGCCAGGTTTCTGGAGCAAAGGCACGGTTTGAATATGGGCAACCCCGAAGTCTCAGACAACAACACTACTTAAAATTGATCACGGAACAGGGCTTGTTTGAATATACCGTGAATGAATTGACCACGCGGTTTGCACTGCCGGACCAGTTCACCGCTCGAATCATGTCTTGCCGACGGCCTGAAGCTGCCTGGCAACCCGAGAAACGAGAACTGGTGATTTGTTATGAAATTTTTGATGCCTTTGAACAGATTTACTTTGCGGAATAGCGGCAGGGGCTGTTTCAGGATTGCCCTTGGGTGTATAAGGAAAGGCTACCGACAAAAGCGCCAGGAGAGAAGTGAATGCCCTACGTAGAAAATAAAACCATTCATGATGCAGACTCCCATGTCATGGAGTTTCCAGAGAAGATACTGGATTACGTAGAAGCCAAATATCGCTCGGATTTACAATCAAGAATCAAGCCGGTGCCCGAGAGCTGGGTTGAGGAGATGACTCAACTGCATGATGATCCTGATTTTGTCGCCGGGGCCGAATCAGAATTGATGGCCCGTCGTAATCACAAAGCCGTTGGGGCTTTTCGCTCAACGGATCGCCCCAAAACCCTGGACTACCTTGGTTTTGCCAGTCAGTTGGTGTTTACCACCAGCGCATTGAGCAACTATGATTTAGAGAGGGGCTCGACTAACGAGCTTGCCCTTGCGGCTGCTCGAGCCCACAACCGCATGATGGCGGATTTTTGTAGTGTAGATGAGCGCTTGCTGGCGACGGGTTATGTTCCCTTAGTGGATATTGAGAAAGCGCCGGAGATCGCCAGAGAAGCAATAGATCTTGGCTGTAAAGGCATTATGATTCCATCGACCTGCCCGGTTGGGCACTCGCCAAGCCATAAAGGATTTGATGCCCTGTGGGGGTTGGTGCAGGAAGCCGGTTTGCCCATCCTGTTCCATGTCGGCGGTGAAGACAAAATGAACCAGGACTACACCCGCAATGGTGGCGCCCAGGTCCTCGACTTTCACGGTGGCGCAGAAAACTTTACTGCACTGACCTATATGTCTATTCCACTAGCATTATGGCAAACATTGTCAGCCCTGATTATGGATGGTGTATTTGACCGCTTTGAAAATCTACAATTTGGCGCCATTGAACTTGGCGCGTCCTGGGTGCCCAGCTGGATGCGGTTTTTGGACTCCGGAACAGCCGCTTTTATGAAAGGTGAGGAGCGATTGCAAAAACTCTCGGCAAAGCCAAGTGAAATTGCTCAGCGTCAGTTTAAGGTCACACCTTATCCCCATGAGCCCACAGGCTGGATCATTGAAAACTCCGGACCCGAGATGTGCATGTTTTCATCGGACTTTCCGCATGTGGAAGGTGGCAGAAATCCCCTTAAACGGTTTGGTGATGCTCTGGCTGATATTTCTCTAGCGGACCAGCAGCGTTTTTATCGAGATAACTTTATCGACTTGATGGGTAAAGGTCTTGATTCCAAACTGCATGGTAAACGTGACTGGGCAATCCCGACATCAAGCTAGAGCCTTTCACTAAGAGCCTTTTACATAGAGTTTTTCATATAGAGAGATGGAATGAATTTCGAATTGACCCAGGAAGAAGCGCGGGTGATGGGATGTCTGCTAGAAAAAGCGGTCACCACTCCGGACCAATATCCATTAACACTAAATGCGTTAACCAACGCCTGTAACCAGAAATCCAGCCGCGACCCTGTCATGAGCCTGGAGCAGGGTGTCGTACAACGCACTACCCGCAATCTGGAGGGAAAATATCTGCTTCGCACCCAGGAAGGCAACAAGGTGGAGAAGTATATCCAGCGGCTTTGTAATACACCGATGGCGAAGTGGCAATTCAACAGCGCTGAATACGCAATTGTGACCTTGCTGCTGCTTCGGGGACCACAAACCCCAGGAGAACTTCGAGCTAGAGCTGGCCGCTTGCACACCTTTGAAAACAACGCGGCGGTAAGCGAGGTGCTTGAGGCATTCATGAACCGAGAAGACGGTGCGCTGGTATCAAGACTCCCAAGGAAAGCTGGTCGCCAGGATCATGAGTACATGCATCTTTTTAGCGGCGAGATCGAATCCGTTGCGATGGAAGCGCCGCTGGTTTCTGATAGCCCGTCGCCTCGGCGAGAGGACAAAATAGAAAAACTCGAAGCCAGAGTCAGCCAGCTCGAAGCCGCATTGGTCACACTAGCGGAAAAGTTAGGTGAGACGGTGGTGCTGGGTGTTTCAGATAGTGAAGATGGGGTGTAGGGCTAGCTGTTTTATCTGCTAAACGTTTTTGTATACGTTTGATCTGTGGCCGACCTTAACTACTTGTACTACTAGCCTTAATTCCTGAATTTCGTAAATGATCCGATAGTGGCCGACTCGAACTCGATAGCGCTCCTGGGCAGAGAGTTTGGTGCATCCATCGCCTCTAGGGTTATCAGCTAACTCGTTAATCCGAGTCAAGATACGCTTAACATCAACCCCATCGATTTTGCGTAAGTCTTTGGCGACAGACCGCCTAAAAACTATTCTATATTTTGCCATGCTTCTTCAAATCTTTGAGCAAGGCCTCATAGGATACTTCTGGTTCATTAACTCTTTCTTCAAAGGAAGCCAGGTCTTCCTGGTCTTCCGCTAATTGCATCCTTAATGCTTCATCAATGATTTCTGAAATCGATTTTTGGCAGGATGCCGCTTTGATTCGCAATGCCTGGTGGATTGTAGGGTCGAAATACACGGTAGATCTTTTAGATAGTGTGGCCATGGTCTGCTCCGTCAATGATCACATTTTAACGCTATAACGTTATAGCGTCAAAATGCTGGAGCCACCTGGTAGCGACTGGGCTCATACCCTGGCAATCGCCTATCGTTTGGCAGATGACGTCGATTGGTGCTGTGATAAAGCGATATTCTAGTGGATTGGCTCAACTTACAGTGTCGACCGTATTCGCGCCATCACAGCCTCGGTGACGGCCTCAGGGTGGCTTTCCACAATCCAATGGCCGCTGTCTAGTTCGATTACTTCAAATGGACCGGCCATGTAATTCTGTTGCAGTTCAACCGCAAGGCGGCTTGTGACCGGATCATTCTTGCCCCAGATAAACAATGTTGGCGTTGTGACTTTCTCGGTAGGTTGATTAAGACCCTCTAGTGCGCCTCGGTACCAGTTTAATGCGCCGGTTAATCCGCCAGGTGCTTGGAAGATAGCAAGATATTCCGCCACATGTTGTGCTGGGTGTTGGTTATATAGTTGCCGCAGCGCGGAAAAGTCATCCGCGCTTAAGCTAAATTCCGGTAACCAGGGTAACCAGTAAAAAGCCATGTAGGCGCTTTTGTTTCTGAGTTCCGGTTCTAATTCAAAAGATTCAACAATGGCTGAGATATGGGGAATGGACAATGCCGAATATGATTCGACCCGCTCCGGTGCGGTGAAAACCGTTTGCCAGCCGACCACGGAGCCCCAGTCATGGCCCACTAAGTTGAATGTGTCAAAGCCGACCTTATCAGCAACCGCAAGGACATCGGAGACTAGATTTTTTGCACTATAGGCGTCTCGTTCAGTTGGCCGCGCGCCTGGGCTATAACCCCGTTGGTCAAAAGCCACAACACGATATCCATCTGCTGCGGCCTTTTTAATGAGCGGTTCCCACATGATGGAGCTTTCGGGAAAACCGTGGAGCAGTATGAGGTTGCCCTTTGGGTTGTTGTTATCAAAGCCTGCAACCCGCGCGCGGAAGGTCCATTCTCCAGCTGGGATCTGAACCAGTTCACTACTGTGATCGTTGGAGAACGTGGGGAGCGCTGCGGCGGCCTCACCGTATTGAGATTCTTTATCGAGGAATATCCAGGAACCAAGCCATGAGCCCACAGCAAGCAAGAGGAGTAGGGCAAGGATAAGTGCAAAAAACCATTTTAACGCTTTGACGATAGACATTGAATTGACCTCTTGACGAGAGACTGACTGTACTAATTCCTGAGTTTACGCTGGGCAACTTCCATCATGATTAAAACCTGACAGGGGGCGAACTGCTCTAGCAGGGAGATGGTTCTGTAGTTGGTCCATTCAGCGACAGCATCAAATTTTTCGGTTCTCTTGAAGTTTAATTCCTTTAAGCCAACTAAACACTCACCTTGCATCTTTGCAGACTCAACTTCGGACTTTGAAAGGGCAACTGTTTCGTATCTCTTTGCGATAGCGTCATGTGTATATTCGGCACCTCGTGCAGTAGGGCTGAATACCCAAACGAAGGTGAGTATTGCGAGAAATTTTAAGCTGGTGTTGATGTAAGCTGGTCTCGACCATGAACAAAACTGGGTAGGAGATAGGTGAATCATGCCTTTAACTTTCCATAGTTTTCCGGTGATAAAATGCCGTGGCCTGCGCTAGATGGTGCGGCTAACTATCAGGCTTTATATAAAGTAAACGCACCGATAGCAATAAACCCGATACCCGCAACATAGTGAAGATATTTCTCATTAATGTATTCTGAAAGAAAGGTGCCGGCTAACACCCCCAGGGCAGAGGCAACAATCAGTGCCGCTGAAGCGGCGAAGAAAACTGTGTATTTGCTCACATCTTTGTCTGCAGCAAACAACATGGTTGCCAATTGTGTCTTATCACCAAGTTCAGCCAGGAAAACCGAGGCAAAAATTGTTAAGAAAATCTTCCAGTCCATTACTGTCTACCTTACTAACCAAAATAATCGTTTTAATCTATATTTCCGAAAAAATCGTAGGCTAGGTTACCGCTGCGCGCAATCTCATTGCCATCTTGAGTCTTTCTTCATCTGATACGAGTTCATGGCTTGAAACCTGAAACGTATCGTCTGTGTATCTCGGAATAACGTGAACGTGATAGTGCCACACATCTTGACCTCCCGCAGGCTCATTGTGCTGGCGAATCGATATACCATCACACTGTAAGGCCGCCTTTAGAACTACGGCTGCCTTTTGTGTTGCTTCTAGTATTGGCTCGGCAAGATTCAATGGTAATTGGTACAGGTTTTCTATGTGCTGTTTCGGTACGACTAAGAGGTTTCCTTCATTGCCTTTCTTGTGATGCTTTGCTGGAAATACGATCACTTCATTGCTTTCAAAAATGATCTCGTTTTCTCTACTTCCGTAATCCCCAGAGACCAGCTTACAAAACGGACAATTATATTTGTCTGGAGCATACATCCGGACCACCTCATCATTTTGTACTTTCACTTCGCTTGCAACTTCCTAAGTTCTAGGAGTCTGCCGTGGTCAAGCATTCTGACCGTTTGCCGACAGCTATCGACTTGTAAAAGCTGCCCTTGTTCGGCAAAAATCGCGTAGCTCGCACCTGCAATAATAATGTCTGGGCTGCAACTTGATCTAGATTGAAGGTCTTCACCATAGATAAAGAATTCAGGCTTTGACGTGAGTAATCCGTATCCTGTCGTACCTCCTTTGAGAATTTCAGGTACATCGTATTCAGCTTGCTGCTGATGAGTTTCTGAATTGTAAGTTACCGTCGTAACGGTGATGATAAAAACATCGTCGGCGTTGGCGTACGACTCTGATAAAGAAGATGAGTGGCACGTACATGCACTAGTAGAATGAAAGAACATCAAAAGAACAATTGCGAACAGTAGCTTATTCATCTTACCTGGCACCTGATTTTAAGATTACGACCCAGGGCTGCATTGGAGGTCCCTGACGGGTATCACGAAATAGTGCACGCTGATGCGCTTTGTGAGTTGATTTTACTAGGATGAAAGCAATCAACCAAACTTCTTCATCATGTATCTAAGGCCATGTTCAATTTTCAAGTCTTCCCAGCCGTGCTTAATATAAAAACCGTAGGCGCGAAGGCTGGTATCCATGTCCGTAGTCAACCAGATGGACTTGCATCCCGTTGAGTGAACCCACTGTTCGACATTATTCAGTAGCGACTTGCCTATACCCTTACCTTCCAATTCAGGTAACAACGCAATAACCGTGAGTTCACCAGCATCGTAGTCGCCCATCGCAAAGCCGACCACTTTACCATCTTCTTCGGCTAGCCAACCTTTGTGGGAGCCTTGAATTGCAGCCCGCATAGATTCAACAGTAATACCTATGGAAGCAAGTTCTTCCATGGACATGCGGTTTTCTCTTGTCACTATTCGAACCGGAAATAGGGAGGGTACATCTTTATCTTCGATTTCTCTGATCATCGTATAGTCCAACT
>TARA_R110002072_G_scaffold46082_6_pt1 | contig 15368 bp, 19 predicted proteins | sample TARA_R110002072 | Tara Oceans TARA_R110002072 (sample SAMEA4397118) | marine metagenome | biome: Polar Biome; feature: [SRF] surface water layer (ENVO:00010504); material: water (ENVO:00002006), including particulate matter (ENVO:01000060) such as... | depth 5 m | reverse complement strand
CAGGCGCAGTTGGGTCACCGCTGAATCCTATCGCGATAAAATAGGAAACTATTTTTTTGATGCGGCGGTTGATTGCTTTGGAATCTTCTGCCGCGATACCCACTCTGCTGGTGGTTATGCACTTTGTAACTCGCTATCGCACAGGTATTCAGTGAGAGCGCCCTTCACGCCCGCGACATATACTTCCCGTTAGTGGTATTGATTTTAATCGACTCACCCTGCTCAATATATTCAGGCACCTGAACGACCAAACCCGTAGCCATGGTCGCAGGCTTGGTTCTCGCACTGGCAGAAGCACCCTTGATGCCCGGAGCAGTTTCTGTAATTTCCATTACTACAGATTGGGGCAAAGTAATCCCCACCAGGTTTCCATCGACCAATAGCCCGGTCATATCATCCAAACCATCCATCAGATATTCGACCTGGCCTTCTAGCGCATCTTGATCAAGAAAATATTGGGTATAGTCCTCGGAATTCATAAACACAAAATGGGCACCATCCATGTAGGAATACTGGACCGGCACTCGCTGGGCATCAGCCTCCGCAAACATATGATCGCTTTTAACCGACTCATCGCGTTTTTGACCCGTAACCAGATTGTTAAATCGAATCTTGTACAGGGTTGAAGCACCGCGGGATGATGGACTGCGTGCTTCTAATTGTTTGACCACGTGGGGGGCACCATCAATCTCGACAACATCGCCTTTTTTGATATCACTGGCTTTTGGCATGGGGCCTTCCTTATAAAAAGTCGGTATTGTACAGGACCTTGGGAGTCCGGAGAAAAGTAGGATTGTGTTCGAGAAAGAAGACCTGATCAAAATAGCCAATCATAGGATGCCCTTCGGAAAATATAGCGGGCGACGCCTTATTGATCTGCCGGAAGAATACCTGCTCTGGTTTCGAGAACGGGACTTCCCCTCCGGTAAATTGGGGGAACTGATGGCGGTCTGTCTGGAGATCAAAATCAACGGCTTAGAATCGCTGATTGACCCACTGCGATCAAACTAGCGGCTTCATCCGCCGTTCAAGCCACTCCAACAATATTTGATTGGTCTCGTCAGGTTTCTCCTGCTGAATCCAGTGACCACAGTCCAGAGTATGGATTTCAAGATCCTCAACGGAGTCTGACATATCCATTTGGGGCACCATATCGTGCTCACCATAGATCATCAAAGTTGGTATTTTAACTTTTTGTTCTACATTTGCGGTGGTTTCCCAGTTCCGCGTGAAGTTTCTGTACCAGGAACACGGCCCTTCAAACCCACATTTAGTGAACGCATCTACAAAGACGGCTAACTCTGCTTCGGACATCATCAGCCTGCCCTCAGTCACCTCCATTTCAGCATAATCGATGATGGCTCGTCCGGATGGTTCCTTGGCATCGGACCGATCCAGCCATTGTTCGGTACGGAACATATTGCGAAGAAATCGGTCAGGATTGCTGTGAAAGCTTTTTGCTGCAACATTGGCCTGGCGATTAAAATGGACAATATAAAAATCTGGTCCAAGCATCTCCTCCCAGAATGCCACGGGTTCAGTGGGTTGTCTGACCATCAGCGGGACAGAGAGGCTGGCGAAGCCAATCATCCGTTCTGGGTGCAATAGGGCATGTTGCCATAGGACAATTGATCCCCAGTCGTGGCCAATATAGATCGCCTTCTCGATGCCAAGTACATCCAACAATCCCAGGTGATCATCGGTCAGGTGATGGATATCATAGGCTTCAACGTCACGGGGCTTACTCGATGCTCCATAGCCCCGCTGGTTAGGCAGAATGACATGGTATCCGGCGTCTACTAGAGGTTGGATTTGGTAACGCCAGCTATAGGCGAGTTCTGGCCATCCATGGGCAAGTACTAGCGGTATGCCGCCCTGCCCCGCCTCAAACACTTCAAGTTCAATGTTGTTTACCGGCAGCATTCGGGGGGTTGGAAAATCCATGGTCATTCGTCCTTTTGCAGCGCAAGCCACGCTAGCGCATCTTCATGATTGGTGAATACTTTCATGCGAAAGGAGCCTATCAACTTTAGTAACGCCGCATACATCCGCAGGAGCTGAAAATCAGCCACTCGATTCGTGACAATTGCTGCACGATACTGCGCCCCCCTTCTGGTGCTGTACTGTCCGAGTAGTTTAGGTAGCGCACGGATTTCGGAAATTTCGATTCTCGTCAGATTCAACCCACTGATATCCCATAGGGCCGCCATATTGATCTCAAAGGCAGGATCTTCAAATATTCTGGCGTAGCCCACGGCCAACTCTTCCGCGGTCATCTGGCCCTTCAGACAGGCGACCACCACTTTTTCTTTCGCTCTTATCTCAACTTCAACACTCACAGGCGCGCGATAACTCCTTGATCTTTAGTTGGCTTGTCAAGGCTTGACCTCTAATACACACAGCGACACAATCCTCCAAATTCAAAGAGAAATAGAGGGCTCCATGGCTATAGGTGTTGTTGCAAAACTGAAGATTCAATCGGGGAAAAACGAAGAATTTGAAAACGTCTTCGCGGAACTTGAAAAGGCCGTTCACGAAAATGAACCGGGAAACAACTTTTACGCGTTGCATAAATCCAGAGACGATGAAGATACCTACATTGTACTGGAGCAGTATGCGGATCAAGATGCGCTGGATGCTCATGGAAAATCGGATCATTTCAAAACCATTGGTGCAAAAATGGGCGCCTGCATGGCAGGTCGACCGGAAGTTGAGTACATGGATTCCTGCGGCTAGGTCACGCTACCGGGCATAAGGTTTTTGTACATGAACGGCAGGGATATATCCATACGATAGTCGACACTACTGTGATTGTCAGAAAACTCATCGTAGGTATGCTCGATACCTATTGACGCTAACCGGGCCGACAGACGCCGAGCACCAAAGACCAGGGCATATTGATCGCTGCTACCGCAATCGATGTATATGCCCTTTAACCCCTTAAGATTTGTCTGAACCGTTTCACTCTCCACCAGACGAACTGGATCCCAGGCAAGCCAACGCTGCCAGAGTTCATCATTCAATTCACAGGTTTGCGGCGAAACCGGCAAACGGATTCCGAAAGGTAGTTCCGGTGCTGGATCATAGGTGGCGGCCATCGCTAGAATCATCAACACATGCATATCATTACCTGAAATCTTTCTGCTGGCGATCATCTGATTCATAAACGCTTCAATCGAGCCGCCATAGCGCGCCAGTTGCATTAGTGTCTTAGGAAAGTCTGACAGGTAGGCAAGTTCAAAAGCCATATCCCCTGAATGGCAAGCAACGGCACCCCAGTGCTCGGCGTGTTTCATACCGTGGACAATCGCGCCATAACCGCCACTCGACTTACCGAATAGGCCGCGATGTGATGCCCCCGGCAGAATGCGGAATTGATCTTCAAGGGCAGGTAGCATCTCAAGGGTAAGAAAGTCAGCCCAGTTACCCAGCACCGAAGAATTAATATATTGGTTGCCACCTAGCGACGTAAAACAATCGGGAAAGGCGACAATCACCTTGCCCATACGACCCTCGCTGATCAGTCGCTCTACTCTCTGTGGCACGCTCTCGGCAAACGCTTTCCAACCGACGTGGGCCAGGCCACTACCCGTAAACCCGACAATGTCCACCAGCAGAGGATACTGCTCGTCACTCTTGTCGTATCCTGCCGGCAGGTAGACCGCAATTTGTCGCTGGGTCGGATCACCTAGAATATTGTTTGCGATCGCAGTAGATTCCAGGGTGATGGTTTCAATACGACCTTCAAGGGCGGAGAAGTTTTGACTAGGCACAACGCATTCCTGAACAAGCTTATTAACTGGCGCAGAGAATACCACAGTCATTGCGGCGGATTTTTGGCAAAAAAAAGGTGGCCCAAAGGCCACCGAAAATAGGTCTCTTTAGGGGAGACTACTGCCGTTTAAACAATTTTGAACTGAATTGCGCCAGCTTCGAGATACCGCTGACAACCGACTGGGCACCAAGCAAAAACACGAATTTGATTTTTGCGACGGGGTTCAGCCCCTTCATTTGAATCATTCGGATCCTTGTGCCACGCATCCAGGCCTGACCCTCACTCCAATGATGAACTCGACTCGACACTTTGCTCAGCACCATAACCGCACCGATCAGAAACAAAATCCCTGGGATCACGGGTACAACCAGCCCTGCGAGCCCGATGATGATGAGCACTGCGGCAATGACTGAATAGACCACCTTTCCAGTCATACCTGCGGGTATAAAGCGGGTGTTCGTCGGCATTTTGTCCATCATAGTCAGAAAGCACCTTCAAAAAACATTACATACCCTGGCCATTGCAGCTAGCGTGCCAACAGTTAAGTCATTGTTTTTATTTGGTTATTTTCTGACCGCATAAACCAAAATTGCCAGATTCACTATTTGGCAGCGAAATTCGCCAACTGTGACCCGGTTCGCGGTTCACGACCGCCCTGCCATACTATATTGCAACTCTCTCGTCGCTTATGGACACCCTTGGCCACATTACCCGCCCACACACTTCTGACTGCACTCCGAGGCTATTACGCGCCTTCGGCGGGCACTGGTATGACAATCGACCGGTCGACCCTGGTAGGTCTATTACAAAAGTTACCGAGCCTATCTTCCCAGGCACACAGCGACTCGGTCATTACCCAGTTAAATCAGCACCATCCCGGGATTAGTCTGAGCGTCGAAGATAGGGCCTTGATTATGTTTGTCGATGACTTCCTGTCGAGAATCCTAAAACAAATTGACATGGAGTTCAGGGTTGAAGCCATGATCCGTCAGCTTTCGCCTCTAGTCGCCGTGGAAGCGCTGACCAGCGATATACATGCCCTGTTACAACCGCTCAAAATTTATGACCTGTTGGATGCTCTGATAAAGGAATGTGTTGGCTGGAGTGAAGATCTCGGCATACTAGGCGAAAAGTATATCGAGAAAACCGAAGCTGTTTTGTTACCTTTATCCAGAGGCAAAATCACGCCATCAGAATGTCTTAAACAGCTTAAAGAAGATTTACACAGCGAACGCCGCAGACAATACAAACTCGAAGAGAATCTCACCCAGGCGGAACAGCAAAATCTAGTCGCAGACAATGCTCGTCAGGAAACCGCAGAGATGATCAACCAACAGATGGCCGGCCAGCCACTGGCGCTGTTTATCATTTTTATGATGCAGGGTGCCTGGTACGAATTTGCACAAAAAATCTATACCCGTTACGGCGTCAAATCCGACCAGTGGAACAAAGTCACGGAATTGACCAAATTGCTGGTCTGGACCCTGCGACCCCAGGCTGAAGCGGCAAAGCAGCAACAACTTTTTGTTAGTCTGCCAAAGGACATCAATGCCTTTGCCGCAGAAGTCGATTTTGATACTACCGATGTCACCCAGTGCCTTGGGGATGTAGAAGCTGAATATGAAGCGATCAACGAAGGCAACCCGTCACCCCCCTGTGACTTTGACCCTTTGGATACCTCTACAAACGGTGGCATCCAGGGTGAACTCGAAGCGCATTTAAGGACCGAGGTTGAGTCTATTGATGTGGGTGCATGGTACCTATATGACGACAAGAAAGAAGCTGACGAAAAAATCGCGCGCATCAAATTAATCATCAACAATCCAACCTCAGGTCGGCTCGTCTTTACCAACCAGAATCGCAGAAAAGTCATGCACATGACATACATGGAGTTTGCTTCACGATTATCGACCGCAACCGTCAAGACATTGGACCTATCATCACCTCTCCGGGAAATCGCAAAGGAGCACCTGAACGAAATCATCACCACCATCAAGGCGCAGAAAGCCAGGGAACTAAAAGAGGAACAATCAGAACAACGTAAACAAATATCTAAACAATTTCTCGCTCAACAGAAAACCCTTATTGGTGATGAGACCAAACGCTTGAAGCAACGAGCCGCCCTGAAAAAGCGCCGGGCCAAGATATTACGCGAAAAGGTCCAGAAGAAACTGGAGTCAGCAAACCACGCCGTTGGCAGCCTGCGGCCAGACGCCTGGGTCAAACTACCCCTCATGGAAGGCACCCAGACCCCATGTAAACTGGTCGCCGTGGTGTCGGCGTCGGACAAGTTTATCTTTGCCAATCGAGCGGGCATTAAAGTCGCGGAGTATACCGCCAGCCAGCTGTCTCACATGATTGTGTCGGAAAACAGCGAAATTCTGGATACCGGTGCTGAGTTCGAAAACGTTCTGGCAACGGTTGTGACCGGCTTGAGAGAAAACAAAAATAAGAGCTTCGATCAACTGACCGGTACCTCCCAATAGTCAGGATTCAGTCACCTCGATACAGTAGTCGCAATAAACGCTTTCGTGTAGCCTTGGGTCACAACATTTTTGCATCCTAGCTACCGGAACACGCCATGCTCGATATTAAACCTACCCAACTAAACCTGTCTGCCATGCACGAACGCATGCAATGGTATGTAGACGAAGAAATGATTCCTTTTTGCACCACCCTTGTCATGGAAGGGACCGACATTGTTGACCTGAAAACATTTGGTTCTATGGATGGAGGAGATGGCCGCGCACTTCAGCCCGATACAATTTATCGAATGTACTCGAACACCAAAATTGTGACATCCGTTGCGGCGATGATGTTGTGGGAAGCCGGAAAATTTGATCTGGACGACCCGTTAGAAAAATTTATTCCAGACTTCGCCAATCTTCAGGTACTCAAGGCTGATGCCAGCTCAATTGAAGATACTGAACCCGCCAACAGCTCGATTACTATCAGGCAGCTATTGAGTCATACATCCGGACTCTCCTATGGTTTTATTGAGCCTGAATCCATTATTGATAAAGCCTATATTGAAGGCGGAGTAAATGCCCTTGCCACCAACGGTCAGACCCTTGCAGGCCTGTGCGAAGCGCTTGGAAAACAACCGCTAGTATTCCAACCCGGTACTTTTTGGCGTTACAGCCTTGCAACCGACGTCACGGCGAGACTGATCGAAGTCATTTCCGGTCAAGCCTTTGATGAATACTTAAAAGAACATATCTTCCAGCCCCTCGGTATGCTCGATACAGATTTTTATGTCCCGGAAGAAAAACAGGATCGATTTAGCACCATGTATCGTCCTGAAGACTTTCTCGATCCGCTCGCTAAGGGTTTAGTCAAAGCGGACGATCCGGTTGAGGGGTCCTACTCCAAACCCAATACATTTTTGTCCGGTGGTGGTGGTCTATGCTCGACTGTACTGGACTACATCAAACTTATTCAGCTCATCGTTAATAATGGTGAATGGCAAGGGACACGATTGCTTAAGACCGAGACCCTTGACCTGATGCGAACCAATCAGCTTCCTGAGGGCGTTGTCGTGAACTTCCCCATGTGGGACATGCCAGGCACCACCTTCGGACTTGGTTTTGCATTGAAAGAGCAGCCCGGAGAAGGCGAACCAGAGGGTGCTATTGGTGAGTATCACTGGGGCGGTATGGCCGGCACCCACTCCTGGATGTCTCCGGGTACCGGTATTACCGCAATGTGCATGACCCAGCGGATGCCTGGTTTTTGGCACGCTTTCAGCCATGACTTTAAGCAGCTGGTGTACCAGGCATATAGCAACGCAGCATCGTGATTAGCGGTGATATTGATCTCGACAAACTGCTTGATGATATTGAGCAGCAGGTCGAGATCTTGTCTGCCATTGCAGCAGACAATGCAATCTTGAATGAACAGTTAAGGTTACTGCAGGCTGTCCGAGACGCGCTGATTGGCCAGGAGCAGGAGATTGCTCGCCTAACAGAACTGGTAGATCCAGATAGTGATATGGACTTCTCAACCCTGATGGAACTCAAGCAACAGTCAGAACCTGACTAGTCTAAAAACCTTTATGAAAGCCCCGCTAGAAATTTGTCCACCGCTCCATTAAATGCAGCGGGCAGTTCAAAATAACTACTGTGCCCTACATCACCCAGATTGACGAATTGAGCGCCCGGTGTTGTTGCGGCGAGGGCTTGGATATAACTCGCATCAAATAACACATCCTGATCACCGGTAATAAAAAGAGTGGGTACTTTGTATTCCTGTAGCGAGCTTGTATCAATACCCAATTTTGCCTCACCAATTTTGCGCGAGATAACCGAATTCTCAATATTGTTAAACCGATTTATCGCCCCATAAAGAGCCGCCATTGTTGGGTTCTTGTCTGGAAAGTCTGCCGCCAGCGCCGGAAGCAATCCGCTTGCAATGGTTTTCTCCAACCGGGCGAGGTCGTTTATAGCTGAGACATGTTGAAAGATGCCAGGTGTGTGGCTCATCACGAGGGCTTCAACCCGCTCTGGAAAATTCACAGCGAGTTGGCTACCGGTCCAGCCCCCCATGGACTGACAAATCCAGATCGCCGATGTAATGCCCTCGGCATCCATAATCGCCATCGCATCCGACGGGAATAGTGCGGGTTTGTATTCCTCTACAGAACAGGGGGAGCGACCAAAGTAACGATGATCAAATGCGACAATGCGATAATCGGGGGAGAAATGGGCAATTTGGTTAAACCAGATGGCTGCATTGCCGCCCATGCCATGGGCGAACATCAGCGTCTTATTTCCTTCGCCGTGGACCTCGTAATAGATGTCCACGCCTTCGTTTTTCACACAGGGCATTGTCGTTTCTCAATTCTTATTATTGCCTCAATTAGAACATGAAACCCTATTGCGGCTCTAGCGCCCAGAGGCGCCTGACAACACAACAAAGCCAGCTACCCGGCCAAGCCAACTTCAGATACGTGCCAATAACTTACACCCCGATTGGCTATCTCGTAACATCTCGATACTATGGCAAAAACCAAAGGAAGCAGATGGATGAAAATTGCAGTCGTAACAGGCACTAGTACCGGAATTGGCCTCACCACGAGCCTTCACCTCGCTCGAAATGGCTATAAAGTATTTGCGGGCATGCGTAACCTGGCAAAATCAGATGCTCTACGGGAAGCCGCTGAGGCCGAGTCACTGGAAGTTGAAGTGATTCAGCTTGATGTTTGCGACAAAAACTCCATCGAAGCAGCATTTCGCACAATTGCACAAACCGGCCCCGTAGATGTCCTGGTGAATAATGCCGGCATTGGGGGTTCTTCACCTCTAGAACTCACGCCTGAGGACGAGCATCGCCAGATGTTTGATACAAATTACTTTGGGGTTGTGAATTGTATTCAGGCCGTCCTGCCTTCCATGCGCGAACGTGGCTCCGGCAGCATAGTCAATATCACCTCGGCTGTTGGACTCATGGCAACTCCCAATCAAATAGCCTACTCCGCCTCTAAGTGGGCGTTGGAATGTCTGGGTGAAGCCTTAGCCCACGAGGTATATCGATTTGGTGTTCGCGTTGTTAACGTTGAACCAGGTGTCATTATGACCAACATATTCGAAAACTCAGCGGAACAAACTCGCTACGACAAAACCTCACCCTACCAGCCCATAATGCGCCGTAACGGTAAAGTTTTTGCCGCCGGTTTTCAGCGTGCGGTACAACCAACCCTGGTTGCGGAAACCATCCTCGAATCGATCACGACGGACAACTATCAGCTTCGCTGGCCCGTCGGACCAGATGCGGAAGGTTTTTTGCAAGCCCGGCATAAAGTGCAAGCAGAAGACTGGGTAGAAATGGGTGGCGATCTAAGCGATACAGAATACAACGAGAAGTTTTTGGAAATGTTTGGTCTGCAGCTCTAGCCTGGTTTAGTTAGTCCGTTGCTCGAGCCTCAAAAGAGCTCAACCAGATAGCTAATTTGTGCTTTCGGGCCTCCCTACTTTCACGCTGCGGTGATGGATTTTTGCATAATATAGTTTTTGTCCCCTTCACGAAGGTAGGTACCCGTAGTCTCAAACCCAAAGCCCGCATTTAGTTTGATCATTGAAGGATTAGCTTTTCTAACATGGGTTTCAACGATGTCATAGGGAGAAGAGCCTAGCCAGTCATGTTGCGCTTGCATCAAGCGTGAGGCAATTCCCTTATGCCTGTGTTCTGGACGTATACCGCCCAACCAACTGTAATAGCGACGGTGTGTCATTGCGTAGCCAGCCTTAAATCCCACTAATGCACCGCCTTCCCTTGCGATAAATATTGATACATCTGGCTGATTATCGAGCCGCCAACGAAGATACTCTTCCTTCATGTCACCGAACACCTGGCGAGCCAGATCTAAAAGCGCCTCAAATTCAGCATTGATAGTGTCTGCTGCCAGCATCTCAATCGTCAATGTCATACATACTCCCCTGAGCGAATTAGCTTCCGGCGCAATGTGAGGCAAGTGTAGTTTTTACCGTGCTGCTCTTCGAGTTCAACATCCAGAATTTCCCTGAAGCCACATCGAAACCAAAATCGAACTGCCGCTGGGTTCTCTGCGTAGACGTTTAGACCTACATCGACTATACCCAAAGCCTCTAACTGAAAAGCAATTGAACGAGCGACCTCACGGCCTATTCCACGCCCCTGGTCGGACGGCTTTAGTACCAACATCGGAATCCAGCTGTGCCCCTGTTCAGGTGCGTCAATTTCTATTTGGACATAACCCACCACAGAATTGTCGTTGGCATCGATGATGGCGCGTAAATAAAACCGTGGCTCTCCATTTCTTTGCACATGGGTTTGATCCCGATCTATCAGTTGCTCAAATTCCTGAAGGTCGTACTCTCCAAAGGTAGGATCACGATCACGGAGATGGGCACCCGCATTAAAAATCCCGCGCGCGATAGAGGCCTCAGTTGCTGCAAAGGCTCTAAAAACGAGCCGTTCTGACCGCCAGTGTTCTGGAACTCCAGGGGATGGGCTATGGCACATTTTTACTCTAGTCTTTTACCAAAACTAATCCGATCTTCTTTTTGAAAGCCCAGTTCCTCATAAAATTCCAGGACCGAAGTATTCGAAGCCCGGACCTGTAGATTCAGTTTTTGACAACCCATTTTGCGCAGACCTGCCTCCGCTGCGGTCATCAATAACGACGCAATCCCTTTCCTTTGCGCATCGGGATGGACCGCAACATGATGCACCCAGCCACGAACCCCATCAAAACCAGCAACGGTGGTGCCAACCACTTCGCCTTCAAGTTCCGCCACAAAAAACAGGTGGGGTTGAACTGTTAGTTTGGTGTCGATCACAAGGTTGGGTTCGTTCCAGGGTGGGTCTTCCGCGAAAACCAGACGCCAAAGGTTCACGACGGCCGCACGATCAGCTAAAGCGAACGGTCTTATATTCACGACATTATCCATAGCTATGTTCAACTGCCATCTGCGATCCTCAAAGTTGTATTGATATTATTAAGTACCCATTACAATTCCTTGGACATGATAAGGACGTCGGTTTCGTAGTAAAAGGTCTTGCCGTCCTTATCCACCGAATCCCAGCCTTGCTTTTCAGTGTGTCTCGGTACGTAACCCAATCGATCATACAAGGCTTTTGCGCGAACATTAATCGTCTCAACCCCTAAGACTGCCACTTTCTTATTGCGGGCTCTGATGCAGGATTCCGCTGCATTCATTAAGACTCGACCAATCCCCATGCTTTGTAACTTTGGATGAGTTGCTAGCTGACCTATGTCTGATTCTGTTTCACTGACTTCATGATCGATATAGCCTTTAGCTAAAACCGTACCGTCCCGTGCACGCACAGCAAGCGTATCGCCGTCATGATCCGAACGAATTTGCCTCGCCACGGTTTTAAGATGAAGTTCATTGCCTGCCCACTGCATCGCATCAAGATCCGCCTCCGCCAATGCAGAAACTGACAAACTACTGATACCCTCTTGTTGTAACTGGGTACGAATGTCATCAATATTTGTCATCGTTTTTTATTCCCTATTCAAAGATCCAACCTGCGCTCGGCAACGCAGTCCTGACCGCCCATTTCAAACTCGCGGCAGATCAATGGTCTCCTGTCGTAAATGGAACAACTCATTGTGGTTCGATCGAGGGCTGCGCACCAGCCATCATCTAGACGCGCCATGGTCATACCGCCCCAGCGATCCTCTTCGATAAATCGATCTGGCACACCGGTTTCGGTGATCAACATCACCTCAAGTCGACAGCAGATTGCAGGACAATTCGAACAGCTCACTGTCGTATCAACAAAGGTTTCATTAGCGGTATCGGAAACCGACACTGAAGTGATTTTCTCAAGCTGGTTATCGTCGGACATGTGGAGCCTCAGTTTGATTTTGCAAAGATCAGTTCAAAGGCGCCACTTTAGTCCTCCGCACTAAGCCCCCTACCCAGCCAATCAATTGGCGTAGCTTTTCTTCGCAGTATACGCCGGAGTAACTTTCGAGCAATGGGTCAAGATCAAAGCAGACCCTGGGGTTAGATATCGTTTCTCAGACCGAGCTCTTCGGGATACGGCTGCATGATGACTTGCGAACTGATGTAGTCGTTGGGATGACGATTAAACTGATATTGCAACAATCGCATAGGCACGATCAGCGGTAGGATGCCTGTTCTGTACTGCTCAATGGCCTGATCAATATCCCGCTTCTCATCACTTTCGAGGTCCCGTTTTAGATAACCTCGAATGTGTTGTAGTGCATTCGTAAATCCTTTTCTGCTTGCAGGTTTTTTCAGTGCTTCCATCAACAGACTCATCATCTCAAATCCTAATTTGTCGGGACTGTGCTGACCAGCATCCGACAGGAGGCGACCCAATGCTTTATAGGTGGGGACATGATGGGCCATCACCATATATTTATAACGACCATAGAATTTGATCAATGCTTCGGCAGACAAGCCCCTCTCTTGGATCTCCAACCAATCCTGATACACATAAATCCGGGCGGCAAAACTTTCTCTGAGGCTAGCGTCAAATAAACGGCCATCCTCCTCGACCGGCAGTAGCGGATTCAATTCTTGAATTCGTCGGGCAAATATTCCAACGCCATCACTGTTCTTTGGATTGCCATCGGTTTGATATAGTTTGTTCCTGGCCATTCCACATGACGGCGAGCCCTTCACCAGAACATACCCGGCGAGATCCTGATGCTGACCCAATGTATCTTCAGCAAAGGCTTCTAGCTGAGCAGTGTAATCTTTGGTCTGAGTTTCAGAATCCATGGCACGCTGGCCATCCGCACTGTCTACCAGTCTGATGGTTTCTCGCGGAACGCCTAAGCCAATACCTACCTCAGGACAAAAGGGTATCAAAGAGACATGCTTACCGAGGGTCTCCAAAAAGCTATGACTGCGTTTTGATTGCCCATCATATCGAACGGGTTTGCCGACTGTGCAAGCACCCACACCAACCTTAATCACTACATTCTCCTAACAGTCACACTACTACGTCTGGACAAGCGTTTTAGTTCTCCGCTTAAGAATCTATGAATTCTGTGTGTAATTTGCTTCACTACATATTCGAAAAAGGAGATATCAGTTGAACAGAATAGACAATAAGGTTGCCTTAGTCACCGGCGGAGGCAGCGGCATTGGTCGAAGTACCTCAATCATCTTTGCAGCAGCGGGCGGTTCCGTGGTTGTATCGGACATCAACCTTGAGTCCGCTGAGGAAACCGTCGCGCTAATCAAAGCGGAAGGCGGTAATGCCATTGCCCTGAAGCATGATGTCACAAATATCGATGCCTGGGATGATGTGATTAAATCCGCTGTTGATACATTTGGTGGTCTTCACATTCTGGTCAACAACGCCGGTGTCAGTGGCGCAGGATTACCTCCCCTGGAAGAAGCCACCATGGAAAGCTGGCGGGCAGTAATGGATATTAATCTGGATGCGGTATTTATTGGTTGCCAGAAAGCCGTATTACAGATGAGAGAAAATGGCGGTTCAATTATTAACCTTTCTTCCGTATTTGGACTTGTTGGCGGCTCAGGCGCTGCGTATAACGCATCCAAAGGTGCGGTTCGGCTACTCGCAAAATCTGTGGCGGTTCATTGCGGCAATATGGGCTATAACATTCGCTGCAACTCGGTCCACCCAGGCTTTATCTGGACACCTCTGGTGAAAAATCTCGTGCCTTTTATGGATGAGGGCAATCTGACGGAAGATGGTTTAAAAGCCATGCTCACAGAACGTCATCCAATTGGTCGTTTAGGCGAACCTGAAGAAGTGGCCAAAGCAATTTTATTTTTAGCCTCGGACGATTCCTCTTTTATCACCGGCACCGAACTTGTCATCGACGGTGGCTATACCGCCGTTTAAACCTCGTTGAGCGCACGGAGTAACGGCAGAGTCTCGGCAAAGGACAAACAGGCGTCAGTAATACTGACGCCATATTTTAGGCTCTGGGGATCACCCTTTTGCAAGTCATGGTTCTGCCGACCACCTTCGATGTGGGATTCCAGCATGACACCTTTGACCGGCAGACCGGATCGAATAGATTCACAGAGAGAATCAACAACGTCTTTTTGTCGAGTGTGATCTTTTTGGCTATTGCCATGACTCGCGTCAACCACCAGATGCCCCGGCAAGCCTTGATCGACTAACATTTTCGACGCACTTCTAATCGACTCTGCATCAAAATTTGGCCCCGAAACATCACCTCCCCGAAGGATTAGATGACCGTATTGATTTCCAGCGGTTTCAAAAATAGCAGGCGCTCCCTCTTTGGTGAGAGACGGAAATAGATGTCGATGGGACGCTGCCTTAATGCCATCAATGGCAACCTGTATATCACCATCGGTTCTGTTTTTTATCCCAACGGGCATCGAAAGGCCTGAAGCCAACTCCCGGTGAATTTGACTTTCTGCGGTTCGGGCGCCAATGGCGCCCCAGCTAATCAGGTCAGAATAATATTGGCCAAAGGTTGTGTCCAAAAACTCTGTTGCGGCGGGCAATCCTCGATCAACAATATCTAACAGGGTTTTTCGAGCTAACCGGAGGCCGTGATTAATTCGAAAGCTATTATCTATTCCGGGATCGTTAATCAAACCCTTCCAGCCAACAACCGTACGGGGTTTCTCAAAATATACCCGCATGACCAACAATAGATTGGGGAACTGATCAACTACAGACGCCAACTTATCCGCGTATTCAATTGCGGCCCCTGGATCATGAATCGAACAGGGGCCAACAATGACAAACCGGCGTTCATCCCGCCCATCGAGGATGCCCTGAATGGCTTCCCGTCCGGCGGTGACTGTTGCCCCATGGGCTTTGGTCGTCGGTAATTCATCCGCGAGTACTGCCGGACTAATCAGCGGCTTTACGCTGATAATATGAGAGTTTTCTAGTGATGGCATAGTTTATCGCTTAGCTGGATTTCTTAACGAACTGGTGAATTTCTTTTGTCAGTTTCTGCAAACAAGATTTGTCGGTATACATCATGTGACCGGCAGGAAAATAAGTGTGCTTCACATTATCCTGTAGGTCCCCTCTTACCCCCAGATGATCGAAGGTGTATTCCGTAGCAAAAAAGGGTGTAGCCAGATCATACAGC
>TARA_R110002072_G_scaffold131388_1_pt1 | contig 15382 bp, 13 predicted proteins | sample TARA_R110002072 | Tara Oceans TARA_R110002072 (sample SAMEA4397118) | marine metagenome | biome: Polar Biome; feature: [SRF] surface water layer (ENVO:00010504); material: water (ENVO:00002006), including particulate matter (ENVO:01000060) such as... | depth 5 m | reverse complement strand
CCCCATCCACGTCGGTGTAGATGTCGCAGCGGTCGGCCGACAGCGCGGCGGCCAGCGCCACCGCCGAGGTGTCCGAGCCGCCGCGTCCCAGCGTGGTGATGCGGTTGCGCACCGGATCCACGCCTTGGAACCCGGCAACCACTGCCACTTCGCCCAAGCGCAGGCGCTTGTCCAGTTCCTCGGCCTTGATGTCTTCAATCCGCGCCGAGCCGTGCGCCGAATCGGTCAGGATGGAGATCTGCCAGCCTTGCCAAGACCGCGCCGCCACCCCACGATCCTGCAAGACGATGGCCAGCAGACCGGCGGTGATATTCTCGCCGGAAGACACGATGGCGTCGTACTCGCGCAGATCATACAGTCCGGCGGCCTGGTTGGTAAATTCGATCAGTCGGTTGGTGGTGCCGGCCATGGCGGACACCACCACGGCCACCTCATTGCCGGCCTTGACCTCTCGTTCAACACGGCTGGCCACGATCTTGATGCGGTCCACGTCGGCAACGGAGGTGCCACCGAATTTCATGACGATGCGCGCCATTGGCTATCCTGAATTGAACGAAAACAAAGACGATGAAAGCGCTGCGATCTTTTTTGGCATTGGACAGCGCAGCAGCAGGCGCTATGCATACTTGATCGACCGCGCGTGAGGCAAGCACGGCGAACGTCCGACCCGTCACCGAGGTTGTCCAGGTTACCGCTTTTTTCTCGAAGGAGCCTTCCATGGCCCGCGCTTTCCGCGCTACAGGCGCGTCGGTGGACGCCGCCGAAGTCGATAAGTTTTCCCGCTTGGCCGACAAGTGGTGGGACCTGTCCGGTGAATTCGGCCCGCTGCACAAGCTCAACCCCTTGCGGGTCGCCTTCTTCCGGGATCAAGCCTGCAAGCATTTCCAGCGCGATCCCAAGGCCAGCCGGCCGCTGGCCGGGTTAACCGTCCTCGACGTCGGCTGCGGCGGCGGGCTGCTCAGCGAACCGCTGGCCCGTCTCGGCGCCAAGGTCACCGCGCTGGACGCCTCGGACACTAACATCAAGGTGGCCCGGATCCACGCCGATCAAAGCGGCCTGATCATCGACTATCGCTGCCAATCGGCCGAGGATCTGGCCGACAGCGGCGCCCAGTTCGATCTGGTGGTCTCCATGGAGGTGGTGGAGCACGTGGCCTCGGTCACCGGCTTCCTGGAGGCCTGCGCCAAGCTGGTGAAACCGGAGGGCGCCCTGTGCCTGGCGACCTTGAACCGGACACCGAAATCCTTCCTGCTGGGCATTGTCGCCGCCGAGCACCTGCTGCGCTGGGTTCCCACCGGAACCCACGACTGGCGGAAATTTCGGAAGCCTTCGGAATTAGCGACGGCGCTGCGCCCGACCGGCCTGAAAATCACCGCGCTTTGCGGCATGACCTACAACATCATCAGCGACGCCTGGCTGCTGTCGAAGCACGACGTGGATGTCAACTATCTGCTGTTTGCCAGCCGCTAAAACCAGAGCGCGCCAGCACAGGGTGGGTCACGACGACAACGCCGCGCCAAGCGCTGTGTTGCCGGTTGATCGCCCGCTAGGCGTCGCCACGGTCGATCCAGGGAACTTGCGCGACCTCCACGCCTTCTTCTTCCAAGGCGCGGGCCTCCTCCGGGGTGGATTCACCATAGATGCCACGCGCCTTGGTTTCACCGTAGTGGATCTTGCGCGCCTCTTCGGCGAAGCCGGGGCCAACATAGTCGCAACTGCTTTCCACCTGCGCGCGCAGGTGAAGCAGTTGGTGGCGCAAGGTTTGGGCCAGATCGGCGTTCGACAGCACCGCGCGGCGCGCGACCTGGGGCGCCTGCGATCTTTTGCCGTCCGGATCCGCGCGCACCGCCGCGGTCCCGCCGCCAGTGGGTTTTGACGCCGCGCGGCCTTCTTGTTCGGCCTGCTGTTGCAGCGCCCGGTCGATTTGCGCGCTTTGCGCCGCCGATCCCTTATTCAGCCGCGGCGCCATGATTTGCTTTTCCACCGCGTGGGAGCCGCAGATCGGACAGCCGATCTGCTGGGCCTGGGCCAGCGCGCCAAAAGCCTTGCTGTCCTTGAACCAGGAGTCAAAATCATGAGAGTTTGCACAGCGTAGCGCGTAGAGGATCATCGTACAGGTCGCCTGTAAACGGGTTGCCTGTGGGCAAGATCGGCATCACCGGTTCGCCAGCGGTTAAGCCAGGGGCGACGCGCGAGTATTTTACCGAAACGCAACATAGGGCCATGTCTTGGCCAATACAATAAATGGCGATGCAATGATCAAAGATAAAGAGCAAACCGGAAAACCAGCCGAACTTTCTCCCTCCGGCTGGATCACCCGATTCCTGCCCGACGAAGACGGTTCGGCCGGGGGGATGTCGAAGCGGGCCTTGGATCTGGCCTGCGGCGGCGGCCGTCACAGCCGTCTGCTGCTGGCGCGGGGCTATCAGGTTATGGCTGTGGATCGGGATCTGTCCAAGCTCGGCGAACTGCGTCACGCGCCTGGCCTGACAGCCGTCGAAACGGATTTGGAAGCCGATCTGGCGCGCGGAACGCCACTGCCTTTCGCCGGCCAGACCTTTGATCTGGTGGTGGTGACCAACTATCTCCACCGGCCCCTGCTGCCCAGCCTGGTGGCCGCCGTCGCGCCGGGCGGTCTGTTGCTGTACGAAACCTTTGCCGCCGGCAATGCCCGTTTCGGTCGCCCCAGCAACCCGGACTTCCTGTTGAAGCCGGGGGAGTTGCTGGACGTGGTTCGCGGCAAGCTGCGGGTTCTGGCCTATGAAACCCTTGAGGTGCGGCGGCCAAAACCCGCCGTCCTGCAGCGCATCGCCGCCAAGAACGCGCCGCCGGCGTCCAACGGCCGCTGAGACGGTCGACGTCCGCCCGGGGCAGCCTCCGGCGGCCGGCCTATTCCGCCCCGATTTCGCTGAGCCCGGCGTAGGGCGTCGCCGGGTCAAGGTCCGGCGCGGCGAACATTCGGTCGTGGCTCAGCGCCGGAACCATGGCGCGGGCCTGGGCCACCTTGGCCGGATCGATGTCGGCGATGACGAAGCCCGGCTCCTCGCCCGCGTCGGCCAGCACCTCGCCCCAGGGCGCGACGACCAAAGAGTGGCCATAGGTGCGGCGGTCGCCCGGATGGGTGCCGCATTGGGCGGGCGCGAAGACGTAGCAACCGTTCTCGATGGCGCGGGCCCGCAGCAGCACGTGCCAATGGGCCTTGCCGGTGAAGTGGGTGAAGGCGGCGGGCACGGAAAAGAACGACGCCCCCGCCTTGGCCAAGGTCCGATAGAGCGTGCCGAAGCGCATGTCATAGCAGACGGTCATCCCCAACTTGCCCCAGGGCAGATCGGCGAGCACGGCATGGGTTCCGGGCCGGAAGGTGGCGGACTCCCGATAGGTCTGTCCGTCGGGGATATCCACGTCGAACATGTGAATCTTGTCGTAGCGCGCCGCGATCTCACCATTGGGGGCAATCAGGTAGGAGCGATTTGCCGCCTTTTCCTTGTCCAGCTTGATGGTGAGCGAGCCGGGCAGCAGCCAGATGCCTTCGCGCGCCGCCAGATCCCGGAACGCGGCCAGCCCCGGATGTTCGTCCTCGGGCCGGGCCTTGGCCAGCGTGATCTTCGAGCTGGCGGTCATCATGGTGGTGTTCTCGGGGGTCAGGACCAGATTGGCGCCGGCGGCCGCGGCCCGTGTGATGGCGTCACAGGCCATTGAGATATTGGCCCCCAGATCCTCACCCGTGGTGATCTGTACGCAGGCGACCTTAAAGCTGTTGCGGGTGTCCGGATCGCTCATCACGACTTCCTTGGGTGTTTCGGCGCCGCGCGGGGCCCCGGTCGGGTTACGGTGCGGTCACTGTGCTGTTACTGCGCGGCCGCCGTCAACAGCGGATCCAAACCGCCCTTGGCGTCCAGCGCGTACAGCTCATCACAGCCCCCGATATGTTGGCCGTCGATGAAGATTTGCGGCACCGACGTGCGGCCCCCGGCGCGTCGGCGCATCGTCTCGCGGCCCTTGCGGTCGATGGAGACGTCATACTCGACAAACGCCGCCTGCTTCTTGTCCAGCAGCTTTTTCGCCCGGAAGCAATAGGGGCACATCATGGTGGTATAGATTTCAATTTTCGGCATCAGACCCAGTTTCCTTGATTTTCGCGACATTACCCAATAAATGGCGCAAAGGACAGGTTCCGCAAGAGACCAAGAGCTGTGTTCACGACCGCTTGACCGCCCGGGGCCTTCCGATCACCTGTTCCAAAAAAGAAATAATGCCTCGATCTTCAGTCAATTTCTGCCACTTGCGGCAGGAAATTCCCGGAGCGGGCGCTCCCGGAGCAAGCCCAGGGGGTCAGCGCTCCACCCGGGCCAGGGTGATAAGGTCGACCCGGCGCGCCCCCGCGCGTTTTAAGGCGCGCGCGCAGGCATTGGCGGTTGCGCCGCTGGTCAAGACATCGTCGATCAAGAAAATCCAGGCGCCGCGCAGCGCCGGTTTGTGGCGCGCCGGGACGCGGAAAGCGCCGCGAAGATTGCGCTGCCGCTGATCGCGGCTGAGGTGGCCTTGACTGGCCGTCGCCCGACGGCGTTGCAACAGCGCCGGTCGATAGGGCAGGTCCAAGCGCCGGGCCACGGCTTGCCCGATCAAGGCCGACTGGTTGTAGCGCCGCTTCAGCAGGCGTCGCCAGTGCAGCGGCACAGGCAGGACCAGGGGCGTCGGCAAGCTGGGATCGTCCGCCGCGCCCTGCGCCCGCAGCGCGGCGGCGGGCCGGGCCAGCCACGCGCCGTAGGTCCGCGCCGCTTCGGTGCGGTCGCCATGCTTGAAGCGCAGCAGAAGCGGCCGGCTGGCGTCATCGTACAGCAGGGCCGCGCGGGCCTGATCGAAGGCCTGGGGATGGCGCAGGCAGCGCGCGCAGACCGCCTCCCCCACGTCCAACTCAAAAGGCATGCCGCAACAGCGACATTGCGGCGCCGACAAAAAGGTCAACTCGGCCCAGCAGGTCGCGCAGAGCAATCCCTCCGGGCCGATCAGCTCATCACAGAGATAGCAGCCGGGCGGCAACAGCCGATCAAGCAGAAACCCAAAACCGGCCGCGCGCCACCGCCCCGGCCGTTGCTGGCCAATTCCTGACCGACCCATTCCCCACGCCTCCGCCAATATCGCCATTCATCGCCACCCAGGATAGCGCAAACCGGCCAATTCGCCACCTGTATTGGCGGCGATCCTCCGGCGGGTGTTGGCGGGCGGCGACGGGCAGTAGGTGGCGGGCGGTGATGCGGCGGTCAGGTCCGACCGGCGGCGCCCGTCTCTGGCTTTGCATTTGCCGGGCAGCCTTTCTATCTTTCGCCGATGAGCGAAACACTTCAGGTTTTTGACCGCCAGGCCCTGCGTCGCCAGCGCGACCGGGCCGCCGTGAACTGGCCAAGCCATGACTTTCTGGTGCAGGAAGTGGCCGACCGGCTGCTGGACAGATTGCAGGATCTCAACCGGACCTTTGCACGGGTGCTGGACCTGGGCTGCCACGGCGGTGAACTCGCGTCCCGCCTGCTTGGTCGCCAAGGCATCGAGCAGGTGGTGCAGTGCGACCTCTCGCCGGCCTTTGCCCGGCGCGCCGCCGGCAACGGCCAACCCAGCTTGGCGGCCAGCGAGGAAGCCCTGCCCTTTGCCCCGCAGAGCTTCGACCTGGTGATCTCCAACCTTTCGCTCCACTGGGTCAACGACCTGCCAGGCAGTCTGCTACAGGTCCACCACTGTCTGAAGCCCGACGGGCTGTTCCTCGGCGCGCTGCTGGGGGGCGAGAGCCTGTTTGAGCTGCGGGTGGCGCTGATGGAAGGCGAGATCGCGGCCACCGGCGGATTGAGCCCCCGGCTGTCTCCGCTCGCCGATGTGCGCGACGCCGGCGGCCTCCTGCAACGCGCCGGCTTTGCCTTGCCGGTGGTCGACAGGGATCATATCGCAGTGACCTACCCCGACCCCTTCAACTTGATGCGCGAGCTGCGCGGCATGGGTCAAAGCAATGCGCTGCGGGATCGGCTGCGCCACTTCACCCCGCGCACCACCCTGCTGCGCGCCGCCGAGATTTATCAACAGCGCTTCGCACAGCAAGACGGCCGCCTGCCCCTGACCTTCCAGGTGCTGTTCATGACCGGTTGGGCCCCTCACGACTCCCAGCAGAAACCGCTGCGCCCGGGCAGCGCCGTTGCCCGACTGGCCGAAGCGCTGGAAGCCGAAGAAAAGCCCGCCGGAGAGGTGATCTCCGGCAAGCCCCAGGGCCGGTAAAACCGGCTCACAGCAGGTCGCGCAGCACCGGGATTAGCGGCAGATCGGCCGGCGGCATGGGATAGTCGCTGAGGCGCAGCGGCCGGACCCAGGCCAGTTTCTGACCTTCCAGCGGGCGCACCTCGCCGCGCCACACGCGGCAGGCATAGAGCGGCATCAGCAGATGAAAGTCGGCGTAGCCGTGGGAGGCAAAGGACAGCGGCGCCAGGCAGGAATCCCGGGTATCGATGCCCAACTCCTCCGCCAGTTCGCGGATCAAGGCCGCTTCGGGGGTCTCGCCGGGGTCGACCTTGCCGCCGGGAAATTCCCAGAGCCCGGCCATCGACCGCCCCGCCGGCCGCTGGGCCAGCAGCACCCGGCCGTCCACATCGATCAGCGCCACGGCCGCCACCAGCACAATGGGTTTTTGCTCGGCCAGCGCCGAGGCGGCGGGCAGGGCGTCCCAGCAGCCCCCCGGTGATGCGATTTCGCTCATGGTCTTCGTCTTACTCTTTTGCAATAGCAGGGCAACGGCGGGGCCGCCGCGCGGCCGCCGTCAGGCTCAACTTCGATAGTCGGCGTTGATGTCGATATAGGCGTGGGTCAGATCGCAGGTCCAAACGGTGGCTTGGCCGCCGCCAACCCCGACATCGACCTGGATCAGAATGTTCCGCCCCTTCATGTGCGCCGCCACCGGCGTTTCGTCATAGTCGGGCCGCACTTCCCCCGCCACGGTAATCGGAATGCCGCCGATCGCGATGGCCAGGCGGTCGGCATCGGCTTTCTGACCGGACTTGCCGACCGCCATGACGATGCGGCCCCAGTTGGCGTCCTCGCCCGCGATCGCCGTCTTGACCAGCGGGGAGTTGGCGATGGAAAGGCCGATCCGCCGCGCCGCCCAGTCGCTTTCGGCGCCGGCGATGGCGACGGTAACGAACTTCTGCGCCCCTTCGCCGTCCTTGACCACCTGCTGGGCCAGGTCCGTCAGCAGGGCGTCCAGCGCCTGACGAAAGGCCGCCAAGCGGGGATCGTCGGCCCTGTCGATGGCGACGTTTTTCGCCGCGCCGCTGGCCACCAGCAACAGGGTGTCGCTGGTGGAGGTGTCGCTGTCCACGGTGATGGCGTTGAAGGAGCGGTCCGCCCCCTGCTTGAGCAGTTCCTGCAGCACCGCGGCCGGCAAGGCCGCATCGGTGGCGACGAAAGCCAGCATGGTGGCCATGTCCGGCTGAATCATGCCCGACCCCTTGGCGATGCCGCTGAGGGAAACGCGGACTCCGTCGATGTCAACTTGCGCGCTGGCGCCTTTGGCATAGGTATCGGTGGTCATGATCGCCGAGGCGGCCTTGGCCCAGGCCACCGAATCCCCGGCGAAAGACAGCGTCGGCAGCGCGGCGATCAGCTTTTGCGCCGGCAAGGGCTCGCCGATCACGCCGGTGGAGGCGACGAAAACATCCTGCGGATCACAGCCCAGTTGCTCGGCCACCGCCGCGACCGAGGCCGCCACCGCCTGGACGCCGCGCTTGCCAGTGAAGGCGTTGGCATTGCCGGAGTTGACCACCACGGCGCGGACCTGGCCGTTTTCCAAGGCCTTGCGGCTCCAAAGCACCGGCGCGCCGGCCGTCAAGGAGACGGTAAAAACCCCGGCCACCGTGCCCCCGTCCGGCAAGGCCATAATCAGCAGATCGTCGCGGTTCTTGTACTTGAACCCCGCCTGCGCGGTCGCCAGCTCGACGCCGGGGATCGGCGCCAGGTCGGGAAAGGTCTCGGGAGCCAGGGGAGAGCGCGTCAACATGCCGGAGATCCATCTTACCGAAAGAAACAAGCGTTCCGAAACGGCAGGGGTCCGATCTCGGGCCCACCACTCCGACGCAGCAAGCCATCTATCACAGGTCGGCGGGGTCCCGCAATTGGTTGGCGCGCCGGGCCGGCGACAGCCGCAGCGCCGCGCGCGCTGGCGGCAGGAAAAAGGGCTCCCCGAGCAGACGGGAAGCCCTGATCCGAACAGCCGCAGCCGCCCCCTGTCCCGGGTCACCCGGCGCAGCCGGGTGGGGACGCGGGCGGTGGACGACAGTCTTACTCGGCTTTTGGCTTGGTTTCGCCCTCTGCCTCGGTCGCTGCGGCGCCTTCCTCGGACGGCGCCGGCGCCAGGACTTCCACGTCGGCCTCCTGCCGCAGGGCGGCGGTGAGATCGGCGATAATTTCCTGGGAAAGCTGCTGACGCAGTTGCGGCTCCACCTCCTCAAACGAGGGCTGGGCGGCGACCCGCTTGTCCTCGACCAGGATAACATGCCAGCCGAACTGACTTTTTACCGGCTCCTTGGTGTAGCTTCCCGGCTCCAGGGCAAAGGCGGCTTCGGAGAACTCGGGGACCATGGTGCCAGCGGTGAAGTAACCCAGATCGCCGCCGCGCGGGGCCGAGGGACCGGTAGACTTTTCCTTCGCCAGGGTGGCGAAATCGGCGCCGCCGTCCAGCTCATCGATCACCGCCTTGGCCTCGGCTTCCTGCTTCAACAGAATGTGACGGGCCTTGGCTTCCTCTTCTGCGGGGTTTTCCGTCAGATAGGTTTCGTAGGCCGCCTTCAATCCCGCATCGGTAATGCCGGCCTCAAGCTTCTGTTCCATATAGATTTGGCGGATGGCGGCCAGTTCGGCGGCGGCAACGACCTGCTTGACCGTCGCGTCGTCGGCCAGTCCCTGGGCGCGCCCGGCCGAGGCCAACAGGCGCATGTCGATCTCCCGCTCGACCAGCGCCGGGAAGATGATCGGCAACTGCTGCTGATACTGCGCCGGCAGACTCTGCGCCGACTGAATGATATCGCCGACGGTGATTTCCGCGCCGTTCACCCGCGCCACCACCCGTGCGGTGTCGCTAAGATCGGCGATGGCCGGCGCTTGCGCCGTGGCCGGAAAAGACAGGATTGCCGGGCCGGCAACCAGTCCGCCCAACAAAGCCGCCAAAGTAAGCAGCCGTGAGCCGCGACCCAAAAGACCACCCTGGAATCGGCGGCGATTATCTCTATTCATGAAGTCTCCGTTTCTGGACAGCGCGAGGTAGCGACAGCGCTTTGAATTTAAGGTCGGCAGTTGTTGCCAAGCGCCAGAATGACATAAGGCAGAGTGACGGAAGGCGGGGCCGATCGGCCCCGGCAATCAATCCGGTGATCGACCCGGTAGCTGATCCGGGCGACCAAACCGTCCCGACCGCTGGAACAGATCACGTCGAACCGGTTCAGGCAACCTCGGCGGTTTCCACTCACCCCTCCTGGCTTTTTCATTCGCGAGCATCATGCAGATTCACCCGCAAGACTCAAGAAGTGGTCACATTTTATTGTGATGGAAAGTTACAAAAAATCCATGTCAATCCGATGAAGGTCTGGAGCTTTCGTTGACAGATCTCCTTAGGGCGCATATCTGTCAGGCTGCCTTTTTGGTTCGTGGTGCTGACCAAGCGAGTCTGTTTGCGAGAAGCCCCCTGCCACCCGAATGGCCCCAGGAACCGTCCGGTTCATTTTTGTCTTATTTCAACGTGGTTTTAACCCCGCGCCGCCGTCATCGAGGAACATATGCTCAAAACGCTCGCCAAGCGGGTTTTCGGCTCTGCAAACGATCGGTATGTCAAGTCGCTCCAGCCCACCGTAGCGGCCATCAACGCCCTTGAGGCGGAGCATGAAAAGCTCAGTGACGAAGAGCTGGCCAACAAAACGCGGTTGTATCGCGAGCGGCTGGAACAGGGCGAAAGCCTGGACAATCTGCTACCCGAAGCCTTCGCCACCGTGCGCGAGGCCGCCAAGCGCACCCTGGGACAGCGGCACTATGACGTCCAGTTGATCGGCGGCTTGGTGCTGCACCAGGGGCAGATCGCCGAAATGCGCACCGGTGAAGGCAAGACCCTGGTCGCCACCCTGGCGGTCTACCTCAACGCGCTCAGCGGCAAGGGCGTCCACGTGGTCACCGTCAACGACTATCTGGCCCAGCGCGACGCCGCCTGGATGGGGCAGGTCTATCAGTTCCTCGGCTTGACCACGGGTTGCATTGTCAACGGATTGCCCGAGGAGCTGCGCAAGGCGGCCTACGCGGCGGATATTACCTACGGCACCAATAACGAGTTCGGCTTCGATTACCTGCGCGATAACATGAAGTTCGAACTGGAGCACATGGTCCAGCGCGACTTCAACTTCGCGATCGTCGATGAGGTGGACTCGATCCTGGTCGATGAGGCGCGCACGCCGCTGATCATCTCCGGCCCGGCCGAGGACTCTTCCGAGAACTACGTCACCGCCAACGGCCTGATTCCGGACCTGCAACCGGGGCACTACGAAAAGGACGAAAAAGCCCGCTCGGTCACGCTGACCGAGGAGGGCGTGGAAAAGATCGAAGAGCTGCTGCGGAGCGGTCAGCACATCAGCCAAGGCTCCTCGCTTTACGACGTGCAGAACATCACCTTCCTGCATCACGTCAACCAGGCGCTGCGCGCCCACCATCTTTTCCAGAAAGACACCGACTACATCGTCAAGGATGACAAAGTCGTCATTATTGACGAATTCACCGGCCGCATGATGGAAGGCCGGCGCTACTCCGACGGCCTGCATCAGGCGCTGGAGGCGAAGGAAAGCGTCACCATCCAGCAGGAAAATCAGACGCTGGCCTCGATCACCTTCCAGAACTACTTCCGGCTTTATCCCAAGCTGTCCGGCATGACCGGCACGGCGATGACCGAGGCGGAGGAATTCGCCGAAATCTACAAGCTGGAAGTGATCGATATCCCCACCAACGTGGCGGTGAAGCGCAAGGACAACGACGACGAGGTCTATCGGACGGCGAAGGAAAAATACGAAGCCATCGCCCTGCAGATCGAAGAATGCCTCACGCGCAACCAGCCGGTTCTGGTGGGCACGGTCACCATCGAGAAGTCGGAGTTGCTCAGCGGCATTCTCAAGCAAAAGCGCGTCCCCCATAAGGTGCTCAACGCCCGCTTCCATGAACAGGAAGCCCAGATTGTCGCGCAAGCCGGCGCCCCCGGCTCGGTGACCATCGCCACCAACATGGCCGGTCGCGGCACCGATATCCAACTGGGCGGCAATGTCGACATGTTGGTTGAACAGCAGACGGCGGAGTTGACCGACGAGGCGCAGAAAGCCAAGGCCACCGCGGAAATCACCGCCCTGGTTGAACAGCGCAAACAGGTGGCGCTGAGCGCCGGCGGGCTGTTCGTTTTGGGCACCGAACGGCATGAAAGCCGACGGATCGACAACCAGTTGCGCGGCCGCTCTGGACGCCAGGGCGATCCGGGCGAATCCAAGTTCTTCCTGTCCCTGGAGGATGATCTGATGCGGATCTTTGGGTCCGAGCGGATGGACTCCATGCTGCAAAAGCTGGGGCTGCAGGAAGGTGAAGCCATCATTCACCCCTGGGTCAACAAGGCGCTGGAAAAAGCCCAGCAAAAGGTCGAGGCGCGCAACTACGATATCCGCAAGAATCTGCTGCGCTTTGACGATGTGATGAACGACCAGCGCAAGGTGATCTATGAACAGCGGCGCGATTTGATGAACGCCGAGGATGTGGCGGACACCATCGTCGATATGCGGCTCGAGGTGATCGAAAACCTGGTGGCGCGCTGCATTCCCGTCAAGGCCTACCACGAGCAGTGGGAAATCGATCTGCTGCACGAAGAGTGCCTGCGGCTGTTCGGCCTGGACCTGCCGGTGCGCGACTGGGCCAAGGAAGAAGGCATCGCCGATCAGGAAATTCTGGAGCGGATCAGCAAGGAGGTGGTCAGCAAGATGGCCGCCAAGGCCGCCAATTTCGGCCCGCAGGTCATGCGCATGGTGGAAAAGCAGATTCTGCTCAACGTGCTGGACAAGCAGTGGAAAGATCACCTGCTGTCGCTCGACCAGCTGCGCCACGGCATTGGCCTGCGCGCCTATGCTCAGCGCGATCCGCTCAACGAATACAAGAAAGAGGCTTTCGACCTGTTCGAGACCATGCTGGGCGAGGTGCGCGAAGAAACCACCATGCTGCTCAGCCATATCGAGGTGCGGGTGCCGGAAAGCCAGGCCATGGAGGCGCTGCAACAGGAACAGCGCAGCCAGGCGACCCACGAAGGCCGGCAGGACCCGGCCCTGGCGGAAGCACAGGCCGGCTCAGCGGCCGGTGGGACCGGCGGCGGGACCGGCGGCGGCGGTCCGCTGCACAGCCGCGCCGCCGCGGCCCAGGTCAATCCCAACGATCCGGCCAGTTGGGGCAAGGTCGCCCGCAACGCCCCCTGCCCCTGCGGCTCCGGCAAGAAATACAAACACTGCCACGGGGCCATTGCCTGATCCCCACCCCGGTCAAGCGCGACGAAGTTAAAAAAAACGGCCAGTTCTTTAGTGATCTGGCCGTTTTTTCGTCATCGCGGGTTTATCGTCGCGCCGAGAATCGGAGCCTGGCGGCGCTACAGGCCCTTTTGACCGATTTCCAGGAACCGCTCGCGGCGTTGGCTTTTCAGTTCGGCCGGCGCCAATGGCAAAAGATCGCGCAGCGCCGCCTCGATGGCGTCGCCCGCCGCCGCCATGGTTTCCTTGCCGGAGCGATGCGCGCCACCCAGGGGTTCGCGGACAACCGAATCGATCACGCCCAACTTGTGCAGATCCTGCGCCGTCAAGCGCAAGGCCTCCGCCGCCTCCTGCTTTTGATCGGCCGAGCGCCAGAGAATGGAGGCGCAGCCTTCCGGGGAAATCACCGAGTAGATGGCGTGCTCCAGCATCATCACCTTGTTGGCGGTGGCGATGGCGATGGCGCCGCCAGATCCGCCTTCGCCGATGATCAGCGAGATGACCGGCACGGTAAGCTGTAGCGAAACCTCAATGCACTTGGCGATTGCCTCGGCCTGGCCGCGCTCTTCCGCGCCCACGCCCGGATAGGCGCCGGCGGTATCCACCAGGGTGATGATGGGAAGCTGAAAGCGCTCCGCCATTTTCATCAGGCGCTGGGCTTTTCGATAGCCCTCCGGTCGGGCGGAGCCAAAGTTGTGGGTGACACGGCTTTGCATGTCATTGCCCTTTTCCTGGCCCATCACGACGCAGGAAAAGCCTCTAAATCGCCCCAGGCCGCCCAGCATGGCCTTGTCTTCCGCATAAAGGCGGTCGCCGGCCAGCGGCGTATAGTCCTCGATCAGCGCCGCCAGATAGCCGGACACGTGCGGCCGGTCCGGATGGCGCGCGACCTGGCATTTCTGCCAAGCCGACAGCTTGCCATAGGTGGCGCGTAGCTGCTTGTCGGCTTTCGACTGCAGCTTGGTGACCTCTTCGGCAATGTTGAGCTCTCCGGCATCGGATAGATGACGGAGTTCCTCGATCTTGCCTTCCAGATCGGCGATTGGTTTTTCAAATTCGAGATAATGCCTCATAGCGCCGTTGAAGTAGCACAGCCGTTCCAGTCTTGCAGCGGCGAAATTCATCCCGGGCGATTTTTTTATCCGCGAACTTCCCGGCCGCCGCCGAGGCGCGCGCTTGACAGCCGCCACGCCAAGGGGGAAAGTCTACCCCGGTTCCTAGGGGTGTCTCCGCGTGGTTAGGCGGAGGCTGAGATACGGGGCGCAGCCGCCCGGCAAACTCTTAGAACCTGATCCGGCTCATACCGGCGCAGGGAAGGAACGGGATCTATCGGTCCGCGACGCCGCCATGACTTGGCCAGCTTGGCTTGGTCATCGTCACGCGCGCTTTGCCGCCGGCATCCTTCGTCCCCCTGACAACCAACCAACGGAGGACGCCAAGAGATGCGTTTCACGATCGCTGCTGTCACCCTCATGCTCACCATCCTGGTCGCCGCGCCGACCAAGGCCGAGCCGATGAAAATCCTGCTGGACTGGTTCATCAACCCGGATCACGCCCCGCTGGTCATCGCCCAGCAGAAAGGCTTCTTCAAAGCGGCCGGCCTTGAGGTCGCGTTGATCGAGCCGGCCGACCCGAACGACCCACCCAAACTGCTGGCGGTCGGCCAGGCCGACCTGGCGATTTCCTATCAACCGGCCCTGCACATTCAGGCTGCCGCCGGTTTGCCGCTCAGCCGGATCGGCACCCTGATCGCCACCCCCCTCAATTCGCTGGTGGTGCTGGCGGATGGTCCGATCAAGTCCATCGCCGACCTCAAGGGCGGCAAAATCGGCTACTCGGTCGGCGGCGTGGAAGAAGCGGTGTTGGCGGCCATGCTGAAGAAAAACGGCTTGAGCCTGGCGGATGTCGAACTGGTTAACGTCAACTTCTCCCTCAGCCCGTCCTTGCTGAGCGGTCAGGTCGACGCGGTGATCGGCGCCTACCGCAATTTCGAACTGAACCAGATGGCGATCGAAGGCCGGCCCGGCAAAGCTTTTTTCGTCGAGGAAGAAGGTGTTCCGGCCTACGACGAGTTGATCATTCTGGCCAACAGCAACAACTTGGACGATCCCCGCTTCCCGGCCTTCCTGGAGGCCTTGGAACTGGCGACCCAATATCTGATCAACCACCCCGACGACGCCTGGACGGCATTCAAGGGCTATAAGGACGGCCTGGACGACGAACTCAACCGCCGCGCCTTTGCCGACACGTTGGCGCGCTTCGCGCTGCGGCCCGCCGCGTTGGATCGACGCCGTTACGCCCGCTTCGCCGCCTTCCTGCTGGACCAGGGCATCATCGACAAGGAGGTTCCGCTGTCCCAATATCTGACCGTCATCGGCGAGTGACGCCGATGAACGCCGCGCGCCTTCCGGCCGGCTTCAGCGACGGGCTGAAGCGGGCCGCCGCGCCCCATTGGCGGCGCGCCACCCAGCATCGCTTCACCCGAGAGATCGCCGCGGGCAGCCTGGACCCTGCGGTCTATGCCCGCTATCTGGTGCAGGATTACGCCTTCGTCACCGCCTTTGCCGGCCTGGTGGCGCAGGCGGCGGCCTACGCCCCGACCATGGCGCAGAAGCGGCCCTTTGCCGAGTTTCTGAACCTGCTGGTGGCCGCGGAAAATGACTATTTTCTAAGATCTTTTACGGCCTTGGGTGTCCCCAGGACCGCCGTCGAGCAGCCCCGGCTTCATCCCATCACCCAGGCTTTCAAGGTCGAGATCGAGGCCGCCGGGAACAGCCGCAGCTACGAAGAGGTGCTGGCCGTCCTGCTGGCCGCCGAATGGAGCTACCTGA
>TARA_R110002072_G_scaffold59218_2_pt1 | contig 15386 bp, 15 predicted proteins | sample TARA_R110002072 | Tara Oceans TARA_R110002072 (sample SAMEA4397118) | marine metagenome | biome: Polar Biome; feature: [SRF] surface water layer (ENVO:00010504); material: water (ENVO:00002006), including particulate matter (ENVO:01000060) such as... | depth 5 m | reverse complement strand
GTAGAACCATTGACTGAGCAGAGCATACAGCTCGGCGAGCTGTCGATCGCCAACAGCGCGCCCTTTGTGTTACTCGGGGGTGTGAATGTACTCGAGAGTCGGGACTTTACACTGTCGGTGGCGGAGCACTATGTGCGAGTGTGCCGCGAGCTGGGCATTCCGCTGGTATTCAAGGGCTCCTTCGACAAGGCGAACCGCTCCTCCATACATTCCTTTCGCGGGCCCGGGCTCGAGGAGGGCCTGAAGATTCTGGCGGAGGTGAAATCCACCTTTGGCGTGCCGTTGATTACGGACGTGCACAGCCCGGAGCAGGCGGCCCCGGTGGCAGAGGTCTGCGACATAATTCAGTTGCCTGCTTTTCTGGCGCGCCAGACCGATCTCGTGGCGGCCATGGCGGCCACCGGCGCGGTAATCAATATCAAGAAGCCGCAGTTTCTCAGCCCCTCCCAAATGGCCAATGTGGTGGAAAAATTCGCCGAGTGCGGCAATCACCGGGTGCTTGTCTGCGAACGTGGCAGCAACTTCGGTTACGACAACCTGGTGGTGGATATGCTCGGCTTCGGCGTGATGAAAAGGGACTGCGCGAATATTCCGCTGATCTTTGACGTGACGCATGCACTGCAGTGTCGAGACCCGGGTGGAGCGGCTTCGGGTGGGCGGCGCAGCCAGGTTGCAGAGCTTGCACGAGCGGGTATGGCCGTGGGCCTGGCGGGCCTCTTTCTAGAGGCGCACCCGGATCCGGACAACGCCCGCTGTGACGGCCCCAGCGCGCTGCCGCTGGCGCAACTGGAGCCATTTCTGTCACAGGTGAAGGCGGTGGATGAACTGGTGAAGTCGCTGCCCCCCCTGCACATCGAATAATACGCACGGAGTAACAACAGATGAGCAATATCGCTAATGTTCAGGCCTTTGAGGTCATGGATTCGCGCGGCAACCCCACGGTCATGGCGGAAGTCACTCTGGCCTCCGGGGAAGTGGGCTCCGCCTGCGCACCCTCCGGGGCTTCCACCGGCTCGCGGGAGGCTCTGGAGCTGCGCGACGGCGATGCAGCACGCTACCTCGGCAAGGGTGTGCTGACCGCTGTCGGCAATGTCAACGGCGCCATTCGTGACCTGCTGCTGGGTCGGGATGCACTGGCGCAGCGTGACATTGACGCCGCCATGCTGGCTGAGGATGGCACCGAGAACAAGGCCTCTCTGGGTGCCAACGCCATCCTCGCGGTCTCGCTGGCGACGGCAAAAGCCGCCGCGCTGGCGAAAGGGGTGCCGCTGTACCGGCATATCGCAGACATCAATGGCAGCACGGAATTCAGCATGCCGGTGCCCATGATGAATATTCTCAACGGTGGTGAGCACGCCGATAATAACGTGGACATCCAGGAGTTTATGGTGCAGCCGGTGTCTGCACCCACCTTTGCGGAGGGCCTGCGCGCCGGCGCCGAAATTTTTCACCAGCTGAAAAAGGTGCTGTCTGCTCGTGGCTTGAATACCGCAGTGGGAGACGAAGGCGGTTTCGCACCTGATTTGCCTTCCAACGAGGCAGCGCTGGAGATTATTGCCGAAGCAGTAGACAAGGCGGGGTACAAACTCGGGTCCGACATCACACTGGCGCTCGACTGTGCCGCTTCTGAGTTCTACGCCAACGGCGTTTACACGCTGGCGGGCGAGGGCCAGCAGTTTGACAGTGCGGGTTTCACCGATTACCTGGCCGCTCTGGCGGACGGGCACCCCATTATTTCCATTGAGGACGGCCTCGACGAATCCGACTGGGATGGCTGGAAGCTGCTGACGGAGAAAATTGGCGACCGGGTGCAACTCGTGGGAGACGACCTGTTTGTCACCAATACGCGAATTTTGCGCCAGGGTATAGAACGCGGTGTGGCCAACTCGATTCTGATTAAATTCAACCAGATCGGCAGCCTGTCTGAAACCCTCGACGCCATCGCCATGGCCAGGGCAGCCGGGTACACCGCCGTGATTTCGCACCGCTCGGGTGAAACCGAAGACACCACAATCGCTGACCTTGCGGTCGCTACCAGTGCCGGGCAGATCAAAACGGGCTCGCTGTGCCGATCCGATCGCGTGGCCAAATATAACCGTCTGCTGCGCATAGAAGCGGAACTCGGCGGTTCGGCACCGTATCGCGGCATGGCGGAGTTCACCCGGAGATAGCGCCTTGCGCTGGTTGTTGGTCGTACTTGCGCTGCTGCTCATCGCGCTGCAATACCGGCTCTGGTTCGCCGAGGGCAGCCTTGCGGAGCAGCAGCGACTGACCCGGCAGGTTGAGGAGCAGACACGGATCAATACGGCTCTGCGCGAGCGCAACGCAGTGCTGGAACGCGAGGTTCTGGAGTTGCAGACAGGCAACGCCGGCGTTGAACAGCGCGCACGGGAAGAACTGGGCCTCGTGCGCGAGGGCGAGACATTCTTTCAGGTCGCGGATGATCCCAACGCGCCCCTGGAGTTGCAACCTTGAGCAGGCTGTGGGCGGTTGTCCCGGCGGCAGGCACGGGTGCCCGCATGGGCGCTGCCACGCCCAAGCAGTACCTGCCACTGGCGGGCGCCAGTGTGCTGGAGCGCAGCCTGAGTGCGCTGTTCGCGGTGCCCGACATCGTGGCCATCGGTGTCGCTCTCGACGCGCTGGATCAACACGCCGCCACGCTGTCGTGCCTGGCCGATCCACGCGTGCTGCGGGTGACAGGCGCCCGCGAACGCAGCGGTTCGGTGCTGGCCGGACTCGAGCTGCTGCTTGAGCGTGCGGAACCCGGCGACTGGGTGCTGGTTCACGATGCGGCGCGCCCTTGCGTGCGCGCGGAAGATATCTCGACCTTGATTGCAACGGTCACCCGCTCGGGGGTGGGAGGTCTGCTGGCCGAGCCTGTGGTCGACACCATCAAACAGGCGGATGCAGGCGGCAGGGTGCTGGCCACGCTCGATCGCAATACGCTGTGGCGCGCGCAGACGCCGCAGATGTTCCGCATCGGCGAGCTGCACGCGGCGCTCACACAGGCCCATGCGCAGGGCCAAAGCGTCACCGATGAGGCTGCCGCCATGGAGCTGGCCGGGCATCCGGTACAACTGGTGCCATCCTCGCATGAGAACATCAAGATCACGGTTGCCGGGGATCTTCCGCTGGCGGAATTCTACCTGCGACAGCGGGAGACAACGCCATGAATCGACCCACCCCGGCGCCTGTCAGAATAGGCCATGGTTACGATGTACACCGCTTCGGCGATGGCGAAGGAATCGTATTGGGCGGGCGGCGCATTCCGCACGGCCGCGGTCTGCTGGCCCATTCCGACGGCGATGTACTTATCCATGCCGTGTGTGATGCGTTGCTCGGCGCCCTCGGGGAAGGCGACATCGGCCACCATTTCCCGGATTCGGACGCCGCCAATGCGGGCATCGACAGCCGCATTCTCCTGCGTCGGGTTGTTGCGCTGATGCACGCAAGTCGCTGGCGGCTGGGAAATCTCGACGTCACGCTGGTATTGCAGGCACCGAAACTGGCTCCACATATTGCAGGCATGCGCGAGAACCTGGCGGCGGATTTGCAGGTGAGCCATGGCTGCGTGAATGTGAAAGCAACCACCACTGAAGGGCTCGGTTTTACCGGGCGGGAAGAGGGTATTGCCGCCCACGCGGTCGTGCTGTTGCACGCCGATCCTGAATGACGACGCCGGGGTCGATCGCAGCGCCAACCGAATGGCCGACCGCGTGGGGAGAGCCACCGGGCGAGGCCGTTATTCGCGCAACAGCGGAGGATTTCCAGGTCGCTGAACAGCCGGGCTTCGAGCTGTCAGGGGATGGCGAGCATGCCTATCTCCTGCTGGAAAAGCGCTATCTGAATACAGCCGAGCTCGCCGAACGCCTCTCCCAGGTCAGCGGCGTGCCGCTTCGGGATATCGGCTATAGCGGCCTGAAAGATCGCCGTGCCCTGACCAGCCAGTGGTTCAGCGTGGGCCTGGCGGGCCGCCCGGCGCCAGACTGGCACAGGCTGGAGGCGCCTGGCGACGTGCGGATACTGGCACTGGGCACGCACCAGCGTAAACTGCGACGCGGCACGCACCGCGCCAATCACTTCCAACTGGTTTTGCGCGAATTGCGCGGGACGCCCGATGCACTGACCGAACGCCTCAACCTGCTGCGCCAGCGCGGTGTGCCAAACTACTTCGGCCCGCAGCGCTTTGGCCGCGATGGCGCAACGCTGCAGCAGGCCTTGCGCTGGGCCAGGCGTCCCGGGCGGGTATCCCGAGCGCGGCGCAGCCTGTATTTTTCGGCACTGCGGGCCTACCTGTTCAATCGCCTGCTGGCGGTGCGGGTAAAGGATGGTACCTGGAACCGCGTGTGCGCGGGCGATGTCTGCATGCTCGCCGGTAGCCGGAGCTATTTTTGTGCTGACACAGCGGACAACGGCCTCCAGGCACGCCTCGATAGCGGCGACATTCATCCGGGCCTGCCGCTGTGGGGTATTGCCGGTCGTTCAGATACCGAGCCATCGGCTGCGCTGTTCGCACAGCTTGCGGATGTAGCGCCGCTCTGCGCCTTTCTGGAAGGGCAGGGCCTCGCGCTCGCGTGGCGGCCCACGCGCATGCTGCCGGATGACTTTTCCTGGCGGTTTTGTGATGATGGCCGCCTGCAGTTGGACTTCAGCCTGGGTGCCGGCAGCTACGCGACCGCGTTGCTTGCAGAGCTCGTACGCTACAGGGAAGTTGACGGTAGTACGGGCGGAAACAGGCACGGCGACAAGGGCGATAGCATAAGTGACAAGTGTAGTGAACAGAGCTGATCTCGACGGGATCGGGATGACCTCAAGGCGCACGCGTGAGCGCCTGGTGCAGCGATTGGCGGCAAAGGGAATCCACGATACGGCCGTCCTGGAAGCGATGCGCGCAACGCCCAGACACCTGTTCCTCGACGAAGCCATGGCGCACCGGGCCTATGAGGACGTGGCCCTGCCCATCGGTTTCCAGCAAACACTCTCGCAACCCTATATTGTCGCGCGCATGACGGAACTGTTGTTAGCGGCCGGGCCGCGCTCCCGGGTACTGGAGATCGGTACCGGCTCGGGGTACCAGACGGCCATTCTGGCGCAACTTATCGCCGAGGTTTTCAGCGTTGAGCGGATCAAACCCCTGCAGCTCAGGGCCCGTCAGCGCATGCGTCAGTTGAAATTGCGCAATGTGCAGATGAACCATGCCGATGGCGCGCTGGGCTGGCCAGAGCGCGGCCCCTTCGACGGCATCCTTGTTGCCGCGGCGCCAGAGCGTATTCCCGAAGCACTGCTGGCACAGCTTGCGCCGGGCGGCCGACTGGTGATTCCCGTGGGCATTGAGGCCCAGCACCTGCAGGTTGTGAGCCGCACAGGGGAGGGTTTCGAAACAGAGATCGTCGAGGCGGTCCGTTTTGTGCCTCTGCTGCCCGGAACGGAGCGCTAGCCGGATGTCATCGCTGGGTGTGTTTCTGCGCGGCCTGTTGATGGGCGCAGCCGATATCGTGCCTGGCGTGTCCGGTGGCACCATGGCCTTCATCACCGGGATTTACGACACGCTGTTAGCCAGCATTCGCGCGGTGGATCTCGAGTTCCTGCGACGCCTTCTGCGGCTCGATATTGCGGGAGCGTGGTCGCATGTGAATGGGGGCTTCCTGCTCGCCCTGCTTGCCGGCATAGCCACCAGCGTGCTGTCTCTGGCGCGTCTGATTGGCTGGGTGCTGGAAAATCACCCGGTACCGCTATGGGCGTTTTTTTTCGGCCTGATCCTCGCCTCCGCACTGGTGTTGCTGAAAGAGGTAAGGCTCTGGACCAAACCCCTTGTCGTGAATCTGCTGGCGGGGACTGCTGCGGCACTTGCGATAGCGCTGTCGCCCGCCGTGCAATTGCAGGGCGGGCTGGCCGGGGTCTTCCTCGCGGGGTTCCTGGCGATCTGTGCAATGATCCTCCCCGGCATCTCTGGCAGCTTTATTCTGTTGCTGCTGGGAATGTACAGCACGGTACTGGCGGCCATTCGTCAGCTCGATCTGGTGTTTATCGCGGTGTTCGCTTTCGGCGCGGGTTGCGGCCTGCTTTGCTTCTCGCGTCTGTTGCACTGGCTGTTACAGCGTTTTCACCAGGCGACCATGGCGCTACTCACGGGCTTTCTGCTCGGTTCGCTGGCAGTGGTGTGGCCGTGGAAGCGCGTGTTGTGGTGGATACCGGACAGTCATGGCGAGCTGCGGCCCGCGCAACTGCAACCGGTATTGCCCGGCGATTTTGTGCTTTACACGGGTCAGGATCCGCAGATCGGCTTGTGCCTGTTGCTGATGCTCGTCGGTTTCGCCCTCGTCTGGCTCATTCACGCCCGATGGGGAGATGACCCGGATTCATGAGCCGTGATCAATGAACCGCGGCTGGCTGTTATACCTCGCACTGGGCGTGCTCTCCGCCTGCGGCGGTAACAGTCGTGCGCCGGTGGAAGACCGGCATGCGTATCCCACTGCAGGCTCCGGCGTACAGAGCGTGAGCTCGACCAGCGAATACCGGGTTCAGCGCGGCGACACCCTGTATTCCATCGCTTTTCGCTACGGCCTCGACTACCGCAAGGTCGCGGCAGCCAACAACATTCCCGCACCCTACCGAATTTATCCGGGTCAGCGCATCGCCCTGCGGGAAACCTCCGTGGCGCCACCACCAACGCCGCGACAGTCGGTGCCTCCCGCTGGCATACCGTCGTCCCGCCCTGTGCCGGGGCCCGCGCCTGCGCCCCCTGGCCCGGCGCCTGAACCCGTGCCCAGCCCCCCGGTCGCCATGCCAGCCCCCCGCCCCCCGGTCGCAGTGCCCGCGCCAGCCCCGGTTTTCACCGGTGAGCGTGTGAGTAGCTGGCGCTGGCCGACACGCGGGCGTTTGACGCGAGGCTTTTCCGGCAGCGTACACAAGGGCATCGACCTGGATGGCGAACGCGGAGATCCGATTTATGCCGTCGCCGCCGGCAAGGTGGTTTACGCGGGCACTGGTATCGTAGGTTTTGGCGAGCTTCTCATTATAAAGCACAACGACGTGTATTTGAGCGCTTACGGGCACAACGACAGATTGCTCGTCAAGGAGGGCGATCTGGTGGCGGTGGGGCAGCAGATCGCGGAGAAGGGCAGTTCCGGGACGGACACCGTGAAATTGCATTTCGAGATTCGCAAAGAGGGTAAACCGATTGACCCGCAGAGGTTATTGCCGCCGAGGTGAAGAAGGGAGAAGAATGTCGCTACGGGACGGGACGATACCCGGGCGGAAACGGCAGGCAACCGCGGCAGGGGTAGCAGGTATAGCGCCGTTTGCATTGAGGAATATTTCTGGGTTAATCTGGTCGGCCCGGGAAAAATACTCTGAGTTCTTGTAACAATAATAGAGTGGGATGTGGCCATGGAACTGGATCCGACAGGCGCAGGTTCGAAGCGGACCTCAGACTCGGGAGAGAGCAAGGAGGCGACATCTGGAAAGGTCGCTGCCGCGCCCCCCCCCAGGGCTTGTGCCGGTGATCAGCCGCAGCCGCTGGCACAGGATGACCCCGCCGAATTTCTCCTGGATAACCCGAACATCGACGGCGACGTCGATATCTCGTTTGAAACCGCCAAGGCGAACACCTCGCACAAAGTTGAAAAATCCCTCGATGCAACCCAGCTTTATCTGAACGAGATCGGCTATTCGCCGTTACTGACGGCCGACGAGGAAAAATTCTACGCGCGCTTGGCCCGTAGCGGTGACGAAGCCGGCAGAAAGCGCATGATCGAGAGCAACCTGCGTCTGGTGGTGAAGATCTCGCGCCGTTATATCAATCGGGGCCTGACCCTGCTGGATCTGATCGAAGAGGGAAATCTTGGCCTGATTCGCGCGGTGGAGAAATTCGATCCTGAGCGGGGTTTCCGGTTTTCCACGTATGCCACCTGGTGGATTCGCCAGACGATCGAGCGGGCGATCATGAACCAAACGCGCACAATTCGTCTGCCCATTCATGTGGTTAAAGAACTCAATGTCTACCTCCGCGCGGCGCGCGAACTGACCCAGATGCTCGACCATGAGCCCACGGCGGAAGAAATCGCGCAAATGCTGGACAAGCCCGCCGCCGATGTGAAGCGGATGCTGGGCCTGAATGAACGCGTGACCTCGATGGATACCCCCATCGGGCCCGATTCCGACAGGGCGGTGGTTGATACCATCGCCGATGCCCGGGTATGTGATCCCTCCCAGCTGTTGCAGGACAATGACATCCGGGACAACATCGCCATGTGGCTGGAAGAACTTTCCGAGAAGCAGCGCGAGGTTGTTTCACGCCGCTTCGGTCTGCGCGGTTATGAGAGCAGTACGCTCGAAGAAGTGGGGCGTGAAATTGGCCTTACCCGCGAGCGCGTGCGGCAGATACAGGTTGAGGCGCTGAAGCGGTTGCGTTCTATCATGGAGACCCAGGGCCTCAACGGCGATTCGCTGTTCAGTTGATAGGTGCATTCACGCTCCACCCCGGCTACCCTCCCTCTTTTCAACGCTAAAGCGGTATACAGCTATGTCCGATGAGGTGCTTGCGGCGCTCGATTTGCCGCCGGTGGATCAGGTGGGGTTTGTCGTGCGGGATATTGAGCAGGCCCTGGCAATTTACCAGCCGATGTTCGGCGCCTTCAGCCGCATGGACCCGGGCCCCATGACCTACGACTACCGTGGTAACAGTGAAAGCTGTGAATTGCGTCTCGCCTTTGGCAGGAGCGGCGATGTGGAAATCGAACTCATACAGTGGGTCAGCGGCGGTTGTCCGCACAAGGAGTTTCTCGACGCCGGGCGCGAAGGCATGCACCACCTGCGTTTTCGTATCGATGATCTGGACGCCAGCGTGTCAGCGGCGAAGGCCATCGGTTATGCCCCCATCTGGCAGAAACGCTTTGCAGAAGGGCTCGCCGTGGCCTATCTGGAGCGGGCAGGGGACCCACTGCTGGTGGAGTTTTTCGAGAATCACAGCGCCTAGCCGCGGCCCGTTACCGCATGGCTAACCGGATTCAAAGCGCGGTTTCGTCCGCGAGATCGGAATTGCCCCCGGGAAGGGTTCCACGCCTTCATCGCCGCAGACATGACAGATGATGCGATACAGCAACCCCTGCGCAGAACCGTTCAGCACAGCATCGGCGAGCATGTCGTCGGTGTCTACTTCCTTCGCGGCGTCCAGTAATTTCTTGAAGGTGCGCCGGAAACTCTCCGAATGCCGGGTGCGGATATGGGTGCCGAAAAATATTTCGTGCACGGCATCCGGGTCTTCCCGGTGGCTGATCGCCAGCGAGATCATCTTGCGCACGAACCACGCGTGATCGCCGGTACTGGCGATTGCGCGCTGCTCGGTAAATTCTTCTGCCGAGATTTCGCCCGTGCCGGTTGGCCCGGCGACCGACATGAAGTGAAAAGCCGCGATGCCCCCGAGTTGCTCCTGCACCAGGTTGAGCAGCTTGAAGTAGCTGTCCTGGCGGGAATGTATTTCGAGGCGTCGCGCGCTCTGTTCCTGCAGTTTGATTGCGCGGGTATTGGCGGATATTTCCGACTGCTGCATGAAGTGGCCAATTACCAGCCAGAGGAACGCAAGCGGGGCGAACGCGCCTTCCAGAAAGCTCCCGATATCCGCCGTGGGCAGGTGAACAAAATTGCTCCAGCCGACCATGGCGAGCAGATACACCAGACCGGCCACGATCCAGATCAGGGTAAAGACGGAGCCCAGCGCGACCCGCCAGTCCATTGACCAGATGGTTCTGCGCGCGCTCATGGCCCGAGCAGTTGCAGGTGTTGCATACTGGCCCGGGCCGACTGCGAAAGCCGATGCATTGTGCTCAATAGACCTTGAATTCGGTTTGCGCCGCTTTGCAACCCTCGACGTTGATGGAGTAGCGGTACATGCCTTTGGGCACGCCCTTGCCCTTCAGGCGGCAGCGCAGCTTGCCTTTGTCATTGCTTTTCAGGTCACACTTGTGTTCGCCCTGATCGACAAAGGGATTGCTGCTGCCCTGGTCGAAGCGCAGGCTATAGGCTTCTTTGCCCTTCATCTGCCATGCGAGGTGTTTCTCGGTGCGCGAGCAGACGCAGCCGTCCTTCTTCTTGCAGTCATCGCGGCCCTCCGCCTTGTCATTCTTGCAGTTATCGTGATCACCTTTGAATGCCGCCTGGACATAACACTGCTTGCCTTCAGGACGCACAACTTCAAGCCGGACTTTCTGTTCCCTGGCTTCTGCGTGCACCTCGGGCACAGACAGCGCGCTCAGCGCCAGCAGTGCGATGGCAAAGATTTTATGCAGTGCATTGGAAGCTGGTATGAAGCGTGACATGCGCTGGCTCCTGTTGGCCCGGGTTTCAGGTGGTTGGACGTTGCCCTACGTTGTCGGGCAAACATCGCGTGGCGGAACTCAAGTGTAAGTGGAGAACCCGCATTCGGCCAGCATCCCTTCGCACTTCTTGTACCGCTGCCTTGCGTCGATGCGAGATGCGCGGGAGGTTGCCACGGACGGTTTTTCCGGGCACAAAAAACCCCGCCGTGTTGCCAGGGCGGGGTTTTCCGGGTGTGGGAGTTAGCGCTCCAGATACTGCAGTTTGTCTTTCTTGCCGGCCCACTCTTCTGAGTCGGGCAGCGCTTCTTTCATTTCGGTTATATTTGGCCAGACCTCTGCCAGTTCCGCATTCAGTTCCAGAAACACGGCCTGGTCCTCAGGCAGTTCATCCTCGGAGAAGATGGCGTCAACGGGGCACTCGGGTTCGCACAGGGCACAGTCGATGCACTCGTCCGGGTGAATGACCAGAAAATTCGGGCCTTCATAAAAACAGTCTACCGGGCACACCTCCACGCAGTCCGTATGCTTGCACCTGATACAATCTTCTCCTACGACAAAAGTCATTCCTGGCGGACCTCGTGTAATGTCAGTTTGGCTAAGGGGCGCTAGTTTACCCGCACCGCGGGCACAATAGAAGCCTTTGAGAGGCCGCGGGAAGTTTAGAGTTCTTGCGCGTAAGCCGCGGATTTTATGCGGGTTTGTCGAGCAACGCCTTGAGTTCGTAGAGCGCATCAAGCGCCTGCCGCGGCGACAGGTTATCTATATCCAGGGCGCCCAGTCGGTCGAGTACCGCAGTATCGCGTGCCACACTGAACAAATCGGATTGCAGTTGCGCCGCCGCCTTCCCGCCGCCCGCCAACGCAGGGCTTTTTCCGGCTTCCAGTTCAGCGAGCTTTTCCCGGGCCGCATCGAGTACGGGGGCGGGGATGCCCGCCAGCCTGGCCACCTGCAGGCCGAATGAACGGTTTGCCGGGCCGTCCTGAATATTGTGCAGGAAAACCACGTGATCCTGATGTTCGGTGGCGTCGAGATGCACATTGGCCATGGTGGGGCAGAGTTCGGGCAAGGCGGTGAGTTCAAAGTAATGCGTGGCAAAGAGGGTGAAAGCGCGCACTTCGCGCGCGAGGTGTACCGCCGAGGCCCAGGCGAGACTGAGCCCGTCAAACGTGCTGGTGCCACGACCCACCTCGTCCATCAGCACCAGGCTGCGCGGCGTTGCGTTGTGCAGGATGTTGGCGGTTTCAGTCATTTCCACCATAAATGTGGAGCGCCCGGAGGCTAGATCGTCAGAGGAGCCGATGCGGGTGAATATACGATCCAGCGGAGCGAGTCGCGCGGCCGTTGCCGGCACGTAGCTGCCGATGTGTGCCAGCAGCGCCAGCACCGCGTTCTGGCGCATGTAGGTCGACTTGCCGCCCATGTTGGGGCCGGTAATCAGCAGCATGCGTCGGCTTGTATCGAGCAGCGCGTCGTTGGCGATGAACGGCTCATCCAGCACCTGTTCCACCACCAGATGACGTCCACCGGTTACCTCGAACACCTCTTCCTCGCAGAATTGCGGCGCACACAGTTCAAGGTTCTCGGCACGTTCGGCCAGGTTGGCCAGCACGTCGATCTCGCTCACGGCGGCGGCGGTGTCCTGCAGTGCCGCGAGCTGGGTGTTGAGCGTTTCCAGCAGTTCATCGTACAGGGCTTTTTCCCGCGCCAGTGCGCGGCTCCGGCTGGACAGGGCCTTGTCTTCGAAATCCTTGAGTTCCGGGGTGATGAAGCGCTCCGCGTTTTTCAGGGTTTGCCGCCGGATGTACGCGGCCGGCGCCTGGGCGGCCTGTGCCCGGCTGATCTCGATGTAGTAGCCATGCACGCGGTTGTAGCCAACCTTCAAGGTGGCGATGCCGGTGGCCTCGCGCTCGCGGCGTTCCATCTCCAGCAGGTAGTTGCCGGCGCCCTCGCTGATCTCGCGTAACTCGTCCAGCGTTGCATCGTAGCCCTGCGCGATGACGCCGCCCTCGCGAATCACCACCGGCGGATTTTCCACGATGGCGCGACCGAGCAGTTCGCACAGATCCGGATACTGCGCAGCCTGCCCGGCAAGCGCAACCAGCAACGGGGCGTTGCACGGTTGCAGTTCGCTGTGTATCTGCGGCAGCGCCGCGAGCGAGGTATGGAGCCGCGTGAGATCCCGCGGGCGTGCGGAGCGCAGCGCCACGCGGGTAAGGATGCGTTCCATGTCGCCCACGGATTTCAATACGCCGCGCAGGGGTTCATACCGGTAGTTGTCGCAGAGTGCGCCGATGGCGGCCTGGCGGGCATTGAGTTCGTCCACCCCGGTGAGCGGGCGGTGCAGCCAGCGCCGCAGCATGCGGCTGCCCATGGCGGTGGCGGTACGATCCATCACGGACAACAGCGTATTGCGGTCGCCGCCTGCAAGGTTGACATCGATCTCCAGGTTGCGCCGGGTGGCGGCGTCCAGGATCAGGCTTTCCTCTCGGCGCTCCTGCGCGATGGCGCGGATATGCGGCAGACTGCCGCGTTGCGTATCCTTTAAATACTGTAGCAGGCAGCCGGCGGCGCCCAGCGCCAGTTCCAGCTCATCGCAGCCGAAGCCCTTGAGATCATGTGTTTGAAACTGCGTGTTGAGCGCGCGGCGCGCGCTGTCGGCATCGAATTCCCAGGCGGGCTGACTGCGCGCTCCCGCGCGTTGCGTAACCCCGGGGTGATACAGATTCTCGTGGTGCAGCACTTCCGCGGGGTCGAGCCGCGTGAGTTCGCCTTCAAGCGCTTCCTCGCCGGTCACTTCCAGCACGCGGAAGCGGCCGCTCGAAACGTCCAGGTAGGCGATGCCAAAACTGTCCTGCCGTTGGCAGATGGCCATCAGCAGCCGCTCGACGCGATCTTCCAGCAGCGCTTCATCCGAGAGCGTGCCCGGGGTGACCACGCGCACCACCTGCCTGTCTACCGGCCCCTTGCTGGTTGCCGGATCGCCGATCTGCTCGGCGATGGCCACGGAAACGCCGACCTTTACCAGCCGCGCCAGGTAGCCCTCCGCCGCATGGTAGGGCACGCCCGCCATGGGGATCGGTTCGCCGCCGGATTTGCCGCGCGCGGTGAGCGTGATATCCAGCAGCTCGGCGGCGCGCCGGGCGTCGTCATAGAACAGCTCGTAGAAATCCCCCATGCGGTAGAACACGAGATCCTGTGGGTGTTGCGCCTTGATGCGCAGGTATTGCTGCATCATTGGGGTGTGGCTAAGGTCTTGATTCAAAATAAAATTATCTTTTATGTTCAATAGCTTAGAGTTTGCTGTGAGGCGCTATGATAAGGGAAATGCCTCCAGTGAACACCTCCCTCGTCACTAATTCGGGATCAGGCGGTCACTATTTCTGGCTTGCGGATATCCCATCTGCACAGATTCGGGAGGCGTGGTAGAACGCGCTACCAGTGCTAGTCCGGAACGAACAGCGGCATCAGATAAAAGGGTTTGTTGGTCGCGACCACCGCCTCGGCGGCGGGGTTGCCCTAAAAGGGGACGTTGCCCACCACGCAGACAGGATTGGTGGAGCCGTCGCAGAGGAAATTGCCGCCGGATTTCCACTTCAGGAAATGCCAGCCGGTGTCGGGTATCGCGGTGAAGGTCTCGGTGTAATTCGTGTCGGCGACGACGTGCGAGCAGCTGGTATTCGTCACGCAGGTGCCGGAGCTGAGAGACCGTACAATGCCGCCCTCGCCCACGAAGACATCCAGTCTGGAGCCGGGTAGCAGCAAGGTGCACAGGATCAGTAGCCATCGCTTCGACATGCGGTCCCTTCGGGTGTGTCCCGGGTTGGACGCTACAGCACTCAGCCTAGTCCATTTTCCCGTCCGTGCGACACAGTTGTGATGGGCTCGCAGACAGCGCGCACGGTGTTCCGGCAACTCACCGGGCGTGGCTGGCCTCAGGCAGTGGCGTGCGCATCGTGCGCCCTGCACCAGTCGAGCAGCATCTGCTCGAGTTTCGCGCGCGTCTCCTGCACGCGCTTCTGCGAGCGCAGGTTGGCAAAAATGCGCGCCAGTTTGCGCCGCTCGGTGTCGCTCAACTGCTCCAGCAGATTGTCGTTCAGCTTAAGCTCGCTGCGATCGGCGTGCGTCCTGCTGCACAGCAGCCGATGATGCAGCAGGGCACGCCCCAGCAGGACGAAGGGAAAATTGATATTCCTGCTGGGCCCGTAACGCAATTGTTGCCCGCCGGTGGGAATGCCTTTCAACTGAATGCGCGCAATTTCGTCGGCGTAGCGCCAGGCGCCGACACCGCCGGTGACGGCACCCACGGCGCTCGAGCCGAGTGTGGCCAGCCCGCCCAGCAAGCCGCCGGTTGCACCGTCCACCACCATGCCCGCGCCGCCACCGAGCAGGGCGCCGGCGGAAGAGGCCACCACGGTGAGCGAGCGCCGGTTGAGCCCCCAGAGGTACCAGTTCTCCATATTGAACAGTTCGGAATCCTCGAGGGCGAGGCTGGCCTCGCTGCGCTGCAGGCTGTGGTAGTGATAAACCTCTTCCACCTGGCGCCGGTTGCGTCGTTCACGCTCGGAGAGTTGCTGGCGATAGCTCGCCGCGAGCGCTTTCTGCACAGGTTCCGTTGGCATGCCCTGGAGCAGGCGTTGCGAGGTGCTGAAGTTCAGGCTGTCGTTGATCAGGTCGGCAATCAGCACGCTGGCGGTGCGGTGCTGTGCATCGCGTTCGGCGCGCAGCACGCCCACGGCGCGCTGCAGGGCGTCGCGCCAGTTGGGGTCCAGATGGCCAAACAGTTCCAGCAGTTCGAGCTGTTTGTCGTACTCGGCACGGTGCGCATTGAAACGCCGCACTGTACGAAAATACTGTCCCAGCCCGGCTTCCCATTCCGCGGCAAAATCGTCGTTGTCGACCGGATTGATCACCGCAAGGCTCGGCCTGCCGGTCCAGCGCAGGATTTCCATCTCCGCCTCGTAGTCCGCTGCAAACGGGCACGAACCATCCACCACGTAGATAATGCCCGCGCCCTCCACGATAGGTGTGAGCAGCGCGCACTCGTCGTTGAAGCGCGGGTTGTCCTGGTGC
>TARA_R110002072_G_scaffold72354_3_pt1 | contig 15394 bp, 15 predicted proteins | sample TARA_R110002072 | Tara Oceans TARA_R110002072 (sample SAMEA4397118) | marine metagenome | biome: Polar Biome; feature: [SRF] surface water layer (ENVO:00010504); material: water (ENVO:00002006), including particulate matter (ENVO:01000060) such as... | depth 5 m | reverse complement strand
GTCATAGTCATTGGCTTCCCAAAGCTGGAAATTGACTACTTCTTCATTTCTTACGGTTCCTCCACAGTCTATGAAATGTTTTGTGATTTTACCCACTTCGGTTACATGAAAATGACCGGGCACGAGCTTGCCATCGGGTAATTGGAAAGCGATGGTGTTTAATTCACTTAGTTTGGATTTAATTTCTGAAAGCTTCATCTTTATTATTTTTAAAATAGTTGATTTTAATTAAGGATAGTTTAGCAGCATATTTTATCGGAGTTCAAATCTTGATTTAAGAATTCGCCTAAAAAACGCTTCATTTTATTCCAATTTTCGGTATCGATACAATAACAAACACTGGTTCCTTCAATAGTGCCTTTTATAAGACCACTATTTTTTAATTCTTTTAAATGCTGTGAAATGGTGGGTTGTGCCAAACCAATTTCAGTTACCAAGTGCCCGCAGATACAATCTTTTGTTTTGAAAAGTTGCTCTAGAATGGCAATACGAGCCGGATGCGCAAGTACCTTTGCATAGCTTGCCAACTCATTTTGTGTTTTAGTGAATAAATCGGTTTTTGTGACGCCCATATTGATATGATTATTATATTGCAATATTACGATAAATATATAATAAATAGAGACTATTTTTATAAAAAGTGACTAAACTTAATCGTGTGCCGAATGTTCCATTATTTTAAAAATATGCATAAGGTAGGGGAACAATGCATCCATACTTTCGGCGGCACCTCGTGTTGAACCGGGAAGTGCCAAAATAAGTGATTGTCCTTTGAGTCCGCCCAGACTTCTTGACAACATCGCATAAGGCATATGTTCCTGACCATAAGCTCGCGCCACCTCACCAATACCTGGAATTTCCCGGTCTAATAGGGGTTTGATGGCTTCAGGAGTGACATCGCGGGGTGATAATCCGGTGCCTCCGGTAAGTATGATGAGGTCTGTTTTTTGATCGTAATGATTTAGGACTTTGCTTTGAATATCTTCTACCTCATCAGGAATAATGGCATAGTCTTCTATACTAACACCACCAATATCTTCCAGCTTTTTGATGATGGCCTTGCCGGCAAAATCTTGCTTTTTTCCTGCAGAAATACTATCTGAACACACAATCACTGCGGCTTTGATGGTTCTGCTCAGTTTATCTTTGTATTGCGATTTGCCCCCTTTTTTCTTGATGAGTTTGATGTCTTTTATTTCTATTTCTTTATCGATGGGTTTGAGCATATCGTAAAGGGTAAGTGCTACAATAGAGGCACCGTGCATGGCTTCGACTTCAACACCGGTGCGGTAAATGGTTTGCACTTCGGTTTCGATGATGATTTCCAAGCCTTCAATGCGATGCCTTATCGCTGCAAATTCTACCGGTAAGGGATGGCAATCGGGAATTAGTTCGCTGGTTTTTTTGATTCCAAAAAGTCCGGCAACACGACTTGCTTCCAGCACATCGCCTTTAGGCACCGTTTTGTTATTGATGGCATCGATGGTTTCCTGTTTGCTCACTTTTACAGTCGCTTGTGCAATTGCAGTGCGGTGTGATTTGATTTTGAATGTGATATCGACCATTGGGATTGAATATTGATGATTGAATATTGTCTATTGAGTATTAATCTTCCAATTATGACTTTCGTCTTCAAAAACTTCCTTGCCCCAAACGGGTGCTTCTGCTTTGATGCGCTCTACGAGATATTCGCAAGCGGCCATAGCGTCTTTGCGGTGCTTGGATGAGGTGAAGACAAACAAACAAATTTCTCCTGTGGCAACTTTGCCCAAACTGTGATAGATATGCATACAGTTTAGTGGATATTTTTCAAAGGCAGTTTCGCGTATTTCGTGAAACTTATCATTTGCCATTTCTTCATAGGCTGAGTAGTCAATGGCTGCAACGGTTTTGTGATTGATCACATCGTTACGAACTTGTCCCAGAAAAATACTGTGGGCACCAATATTTTTTTTACTGCTGTGCTTGGCAATGGATTCCCCGATAAATTCCGGCGGAATGGCGCTTTCCATAAATACTTTTTTAGGTTTGTGATTATTCATAGTGTTCTGATTTATTGTGTTTTTTCCATTCGGTTATTCCGCCTTCGAGGCTGAATAGTTTCAGTATTGGCTGTTGTTTTTTTAATAGTTCCAAAGCTTTTAAGCTACGTTGCCCACTTTGGCAAAGGAGTACAACGGTTGTATTAAAATTAATTTCAGAAATGCTTTCGCGAAAGCAGCTTAAAGGCAGTTGTTGTGTTTCAAATTCAGAAATTATTGGTGTTTCATCCGTTTCGCGAATATCTATGATGCTGCAATCTTCTGCCTTCCGAAGTATGTCGAAGGCTTCCACAGTAATAATGTTTTGAAGGTTTTTGTTGCAAAACCAATCGTAATTAAAGCTTAAGAAATCCTTTTTGTCTTTTGGCATCTCTTTTTGAAACTGATTATTTTTAGCCAATTGAAATTCATACACTGTATTGTTTAACAGGTTCAAAGTTAAAATTTTATTTACCAAAGGTGTACCAATTCCCGTGATGATTTTGATAGCTTCTGAAGCTTGCCACGTACCGATTATACCGGGCAAAACGCCTAAAACACCTACCTCATTACAAGAAGCTACAGATGCTGCATCAGGAGGCGTGGGAAACAAGTCGCGGTAGTTGGTTTTAAGATTATTGTTTTGGAGATTGAACACACCCACCTGGCCTTCAAAGCGCATCACCGCTCCATAAATAAGAGGCTTATTGAGCAATACACAGGCGTCGTTAACCAAATATCGGGTGCTGAAATTATCCGTTCCGTCAATGATAAGGTCATAAGCTTTAAATAAAGTTAATGCATTTTGATTGGTAAGTTGGGCAGGGTAGGTGATTACAGTAATTTCCGGATTAAGTGCTTTTAGTCTTTTAGCAGCGACTTCCACTTTGGGTTTTCCAATATCTGCAGTTGTAAAAAGTGTTTGCCGATGTAAATTGGTAATGGTAATGGTATCGAAATCTACAATTCCCAGAGTGCCCACTCCTGCACCGGCCAAATACTGCAAAGCGGGACAACCCAAGCCACCGGCGCCAATCATCAAAATTTTGGTGGCAGCCAGTTTATCCTGAGCTTTCTTTCCAAAGCCGCTTAATTGCAATTGCCGTTGATATCTGTTTTCTGTATTCATTTTTTTATTTTATCCACCTGAAAACGGGGGTAACAATGCCACTTCGTCTTCAGGTTTTAAAGTCGTGTTTTGTTGGATCATTTTCTTGTTTACGGCGATGGAAAAGGTCAACTTTTCTAATGCCGGGTATTGCTGTTGTATTCTTTTTTTCAAATCATCAGTGTCAGTAATACCGGTAAGTTTTTGACTTAATTTTCCGGTAACTTCAGCTAACTGTCCAAAAAATAAACATGTTATTTCCATTTTATAGATTTTTCAATGCATTCTTTAAATCTTCCCGGGTGTTGATGTTTTGGAAAAATAATTCCGAAAAGAGGGGGTTGTTATCAACAACTATTTTTTCCAATTTATAATTTGCTGCTAAGTCTGTAAGTTTATAGATCCCTTTATTCATGGTTGTTTTCCAACTCTTCAAACAAGATTTTGGATAGATACCAAAAAGGGGTTCTAATTTGTTTTTATATTGAGGAATACACACTGCATCTGTGTAGCAATTATCCAGCATGAAATGAATTGCCTGAGCAGAAATATTAGGCATATCACAGCTTACGATAAAATTTTTATCCGAAGTGCTGTGTTGCAAAGCACTGTAAATACCTCCTGCCGGTCCGATGTCTTTTACCACATCTTCTATGACTTCCAGCCCGAATTGTTTATATGCGTTGTTATTGGAGACTATCACTACCTTTTTAACCACTTGTTGCAATTGCTCAATAACGATTTGTACTAGTGCTTTTCCATTGAATAGTTTCAGTCCTTTATCTTCGCCCATTCGGGAACTTTTCCCGCCGGCGAGAATGTAGGCTGTGGTATGTGGAATGGGTGGTTTCATTTAGGTTAAAATTAATTTGACCGAAGCGATGAGCAACACAAAGGAGAGCAAATACTTTAGTTTTTTACTATTGAATTTATTTGCGCCAAAATAAGAGCCCAACAAACCGCCTACAAACGCCACACTGAGCATCGTCCACATTAAAACGTTGAATTGAACGCCTTGTAAAAACAAGCCCGACAGACCTGATACACTATTTACGAAAATGAAAAGCGCAGAAATAGCAGCCGTTTGTTTTAGGTTTGCCCAGCCCAAAAGGAGTATCAACGGACTTAGAATAATACCTCCACCAATACCAATCATTCCGGAGAAAAGCCCTATAACAGCCCCTATCAATAATGAAAGTAACAAGAGTTGTTTTTTCGGATTCTTACCTTCATTGGTCCCAAATCCTAAAAAGCGTGCGATGGCAAAAAGCAACAAAATTCCTAATATGCGTTTATAAATCTGTTCGTCCACGGTGATTAAACCGCCGATAAACGCCGCCGGAATGGAAGTTACCGCAAATGGCCAAAATAGTTTCCATTGAAAATAACCCTTTCGATAAAACTGGTAAAAGGCGATACCCGACACAAATATATTCAATACCAATGCCGTGGGGCGCATTGTTTCTGGAGGGAATGAAAACAAAGCCATCAATGCCAAATACCCACTTGCACCTCCGTGTCCAACAGAGGAATAGAAGAATGCTGCACTAAAAAGCAAGGTAAGAAACAAGATGGTGAATTCTATATTCATTTATTTCCCTGATTGATTTGTGATTTAAAAGTTTCAAAGGCTTTTTGACACACTTCAAATTGTTTTAGCAAAGTTTCGCCTGCGGCTGTTAGTTTGCTGCCGCCTCCATTTGTACCGCCGCTATTTTTCTCTACAATGAGTTGGCCGGAAACGGAATTCAGTTCTTTGATTATTTCCCAGGCGTGTCGATAAGACATCTTCATTTTTTTAGCCGCTTCGGTGATGGAGCCCAGTTCTTTGATGGCTAAAAGCAGTTTTTGTCGCCCGGGTCCCAATTGGTGTCCCTGGTCGGTTTCCAGCCAGATGCGTCCTTTTATTTGGTAGTTTTTTATGTCCATTTTAAGCAAGCATTAAAACAACTACTAAATCACCTTTTTTGCATTCCGTTTTATCTTCGTCAAGCGTAATTAAGCAATCTGCTATTGCAAATGAATTGAGCATATAACTGAGTTGGCTGTCTAATATTTTGACTCCGTTTTCTGTGGTTTTACCTTTTAAAAAATGGGTCAAGCCCGGTTTTTTATTGAAATCATTTACCAAAGACAGCGTCAACGTTTTTAAATGTATTTTTTGCATCAATGCATCAATAGCGGTCACTACATATTCATAAAAACAGGTCATTACCGCTGCCGGATTTCCGGGAAGTGCAAAAATGAGTGCGTTTGAGGTCGTGCCGAAATAAAAAGGTTTGCCGGGTTTTTGTTTCACCTTATGGAAAATTTTCTCCACGCCACATTTTTCCAAAGCCGCGGGAACCAAATCATAATTCCCCACAGAAACACCTCCGGTGAGAATGATAATGTCGCTGTTCAATTGACTTTCAATTGCATTTTCAATAAGCTCTGAATCATCGTCAACCAGTGCCACCGAAACCGGCTCAATACCCAGTTGGCGCAAAGCGGCTGTTAATCCAATTCCGTTGGATTCATAGATTTTACCTGTTTCGAGCGTTTCTCCTGCTTTTATGAGTTCCTTTCCTGTGATAATGATGCTCACTTTGGGTTTGGTATACACCTTCACTTTTGAATATCCCATTCCTGCCAAATAGGAAATGCCGGCAGGATTTAATATTTGTCCTTTTTGTAAAGCGACATCTCCCTTTTTAGTCTGCGAACCTTTGGGGCGGATGTTGCTTCCTTGTTTTAGACCTTCGTCAAGCAAAGTTATATTATTAGCGTAGCGCTCTACTTTTTCCTGCATAATCACGGTATCGACCTCGGGAGGAACCGGAGCACCGGTAAAAATCCGGATGGCTTCATTGGCGCCTGTTTTTAAACTGTTTTCACTTCCGGCTTGCACTTCGCCAATCACGGTCAGGGCACTTTTCTTATCCCATTTAGAATATGAAAACGCATAGCCATCCATCGCTGAATTGTCAAAAGGCGGTGTATCTATTTTTGCAAAAAGCGTCTCAGCCAAGACAAATCCCAATGCATCAGAAAGTGATATTTCTTCAACACGTGGTGATTTACCGTGTTTTATAATGTGTTGTTTAGCTTCTAAAACTGAGATCATTTTTAATTGATTATTCTGGTTATGACGTTTTGGGAATAACGGTGGGTAAAAGTTAACCTCCAATGCGTATCATACTCCGATTGTCTATTTTATTCTTATCTATTTGATGGAAATCACCTTCAAACTGTCCGCCGAGTGCTTTTTCTTTTTGCCCCACACATTTTTTGATTATGGGTGTGATGTCTTCCTGATTTCGCAAAACGGAAAGGATATCAGCTTCGCCTTTTGAGAAAAGACAATTTTTCATTTTGCCGTCTGCGGTGAGTCGCATCCGGTTGCAATTGTGACAAAAAGGGGCACTCATCGTGCTGATAACGGCAAAAGTCCCTTCGTGATTGAGGGGTTTGTATTTTTTTGCGGTAGCATTGACTTCGTCTTTTATCTTGATATAGCTATACTGCGTTTCAATTAAGTTGAGAACTTCCTGATAACTAAATACTTTTGAGCTGTTCCATTGATTTTTATCAAAGGGCATAAACTCTATGAAGCGCACGTGAACGGGTTGGTTTTTGGTCCATTCTATAAAATCGAGAATTTCGTTGTCGTTGATGCCTTTCATCACCACCACATTCACTTTAAGGTGAAACCCTTCTTCAATCAACAGCTGAATATTTTTCCAAACCTTATCAAACAAATCACGTTTGGTAAGTTCCAGAAATTTATCCCGTTTCAAAGTATCCAAACTCACATTAACAGACCTGATTCCTGCCTGATGAAAAACTTCAATAAAATCATCTGCCAAACCGCCGTTAGTCGTTAAAGAAAGTTCCACAGGAAATTTTGAAATTCGTTCAATAATGTCTTTAGCGTCTTTTCTCACAAGAGGTTCGCCGCCGGTCAACCTGATTTTTTTGATTCCCAAGTCCACAAAGGTTTTGACAATGCTTTCAATTTCGTAGGCTTGCATCAAATGTTTGGCAGGCATAAATTTCATTTGCTCATTGGGCATACAATACACACATCGGAAGTTACAAGCATCGGTTAGGGAGATGCGCAGGTAATCGTGGGTTCTATTGAAAGTGTCTTTGAGCATTTTACTCGTGTTACTTGAATTTAAAGATACGAAAGTTAGCGATTATTTGAATGAGAAAAAAGTACTAATGATTTACCGACTCCTTGTGTTTCAAAAAGGGACCTCTGATTATTTTTAACAAAACTTTCTGTTTAATAAAAGGAATGTTTAGGTTAAACATTTCGTATCTTTGTATAGCACTAAAAATCACACTTATGGCAACTAAAAAAAAGACTTCCGCTACAAAAAAAGTAACACGTCAGCAACTTATTGATATGTATATGCAGTATGTGCTGGAGCACGAAAAGGCCCCTGTTTCAATTTACAAATTCTCCAAAGAACATGGTTTTACAGAACAGGACTTTTACAAGCACTTTGGTTCCTTTGAAGGTTTGAAATCGGGTATCTGGACTACTTTTTATCAGATGACTACAGATCTTTCTCAAAAGAATAAAGAGTATGAAAGCTTCTCAAATCAGGAAAAAATGCTCACATTTTTCTACACCTTTTTTGAATTGCTCACGGCAAACCGCAGTTATGTATTGTTTTCGCTTCACGAAGACAAAGACAAACTGAAGATGATGCAGCAGCTTTCGCCTTTGCGAAAAAAAATAAAAGCATTTGCCAGCGAACTCATTGAAGAAAAGAACGATGAGCAACAACTTAAATTTCTCAAACAACCTGCGGTGATTTTCTCTGAAGGAGCCTGGTTGCAATTTGTATTTATCCTCAAATTCTGGATGGATGACAATTCGCCCTCCTTTGAAAAAACCGATGTGGTTATCGAAAAATCAGTGCGTGCTATCTTTGATGTGTTTGCAACCACACCCCTTGAAAGTGTCATTGACTTCGGAAAGTTTATCTGGAAAGAGAAAATGGCTTAGGAAGTACAAAGTTAGAAGTATGAAGTTAGAAGTTAAAAGGGATTAGCAAATTCGTGTTAATCTGTAAATCAGTTATCGAATGAAAACATTAGACCATATCCCAACGGGAAAAATCCAGCGTGCATCCAAATTGGTTAAGACCGGCGTGAAAGTGGGTGGAAACTATTTGAAATATTATGGAGGCAAGTTAGTAAATCCCGAGTTGACCAAGGATAAGCTTAATGAGGAAAATGCTGAAGATATTTATGACGGGCTTAAAAGTATGAAAGGCAGTGCGTTGAAAGTGGCGCAAATGCTAAGTATGGAAAAGAACATTATGCCGCGGGCTTATGTGGAAAAATTTTCTTTGGCACAGTTTCAGGTACCGCCCTTGTCTGCTCCGCTGGTGCGCAAGACTTTTAAAAAATATCTGGGTCAGGAGCCCGAAGCTTTGTTTGATACTTTTGAAGCAGATTCAGTCAATGCAGCAAGTATCGGGCAGGTGCACCGTGCCACTTTGAACGGAAAGCAACTGGCTGTAAAAATTCAATATCCCGGTATTGCAGAGAGTATTAGTAGTGACCTCGCGTTAGTAAAGCCGGTGGCACTGAAAATGTTTAACATCAAAGCTAAAGATTCAGATAAGTATTTTAAAGAGGTTGAAGACAAACTCATGGAAGAGACAGATTACAACCTCGAATTAAAGCAAAGTCGTGAAATAACTGAAGCCTGTGCACACATTCCCAATTTGAAATTTCCGGATTACTATGAAAACCTCTCCAGCGAACGCATACTCACAATGGACTGGATGGATGGCGAACACCTTTCTGAATTCACAAGGCGCAATACAGACAAGGTACTGGCAGACAAAATAGGCCAAACCCTTTGGGATTTTTATATGTACCAGATGCACGTTTTAAAAAGTGTGCATGCAGACCCCCATCCCGGAAATTTTTTAGTGAGTCCTGAGGGGGAATTGATTGCCATTGACTTTGGTTGTATCAAGCGGGTACCTCAAGAGTTTTATGATCCTTACTTTGAGCTGGCAAAGCCTGAGAATATCAATAACCCAAAAATCTTTACTGAAAAGATGATGGATTTGGAAATTTTACGTAAAGAAGATACCGATGAAGAGCTGAAATTTTTCTCAGAGTTGTTTCATGAAATACTCAGTTTATTTACGCAGCCATTCCACTGTGATAATTTTGACTTTTCAGACCCTCTATTTTTTGGTAAAATCGCCGAGTTAAGTGATAAATATTCCAAAGACACCGAAATTAGAAAAATGAATGGGAATAGAGGCTCCAAACACTTTTTATATATTAACCGCACCTTTTTTGGACTCTATAATTTGATGAATGATTTGGGGGCACGCGTGCGCATTAATGACTATCGTATTTACACTGAGAATTAATATATTGCCTAATAAAATATTAACAAAATATTCTGTTTAAATATTTTGCGTAAAGAATAAACAGTATTATATTTACATCATAGATAAATACTGTGGGAAATAAATTGCTATGAAAAATTAATTTTCACACAAACACAGTGAATTTTTTATTTATTGGTTAGGTTGTTTTAAAGAGGTATGCTCACGTTCTTCAAAGGAGTGTACCTCTTTTGTTTTTTAATATAAATTTCCATTATCTTCCGTTCAACACAAATGGTGCCCAGTACATAGGTGCGCTGTATTTTTCACCTCCTTCTCCTTTTGCCATTGCTCGTTTGATGAAATTAATAGCTTCAAAACTATCCATATTTTCTTTAAGCATCAACCTGAATAAATTTTTCATTGTGAGTGCTGTGCTATAATCGTCCACTGCCCAAAGAGAAAGTAACGTATTGTTTGCGCCGGCGACCAGAAATGCAGAGTTGAGACCGTTGATTCCTTCGCCTTCCGTTAGTGCTCCCAGGCCGGTATCACATGCACTTAGAATCGCAAGATCTGCTTCCAGTTTGAAATTGGCTATTTCGGGGGCGAGTAAAAAGGTGTCTTCATTACCATCCCCTTCATTGGGTTGAGACATCATTACCCCACTAAATTCAGGGATAATATCTGTTGTAAAGCCGTGTGAAGAAAGCATAATTATTTTGTAATTTTTGAGTTCGCCGCTAGTGTTGAGCTTTTTGATATAGCTTTCTTTCATATCCATACCGGTGACTACTTTTATTTCAGGATCAATTTCTCCTACATATTTTACCTCGTCCAAGGTACCCTTAAGATAAGTAGCACCTCCAAATCCCATTTGTTCCAGTTCTTTCTTAAAATTGAAATTGCTTCGTTCAATTTTACGGTTGATGCTTTCGCTGATAGCAAAAAAATCATCAATACCCCTTGCAGTACCTTTTACATTGCCGCTTGGCTGATAGATGGCGCCTCCCATTGCCAGTGCTGGTTTTCTGTTTGGGCTGTAATTTCTGTCATTTAAAATTTTCCAAACACTCACAGAGGGGATGTATTTTACGTTATGTGTTTCAATTAGGTAATTACCATTTGGAGAAATAAAAGCTTCAAATGGTAAATAGTTTAATTGATTACTCGGACTGATGATGATGTTTTTCTTTGAGTTTAAAAGCGATTGAACGGGTGAAAGCGTAAAGAGATACCATTGCTTTAAAAAAGAGTTTCTAGCTTGAGTGAGTTCAGGTTCTGTGGCTTTTAATAAATCCCTTGTCCAATCTATTTGTTTTTTAAAATCATCGGCATTGAAATTCTGCTCCATGCTTTTATAAGTCACGAAATTTCCATCAACGATATCATTTGAATAGCCTTGCATAAAAGAATTGTAGGAGGGTGGTATTTTCTTTGTCTTATCGGTCCATTGTTTTTTCATTTTAATCCAATCTTCAATGGGGTAGCTATGAAAAACCTGGGCACTATTTTGTGTGATAGCATTGATGATGACCTCACCGGGTGCTGCCAAAGTGTAATAAAGCAACAAGTCATCAGGACCCAGCATTTCTTGGGCTTCTTTTAGTGTTGCCTGAGGTGTGTTGGGCCTCAAGCGATCTCTCAGAAACTGACTGCGGTTGTTGTCCTGCACTTCAAACAATTGAGCCGCATTACCCACTTTTTCATAAGCCATAACCAATCCGTAGTAGGAGCTGCTTCGGTTGTTCATTAAAGTAAGTCGCTGTTTGGGTTCCAGTGTTTTTTTTACTCTTTCAGTTAAGTCGATGGCTTGTTTAAAATAAGTCGCTGCCTCTTCATAATTGTTGTCATACATCATCAAATAGCCCATGTTGTTTGAGGTAACTTCAGCGAGTATGTAATTTTCTCTTGCTATATAATAGTTATAACTCTCTTGAAAGGTTTTTCTTGATTCCTCTTTTCGACCTTGTTGCCAGAGTGCCACAGTATAATTTCCTTTTATTTTATTCGCAAGTTCTTCATCATTAGATTTTATGGCTAATTGCAAGGCTTCATAAATAAGTTGTGTGCCCCGTGCCTGATCTGCCGGTAAAACACTGTAAAGCAACTCACCGCCCAAAATACTTTTTGCTTGCGCTCTATAATAGTCATTGTCAATTTTGTTTGCAACGGAAAGCAGATCGTTTGCTGTTTGAACACTTTCCTTTTCCATTCTAAGTGATAACTGAAAACCGATTTTAGAAAACTGAAACCCGGCTTCGTGTGCTGTGGGTATTTTCATGTGCCTTAATTCGTCAATTGCTTTGTTGATATTGAGAAGTGCAATGTTGTATTGGTAATTCACATCGTTGAGATATGATTTTGAATTGTATGCCACTGCTCTTAAAAATCGCAATTGCTCCTTATAAGGTTCTGATTTTGTTAAAAAGCTATCAAAACCGTCAATAGCCTTATCCGGTTCATAGCGCATATAATCTCTGAATGCTTTTGAATACACACTCACAATTTCTATGAGTGGGTTGTGGGGTCTTTTCAGGTTGAGATTGCTAACAGCTCTTTCAAAACCGGAGCAATCTTCTCCATTGTAATGTGCTCCTAAACAGTTTGCATAGGTTGTTCCATCTGTGTTGTTATTGCTGCGGTATTCTTGAGCAATGCGACCGGCCATTTTTTGAAATTCTTGAAGATCGGGTCTGTTTGCCATTTCCAAAACCACCTGCGCGTCCTTTATTGCGTGTTCCAGAATATATTCTGTGTTTCCTAATTGAAATGCCCAGTGTAAATATTTTTCAGCCAGGTCATTTCTTTTTAGAGTATAGTGCATTAGGGCCGCCAAATAATAAGCACCGGGATCGACCGGGGCAAACTGAAGCATGGCGTTGTATTGTTCTTCTGCCTGATTGTTTTGGCCACGGCATAGAAAGTAATACCCATAGAGTGCATATCCTGCATAATCGTCTCTATAGTTTAAAATGAGTTCTTCAGCGCTTTGCTTCATATCTTTGTAACTGCGGTTTTCAATAGCAGCTAAGAACTTATTAATTAGTGTGTTGTATTCTGGAATAGCTTGTTGAGCTGAAAACGTATTGACGAAAAAAACACTTGCCAGAATACTTAAACTTATTTTCTTTAGCATAATGAATTATTTTAATTATTGGCAGCTACCGCTGTGCCGGTCAGTACTGGTTCTGTTTGTTGTTCTATGCTCCTTGTTAATGTTTGCTGTCCACTGGTCACCCGATGTAGTTATAGTAAAAAACGAGACTACCGGAAACTGGTTATTCACTTTTTGGGTCTCAGCAATTTTCTTAAAGTCTAATTGATTGCCTTGAGAATCATAGGTAATAACGTGAAAATTCTGATGTTCCAAATTCCCTTTTTGATTTTTAGTAACTCGAAGTACAACAATATTCCCGTTTGAACAGTTCATCAATCTACCAATGGCATATTCTGTTGGATTGCCAATGCGGAATTGTTCATTTTTAACAAAAGCCAGATTGCTCACATCCACACCCATTGCTTTGTTATAATCAAATGTGTAGGTTGCTGGAAGCGGAATAAATTTTGTAATATACTCCTGAAACCAGCTGGGTTTCATAGCTTCTGCTGTTTCTTTTTGCTGTTTTTGAACATAGGCATGTTGTTCGTTTTTCTGTTCTTTACGCTTTTGGTTTTCAGCTTCAGATTCAGTAAAGTTGATTGTTCCCAATTGCTTGCAGTCTGAGTGGTTTTCACGTATTAGCACATATTGGTATGCAAATTTTGCACGATCGCCGTCCCGCACGTTGTATTTCATAACCCAATGCTCCTCTCCCGTATTTCCATAAACAAAAGAAGGAAAATCTGCACAAAAATCTTTGTATGGAAAGTGGCTTTGAGCACTGTTGCCTGATAATTTTTTGCCTGTTGAATTGCCCAATTCAATAAAATAACGCCATTCTACCTCTCGCCCTTTTTTATTTTTTGAGTTCCAGCTATATAGGGTCACTTGTCCAGGCGGTAAGTGGTTGTCTCTCCAGGTAGCAGCAGGAAGTTTGGTGTCTGTTACTTCTTTGGTTTCAATGTTGAGGTATCTAAAGGTATTGTCTCTTGTGAAAAGTATAAATTTGTGGTCGTTACTCATAGTGGCCTTGTTGATATACTCCATTGAGAGAAATTCTACAAATGAAGTGTTTCCGTCCTGTTTTACCCTGTAGAATCCCTGATAAAATCCTTCAGAAAAAAATACCATCCAGCCCTGGGAATCATAACCCAGAATTTGTTTTACCCTTCTGTCCTGAAAATCGGGAAATAAATCGACATCTTCAATATCCAACATATATCTTTGATATGAGCCATTTGCGATATAGACAAATTCACTTAAATCTGGTGCGGCTCCAATAAATTCAAATGTGTTGTCTTGAACAGCTTTTCCATCTTTTAAGGGTATTGGAGAAGATTGTATGAGTTTACCATCAGCCGTATTCCAAAGGGTAATTCTGTCATAACCAACAATGAGCACTTTAGAACGGTCTTCATTAAAAGAGATTCCAAGGTTGTTTTTTTCATACCACTGGTGTAACTCGTTTTGAGCATTTGAGTTTGCTGTAAAGAGAGTGATTAATAGAAGGCATAAAAAGCGAATCATAATTACATATTTTTGATTAAATCATCCTTTTTATAGTATCCTTTACTTTTTAAGCTGCCATCACTATTGAACCACATACCCAAGCCTTCGCGTTTGTTTTTCTTCCACATACCTATGTAGTAACTACCGTCATTGGCGTAGGTATATTTTCCAAAACCTTCCCGATCCCATTTATTCATAGCGCCCTGATACATACTATTGCTTTTGAAAATATGAATTACCGGAGTGGTGGGCTGAGATTTGTTGAAGTACCCTAAAATCATTTGTCCGCCTTCTGTTTGTAACATTCCAAATCCATTGATACAGTTTCCTCTGCAATTGACGCGGTTACTGCTGTTTGATGTAAATGCCACTTCAACCACTTTATCCAAAACATCGTTCTTGTAGGTTTGTGCCCAGGCAAGTTCAGAACCGACCATTTTAAAAGCGTTGCCATGGGATTGGTTGTCCTTTTTCTCAAGAAGTGTCATTTCACCTGTAGTAGGAACTTCAAACATTTGAAATCCATTTGCAAGTCCTTCAATACTAAAATAGTTATAGGTTTTTGTGCCATCTCCTTTGATGTTGTAGTTTGGCCCAATGAGTTTTTCATTCATAGAAAAACCATATAACATACCGCCTTGCCCGTCGTCCATTGCTACAAATGAAACCTGATCAAGCTCCTTTTCTGATACTTGTGCAATCGTAAGCATTCCGCTTAATAAAAACACTATACATGCAATTTTTTTCATAATTAATTGGTTTTTAAGTCTTTTCAAATATCTTCAAACACGCTTTTCAATACCATAAGGCAGTTGCCTTATTTTTTATAAACACGTTTAGGAAATTTCTATGCATGCATATAAAACAAGGTCTAAATCCGTTCTGTCATTGATTATTAATCTTTATCTTGCCATGAGTTAAATAGCATAAGAAATGAGAAAATTATACACTTCAAAAATTTCCGGACTGGGAAGTTATGTTCCTGAAAATGTGGTTACTAATGACGATTTGTCCAAAATGATGGACACCAATGATGAATGGATACAGGAACGCACAGGAATACAAGAACGACGCTGGGTAGTACCCGGAAGCGGGGAAACCACTTCCTCTATGGGAGTCAAAGCTGCAAAAATTGCCATAGAACGTGCAAAAATTTCTAAAGACGATATTGATTTTATCATTTTTGCCACTTTGAGTCCTGATTATTACTTTCCCGGACCCGGGGTGCAAGTGCAGCACGCCCTGGATATCAAAACTGTTGGGGCGCTGGATGTGCGTAATCAATGCTCAGGTTTTGTGT
>TARA_R110002072_G_scaffold150992_4_pt1 | contig 15395 bp, 14 predicted proteins | sample TARA_R110002072 | Tara Oceans TARA_R110002072 (sample SAMEA4397118) | marine metagenome | biome: Polar Biome; feature: [SRF] surface water layer (ENVO:00010504); material: water (ENVO:00002006), including particulate matter (ENVO:01000060) such as... | depth 5 m | reverse complement strand
GAGCCGCTACTGCAGATCATCGTTAGTGATACCGGCATTGGTATGGACCCAGCATTACAAGTCCAGATCTTCGATGACTTCATGACGGGAGACAGCTCTTATGATCGCAATGTGGGCGGTACCGGGCTCGGTTTAGGGATTGCACAGCGCTTTACCAAAGCATTAGGCGGCACCATTACGGTCGAAAGCGGAGAAAATATTGGTAGTAGTTTTGCGCTTTCTTTACCCATCGTTCCGATTGCACCGCCGGCTACTGAAACTCCATCGAAGAGCCGGGAACACAATGCCAAACCCATTGATATCCTTCTGGTTGAAGACAATGAGATAAACCGCTCTGTGGCCCGGGAGATGTTACAGGCGGTGGGCCACAAGGTCACCGAAGCGCATAATGGTCAGATCGCCGTTGATCTGGCCAAGACCCATAGGTTTGATCTCATTTTGATGGATATTAGCATGCCTGTGATGGATGGGCGACACGCCACCCGCGAGATCCGTGCGGGGGGCGCTTGTGCCAACTCACCAATTATTGCGCTGACAGCCAATGCAATGCCCGAAGAGCAAGAAGCGTTTTTACAAGACGGCATGAATGAGATTTTGACCAAGCCCCTCAATCGAAGCGCCATGATCAGCATGATTTCGGCACTCGCCCAGCGAGAAGGGCAATCCAACCCAGCACCGCGAGAAACTTCGCCGCTTGTCGAAAGATCTTATCTGGACGATTTGCGAGACACTTTGGGCGAAGCTGCAATTCAGAAACTCCTGCTACGCTATCTTTCTGAAATGGAGACAGCGATTAGCTATCTGAAGGACCATAGGCAGCATTCTGCAGAAGAGGTCTCTCAACTCGCACATCGCATTGCTGGCAGTTCTGCCGCTCTTGGTGCGGTCGAAATGCGGACGACGTTGGTTGAGATTGAGAAGGCAGCCCAGACTGATGACCACGCAACACTCGAGGAAAACATCGCAAAACTACAAAATCTTTGGGACGCGACCCAGCGGCAGCTTGGGCTCGAGTAGATCAAAATGCAGTCAGCAACATAGGGCGTAGCTGCCACAGCTTCCTTTAAAGGCCGAGTTGACCCAGCACCCTACCAATCTCACTGATATTGGTCACCGTGCTATCATAGCAGGCGATCGCGTCCCCTGGTAGCAGAAAGGGGTCATAGTCATCTCGGTCTGCGCGGCGCAGAAGATCCTCAATATCGCGTTCAATCACGACTGAGATCTTGGTCACCGGATTACGGGAAAACAAAACCGAGGACCGGTTCGCACTGGTGGCTCGTGCTCCGCCCACGCAGTTGGTATCGATCACAGCTTGCAGATAGCGCGTCCCATAGGGGACTTCCCTTACATCTCGACTGATGGCCGAGACCGCATTGCCAGCTGCCGGTACCGTGAGGTTGGAGAGAAATAGCGAGACCCCGGGGGGGCTAATCGGGCTGGGACGCATAAGTTCCTCTTGAAAGCAGCCCCGGCTTGGCACGGAGATTTCATCTCCTGTCAACAGCATAATATCTACGGCGTTTTGCCCCTCAAACACCCCCCGCATATCTAAAACATAGCGTTGGCTGGCGCGGCGCACTTCTACTGCAGATATATCAGCATCGGGGCGTACCCCACCTGCCGCACGCAAAGCGGCAGAAAGGTTGCGCGCTTCCGTCGATGCGCCAAGTGCATCCTGCCGCCGCCCATCAACTTGGTCTCCCGGCACGCCCCCAATCTCTACCGCGCGCGGCTCAAACACAGCCCCCGAGACTCCTACGGTCACAGAAGCAAAATCAGCCACTCGAACAGAAATACGGGGCTGCTCTGCAAAAAAATCACCCGCGATCAATTGAGTTGTAATGTCGCGCTCGATCTCCGATGTTAGGCGTCCCTGTGCGCGGATCGGTGCTAGAAAAGGCAGATTAATCGCCCCGTCGCGCGACACAACGTAGTTGCCATTAAACGTATCGTCATCTCCGATACGCACATCCACAAGATCATTGCGCGTCAGACGCTCTCCGCGCAGTGCTGCCGCTGAAAGCCCGGATGCTTTACCCGCCAAGCCTCCACGAGGGGCCGCGCATTTGCGCGCATTAATGGCTGTCGAGCGCAAAAAATCTGCCTCCCTCCGACTTACATCGGGCTCACGGTATTGCGCTTGATAGGCATCCCCAACAGAAACCTCTTCAAGGTTATTCGGCTGGTCCAACTTGGCACAGCCACTTATCGCAAGCGCTACGCAGGCCAGGAAGCTTAGTTTGAAGACTGTGTTCATCGGTGGATAGGTCTGTCGATTGCCTCTGATAGTAACCTTGATACGCATTCACGACCGATGGGTCGAGAGGATGTCCATACCGAGAGCCTATCCTTTAGGATATGATGCAGTTCGGTTGCCCCATGTCCCTCTCCGCTAGCGCACAAGACAGCAGGCTGCTCTCGCAATAGTTTGAGGGCATCAAATGTGACTGGACCCAATTATGATCGCTCCGACGAAGACATCACGCATCGCTCAAAATTTGCTTGCTTACGGCGCTTCGGAAGTGGCGGCCAAAGCCTCACGGTTGCTGGTAGTGGTTGCCGTTGCGCGTTCGCTTGATCTTGCACAAATCGGTCTCGCGGCGGCCGCATTGGCCGCGGCCGACATCCTTAAATCCCTGACCGAAAACGGCGTAGGCCAAAAGATCATCGCCAGCGCCGAGCAAGACCTGCCGCAAACCTGCGCTACGGCACACCGAATTTTCTGGCTCTGGTGCATAGGTCTGTTCTGCGCGCAATCTATAGTGGGCTTTGCTCTCTACGCCATGAACGGGAACACCGTGCTTTTGGCGCTCATCTTGTTGCTCGCAGGTGAGTATCTCTTCATGCCAGCAGGTCTCGTGCAAACAGCTCTCGCCATGCGCGCCGGTAAACTGCGCCAAACCGCAGCCATTTCCGGCGGGCAGATCATCGCAGCAAATCTTATGTCCGCAGGGCTCGCACTGTTCTGGCCATCCGTTTTGGCGCTTATTCTGCCACGCCTACTGACCGCCCCATTCTGGCTTATTGCCATGCGCCGCCTGCACCCTTGGACTCTTGATCTGTCTCAAGGCCGCGCACCGTTGCGCCCCTTCGTCAGCTTTGGCAGCGCAGTGATCGGCGTGGAACTGGTCAAAGCGCTGCGCCTACAGGCTGATAAAGTCATCATCGGCAGTTTGATGGGGGCTGAGGCGCTTGGGCTCTATTTCATGGCCTTCAATGCTGGGCTGAGCCTGGCAAACTCCTTCTCGGTTGCATTTTCGACAGTTCTATTTCCACATCTATGTGCCAGCACGCAGAAAGCGTTCGCCCTGCGCCAGAGCATTTTGCTAGCCATGGGTCTGATCACGCCTGCCGTGATCCTGCAGGCCTTGCTCGCCCCCTATTACGTCCCAGTACTCTTCGGCCCTGGTTGGTCCCAAATAGATGAAATCGTCTCGATCCTTTGCCTTGTCGCCATACCAACGACCCTGTGGTCCGCTACAGCTGGATGGCTCCGCGCCACCGGTCGTGCGCATCTTGAGTTTTGGCTCACCACCCTGATCACATCCGCACTCATGATTAGCACCGCCACATTTGCATCATTTGGCCTCCTTCCAGTCGCCATCGCGTATGCGCTCACTGCGACCCTTCTCATGGTGGGTGCTTCCCTGCCTGCCTTGTCATTGGCCTTCAGCCGCAACTTCGCAAAGGTCTGACCTATGCCACGATTTTCTATCATTCTGCCTTGCTTCAACGCCCAAACTACAATTGGGCAAACGCTCGCGGGCCTGATTGCGCAGAGCTTTCAAGATTGGGAAGCCATTTGCATTGACGACGGATCGACTGATGCCACAGCTGACCTTATCCAAGAGATGACCAAAACGGACGCTCGTATTCATTTAGTGCGCCATAGGGGAAAGGGGCCAAGCGCTGCGCGCAACGCCGGCGTTGCCCAACACGCCCATGGCGACCTGATCGCCTTTTGTGATGCAGATGATATCTGGCACCCCAATAAGCTTTTGCAAGTGATCAGCGTTTTTGACGATCCGAAGGTAGATGGTGCGTTTGGGCAAATCGCGTTCTTTCACAACACGCCCGAAGATGCACAGGCCTGGTCCACAGTTCCAAAAGCACCTCTTTCGATTGACATGCTGCTCGGCGAAAACCCGGTTTGCACGATGTCCAACCTCACCCTGCGTAAAAGCGCCTTCCTAAACGGCGGTGGCTTTGACCCCAACATCGTTCATAACGAAGACCTTGAGATGCTTGTGCGTCTCGTGGGCATGGGTGTCTGTATCTTACCGGTCCCTGCATTACATACCTACTATCGTACCAGTCCACATGGGCTTTCTGCCAATCTTGATGCCATGCTGAAAGGACGCGAGCAGGCTCTCGCAACCGCTGCACGTTTTGGAGTCCAGCCCAGCCGTGCCAGCCATGCAATTCATCACCGTTATCTCGCCCGGCGCGCCCTTCGCGTGGACAGGGCACGCAGCACAGCGCTTCGTCACAGCTTGACTGGCCTCACGCACTCGCCAGCCGGCTTTATGTCCCCTGCTCGCCGGGGTGTCCTGACTTTGGGGGCAGCTCTTCTCGCTACTGTTCTTCCACGCGGCATCCGCCGTTCGTTGTTCTGCTAACATCAATCGGAGTTCTCACTATGACACTTGCTTCCATCATTGTGCCCGCCTTTAACGTTCAAGCCACTATGCGCCAAACCCTCGAGGCTCTGCTCGCGCAGACCTACGCGCATTTTGAAATCATAATTGTCGATGATGGCTCCACCGATGCTACACCCCAGATTGCTGCAGAGTTTGCAACCGACCCCCGCGTGCGGGTCATACGCCAGAACAATCGAGGGCTGGCCGGCGCACGCAACAGTGGAATCGCTGCCGCAAAAGGGGCCTTCATCGGCTTTTGCGACGCCGATGATATCTGGCTTCCCCATAAGCTCGCCCGTCATGTGGCCCACCTTCAAGCCAACCCAAATGTCGGTATCAGCTATGCTGGATCCGCCTTTATCGATAATGAAGGTATACTGACCGGACAGGCGCAACGACCCCGCCTCAAAGGCATTGGCGCCAGCCACATTTTCAAACGCAACCCCATCGGCAACGGCTCAGCTCCCGTGATCCGCCGTGCGGTTTTTGACGAAATCGCTTATCAGCCTTACTTTGAGATGCAGCGCTCTTGGTATTTCGATGAGACCTTCCGGCAGTCGGAAGACATCGAATGCTGGCTGCGCATCGCTCTCACCACACTTTGGGGCTTTGAAGGGCTGCCGGGGCTTTTGACACAGTACCGGATCAATACCACAGGGCTTTCTGCCGCCACCGATCGCCAGCTTGCAGCCTGGGACCGTATGGTTGCAAAGCTCACACCCTTGAACCCCTCTTTCTTTATTGTGAATACTAAGCCAGCGCGCGCCTATCAGTTGCGCTACCTCAGCCGCCGTGCTGTCAGCGCGCTTGATGCATCTCGGGCCCGAAGCCTTAGTCTGGCCTGGCTGGCCCAGTCCCGTGCGCCGCTTATCGAAGAGCCTGGCAAATCCATCGTGACTTTGGCCGCCAGCGCGGCTTTGATGACCTTCGGCGGCGATACTCTGCGCAGTCTCATGAAGTTGGCCCAAACCATCTCCCCTAAAGCAACAGCCCTATGACACGGCTGCGCGTAGTACATTTGGTTGACGACACTACAGCCGGGGGGGTTATGCGGGTTTTAGATTACATCACGACCGCGCCAGACCTTGCTAAAGATGCCGACCACCGTCTGCGTAGCATCTCCCGAAGTCGCTGGCTGCCCGAGCGTGTTCAAGCGGATGTCGTTGTTTCTAATCTCGCTATTAGCTGGCGCGCGCTGCCAATGCTCATGGCTCTGCGGCTCATGCATCCAAGAACAAAGGTGATCCATGTTGAGCACAGCTATACTGAGCAATTTGTGGCCGTAAAGGTTGCTCACAAAAAACGGTTCGCCACATTGATATGCTGTGCCTATAGGCTGTTTGATAAGGTCGTAGCCGTAAGCCATGGCCAAGCAGACTGGCTAAAGAAAAGCGGCGCCGTAAAACCTCAAAACCTCAGCGTCATCCAATCCTGTGTCGATCTTTCCAATTTCCGCAAATTACCGCCCCCGAACACTCCTTTGCGTGTCATAGGCGCCATCGGGCGCCTGGATGAGCAAAAAGGATTCGATCTTCTCATCAAGGCCTTTCGCCAAACGACTAACCCAAACATTGCTCTCCACGTCTACGGCGAAGGCGCCGAGAAAAGCAAACTGCAACGGTTAGCAAAAGGTGATCCACGGATTGAGTTTAAAGGTTTCGCCGCTGACCCCGTCACAGCCATGGCAGCTGTCGATGTTGTTGCCATGCCGTCACGCTGGGAAGCCTACGGGCTCGTTGCCATCGAAGCTCTCGCAGCAAAACGGCTTCTGCTGGTTAATGGCATTGACGGGTTACGAGATCACCTTGAGAATGGCGCGCAAGCTGCAACTCTGGAAGGCGGTATCGCGAGTTGGCAGCAGACGATTGAGAGGTTGACAGTTCCGCGTCACTACAAAACCACTCACCCGGACCAGCCTAAAATTCGTCTTGAAGACAATTATGCCTTGTCATGGTCAAAGTTGCTACACAGCCTTTAATCGCAGGCTACACAGCTTGCTGCGTTCAGCAGCGGCCCTGAACTGTTGATTTGGTCCAAGTTGGAAGCTCTACCTCCAGGTTAGTATCCCAGAACGCCGCAGGTCTTACAGCCGGCACAAGCATGAACGGATCACGACAGTAGCGGTCAATACAGCGTTCTAAATTTGCGCTTGCCTGCGCCACGACATGCCCCCATGCCGGTTGCCCGCAGAAGACTTCACCACCATACTTTGCGTAAGAGCTGTTTAAGCGCTTGAGAATAGATGAGCTAACGTCCTCAAAGATAAGCAGTCGCGGTGTATAACCTGAAGAACAGAACTCAGATGCAATAAGCTGGGTATCCTCCCAACCCCGGCTACCCATAAAGCCTTCCGTTATGGAACCCCTGATTTGGTATCCATACTTGCCCTGCAGACATGAGGTCGTAGGATCATTTTGTTCATCCCGGGGAAGGGGTGGCATATCTGATGATATGTCGCAGTCTAAGGCAATCATGACAATAGTCGTCTGCAAACGATGAATCTCACTCAGCATCTGGCCCTTGAACTTTGCAGACGAGAGTACCCGATCATTTCCCGCACTTGCCCACGGGTTTATCTCAATTGCTTGAGCTTTGAAATTCCGTACCGCAAGCAAGCAAAAAAGAATCTTATCATAACTTTCGATTGTAGAGGACGCTTCTGCCGCCAAGCGAGTCCAGTCCACTCCAGCTATGGGCTGCGAAAACCAGTTCGGCGGAATATCCCTAAAAGGCTGTTGGGGACGTGCAGGCTCGGGGAGGTTCTGCAGTTTCTGTGGAGCTAAAAATTCCGCCTCCATCAATGCAATCAGATGTACTAGTGTGTGCCTGGCCTTATCCTGCATTGCTTTTGAATCTGCGGTTCCAAAATTGTGCTTAGTCTTATAACTGCCCATACCAACCTCTCCTGACCGGTTTATATGATAAAGCCCAATTTTCAAGGTATACTAAAGTTACTTTTGTAGCCGAGATATCTAGGTGTTCAGTCCCGGCATCTTGTGGGTCGGGTTTAGGATGAATCTGTCTGGCTCGGATGTCCAGATCTTGCAGATGTATTCGTAGGGCGTGAGACCGCCGAGGGTCTTGAGCCTGCGCGCGAAGTTGTAAGCTGCCATGAAGTCCGCCAAGTGGGTGCGCAGTTGGTCGTGGTCATCGTAGTGGAAACGCCTGACTGTCGCGTCTTTGATCGTGCGGTTCATGCGCTACACCTGACCGTTGGTCCACGGATGGTTTGGCTTGGTAAGGCGATGCTCGATACCATTGGCCTCACAGATCATGTCGAAACGCATTGGCCTTGAATATGCGGTGTTGCGATTGCGCGGTTGCTCAGCGAACTGGATGCCGTTGTCGGGCAAAATGGTGTGGGCGCGATAAGGCACTGCTTCGAGCATGATCTGCAAGAACTCCCAGGCGGTCTTCCTGTCTGCCTTCTCGACGAGTTGGGTCACGGCAAACTTGCTAATGCGATCAATGCCCACGAACAATTAGAGCTTGCCTTCAGCGGTCGGAACCTCGGCAATGTCGATATGAAAGAAGCCGATGGGGTAGCGCTTGAACTTCTGACGCTATGGCTTGTCACCTTCCACATCAGGCAGCCGAGAGATGCCGTGGCGCTGAAGGCACCGATGCAAAGCAGAACGCGTCAGATGTGGGATCGTCGGTTGCAGCGCATAGAGACAGCCGTCCAGCGGCAACAATGTATGCCGTCTGAATGCGACGATGGTTACCTCCTCGGCTTCCGTCAAGACAGTTGAGCGCGGCTCCCTCGGCCCGGTCTTGACGTCTTCGACGGTCTGGCGTTTGCGCTATTTTGCAACAGTTTTGGGGTTGATCCCAAGCTCCTTCTCCGCGAGCGAAGATAGCGATCGCTGTATTACAGCTCTGACAGCGTGCGTGGTCGTGGCGCTCCCGTGACGAACTTGTCCCATAATGCTTCTTTCCTTTCCTGCGAAAGGATCGCACCATCAAACCCTGGGATCAAACACCTAAGAAAAACGCAACACCTCAAAGGAATAACTCAAAACCGCGAAGGTCCAGCGCAAACACCCGCCAACGGATAGACCAGAGACCAATCCACACAACAAGGCCCTGTAGCATTGCCTCAAAGGCAGGCCGCGGTCAGTGTTTAATCGCGATGGGGGGGTGTTCCTGGCCCAGCAATGATTTAGCCAAATGCCTCGTTTCCTTCTGCCATCTCCTGTTGATCAATTAGCGAGCGCTTCTAAAGGCGTTTCCTCTCAGAACTTTACGTGGTTACGCAATCAAGCAAGCGCACAACATACAACTGGTCGGCCTCGGATTGGCTGATGACCCCCTTACAGTATCCTGGGGCTGGCCCAATACTCAGACCGGAAAAACTTGGACCAAGCGAGTAGCTTGAATTGTTAAGCTTAGGTTATTATAGACTTACTTATCAATAAGGGGCGACAAATGCATCAACCTATAGATTCCGATACCTCCTTCTTCCTACTTCTCGATATCGGCCGCATGTTACGAGCTGAATTTGAGCACAGAGTAAGCGATGCAGCGCTCGGCATCACCCCTGGCGAGGCAAGGACGTTGGCAAATATTGCGCGCTTCGGGCCTTTGAGCCAAAACGATCTAGCCGATCTGAGTGGCTTTGGCGCAATGAGCGTTACAAGGGTTTTGCAAAACCTTGAAGGGTTGGGGTTGGTATGTCGAAGCATCAACCCAAATGATAGGCGCATCAGAATGGTTCAGGTAACCGACAGCGCTCTGCCGCTTTTAGGTGATTTAGCAGGCATTGGAGATGAGGTTAGAGCAGTCACACGCGGGAGTATATCTACTAACAACTGGCGCGCCTTTGAAAACATGCTGAAAATTGCACGCGACAACCATCTAGCAGCCTATCGCGCAAGACGTACAGCAGAAATAGAACCGGAATGAGACATCCAGATTCTATTTGCCGGACTTACCGAATCGGGGATTGTTGCATTGGTTCCATCTTGACATATCGGTTCTGGCCCATTTCACCCTCGACGGTTTCGATCTGGGGGTGGGTCTCCTCTCCCCCCCTCGAGACTAGGGACAGGCGCGACCGCATGATCGCCGCCGTCGAGACCTTCTTCAAGTCCATCAAGGCTGAACTGATCTGGCGGCATCCCTGAATGACACGGCGCAAATTGGAGATGGCCGTCTTCGAATACATCAATGGGTTCTATAACCCGCGACGCTGTCACTCAGCACTGGTCCGTAAAAGTCCGGTCGCTTTCGAACGAAAGGTGGCTTAAACGAGCACGAGGGGTGGCACGAAAGCGTGACAAGTTCAGATACGATTGCACGATCATGATTGTTCAGCTCACCAATCATTTTGCCCCGGCATAGTCACGGCGTGCACCCCCAATGATACGTCCACGCTATGTTTTAAAGCGCTTACTTCAGTCCTTCCGGCTTTCACAAGTCGGTACACAGCGCGCCGTGTCCGAATGTGCAGATCGCCGTGCTTCCACTTCGGGGCTCCCATGCATCGGCAACTACATCCCGGCCTCTTTCACCGCACGATCCCAATATGCATACATGTCTTCAAATTTCTACGTGGTATTGCCATGCAGCATCGGAAAAGGAGGCGCTGCAGGTGGGTCAGGGCTGTCTTAGTCATGTATTCCACTTTTCAAATATGCGCTGTCTGGAAGGCGAGACACCAGTTCTATTTTCTATACAGGCATGGCGCCACAACCAGCAAATTGCAGAGGCTATTTTCTGAGTAAAGTGGGTTTCAGTTAGCATCATTGCCTCAAACGGGCTCTATTTTAATGGTTCAAGCGAAAGTCCCTCCCTTCCTTCACATGACAACGCTCCTGTTGCTTGCTAAGAAAAACAAGAAGCCTTCAAGGAACTAGCCAAGATGCAAGTAAGCTACAGCGACCTACCGGGGGTCCTCTTGTTAAAACCCACGAGGTTCGGCGATGCACGAGGATTCTTTTCCGAAAGCTGGAACCGCAAGAAACTGGCGGAACATGGGGTCGCGTTAGACTTTGTGCAGGACAATCATTCAGTCTCTACCGCCGTTGACACCGTGCGCGGGCTGCATTTTCAGGCTCCGCCCCATGCTCAGGACAAACTGGTGCGCTGCGGCCAAGGGGCACTATTTGATGTGGCGGTGGATATTCGCAAGGGCAGCCCAACCTATGGTCAATGGGTAGGCTATAACTTGACCGCCGAGAACGGGTTGCAATTGCTGATCCCCAAGGGGTTCCTACATGGCTTTGTCACGCGTGCCCCTAATACGGAGATCATTTACAAATGCACCGACTACTACGCCCCCGAGTGTGATGGGACGGTCCGTTTTGATGACCCCGATATTGGGATTGATTGGGGCATATCCGGGGAGCCTACCCTCTCAGGAAAGGATGGCGAAGGCGCGCATTGGGCGGCTTTCGACAGCCCATTTACCTACGGAAAGTCGGCATGAAGATACTTGTGACGGGCGGCGCTGGCTTTATCGGTTCGGCGGTAGTCCGGTTGGCGGTGGCTCGGGGGCATGAGGTCATCAACCTTGATGCGCTGACATATGCGGGCTGTCTTGAAAACCTTGCTAGCGTGGCGAATGATCCGCTTTATGCCTTTGAGCATGCCGACATACGCGACCGCGCCGTGTTGGATCGTATTTTTGCCGCATATAAGCCCAATGCCGTGATTCATCTGGCCGCGGAAAGCCATGTAGATCGGTCTATCGACGAGCCCGGGGATTTCATCGAGACCAATATCAACGGTACCTACAACATGCTGGAAGCCTCGAGGAGCTACTGGATGGCCAATGCCAGGCCGGAAGAGTTTCGCTTTCACCACGTTTCGACAGATGAGGTCTACGGCTCGCTTGGTGCAGAGGGCATGTTTACCGAAGAGACGTCTTATGACCCGCGCTCGCCCTACTCTGCCTCTAAGGCCTCGAGTGATCATCTGGTCCGCGCATGGCATGAAACCTATGGCTTGCCGGTCGTGTTGACCAATTGCTCCAACAACTACGGTCCTTTTCACTTCCCCGAGAAACTGGTGCCGGTGGTGATCTTGAACGCTTTGGCCGGTAAGCCCATCCCCGTTTACGGCCAAGGGCTGAACGTACGCGACTGGCTTTACGTCGAAGATCACGCCGACGCTTTGCTCTTGGTGCTGGAAGAAGGCACATTGGGGCGAACTTATAACATCGGGGGTGGGAATGAGGCGCGCAATATAGATCTTGTGAAGACCATTTGCAGCATTCTCGACCGAAAGCGCCCTAAAGGCACACCCTATGCCGAACAGATCACATTTGTGCAGGATCGTGCGGGTCATGATTTACGCTATGCTATCGATTCGAGCCGTATTCAGGATGAACTAGGCTGGTGCCCTTCGGTGACGATCGAAGAGGGGCTGAAGCGGACCGTGCAATGGTATCTCGACAACGAAGAATGGTGGCGCGCGCTGCAGAACCGCAATGGTGTGGGTCAGCGCCTTGGCATCAGAGGGTGAACGCATGACTATCCTTGTCCTCGGTAGAACCGGTCAGGTCGCCCGCGAACTCGCTGCCTTGAAGGGCATAGAATGCATTGGACGCGACGCCGCTGATCTCGAAGACCCGGAGGCATGTGCCGCTCTGATTTGCAGCAAACGCCCCGAGGCTGTGATCAATGCCGCCGCTTACACGGCGGTAGATCAGGCGGAGGAAGAAGAGGCTCATGCCACCACGATTAACGGCGCGGCCCCCGGCGCAATGGCTCGCGCTTGCGCAGACCTAGGCGTTCCCTTTGTGCAAATCTCTTCCGATTATGTCTTTAAGGGCAGTGGTACCGCGCCGTGGCAACCGGATGATCCAACCGCACCACTGGGCGCTTATGGTCGCAGCAAACTTGCCGGAGAGCAGGCGGTACGTGCGGCGGACGGCACCTATGCGATCCTACGCACCTCTTGGGTAGTTTCGGCCCATGGGTCGAACTTCGTCAAAACCATGCTGAGTCTAGGGGCAGAGCGCGACACCCTCAACATTGTCTCCGACCAAATCGGCGGCCCCACCGGCGCTACCGAGATCGCGGCGGCTTGTCATGCCATTGCGCGGCAGCTGATAGACGATCCGAACAAAAGCGGCACCTATCATTTCTCCGGCACACCGGATGTCAGTTGGGCGGATTTTGCTCGCGAAATTTTCGCGCAGTCAAAGCTTAATTGCACGGTAATGGACATCCCCTCTTCCGAGTATTCGACTCAAGCCCAGAGGCCGCTGAATTCACGGCTTGATTGTAGCGCTACAGGAACTGCCTTCGGCATCATCAGGCCGGATTGGCGCGAGACCCTGACGCATATACTCAAAGACCTTGGAGTCCGATCATGAGCAAACGCAAAGGCATCATTCTCGCTGGAGGCTCCGGCACGCGGCTTTACCCGATCACCATGGGGATTTCGAAGCAACTGCTGCCAATTTACGACAAGCCGATGATCTACTACCCGCTCTCGGTTCTCATGCTCGGTGGCATCCGTGACATCGCCATAATCACCACGCCGCAGGATCAAGAGCAGTTCATTCGGACGTTGGGCGACGGCAGCCAATGGGGGATCAACCTTTCCTACATCGTGCAGGAAAACCCCGATGGTCTGGCCCAAGCATATCTACTGGCCGAAGACTTTCTTGCCAGTGCGCCTTCGGCCATGGTGCTCGGTGACAACATATTTTTCGGCCATGGGCTGCCGGATATGCTGGCCGCCGCAGATGCGCGTATCGAAGGGGGCACGGTGTTCGGCTATCACGTCTCTGACCCAAAACGTTACGGTGTCGTCGGCTTTGATGCGGATGGCATAGCCAAAGAGATCATCGAAAAACCTGATGTGCCGCCTTCGAACTACGCCGTAACAGGTCTCTATTTCCTTGACGGAGATGCCCCAAAACATGCCGCAGAGGTTCAGCCATCGGCGCGGGGTGAGTTAGAAATCACCTCACTGCTTTGCCAGTATCTACAAGCGGGCAAACTGCAGGTCGAGCGCATGGGTCGTGGCTATGCTTGGTTGGATACTGGCACCCATGGCAGCCTGTTGGACGCAGGGAATTTTGTCCGCACGCTGACCGAACGGCAGGGTTTGCAAACCGGTTGTCTGGAAGAGATCGCCTTTAAAAATGGTTGGATCAGCGAAGCGGCCCTCGCTGAGCGCGCCGAGATGTTCACCAAGAATGACTATGGCAGCTATCTTGCCACGTTAAAGTAAGCCTGCGCTCCTCAATCGCCCGCTGCGGTCGATGTACAGGTGCGCGCGCAAGTAACGAGATGTTGACGGCAGCCTGACTAGCGCGACGGCATACCGTTGCGCGCGCTTAGCCGGCCTCTTTTAATGCGAACAGGCTTCAGGTGGTCACCCTGTTTGTAGCAACCATCGCGGCCTAAGCACCCTATCGGCATCTTTGCTCTTGTTGGTCGATCCTGATCAAACCCCTTTGATCGACCCGCCGTCGATGCGGATGCGCGACCCGGTGACATATCCCGCGCGGGCCGATGCGAGGAAGGTCACCACGTCGGCGAATTCCTCGGGCTTGCCGTAGCGGCCCGCCGGGATCGTGGCGCGGGACTTGGCGGCCACCTCGGCCACGACGCTGTCGGTACGCTTGGCGGCAGCGGCGTCGAGCTCGTCGACCCGCTGCGTGTGGATGCGCCCTGGCATGACCACGTTGACGGTGATGCCGTCGCCGGCGACCTCATTGGCCAGCGTCTTCGACCAGCCCACAACCGCCGAGCGGATGCCGTTGCTGAGCGCAAGGTTCGGAATCGGCTGTTCCACGCCCGAGGAGGTGATCGAGATGATCCGGCCCCAACCGCGGGCCTTCATCTCGGGCAGAAGCCGCGTGTTGAGGTGAAAGAGGTTCGCCGCCATCGCCTCGAAATGCGCAAGCCACTGACCGCGCTCGGCCGCTTGCGCGGTGCCGGGGGGCGGGCCGCCGCCGTTGTTGACGATGATGTCCACGCCGCCGTCCGACAGCAGCTGATCGGCCAGCGCGTCGACTTGGGAGAGGTCCGAAAGGTCGCATTCAACGGGGTGGACGTTCTCAATGTCTTTCGCCCAGTCGGCGATCTTGTCGCGGCTGCGCGCGGCGGCAAAGACGGTGGCGCCTTCGGCGGCCAGAGACTTGGCTATCGCCATGCCGAGGCCCCGGCTGGCCCCCAGTACGAGCGCGCGTTTGCCGTTCAGTTCGAGATCCATCAGTTCAATTCCTTCAATCGTTTTTCCTGTCGCGCGATCAGCCGGTCGACCTCGGCACGGGTGGGTTCGCTCAGCGCGGCACCGGGACGGCGCTGCGCGTCATGGGCGATGATGCCGCGTTTCGCGAGCGTGTATTTGCGGATTGCCAAACCCAGGCCCGGCTGCTGCTCGAAACGTGCTAGCGGCAGGTAGGCGTCGAAGATGTCTTGCGCGCGGGCGGTCTCGCCGCGGCTGCACAGATCGACCACCTTCACCATCATCTCCGGATAGGCGAAGCCGGTCATCGCGCCGTCAGCGCCGCGGCCCATCTCCTCGGGCAGGAACAGCCCACCGTTGCCGCAAAGGATCGACAGTGGGCGCTCCAGCATGCCCTCGGCCCGCAGAGCTGAGATCTTCTCCAGCCCCGGCCAATCTTCGTGTTTCAGGCAGACGCAGGTGGGCAGATCATTGACGATTCGGGCGATCACCGAGGGTGCGATCTGCACGCCGGTCACGAGCGGGAAGTCCTGAAGCACAAAGGGCACGTCGCCCAGCACCTCGGCCACCTGACGGTAGTAGTTCACGATCTGATCGTCG
>TARA_R110002072_G_scaffold300571_5_pt1 | contig 15397 bp, 12 predicted proteins | sample TARA_R110002072 | Tara Oceans TARA_R110002072 (sample SAMEA4397118) | marine metagenome | biome: Polar Biome; feature: [SRF] surface water layer (ENVO:00010504); material: water (ENVO:00002006), including particulate matter (ENVO:01000060) such as... | depth 5 m | reverse complement strand
CAAGATGATAACTGGGTTACCGAAAAATTTACATTTCCCAATGTGAAAGAAGGATCAATAATTGAATATTCATACAAAGTGATTTCTCCCTATTTGTCATCCTTACCATGGTTTTATTTTCAGGAAGACATTCCGGTCAACTTTGCAGAATACAAACTTGAGACACCTGAATATTTAGGATACAAATCTTATAATAAAGGGTTTTTTCCTTTAAAAATTGAAGAGTCACGAGAACAAGATCTCTTTACTTTTAGATATGTTCCTAAGCTTACAGACGGTAACACAGCAGTGGGTTCACATAAAACGCAGGAAGGTACACTAAACTATACATTACTTAAAACTATTTACACCGCAGAAAATGTACCAAAAATAACAAGAGAGGAGTATTTAAACAATTTTTACAATTACCTCACCGCTATGAAACACGAGCTGGAATGGACAAAATTTCCCAATACTGAAGTAAAGACTTTTGCAAAATCTTGGGACGATGTGGTAAAAAATATTTTTAAGAGTGACCATTTTGGAAAAGAGTTGGAAGAAAAAAATTATTTTGAAGACGAAATTACCCAACTCATAACAGAAGCAAAAACCAACCAAGAAAAAGCAGCAGCAATTTTTGAATTTTTAAAAAGTAAAATGACCTGGAATGGCATCTATGGAAAATATACAAGAGACGGCGTTAAAAAAGCGTATGCAAACAGAACAGGCAATGTAGCAGAAATCAATTTAATGCTCACCACCATGTTTAGAAATGCCGGATTGTATGCGAGTCCTGTTTTGGTAAGTACTAAAAGACATGGAATTCCCCTGTTCCCCACTGTAGACGGATTTAATTACCTTATTTCAGCAGTGGAAATGGATGGTCAAACTTTACTATTTGACGCCACAAGCCCATACAGTTCCCCAAATGTTTTGCCTGAAAGAACCTTGAATTGGTTTGGGCGAAAAGTGAGAAAAGATGAAGAGTCTGAACAAATAAATTTAATGGCAACAAAAGCATCAAGAAGAGTTACAAATCTGGAAGTTAAACTTCTTGATGGTGGTAATATAGAGGGAAAATTAAGAAATACCTTTACAGACCATTTGGCATTAGAGATGAGAGATTCTTTTGCGCCTTTAAGTGATGAAAAGTATGTTGAAAACCTGGAAAATAAGTTTTTAAATTTTTCAGTTTCAAATTTTAATATTCAAAACAAAAAAGACCCCTACAAACCCTATATTGAAAGTTATGATTTTGGAAACACCAATGCATTTGACCAGGTGGGGGATAAAATTTTTGTACAACCTTCATTTTTTCTAATTTCAACAAAAAATCCATTTATAGCAGAAACAAGAAGTTACCCAATTGATTTTAAATTTCCCACCCAAGAAACTTATTTAATTAATTTAATTTTACCTGAAGGATATCAAGTAGAATCACTCCCTCAGTCTGAAGTTTATGAATTACCGGGAGGTTTGGGTGATTTTAAATATATGATTTCACAATCTGATGGTAGTATTCAACTTAGAATCAATTCAAGTATTAACTCAACACTTGTTCCGGCAGATTTTTATGAGCCTCTCAAAGCCTTCTATGAAGCAAAAGTGACTAAACTAACTGAAAAAATAACATTGTCAAAAATAGACTAATGAACTTAAAAAATGCACAAACCGAAGTTGACAACTGGATCAAGGAACATGGTGTGAGGTACTTTAACGAGTTAACCAATATGGCTCAACTCACAGAAGAAGTGGGCGAAGTGGCACGCATTATCGCCCGTCGCTATGGCGAGCAAAGCGAAAAGGAAAGCGATAAAAGCAAAGACTTGGGTGAAGAACTCGCCGATGTGGTTTTTGTGGTACTTTGCCTTGCCAATCAAACAGGTATAGACCTGCAAGTAGCCTTTGATAAAAAGATGGCTATTAAAGCGAAAAGAGATCACAACCGCCATCAAAATAATGAAAAACTAAAATAACTGTTCATTTAACTGTTTGTATTTTTACGCAAAGAAACTCGACTTATTTTTTCAATTATATGAACATTCTTCTCAGCTTACCTAAAGCCATTCCCCATACTGAAATTCAGATAAGTGGTTCAAAAAGTGAATCAAACAGATTGCTCATTCTTCAGAAACTTTTTCCTGAAATTGAGATTTCAAACCTCTCTGATGCTCAAGACACACAATTGCTTAAAGATGCTTTAGCGTCAGATTCAAAGATAATAGACATCCACCACGCCGGTACAGCGATGCGGTTTTTAACAGTTTTTTTTGCTGCTCAAGAAGGTAAAGAGGTAACTTTAACAGGTTCCCAAAGAATGAAGGAGCGACCCATAGCAATTCTTGTGGATGCTCTTTTAGAGTTAGGTGCAGAAATTTCATATCTCGAAAAAGACGGATTTCCACCCATAAAGATTTCAGGAAAAAAAATCTCTAAAAATAAAGTAAGAATCAATTCAAATGTGAGTAGTCAATATATTTCAGGATTGCTTTTAATGGCACCCACTTTAAAAAACGGACTAGAAATCACTCTTGAAGGCACTAAAACTTCCTTTCCCTATTTAAAAATGACACTTGGCTTATTAAAGGAACTCGGGGTTGAATATGTGATGGAAGAAAATACCATCAATGTAAAACCACTGGAAAAATTGAGTGAAAATAAATCATTCACGGTGGAGTCAGACTGGTCTTCAGTTTCTTATTTTTATTCCATAGTAGCACTTTCTCCAAAAGGCACCTCTTTATCACTTTACACCTTTCAAAATAGAAGTAAACAAGGCGATTCATTACTTTCAGAAATCTATAAAAACTTTGGTGTTGAAACAAAATGGTTTGAAAACTCAATATTGATTTCAAAGAGAGAAGATTTAAAACCAATTAATTTAGAACTGGATTTAAAAGACACACCAGATATTGCACAAACCATTGCTGTGACTTGTTTTGGTCTTGGCATATCTTGCAAACTTGTTGGGTTACACACCCTTAAAATTAAAGAAACAGACCGTTTAGAAGCTTTGAAAACTGAACTTCAAAAACTGGGAGCTGTTTGCAATACTTCAAACGAAAGTTTTACTCTTGTGGAACCACTTTCTAAACAATTTGGAAATTTAATAAACAACATATCAATTTCGACTTACAACGATCACAGAATGGCAATGGCTTTTGCTCCCTTGGCTGTTTTATTTCCCATTAGTATTGAAAATGCAACAGTGGTTGAAAAATCCTATCCAGCTTTTTGGAAAGACATGCAAACACTTGGATTTCAATCAACTTTATTAAAATAGACCCATAATAATTGACTTAAAATAGGTCTCTTGTTTAATATCTTTTGTCTCACATCTAAAAAAAGAAATAATAAAGACTAATTTACTTGACAACGCCTGTTTTGAGGTTGTATATTTGCAGCCTTGTAAAAATCAAACTTTTTAACAATCTCAATCTATGAAGCTATCTCATTTTGATTTCAATTTACCCCCGGAACTATTAGCAGAATACCCCACCTTAAACAGAGACGAGTCCAGATTGATGGTACTTGACAGAAAAACACAAACCATTGAGCACAAGATGTTCAAAGATTTGATTGATTATTTTGAAGAAGATGACGTATTGATTTTAAACAATACGAAAGTTTTTCCGGCAAGACTCTATGGAAATAAAGAAAAAACCGGGGCAAAAATTGAAGTTTTTCTTTTGAGAGAACTTAATTCTGAAACACGGCTTTGGGATGTTCTTGTTGATCCGGCGAGAAAAATAAGGATTGGAAATAAATTGTATTTTGGCGATGATGAAACACTAGTAGCTGAAGTTATTGATAATACCACTTCAAGAGGCCGCACCCTTCGCTTTCTTTTTGACGGAACCTATGAAGAATTCAGAAAAAAATTAACCGAACTGGGAGAAACGCCACTTCCAAAATACATAACACGTGAGGTCGAGCCCGAAGATGCAGAGCGTTATCAAACAATTTTTGCTAAAAATGAAGGAGCTGTTGCTGCACCCACAGCCGGACTCCACTTTTCAAAACACTTGCTTAAACGTCTTGAAATTAAAGGGATAAATTTTGCTGAGGTTACCCTGCATGTTGGTTTAGGAACTTTTAGTCCCGTTGAAGTCGAAGATCTATCAAAACACAAAATGGATTCTGAAGAATATGAGGTTGACGCAATGAGTGCTCAAATCGTGAATCAAGGGAAAGCCAAAAGACGTAAAATATGTGCAGTAGGAACAACTGTAATGCGCTCTATTGAGAGTACTGTTTCATCTCAAGGAACATTAAATCCTTATAAAGGTTGGACAAATAAATTTATTTTCCCTCCATATGAATTTAGTATTGCAAACTGTATGGTTACTAATTTTCATACACCAAAATCAACGTTGCTTATGATGGTTTCTGCTTTTGCAGGTCATGATTTTATGAAAAAGGCCTATGCAGAAGCTATTAAAGAAAAGTATCGATTTTATACTTATGGTGACGCTATGTTAATATTATAGTTGAGATTTTAAATATTTTAAAGTATTCCTCATTAATTTTAAAATTGATGAGGATTTTTTATTATTAAGTTATTGATTATTAATAGAAAATAGCTACTTTAGTGAATTCAAAGAAGTTACTTTTATGAAAAAAATTACGCTAGTCTTATTCTTTTTGATTTTTTCCGGTGCTTTTTCACAGGTAACCAATCAGGGAGAGCCTTTGAGTTGGAAATTAAATCATACAAGAAGCGTATCACCTTTGGTTTTGGAAGAAATTGATTTGCAATCGTTAATAGCTGAAGACCTCATCAATGACGCTCGCGGAGATGTCCCTTGGCGATTTGGAAAAGAAATTGAAGTCAACTTTAATATAAGCAATTCTGGTGTTTGGGATGAAATGAACAACGGAGATAGAATATGGCGCATCAACATTCAATCTCTTGGAGCCAGCACAATGAATTTTATATTTGATGATTTTTATTTACCACCTGGCGCCAATCTTTACCTTTACAATGATGACCGTTCTGATTTACTAGGTGCATATACTGCTTCTCAAAATAGAGATGACAGACAATTAGGGACCTGGTTTGTAGATGGGGATAATATATGGATTGAATATTTTGAACCACGTTCTCAAAGAAACAAGGGGAGTTTGAATATCTCTAAAGTTGTTCATGGCTATCGATCTATTCCTCAAAACTTCTCAAATAGAGGGCTCAATGATTCAGGACCTTGTAATTTGGATGTTGATTGCTCTATTGGATCAGATTTTGACAATATAAAAGATGTTTTAAAACGATCAGTAGCTCTCATTCTTGCGGGTGGCTCGCTTTGTAGTGGAACTTTGATAAATAATACAGACAATAATAATGCACCTTATTTTTTAACTGCTAACCATTGCAATAATGGAAACACAGGGGCATGGTCGTTTCGGTTTAACTGGGTGAGTCCAAATCCTGTTTGTGCACAAAATCAAAATAGTTCAAATGGTAATATGAATCATACAGTAAGTGGAGCTTCAGTACTAGCAACAAATTCAAAATCTGATTTTATGCTTGTTAATATTGATGCAGAATTACCATCTGCCTGGAATCTTACCTGGGCAGGCTGGAACCGCAGCACCACTGATGTCCCTGAATTTACAATAGGAATTCACCACCCTGCAGGAGATATTATGAAAGTATGCAGGGATGATGATGCTCCCACAAAACAAACCTTCAATTTTGGTGGAAATCCAACCGCTCAAATGTGGAGAGTGGGTAATTGGGAATTAGGTGTAACAGAAGGAGGCTCTTCGGGTTCTGCACTTTTTGACCAGGAAGGGAGAATAGTTGGACAATTGGCCGGAGGCTCAGCAGCTTGTTCAGGGACTTCAAATAATGGAGGTTTTGATATTTATGGTCGTTTTGATACTTCCTGGGATTTTGGAACAACAAACAGTACACGCCTTTCAAATTGGCTCGATCCCAGTGGCACAGGTGCTACGTCTATCGATATATTAAATGCGCCCGATTTTCAATTTATTGGAAATATTTCTGTGTATCCCAATCCCACAAGTGATTTTATCTATGTGATGAACAATAACTCATCCCAGTTAAATTTTGAGCTTTATTCTGTTAACGGGCAACAAATTAATGCAGCAAATTTACCCTTTATTAATAATAGTATTGACGTTTCAGGTTTTTCTGAAGGGGTGTATTTTTTAAAACTTTTTGACGGAATTACAAGCAATTCACTTGTTAAGAGAATTGTAGTAAAAAAGTGAAAATCTCTTTAGCTTCACTAGCTTAGAAAAATTTCAGTTAAATTTTTATATTTCTTATGTTAATGTACTTAGTGTAAACTAATAGCATTAATTTTGCCTTATGAATAGCAATAAAAAAGACATTCGATCTTTATCTAAACAAGAATTACGCAATTTCTTTGAAAGTATTGGAGATAAATCTTTTCGAGGTAACCAAGTGTATGAATGGCTCTGGAATAAAGGCGCGCATTCCTTTGAAGCAATGACCAATCTTTCACTTGAAACTAGGAAACATCTTGAAGACAACTTTGTAATAAACCACATTCAAGTTGACCAAATTCAAAAAAGTGTAGATGGAACTATAAAAAACGCTGTGCGACTTCATGATAATTTAGTTGTTGAATCTGTTCTAATCCCCACAAAAAGCAGAACCACAGCTTGTGTCTCCTCACAAGTGGGCTGTAGTCTTGATTGCAAGTTTTGTGCAACTGCAAAATTAAAAAGAATGCGCAATCTCAATCCAGATGAAATCTATGATCAGGTAGTGGCTATTGACAGAGAAAGTAGATTGTATTTTGACAGACCTCTCTCCAATATTGTTTTTATGGGAATGGGTGAGCCCTTGATGAACTATAAAAATGTATTAGCTTCTATTGACAAAATAACTTCACCTGAAGGTCTTGGAATGTCACCAAAACGAATTACCCTCTCCACTTCTGGCGTCCCTAAAATGATAAAAAAACTAGCAGATGATCAGGTGAAATTTAAACTAGCGGTATCACTTCACAGTGCTATTCAGGAAACAAGGGCTTCTATTATGCCGTTTGCTGAAAGTTTTACTCTTGATGATTTAAAAGAATCTTTGCAATACTGGTATGAAAAAACCAAGAGTAAAGTATCTTATGAGTATGTAGTCTGGAAAGGAATTAATGATAAGAGAGAAGATATAAATGCACTTGTTGATTTCTGTGGTTATGTGCCGTGTAAGGTAAATTTAATAGAATACAACCCCATTGGTGAAGACGAGTTTCAGCAAGCAAGTTCTAAAGCGCTTGATTTATATATAGAGACATTGGAATTTAATAGAATACCCGTTACTGTAAGAAGAAGCAGAGGTAAAGATATAGATGCTGCCTGTGGACAACTTGCAAATAAGCAATAAAAAAAAGGCTTCCTATAATTGGAAGCCTTTTGTAATAATAAATTATTTTGTCAATTATCTTTTTACTAATTTAAAGGTAGTCTTTTGACCATTAGCAATAACATTTGCTAAATAAACTCCCTCTTTAAGGTTGCTCAAATTAATTACTTCATTATTTGAATTTAAATTTTTAGCTATAACTTCTTGTCCGATTAAATTGAATATAGAAATACTAGTCATTTCGATATTTGCTGATACAGTCAATTCCTTTGATTGGACTGAGTAGAAATAATTAAAACCATCAATGGTGTTATCAGCAACACTAAGAGAACTAACGTTAACTGTATAATCTTCAATTTCGCCAAACGAATAATCAGAACAACCGTTATAATCGATTTGCTCAGGACCGGTTCCGTAAACCATTGCTACTCTCATTCTAGTTTCTCCTAAAAGAGCATCTCCAGGTACATCAATAAATAATGTGTAATTACCACTACTCATAGGTTGAGCAGCAATGTCATATCTTTCAGTTGATGGATCCCAAACTTCATCTTGGTTCCAGTCAAAAAAGACAAACAATTGAGATTGTGGAAAAGAACCATCTGCAATAACATCTACAGAGATTTGGTAAGCTTCACCAGTTTCTACCTCCCCAACTATAGCAGTAAAATCATTATACCCTGATGGCTCACATCCAGTGGAATTATCAATACCTGCAAAATTAACATTGTTAATTTCCTCAGGTGAACATGCATCTGATAAGGCAGGTACACAATACTGTGCATTCATACTTGCTGCAACAAAAAAAGCAGCCATTAAAAGTGTAATTTTTTTCATAATATGTTTGTTTAAGTTTAATTAATGTTGCTAAGATACTAATTTATATGGTGTCAACAAAAAATTATAATAAATTTATGCTCATTTTTTTAAGTATATTTGACTCAAAATGAAAACAGTTTCTCTAATTAAGCAACCCATAGTTGAGGAAATGGAACTTTTTGAGAAAAAGTTCTATAACTCCATGACTTCTAAAGTGGCACTGCTCAACCGCATTACTTATTTTATAGTAAATAGAAAAGGAAAACAAATGCGCCCTATGTTTGTTTTTCTCATTGCAAAAATGGTTTCTAATGGGAAAGTAGATGAACGCACATACAGAGGTGCTTCAGTAATAGAATTAATTCATACAGCTACCTTGGTCCACGATGACGTTGTGGACGATAGTAATCGCCGCAGGAGCTTTTTCTCAGTCAATGCGCTTTGGAAAAATAAAATTGCTGTTCTTGTGGGTGATTATTTACTCTCAAAGGGCCTTTTGCTATCCATTGATAACGGTGATTTTGATTTACTGCAAATTATTTCTGTTGCCGTAAAAGAAATGAGCGAAGGGGAACTGCTCCAAATTGAAAAAGCCAGAAAACTTGATATTACCGAAGAAATCTATTATGAAATCATTAGGCAAAAAACAGCAACCCTCATTGCTGCCTGTTGTGCGATGGGTGCAAAATCTGTCAATGCTTCCAATAAAGAAGTGGAACAAATGAGACTTTTTGGCGAACTCATTGGCATGGCTTTTCAAATAAAAGATGATTTATTTGACTATGGTACTGAAAAAATCGGAAAGCCAACCGGCATCGATATCAAAGAACAAAAAATGACATTGCCTTTGATTTTCACGTTAAACAATTGTTCAGACAAAGAAAAAAGGTGGCTAATCAATTCAGTTAAAAACAAAAACAAAGATGCTAAAAGAGTCAAAGAGGTCATCGCTTTTGTAAAATCTTCAGGAGGTCTAGAGTATGCCGTTTCAAAAATGAAATCCTACCAACAAAATGCCTTGCAAATATTAGACGCCTATCCAGAATCTCCTTTTAAAGATTCATTGACTTTGATGGTCAATTATGTAATTGACAGAAAAAAATAATCCACCGGGCAACCTTTCTTATTATTTTTACGTCTATGTAAATAGAAGTACTGAGTAATTTGAAAATAATCAACATTCATAAAAACCAAATCCAACTCATCAGCGATGCCTCAAAAAATAGCAGGCAAGCGCAACACATCATATATCAGATGTATTCGCCAAAAATGCTCAGTGTATGCAGGATATATGTCAAAGACATTCATCAAGCTGAGGAAGTGATGCTCGATGGCTTTTTAAATGTGTTTACCAATATTAAGGACTTTAAAAATCAAGGTAGTTTTGAAGGATGGATTCGTCGAATTATAGTTAGAAAATGCATCGACTTTTTAAGGAAAAATTCAAAAATTAACTTTACGGCAGAAACCGAAATTGAAAATACGGGAGATAATGAAATTCAATGGAAGTATGAGGTTGAACACATTCAGATTGCTATTGACAATTTACCCGAAGGCTACAAAATGATATTTAATCTTTTTGCAATTGAAGGGTATAAACATGAAGAAATTGCAGCTTTACTCAATATTACTGAAGGCACTTCTAAATCACAATTGCACAAAGCCCGAAAAATGCTTCAACTTAAATTAAAGGACCCAAAATCCAAAGCACATGGAAACAAATAATTTTGATAATCAAATAAAAAGCCAACTGGAACAAAGAACGGTTGAGCCATCACCAAAAAGCTGGGAGCAGCTGCGTTCTAAACTGGATAAAAATAATAAAAAAACCACGCCACTGTATTGGTGGACAGGTATTGCAGCATCCTTTTTAGTGGGAATACTATTAATGGGCGTGTTTGTTGATTCAGATAATGGAACAATCAATAATATTGTAAATGAAGATTCTACTGAACCCAATACCGAAGCAGTTATTAATCCAATTGTAGATTCAAACTTGCATCAAATGGAAAATCAAGAAACAGATGCTTCAAATTCAATAATCGAAACCCAAAATAAGAAACCTTTTCATAAAGAGATCACCAATTTAAATAATTCAAAGAATGAAAAGTCAGCACCAAAAGAAGAATTCTCACCTGAAATTTCAGAATCAATCACCCAAATTGAAAGTCAACAAGAAAAAGTTATTATTGATGAAATTATTGCAAACATCAAACCTGGCAAAGCCGTTTCAGATGATGAGATCGATGCACTTTTGAATGAAGCATTCGCTAAAATTTCAAAAGAAAACATTCAATCAAATCCTGTAATTACTTCAAGTGATTTACTGGAAGATGTAGAAGGTGAAATTGAAGAATCCTTCAGAGAGCGGGTTTTTGAAATCCTTAAAGAAGGTCTTCAGCTTTCGCGTGAAGCAGTTGCAAATAGGAATCAATAATATTTTACAATTCATACATTCATCAATCAGTCTTTTTTGAGGCACTTCTTTAAGAAGTGCCTTGAGAAAGAAAATATCAAATCAATTATTATGAAAACAAGTACAGTTTATTTAGCAATTTTTATGTGTTTTTTCACAGGAATTTTATGCCAGGCTCAAGAATCTCAAAATGAAAAAGTTGAGCAACAAAAACAAGAAATTATTGAAGAGGAACGTGAAGCATTAAGAATCGAAATTGAAAAAATAAACGATCAACTCGATGAAGAATTGATTTCATTTGAAGAGGCGACAATCCTCAAAAAACAAGCAGCAGAAAAACACGCTCTAAATATTGAAAATAGAATTACTATTCTTGAAAATCAGGCTGCTTTGAATGAACGAAATCAGACAGTTGAAGATTTTGAAAATGAGCAAGAGTATATCAGTGTTTTTAGTGATGGCAACCTTGTGAGGGTAAATCTCAAAAAGGAACGAAAATACGACAGACGCACCACCAGCGATTTGGTTTTTGCAATTGGATTCAATAATGTAATTACAAAAGGAGAATCTCTGGACGACTCACAATTTAAAATTGGTGGAAGTCGATTTGCAGAGTTAGGATGGGCTTGGAAAACACGGGTCTTTAAAAACAGTAACTGGTTGCGATTTAAATATGGATTTTCCTTTCAATTCAATGGCTTAAAACCCATAAACAATCAATTTTTTGTGGAGCAGGGCGATGAAACTGTTTTGGAGGAGTTTTCATTAAATTTAGACAAATCAAAATTCAGGATGGACAATCTAGTGTTTCCTATTCATTTTGAAATGGGTCCCTCAAAAAAAATCGAACGAGAGAATTATTTCAGATACTCAACCCGAAAGTATATTAAATTTGGGTTAGGAGGTTATGCCGGTTTCAACCTTGGAAACCGTCAAAAATTAAAATTTGAAGAGGATGGAAAACGCGTCAAACAAAAACTCAAAGACGACTACAACACCAATAATTTTATTTATGGTTTAAGTGCTTATGTGGGTTGGCGCACAGTGGGTCTTTATGCAAAATATGATTTGAACACGATTTTTAAAGACAATCCCGTTGAGCAACGCAACATCTCATTGGGCTTGCGCTGGGATATGGATTAGCCAATTCAATATAATTATTGTTCAAAAGTTACTTACGTTCTTTTTCAGAAAATAAGTAACTTTACTTTTTTTAGAACTTATAAAAACCCTACAATTTCTTGATTACAAAATCCACTATAGACCAAGTATTTGAAACTGCCCGAGTAGAGGAGGTTATAGGTGATTTTGTACAACTTAAAAAAGCCGGCAGCAACTTCAAAGGGCTTAGCCCATTTACAGATGAACGCTCTCCCAGTTTTATGGTTTCACCCGTAAAACAAATTTGGAAAGATTTTTCAAGTGGAAAAGGCGGAAATGTAGTCGCATTTTTGATGGAACACGAGCATTTTACGTATCCCGAAGCCATCAAATATCTAGCTAATAAATATGGAATCGAGATTGAAGAAACAGAGCAAACCAATGAAGAAAAAGAACAGGCAAACGAGCGCGAAAGCATGTACCTCGTCAGTGAGTTTGCAAAAGTCTATTTTCACAACACCCTTTTAAAAACGGAAGAGGGAAAAGCCATTGGACTTTCTTATTTTAAAGAACGCGGCTTTACTGATGAAACCATCAAAAAATTTCAACTGGGCTATTCACCCGATTCCTGGGATGCATTGACCTCTGAAGCCATAAAAAAAGCCTATAAACTTGAATTTCTCGAAAAAACCGGATTGACCATTGTCAAAGAAGATGCTTCGACTGGCTCAGCAACCAAAACATTTGACAGGTTCAAGGGCAGAGTGATGTTTCCCATTCTAAGTATGAGCGGTCGCACGCTTGGTTTTGGCGGGAGAATTTTGACAAACGATAAGAAAGCTGCAAAATACCTCAATTCGCCCGAAAGTGATATCTACCACAAAAGTAAAGTGCTGTATGGTATTTTTCACGCAAAACAAGCCATCGCAAAAGAAGACAATTGCTATCTGGTAGAAGGCTATACAGATGTTATTCAGTTTGCTCAAACGGGCATTCACAATGTGGTTTCATCCTCAGGGACAGCATTAACCGAAGAACAAATAAGACTCGTCAATCGCTTAACCAAAAACATCACTTTGCTTTTTGATGGCGATGCCGCCGGTTTGCGTGCATCATTACGTGGTGTAGATTTGATTCTTGAGCAAGGAATGAATGTCAAAATATGCACTTTCCCGGAAGGAGAAGACCCTGATAGTTTTGCTCGAAAAAACTCACTGGAGGAACTCACCCTTTATCTGGAAGAAAACGCCCGTGATTTTATCAATTTTAAAGCTGCTATTCTGGTAGATGAAACAAAAAATGACCCTGTTAAAAAAGCTGACACAATAAGAGATATGGTCGTAAGCATTTCAAAAATTCCCGATGTAATCAAACGGGAAATTTATGTTCAGGAGTGTTCGCGCATTATGGATATTTCTGAAGAAGTTTTGTTTAACAGTTTGGCTCAGATACTTTCAAAAAATAAAAAAGAGCACGCAAAATCAACCTCAAAAAATACCGAGAAACCATTTGAGGTTTTAAGTCAACAGACACAACCCACAGAGAAGATTGATGTTAAATTTCAGCTCGAAATGAAAATTATCGAGTTATTACTTCTATATGGTGGTGATGAAGAACTATTTGAAGATTTAATACTTCACACCAATGAAGATGGAGAGGTTACTCTCTTGCCTGAAAAAAAGGAATTGAAGGTGCATCAAAAAGTTTTTTTAGACTTACAGCAGGATGAAATGGAGTTTACAAACCCTGTTTTTCAAGAATTGTTTAATTCAATTATCGCAAATTATCAAAATGAAACCCCTTTGCAAACAGAAAGTTTCATAGCCCAACTTGAATTTGAAAAAGCAAAAATCATCACTGATATTTTTATGGAAGAAGAAAAATATCACCTGCACGATTGGGAGCGTAAAGAAATTTATGTAAAAGATAAAAAACAGTCCATAAGTCAGTTACTCAACGAAACTATTTTACACTTAAGAAAATTACTCATTGCCAGACAAATCAACAGTCTCGCTAATGAAATCAATCAAAAAGAGGAAGAAGCAAAACAAGAATTGCTTCAAACGATTTTGGAATATAAAAAACTGGAAGTAATGCTTTCGCGAAAGTTGGAAACTGTCATTAGAAGATTTGATTAAAAAAAAGGCTGTCAATCAAGACAAGCCTTTTATATTTTATAAAATCGAAAAAAGTTTAAAATCAAACTTTCAGCTAAACTGAAACATCCTCGATTGATGAATCAAATCTGCCAGATTATCTACTTTTAATTTTTTGAGTAAGCGTGTTTTGTAAGTGCTTACAGTTTTTTCATTGATTTCTAGAGCACTTGCAATATCTTTATTTCGCTTGCCATTAGACAACAGATTAAGGACTTCGATTTCTCTAGATGAGAGTTTTTTATACCTGCTCAAAACACTGCTTTCACCCACATTTCTACTAGTAAAAGTCGTCGTGAGTTCATCATTGAGGTAAACGCCACCTTTGGCAACTTTTTTAAGAGCTTTGGTAAATAATTTAGTGGAAGCCGTTTTAGAAACATATGCTGAAGCACCTGATTTTATAGAGCGCAACGCATAGATTTCTTCAGGATGCGTGGAATAAATGAGAACTTTTAGATTTGGAAATTCTGCTTTAATTGTTCTAAGAACTGTAATACCATTTACTTGAGGCATATCAATTTCCATAATTAAAATATCAGGAAGCTGTTTGCGTAAAGACTTAAACATCTCTTCGCCGTTATTGACTTTATCAATGATAGTATATTCTGTATTTTTTTTGAGGAGACATGAAATCCCTTTCCTAGTCATGGGATGATGGTCTGCTATAATAATAGATGTCATAATTGTGAGGTTGATCTATTGTTAGTAATCAGTTTCTGAAATTTTGTAGGAATACAATTTACCTTTGTAAATAATAGACTACAAAACAAATGTATTAAAATAGTATGTTCAACTTAATGCTTTTCGTTAAAGTTCATCAAAATTCGTTAAAATACACAAGCTATCTCAAACTCGATGGAATTTCACAAATGGGTATTGGTTTCATTTTGTGTTGGTTAGCACTATTAAGCTTTTTATAGATAAAAAAGACTTCCTTCTCTCTACCATTAAAACTGTTAATAGTCTCCCCTTTCTCATCTTGAAGCATGGCCCACTCAAGCTCGTCATAACTGGCTCCAAGCTGGTCTTCATCAGAACGATCATCACCAAAAAGCCCATCTGTGGGCTTGGCTGTTAAAATTGCTGGGGCTATTTGTAGGAATTCACCAATTTCATATACCTCACTTTTCATCAAATCGGCTATGGGGCTTAAATCAACACCTCCATCACCATACTTAGTATAAAAGCCCACTCCAAAGTCCTCTACTTTGTTTCCGGTGCCGGCTACTAGATAGCGATGCAAGCCGGCGAAATAATAAAGCGTGGTCATTCGCAGTCTTGCGCGTGTGTTGGCAAGTGATAAGTCTGACAAAGGATTAACTTCTACTTGTGGTACCTGAGATTTAAAAGTTTCAAAAACCGGAGTTAAATCAACCTCTAAAGCGCTTACATTGCTGAATTTTCTTTGTAGGGTGTCAATGTGTTCCTTAGCTCTGTTAATCTGGCTTATAGCCTGATGAATGGGCATTTCTACACAAAGTGTTCGCATTCCTGTTTTTGCACAAAGTGTTGAAGTTACCGCAGAATCAATACCACCACTCACACCCACCACAAAACCCTCCATTT
>TARA_R110002072_G_scaffold302699_1_pt1 | contig 15401 bp, 30 predicted proteins | sample TARA_R110002072 | Tara Oceans TARA_R110002072 (sample SAMEA4397118) | marine metagenome | biome: Polar Biome; feature: [SRF] surface water layer (ENVO:00010504); material: water (ENVO:00002006), including particulate matter (ENVO:01000060) such as... | depth 5 m | reverse complement strand
TTTGAATTTGGCCATCAACCGCCTCCAAGAATTTTCTTGCGGATTTCCTCGACGGTTTTCTTGGTCAGGCCGTCACGCTTACCGACCGCTTCAACAACCTCAACGGCTTCGGTCAGTGCCTTATCGCGGGCTTTTTCTTCAATCGCCTGACGGTCTTTTGCCGACCCCATCAAGCTCTTAATTGAGCTGGCCAAAAACATCAGGTCTTTAGGGTCAAGAGTTGATTTTTCATTCTCCAGATCATTCATCGTCGCCCGCATAATCAAAGTTTGCATCATGTTCATGATGACCATGTGGCTGTCGCTTTCCACCTCCGCGCCCAGCTCAGACGCGAATGCTTTTGCAACATCCTTAAACTGGTTCATTTTGGCGGCGACATCGTGAAATTTTTTGGCCTTGCGCCCCATCGCAGAGCGCGAAATTACATAACCTTTATCACTTAGCCAATCTACCAATGCATCGATTGAATATTTTTTGGCGGCCAGAATTGCCCCGAGTTCATCAAGGATTTCATCTGGCAAACTGTCCACTGATGATTTTTGCGGCATGATCAGGCTCCTATTTTCGGGCTGGGCCGTTTGACGCCGGGAACCGTTTTTATTCCTTCGGAAACCTCGACGCCGTCAGGTGTAATAGTTGCCACAGTCAGTCTGTCGGTAACTTTTTTAATGGTGACAAGTTCCATATCCTCAAGGTCGACCAGATCCTTGTTGAGAGTACCCCGGGGAACGCCAAAGCCCAATGAGCTGAGCGCTTCAGCCAGTACACTATCATTCATGCTGTAATCGTGATCAGAAGCCAGCAACCGCAGAATAGATAACAATCGGTGTTTTTTTTTCACTTCGTGATAAGGCATCATGAACCTCCTTGATTAAGTAGATGTTCGTCTATTACGCCAAGTTTTTTATTGATCATCCCCATGATTTTCTCGGTGCCTTCATGTTTGGCTGTAAGCTCTTTGACGCTGCCGTTCATTTCGGAAACCGATAACATCAATTCATGAATTGCCCTGTCGTTTGGCTTGGTCTTGATATCAGCTTCAGCTTTTGTCAGCCGCTGCTTCAGGTTGTCCAATTCTTTATTTGACATTTCGAAGTCGTGCTTGACGTCTTTCTGATATTCGTCAAAATCTTCTTTTTGCTGTTTCACCGCCTCGTCATAAGATTTTTTTGCGACGAATTTATCGCGCATCATATAAATGAGGAACAGTCCAATGAATGAGACCGTTCCCGCGAAGACTGGCCACCAGCCTTTAATCAGATCCATGGCATCCATTACAGCCCCCCTTCTGCCAGTACCTGGCACTTAATACATCTGTCGCACCCGGGCACGGCTTTTAAGCGCTCGGGCGAAATTTCCACATCACAATCAACACAGCAACCGGTCGCGTTACTCGCACTCAATTTGCGTCTGGTATTGGCTATCATTCTATCCTTTTCCTTCTCAATTATGATCTGCGCCTGATCCGCTTCATCCACCTTGCTTGCCCCTGATCATTTGAGCTAGTCCAGCGATAATACCCGGTGGCGCTTTGCCTTCCTTGACGGCCTTATCTTGTGACCGTTTTGTGATATTGATACCGAGTACGCTGAGCGCAATGGCCCAGAGAGAAACGCTGGCTGCATTAAACTGAGCCACTACTGAAATGATTTGAACCGCTCTTTCTGGCTCAAAAATTACTCCGTAAACCAGACAAGCGATTGATCCCACGATCTGAAAGATCCACGCGATAGAAACACAATATCCAAACGTCGGACGCCAGCGCCTCACATATGGATCATGACTCGCAATTTCCGTCTGCATGGTTTTGTTCACAATTGCCAGTCGGTTCGTTTCAGCCTGAATGGTCAAGGCCTGAAGCTCGGCCGTGTTTTTCATTTCATACATCTTGAGACGTTCCAAAGCCGCTGGATCTTTGATTGCATCAGCAACTTGTTGCGGGTCCTCGCCATCAACGCCCAGCACCGAACCGAGAATGCTTTTAACGACTGGGAGTGGGTTGCCGGTAATAAGGCCGCCAACAATGGGGGCAGCTTTGCCAACAACTTTTCCTATTGTACTCCATAAGCTCATGAATAAGCCCTCCTTAACCAGCCTTCGCGCCACTGTTCTGCCTTCGGATTAACCGCGACCAAAAGACGGTAAAAGCCAGCCGCTTCAGAGCGGATGGCTGGAAGTGACCGGGCTTCAAGACAGTTTTCAGCTAGTGTGAATGTGATGTTGCCAAGGATCCCGTCATCCTTAAGCTTGAGGCCATTGGCGATCAGTGCGCGCTGCAAAATCTTGTGAGCCTGTTTCGGCCCCATATTGACAGATAGATCCATCACCTTTGCGGCGATCAGGAATGGCAATTTGTGATAGGAATATTTATTCCAGAATTCATAATAGTAAAAATTTTCCACGTCTTCCGGGCCAGCGTCACACACGTCGTTGGCATCGACGCTGCCGTCACCATTGAAATCATAGTCAGCGGCACCGTCATGGTCATTATCGACATGACCAAGGCGCGACAATGTTCTAAGCGATATACCGTAGTTGGTGATGCCGCCCGGATCATCGGGATTATCAACCAATCCGCCCTCATGTTTGAGAACGGTGGCCAATGCATTTCTGAATTTTTCTTCTGTATCTATCATGACAAACGAGACTAATTGTCTGATAGAAGATAAAAGCCCCGGAAGGCCTTCCGGGCGGGCGATTGTTTAAGGGTGATTTAAAAGGTTTTTTAAGGTAGGCTCGCGCATAATGGCACAGGAATATTTTTCAGTCAAATAGTGTCGGGCTGTCAGGGTCGCTGGTGCCGTTTTTATGCTTGCGAACCGTCCGGGTCGTGCAGCCAACTTCCCGGGCGATTTGCACGTTGTTCTTATTTGTTTCAAGCGCTTTTTGAATGCGTTGTGATTGTGAGCGGATGAATTGATTATAAGTGCCGCTCGGCCCTAATGGAATTTCCATTTTCCCGGTCAGATACGCCTTGCTTAATTTGATCGCAGCGTCCAGCCCGATACAATCGACGAGTTGCTGCCCCTTTCGTGGGTGTTTCGGTATTTTAATTTCAGTGCCGCCAAATTCACTGGCAAGCTTGAGCGCATTACCGAAGCCAATCACCTCAGCAATGCTCGATAGCTCTCCTGATAATTTGACTTTATGAGGGATCATTTCGTGGGGTCCTTTTCAACCAGACGAACGCGAAGTTCATCAATTTTTAGCCGCGCATGATGCCCACAATAATTGATTTTATTGACTTGCTCCATTTGGTACCTTTGGCAACGATTTCCGTTTTTGCAGATCGCTTGGCATTTTTCTAGTCGCCTTAGAGGATTACTAAGTGTCATTTTTCTCTCCAATTTCCGGTAACTGACGAGCGTTAAAGCTCATTTTCAATATAAGACAAAATTCCGTCTACCTCATATTCATCAAAACCTTGTCGTTCACAAAATGCTTCGATATCGTCACGCGTCATATTTTGATAATCAACAAATGCTTTTAATATTTTGACTTCATCTTCATCGAATACATGTCCTGATTTACTTGCCATTTTCTTGCTCCTGTTTTGTTGCTTGGTGAACCAATAGTTTTTCTTTAATAGCCTCTATCCAACAAGGGACAAGGACAACAATTAACCACAAGAAAGAAGTTAAAATAATGGCGGTCACTGCTGTTACAATCACAACAAAGCCAACCCAATAACATACAATGTCAAACATTTTTATCTCCTTGAACGTTAAGTAATGCTTCCTTGGCTATATTAATAAGCCTGTATGCTTCTGCATTTTGTGCGGGGTTAGACATTAACTGATACAGATCAAATCTGTCACCTTCTGATATTTTTGTTAGCGCCTCACGCAGTCGTTTATTCTCTGCTTCAAGTTTGTAGAAGTTGTCTATCAATTTTCTATGTGTTTCAGTTACCATCGTCTGAGCCTTTCTGTTGGGGAACGAAGGGTTTTGCAAAATTAGTCATAACCCCATGACCTCGCTATATCGACAAACTTGCCGTAACCGGGATGGCCCGGCCTTCCACTCAATTGCGAAATTGGCATCCCCATTTTTTTAGGGCCTCCCGGATTGCAGCCGGGGCAATCAGATTTATAAACTGCACTTGCCTCCGACGCGAAAAAATATATATCACCTTTCGGAAGCTCAGGACCGATCCCGCAACCAAATTCGCGGTCACTGTTAATCTCGTTATTGTCTGTTCTAATGTGTATCATCTTGAGCCTCACTTTCTGGACGAACGTGAAGTTCCTCAACATTTCTCACCGCCAGCTCTTCCCAATCGCTAAAATGTTTATCACTTGCGGCTTCCATCGCTTGATCGTTCAGGTCAGTTTCTCCATCATCCTCGAACTCAACCCAATAGCCTACCTCCACATATGCATTGTATTTTTTCTTGCTCATTTTCTATCCCCTTCAAACATATCTATCGTCTTATCACAGCGGTAAACACCAACCGGCATTGCTATATCATCGAACGCCGTACACCTGGGGCCGTGGTCGCCATATATCCATTCTCGCGGATATCCGTCTTCATCGATGGAATACATCATCGTCGCACCAAGAATGTGGCAGTGGTCATCGCTATCAAGATCGAAATCTTCATTGCGGCAATTGGCACACCATTTTGAGATAAACGCTTCACCTTCGGATCCGTTTGATGGTCTGTATTTTTTAGTCATCGAATTGACCTCCGATCGCTAATGTGAGAGGATGGCCGTCCAACGACATCTGGGGGACACCATGAAATATTTTGCAATAGCGTTCATCGCGGTCATATTCACAAGCATTTTCGTTTTGGAGGTTTCCGAGTACAAGCAGAGAAACGCGCCCCTGCCGAAAGAAGAAAACCCACAATTTGCTGAATGTGAAGCCGGGCTTAAAGCGTTGCTTAAGTCGCCAAGTTCCTACGAGCTTATTGAAAAATCTATAATCGGTGAAGCGGTAGGCAGTGAGGTTAGATATATTTATATTGATTATGATGCGCATAATGGTTACGGCACACCGCTTCGCAGCAAGTTTCAATGCAATTTTGCCTTGAAAAACAGCGGGTATGAGTTGACAAGAGTGATCAGCGATGGCAAAGAAATTAAAGGCGATCAATTGTTCAACCTGAAAATAAGAATGATTGCTTCGCGGTAGTGTATTCATTTGAGATACCCCAATCCTCGATTGTCCAACTCCCGCTTTAAATCCTTCACTGGCATTGAGTAGCCATCTTTAGAGACGATTTCTATTATCTCATTCAGTGTTGCTGGCCGTTTGTTGCCGCCATCGGCGCTCGGCAGTGTTTGGATATATTTTTCCAGCTTTTTCTCTTTGCGTTCGCTCGCCCATTCAACCAAATCCTTGGCAAGGACATTCTGGTCATATAGCCGGTTAACCACGGCCATGAAATCGCCTATTTCTGCACCAAGTAAATCGACATTTCTTAGAACGGTGCCAGGCTGGATCTCGTTGAGGCCGAAGCGCAAGACCTTGGATGCCAGGTGCTGGATCTTTAGGCATTCCTGAATGATTTCGGTGCACTCCTCGTTGAGAATGATCAGAAGTTCATTTTCATGAGGCGTTGGTAGAGGTTCCGGTGTGATAAATTTGATTGTCATGCCCGGCCACCAGACGCCAGTAGTATTGACGTTATTTTTTGACGTTTTGGCACGGCCATGGCGACCAGCTTTTTATGCTCACGAGTAAGCACCGCATGAAGCTTGGTTTCATCTATATCACGGAGTATGTCCGTGTGAGGGAGAAGGGTCGCTATCAACTTGGTTTTTCTATATACCGCGATCGACTTCGCCGGAATGATATCGCAGTAGCTGGATGGTACCGGTCTGTCGTTGCCGTTTGCCTCAAGCTCCCATTGACCGAAACTGTGGCAGAACATTTTCATTTCCATTTCGTCGATCGGTGGCAGGCCGAGTGCGTTTGCAATATTATAAACGCCGTAAAATAACCGCGATACCAATACTGTCTTATCGCCAAATTCCACTAATTTTGATTTTTTAATATTCATCATCCATTCCTCGCTCGTCGACCGGTGACGACTTCTGTTTCGTTCATGTGTCGCAAATAAGCTGCCTGCTCGGGTGTAGGCTGTGCCAAACTGTACTTGTTCACCTTCACCGGTGGTCGTTTGACCTCAGCCGCCGTCACTTTTTTGCGGTGAAAGCTGCTCCTTTTGGTGCTTTGCGGGAAAACTCTGGGATCTTGATATAAAGGTGAGCTTCCTTAAACTGATGAGCCGCGTCGGTCAGCTGACGGATTTCATTTGGCACGTCCGCTATAATGGGTATAAGAATTTGCGCGGTCACAGCCTGCGGAGATTTACTTACCCGGTATTTGCTCCCGGGCTTGATGAGGATCCAACCGGCGTCTTCGCCCAATCCGGCGAAACAGTCAACATCACCGCCTACCTTAAATAAAGTTTTTTCGATAACGTCTTTCCTCAATACGATCCTCATTTTATGAAGGTCTTTCGCCTTAATGATGGAAATTCCACAGCCTGATTTGATTGATCCGCGAAGCGGTTCTATTTCCTTAAACATATTATTTGTCCTTTCTCTTCTTCATTGATTTTAGGGCTTCGATCACCGCGCTGGTTTCTTTCTCGGAAAGCCACTCCGGATCGTCGACGTCAAACATATTTTTTACAAAAACGTTGAGCGCGGACCGGATATTTGCTTTTGAACAATCCAGACAACCGCTTTTGTAAAGACCCCACCACAAGGCGAAAATCTTTCTCACGTCTGCGCGTTTCGAAGGTTTTTTGTAGTTACCAACCTTTTTCGCGTGACGTTTTTTCCAGCCGTCATTTTCAAATTGGCGCAGCACTTGGTCGTGCTCCTCGCGGTTCATTTTCGCGGCGCTGTCCTTGCCGGTGATTTGCATCAGCTTGGCCTTGTAAACGTCGTCGTCAAGGCCGAGTTCCTTCTTGGCGATATGAATTTTTGCTAGTGTCGCATTGCGCCCTGGCATCGCTTTTCTCCCGGTTGTGTTTCCAAATATTTCGCATCCGTGTGACCTGAACGGCCGCGCGCATTTATCGCTTCGATAAGATCCCGCCATGAACCGCCGTGCGCTACATAATCCCGAACCATTTCGGACGGATTAGGTTTTCCATGCGGCATGATTTCGCGGTCCTTTATCGGCGTCCGAACGGCGCGCATAGTATTTTGTAAAACCCTGCGAAGAAGCGACCGATTATGAAGCGTCGGTTTTTCCTTCATGCAGTGCACAGCGGCAAGAGCGAGGTCATTTAAAAGCACCTTTAATTCTTCGGCCGTCACGTCGCTATCTAGGGGTATATAATCAGCCATGAGCTTCATCCTTAGCTTTGTAATTGATCGCCTCATGAGCCTTGCTCTTGTCCACTTCTGTGGCCTTTGCGCCTTTACCAAGACCATTCGCTCTGGCGATGGTAACCGCGCCTTTCGCATGGCGGGCGATGACATAAAATCCGCGACCGCTGGGTATTTCCACCATGTAAACTTTAGTCGCTTTGCGCTTGCTCATGACTGGCCCCCATCTTTGCTTTTGAGATATCAATGGTCACCGCTTCCCACGCGCCATCCGGTGTCGCGCGGCGGTGAAAGCGGATGTAAGATTTTGACCCGACGACCCGCATGCTGTCGTTGATGGCCTCTACCGCCGCGCGCCAGCGATCGTCGTCGATCTCAAGGCGGCGAAGTGATGACAGCGCTTCTCTGTTTACCTGTCCCGGCTTATCGACCTCAAAGGCATGGTTGACCAGCGCCTTGATTTCATCACCCGTACCAGCCGACCAATCAGCAATGCATTCGTCGATGAGCTGCTTGGCGATTTGAAGCTCAGGACCAAATTCAATAAAATCATGGATTGCGATCTGAACTTTCAGACAGCCATCAAAAGTCGTGAAAGTGGTATTGCCTTTCTTGCCTCCTTTTTTGACACCGTACTTTTCGGAAATTAGATCCATCAGGGTCGCGAGATCGTCATGTGTATGCCCTTTGAACCGCGCTATTTGTGCGCTTAATTCCTCAGCGTAACCCATGATCTTTCGAACCGTATCGTCTTCTAATTTTTTGTGATCCGACACAAGGTTGATAGGCACCAAGCGTCCTTTATTATCGGTTAAGTGTGTTTGCTCGGTTTTTGTCATGTTCTTGTTCCTCTGCTGGGTCTTATAAATGGCTTTATCAAACAATCTAATACTGACAATTTCGACGTCTTTTTTATTGCGCCGCCAGTCGCCAGCAACTTGTTATCTAGGGTCTGTTTAATTGTATTTTGTGCTCTTCCCGGGCCACGATTAAGAGCCGCGCAGCTTTCAAGGATGAGAAGCTGTTTGCGGATGTCATAAAGCTCGTTGACAATATGCTCTGCTTCCAGAAGGTTAAGTGAACCTCCGTTGGCGTGGCGGCCGATCTCGACAAATTCTGATAAGCCTTTCACTTGTTCACTAATTGACATTTACATTCTCCCGATTGTATGGGCACTTTGGACAAGTGCGTTTTAAAGTCATTCTAAAAGACCCCGAAGTGAGGCGCTTTTCCGTTTCATAATCTCTACATTCCTTAAGGTTGATCACGCCGAAGACCGGGCAGCAGACCGTCTCTTTCAGCAGTGCGCCGCGAACTTTGTGTTCGACCGCTTTTAAATCGCCTTTATAGGTGTTTGATAGCACCGTGCTGATGGCAGCATTCGAATACCCGATCAGTTTGGATACCTTGACCTGGCTTTTCAGTTCATCACACTTTTTTGCAAGTGCTATCACCCAGTCAGGGATCGCACTGCCCCAATTTGCATTGGCTGTTTCAAGGTTTGAAAGGCGAACATTCATATGCGTTCCCCTTCTTGATGACCATGCCAGACATATTCTTTTGTGTTCCGGTCATAGACGTTTTTAAAACTGCGAATTGAAGGCGCTAGTGGGCCAGTATTTTTGGTCCCGTTCATAGTGAAAATTGGCTCAGGAAAATCACCGCGAACCCGGTGGACGTATTCCGCTTTTTCCAATATGTAGAGATAGTTTCTCGCCGCATGAAAAGTGACGTCTCTTTTCTCGGTTGTTGAATGAACAGCCAGTTCTTTCGCGGAAAACTTGCCAAGCATTTTCATCGACCGCCACATATTCTCCTGAGCCAAATTTTCGCCAGTGGCTTTAAGCTCCGGCGGGTAAATCGGGCCTTTGACAAATTTGAATTCGACAACTCTGCCGCGCCGGGTTTTATTGGCATATTTCAAATACCCTGCGCTAACCAATTTTTTCAGATAGGGAAGTGAATGATCGTTGGAAATTTTGAGCTGCTTTTTGATGTCAGATGCCGTAAATACATCGCTGTTGTTTCGCACAAATTGCCAAATAATTGCCCGACGCTTTTCCGCCGGGATGTTGTCGTTATATAGATTGGATTTGAGAGCCATTACATACGCTCCCCTCGGGCAGATGCCTCGCCGATATAAAGGGGCTCGTCATCCCATTCAGTAAGACTGATTTCAGTCAGTCCGCGCAGCTTTGCTTTTTCTGCAATAAGAGCGATATTCACTGCGGCACGGCGTGTTCTCCCGTTAATTAGACCATGTACATGCTTTAAAAGATCATCCTTGATGTGAACATCGGTATCCGCATGATCTGCAAGCACCCTCATATCGGAAACAGCCAAGGGTTGAGCAGGAACCCAATCTAAAATTCGATTGTGAAATCTCTCCCATTTGACTAATTTTTTTGGTAGTCGTTCTTCACCGATCAGGATTATTGGGGCCTGACTTTTATCGTGAATTTCTCTGATCAATTCGACATAGTTTTTTTCTACGATATAGTCAAACTCATCGATAATCAGTGGCCTATCAATTTTGGCCAATACATCAATCAGCTGATCAACCATATCAGGGATCGTTCCGTCCGGTTGGGCACCAAGCTCAACCAATATAGCTTGAAGAAATTTTTTGCGCGTCCATGAAAACCCGGCTTCCACGTAATAAGCCCTAAACGCATGAGCACCATACGTGGCGGCCCACGTTTTACCAAAACCGGAGAAACCATAGAAAATGGCAAGCCCCGGCAGGTGGATACTGCGGTTCATCACCCGGTCGAGCAATTCTGCGAATAGAGCCACGTTTGGAAGCGGCGCAATCATGCCCTTGTTTAAAGATTTACTTTCTGTCATACTACTTTCTCTTCATTACTTAAATTTAGGTTTACGTAATCGCGGCCTGTTCCCCTGCAATGGGAGCAGGCCATTTAATTTTTGAGGTAACTTTCCCCAAAATTTTCGAACATTTGACGCTGTGACCGGTACTCTGGTGTCGCCTGATACTGGCCAAGCCAGAGTGCGTCTCCTTGATCAACTTGCGCATCTGCATCGATCTGTTTTTCAAGCTTCCATGCCCGTTCAAATCTTTGTTTGGGGCTTTCAGGAAGCGAGACAATATTTTCTGATGAATTGCCGTTTCTAAATTCTTTAATCCGTTCATTTTGAGCGGTCGACAGTGCGTTCGGTTTTGGTGTGTTTTCACGAATTGCCGCCAGCGCATCAATGAGCTTTCTATCGGTCGGGCCTTCGTTAAAAATGGGCTTGACCACCTTGCTGTGCAGAGGTGTTGTATCGTTTACAGGAACCGGCAAATATGCAGCCAGATCCTCCACACCCATAGAGCGCTCGGCTTCCAGTTGCTGCTTGTGGGCATTCCGAAGTTTTTTACGATTACGATTATGTTTCTGCGCTGCTTCAATATCGTTGAAGCCAGCGGCTTCCCATATTTGTGCAAAGCCCAGGTACCCACCGTCCAATCGGTAGACATGAAGGCCTTTATGCATATTTTGCGGATCGAACCGGACGACAAGCTTTTGGCCAGTATGATCAAGAAGAAAATCAGCCCAAAAGCGGTTTTGCAACATAGTCAGCGTGCCGTCTCGTTTTGATGCTCGTACACCTTCTGCAGCGAGTAGCCAAAGGCGCTTTTGTTCCTCTGTCGCTTTGCGGATCGGCGCGGCCTTATAACTCTCTTCGAATGTCACATCAAATGACCGACCATTGCACGTTTTGGCCTTGCGACCGACGCGGGCGTTGTGATTGAGAATGCCTTCCTCAATAACAGGGATAAACTGTTCGATCGGAATAGCTTTTTTGCCGTAATTTTCTGGCTTGTTTCCGATGTGATTTCCGGTCCACGCACCGGCAAAACGCGGGTCTTTGGCGATATGGTCACACATATCACGAAACGCGCGCTCTATCGGCTTAGACTGGCCCGAATGAGGCAGTGTCCAATGTACACCAACATCAAGCTGCTTCATGATGCCATCAGGATCTTCATCGGTAATTTTGAACCTAAATCGGTTATCGATACCGCCGGTCAGCCATTTATTGGCAAACCCACGGCCATTATCCAGATAGCAATGTTCAGGAATGCCGTATTCCTCGACCATGTCGCCGAAAGCGAGCCTGACGGCCTCTTTATTTTCTGTTTGATCAATCCTCCAGGAAAGAAATTTGCCGCTATAAAGATCCTGAAAGGCAACCATCATCGGGCGGCCAATTGAACCGTCTGGCCACTGGACAAAAACATCCCATTTATGACCGTCAGCGTTAACCGCTTCAAGCGCATGAAACACGCTACGGTCGCGTTCTTGCGCCGGGTATGCTTGCTTCCAGCTTTCGCGGCCGAAACGGGCTAAGTTTGCCACTGCATCGGGGATCTCTTTATCCATGCGTCGCTGCAATGTTCTGGCTCCGGGAATTGACCAGCCTTGCTCAACGGAGGCCAGTGAAAGACGCTCATAACAGCTCTGAAATGTTGGGCGTTCCGGCCTTAAATAATCAGCCTTAATAAATTCCCAAGCTTCGGGATCACACTCGGCTGTTTTTTTCCGCCCAGAATGATGCGGTGTTAGTGTCGCAAGCCAGTCTTCTCGTGCATAGCCTTCGACCATATTAAACCAGTTATAAATTGTTCTTGAACTGGGTTTTATGTTGGAAGCCACCATTGCGACTGCAACATTTTTAGCGACACCACCTTTTTCAAGCGCGAGCACTGAAAGCAACACATCCAAACGGTCTTTGGCTGTCTGTTTTTTCTTCTCAGTAAGTGCTTCATAATTTTGCCATATGGCTTGTTTGGATAGCAGCTTTTTGTGTTCTTTGAGTGGTGATTTTACTTCATTTTGTTGTCTTGCTGTTTTGACCAGTTCGGCCTGTGCCGAAGATGGTAACAAACTATAATGATATTCAAGGCCGCCGCCCTTGCTTGATCTCTTTTTAGCCAGGTCGATACCAGCCAGATTTCTTTTTTCTGCCCAACGTTGCTGCTTGGCTTTTATCTGGATCGCCCGTTCCGTTTTTGGCAATCCCGGGAGCGCCATGGCCGCCAATTCAGATGCCGAATAATATTCCTTCATATTCATGGTTAACCGGGTCATATTGCGCCCCCCAGATACTGCCTGAACTGTTTCTTGGTGGCAGCACTAGATCGCTCATATAGATCAATCAGTTTTTGGAATTCTTTTTCAAATTTATCTGTTTGGATCGGTGCATTACCGACAAGGCAATTTTGTGCTGCCTTTACGGTCGCGGCCGGGTTGCCTTCATCCTCAAGTATATGAACTATTTTTTCTTGAACTTTCGGATCAAACTTGGTCAGATTATAAAGCTCACCCTCTTTGGTATAGCCAGCGCGGCTAAGCCTGCGAAGAAGCTCTACATCGATCCTCTTGCAAATACGTACCGCACGTTCAATTGTTCTTTTATTGATGCCAATTTTTTCGGCGGTTGCATCCGAAAACGAAAGCATTTCGTTTTGATCTTTCGATTTAGACTTTCGGTCGCCGCCCTGTTTCGCTTCAGGATACAATTCCTCGTATATTTCCTTGCGGGCATTCAGATTAATGGCACGATCAATCGGATTGAGTTCATTGCGAATTAAATTCTCATCAATCTCCATTAAGAGCGCATCAGCATCCGAAAGGTTTTTATATATTCGGCAATCTATGGCAGTTCGCTCTAAATGTTTTATAGCCGCTATCCTGTGACCTCCGGCGATCAGCTTGAAACCGTCTTTTGTCTGATTTACCAGCACTGGATTTTGTAAGCCATGGTCAGTAATGTTTTGAGCGATCGCCTCGACATAATTCTGATCAAGTTCTCGCAGCCGATCAGCACAATCTATTTCACTGGTCAGAAGCGTTTTAAATTCTGATTTACTCAATTGATTTTCCCCTTAAAGATCGGAAGTTCATGGATCTCTTTGTCCATTTGTTGTTTCACTGATTGAACGGTGATGAAATACTGGCCGATACGTGCCAGTTGCATGTCTTCTCGTTCTGCTAAAGTACAACCGGCACTCTCGGCGATAACCCGCAATATTGATGGGCCTAGAACGATGGTCATGGGCGCAAGTAAGTCACTTGGCACATTGTGAGTGGTGCGGCTTTGTGATGTATAGGCATCAAGCATCGCCTTAGACACCTCACGACCAGCCAGCTCCGATATTTGTTGCGCAATTTCTTCGCGTTCAAAAGGGCTGTTTTTTATTGCCTGAGAAACGGCAATTTTAATTTTATTATTGTTTATTGGTTTACCACTTGGTTTCTCAGGAACCCGCAATTCTGGGGTTCCATCAAGTGTGTTTAAAAAGCTTATTTGGTTGGGATCAACCTTTTTTCTACGGGCCATATTTTTCTCTCCGGAAATTATTTTATTATTATTATTGGTGGAAAAAGACCTGCGGGTACGCATGATATCCCGCAGGTAAGTTTTCCGTTGAGGGACCTTGGGGAGGTTCACCTCACTTCTATGCCGAGGCCCGTACTGGCTGGCATAAAACTCTACTAATTGGTAAATTTCTTGAATGTCTGTTTTTTGTGTGGCTGTTATACAGTTCATCATATTTCCCCTGTCTACGCTGCTTTTGATTTTTGTCGTTGGCGGGGAAGAGCTTTTTGTTTATAGTTCTCTGAAGGTTGAGGTTTGCGGCGTACACCGTCCTTGAGATAACGAGACGGCCATATATCTATTGGCTTCATTTGAAGCACTTTTGATATGGCCTTCTCTCCTTCGGAATGGGGGACACGCGCAGCATTCGATGAAACTTTGTTTGGTAATTTATATGCAAGATCGATATCGGCATAAGTCCAGCCTTTTTCGGCAAGTAGGAATTTAATTTTGCTGGGCGTGATATCTTGTTTCATTTATTCAACCGCTAATCCGGGTAGTACCGGATTTTTTAGAGTGTTTATTTCATTACTAGTAATAAACATAGACAAATACGCTAGAATGTAAAGTCATATTTTTCCATTTCGGGGTTAAATATCGACTGAAATGTGGGAATATATGACTATATTATTGAAATATAAGGCTTTTTTGGAACTCCGAAATAGCAATATCTTACCATTATGGATTTCGGAGTTGAGGCTATGAAGTCCGAAATAATGAAAGACCTATCTGACCGTATTCGCCAATGTTCTACTCTGGTTGGAAGCGGCGATGAGCTTGCTCGTAGAACCGGGATGTCCCGCCGAACACTTGAGCATTATCATACAGGAACCTCCGAGCCATCAGTCTCAAAGATCAAGAGTATTTCTGACGCGTCAGGGGTGTCTCTCGAATGGCTGGTAGCTGGAAACGGGCCAATGATGCGTGATAATCTTTTTGCGGCACAGGGAAAGGACGGCGAACCGACATCAAGCCTTGCGCACGCCTCTATGGCGGTTTACGCCACCTTGCTCGACGCAGGAAAATTTATTCCATTGAAACGCTTCGAAGAGTTGACGATGGCCATGTGGGAACTGGACCAACAATATGGCGACAATGAAGCCGCCGACCCTGATGACCCTATAGTAAGCAAGGCACAACGGCTTTTGACAGCTGCCCTAAAGGATTAGAAGTGTGGCCGCTTTAAGGTTAATTGTAATTTGATGTAATAGTCACCATCACACGTCTTAATTTTACCTATATTTAACAGTTCTCTTATATGGCTTGTTTGCTTGATCAAGTAACAAAGTAGACGGCGCACCTGTTAATTAGCGGGTGGGATGATCGCCCTCCAGCGATCAGAGCCATGAGGGATCGCGTCACCTCACCGATTCAAATCGCACCCTTCACTGCCAGCAGTGCCGGGGCATAGTATGATTGTCGTGTTAAAATGTTATTAACTGAAAGCAGTTTCTTCTTAATCATATCCAAGCGGATAAGAGAATTGAAGAAAAAGAAATGAGGAAAGCCGCGACTTCGAATTTGGGGGGCGCGGTTTTTCTTTACTGCAATTTCAAGTGACAATTTCACCATAAAAACAACGGCACTGCAAAAACCAAATTTTTTTATCTCTTATTCAAAGACCTTTAAAACCCTTTTAAAACTGCCATTCATCCCACTATATCCCACCTTATCCCGTCATATCCCGGTTACTGTAATATCAAGTGTCCTTCTACACTG
>TARA_R110002072_G_scaffold201_4_pt1 | contig 15404 bp, 27 predicted proteins | sample TARA_R110002072 | Tara Oceans TARA_R110002072 (sample SAMEA4397118) | marine metagenome | biome: Polar Biome; feature: [SRF] surface water layer (ENVO:00010504); material: water (ENVO:00002006), including particulate matter (ENVO:01000060) such as... | depth 5 m | reverse complement strand
CTTTGGAAATAAATAATTTAACATATCCTTACGCTGATCGCACCCGCAATCGTTACCAGCAACAAATTTCACAAACTTTTTAATACCCGTAGCTTCAGTAACCTTTTCTACTACATCGCCTAACCCTTTGCTTGCTTCTGAATGGTTTTTTTTCCATTGCTCGTAATCAGTTTTACCTTGTTTAGTTCTTCTGTCTCCTTTAAATTTTTTCATAGTCCTTGTTTTTGTAATCTAAATAATCCTCGTTTAATTTATCTCTCACTTCGTTTTTGCAGTTTTTTAATGTGTTGTATATACTTACCCAGCTAATGTTTGTTTCAGCTGCAATCTTACGTACGCTTAACCCTGTATCTGAGTATATTTTAAATAGCTTCCTATCGTACCAAGACCAATCTTCTGATAATTCATCTACTAGCAAACATATCTTGTTATATGCTTCTTGTTCTTCTAAATCGGTTTCATCTGCTAACTGTAAAAAACTATCATCTTCATCTATCATTACTTTTATTACTTTCTTCTTTGCATTGTAATATTGAAAATACATTGAGCGTAATGTAAAATACATATAGCCCCTGTTAACCTTGTTGTTCTTAATTATCTTATCTGGTCTTGCATATCGTATAAGAGCTTCGTAGCTGGTTTGTACAATGTCTTCTGCATAATTAAATTCACCAAAGCCATTTACTATCTCTATCCATTCATCATGCTGTTTAGCTACAATGTTTAACCAGTCTAATCCTATTATTCTTTTTTCGTTCATTTAATTTGTATTACCAGATATGATATTCTCCTGAGTTTGGGTTAGCTAACTGATACGATACTGAATATCTAAGTCCATCTAACAAATGGTCAAATTTTGAAATAGGTGTTTGGCTTTTCTTTTCCAACCATACATAGTTTCTAAGCTCATTAATTAAATTCTTACTTTCAGGATCAATAACTAATTTGTAATCTTGAATCATTGCAATACCATATACAATTGAGCCTTGACCTTTAATTGCTGGAACGATGTTACAGTATTGTTTAAGGGAATCTATTAATCTAGGGTCGGCTGAATCGGCTACAATTAAATCTTTGCCAGCGTGCTTTGCATTTAAGTCTCCTAACTGGGTTGCTGTTAATTTGGTTAGGTAAAAGCATTCTTCGACATAAATAATCTTGTTCTTTTTATCTATGTTAGTTTTTAGAAGGGTTGAAGGATCATTAGAAAATCCAAAATCTTGCCCTAGTACAGTTTTGCCTATGGTTTGAAACTTGCCTAGTTCCCAGTTTTCATATATTGCACCAGATAATTTGCCCTGTAAACCAAGACCGTAGACATTATACCAATTTAACCAAAATTTGTTTCCTGTTTCTGCCTTTGCTTTAGCCTTGAGTATTTCATCTACAGCAGCTTTAGGTGCAGCTTCATTGTCTAAGTAGGTTAGTATTACCTTTTGTGTATCTTGTTCATTCTCTAGTTCTGTATTGACCCAAAACTCACCTGTTGGATTAAAATCTAAATAGATAAATTTTGAAGTACGAATAGCAAGCTGCTGATAAGATTCGAAGTCTACGTTGTTACACTCGTTTACAAAAAGTATATGTCTTCTTGCCCCTCTTAGCTTTGATGGATTATCTACTGAAAAATATTCTATGAAACTACCATTAACAAAGTTGTAGGTCATAGATGAACGGTTGTACTGTTCTTCTTTCCAGTTGCCAGTCCATTGCATTATTTTTTTAAAGTCTCGAATAACACCACGTTTTAGATGCGGCACTGATTCCGAAACAATGCTAATTTCGCTATTAGGATGCGTTGTAGCGTAGTTAATCAGCAAAGGCAATATAGAGAACGTTTTAGATGATGAAGTACCACCCTGAACGATTCTAATGCGTCTACGTAGTTTCGCTATCTTCTTCTGGGCTGTCGTACTCAATAACATCTATATCCAGTTGTTTAAATATTGGGGTTTCTGCTTGGCTTAATTCCATTGTTTGTTTTACTGCACCGTAAAGGGAATCCATTAAAGCCCTGTAGGCTGCCACATCGCCTTTAATGCCTTTATTTATCATTGCAAGGGTTAGCACATCTTCTTGGCTTAAATGCTCTATAAGACCGTTTAAAGGGTTTTTATAGTCTCTCTTTGCTTCCATCCAATGCTTAACTATTGTTGCTCTATTCTTTGATCCTTTCGGTCTACCTTTGCCCATTTTATTTCCTACTTCAAAAGGTTTTAGGTTGTCTTCTTTTGCCATTTCAATCTTATTATTCTCTCGTTATTCTCTCGTTATTCTTAAAAAAAGTTTCTTCATCAGGAATCTTAATTTTACCTGAAAAATATCCAATCATTTGATTGATGTATTTTCTATGTCTTTCAGTAGTAGTATATTTTAATACTTCTACGTAATAACTAATCATGCTTTCAGATGTTATTATTCTTTTTGCTTTAGTTGTCATATATTGTCAAACATAAATCGATAAGGGGTAAGTAAAGCACATAATCTGTGCAGTTCTTTTGTTCGTAATGTCTAAAGCCGAATAAGATTCCTGTATAAAAACCTAAAGACAATTCCCAGTTACTTTGCATAAGCCTTACCGTTTATCTTTATTTCTAATTGTGAATCTAGTTTTTGCATCCTGTGTATTATTACTTGACAATACTTTGGGTCTAGTTCCATTCCGTAGCATTTTCTTTTAAGTTGATGGGCTGCTACCATTGTAGAGCCACTACCTAAAAACCCATCAAAAATGACATTCCCTTTTACATGGTCTTGTATTATTTCAGACAAAGTTCTTATTGGTTTTTGTGTTGGGTGTACTCGTTTTTCTTTTTCGCCTTCTCTAATCATTCCGTTCCATAGTTGGTCGTATATTCTTATAGGAGTATGAAAACTGCACCAAGCCATTTCTCCGTCAGCGAAAGTGTTTCTTATGTCTGTATTTGCTCTTTTATTCCAAATTAGCCAGCCATCACTAAAAGGCAAAAAATCAGTAAAGTAATTTCCTCCCCAAATAATAAATTTATCCATCCCTAAAGAAATACAAGTGTTATAAAAAGATTTTGCAGTTATCGTAGTGTCATCTGCTATAACTTCAGAATACTTCCCTTTTTTAGCAATACCAAAATCAGCACCGACTTTTTCATTTTTAACAATGCTTATTCCATAAGGCGGGTCTGTAAAAACCATGTCCGCCTTTTCGCCATTCATTAGCTTTGCCACTTGGTCGCTGTCTGTACTGTCTCCACAAAGTAAACGGTGTTCTCCTATCTCTATTAAATCCCCTAGAACAACATCGACCTGCATATTGTCAGGCTCTGTATAATCGTCTTCGGTTGCTTCGGGTTCGGGTTCGTCAAACATTGGCGGTAAGTCTAAACCCCAATCATTTAAATCTTCTACATCCCATGAGTTAGCTAATGCGTCCCAATCCCATTCTCCAAAGCCTGAATTATCTTTTATAATAAATTCGTTTTGCTTTTCAATAGACCAACCTTCTGCTACATCTATCCATATTTCTTTTAGCCCTGCTTCTTGTGCTGCTCTTAGTCTCATGTTGCCCCCTAATACTTGCAGGTCTTCATTAACCACTAGAGGGCGCTTCTCTAGCATCTCAGGAAAATCTTTTATTGAGTCTACTAATAGCTTAAACTTTACATCTTTAATTACTCTAGGGTTTTCAGGATGCTTTCTTAGCTTGTATATTTTTTCTTGTCTTTTCATTTGATCCGCTTATTCTTTTCTTTATAGGTTTCTATTGTTTCAATTAGGTAAAACCTATCCCATTTATATCCTGTTTGTTTGCTTTGTGATATTTTATCTTGAAGCGCTATCACTCGTTCTTCTCCAATCCTGTTTATTAGTTCAATGTGATATGGAATCAGATTACCAGATAAGAAGTAATTACATTTCTTACATTGACCGTGAATGTTATCTTCGTTAAATCTTGTGATGGGATGGTTGCCTGCGGAATGAAAATGCCCTGCTTGTAGTGTTGTGTATTTACCGCAAGAAATGCAAGGTTTATCTTTGTCTCGTTCCCTAATAAATTTGTGTACGTGCCTAACCGCTGTAGCTTTTAGCTGGGAAAGTGTTTTGCTTTTATATTTTGTATAATCCATCTGTTTAAATAAAGGTGGATCAAGTGGCAGAACAAAGATAGGATCAGTAATAAGGCAAAGTCAAGCGGTTATTTTATGAGTTGTTAAACAAAAGCTATAATTATTAACAAAAAAAAGCCTGAGTTTTAAACCTCAGGCTTTTCTAATTAACCAATTATAAATGAAAAAAATGTTCGTCTTTCCGAACTGTCAACTTACTGCTTTTATATTTTTATTTATATTTTTATAAAAAAAATGTACTTCTTCCGCTTTAATTAAATCTAACTCAAGTAATTTAATTCTTTCTATGTGAAATTCTTTATCTAAGCCTTTAATTAAAAACCCATTGGGCAAACTACTAAATTGATGCAAAGAAGTTTTTTCTTTAGCTATCCAAAATTTTAAATATTCTATTTGATTCATCTTATTTAAATTGTTTGCCCTATGTGCCTTTTTTAAATAGCTATAAACTTGCTTCTGTTAAGTCTTTTTCGTTCATATGGGCTTCTAGCATATACCCATCGGCAGGGCTGATTAAAGAAATTGCTTTGTAAATCTTTCTGCTTATTGCTTTTACCTTTTTCTTTTCTGAATCTTTAGATTCAAGTCCAAGATTACAATATAGTAGTACATCAATCTCTAATAACGTATCTACTTTTTTTCTTAGAGTCCACGTTTTAAATCCGACTATTTTTCCGATGTCTTCATGAGTATATTTCATAATAGAACCATTTTTGTTTTTTTGTTTTCTAAATACTTTTTCATGTATAATGCTATTTTCTTATTGTTTTCTTCATAAAACTTTTTATCAGCATCACGATACTTTTTATTATAACCTGCTATTTTTTCTTTGTTATCAGCTCGCCACTTTTTAAGGTAAGCTGCTCTTTTTTTTTTGCTTTTAAGACGATACGTTGCTATTTTCTCTTTGTTTTTAGCAGACCATTTTTTATTATAAGCAGCTTTTTCTTCTTTCGTCTGCATAATTAAAAAGGTAAATCATCATCACTAGGCATTGCTTCATCTATAGCTGCTCCTGCTGTTGTTACATTCCAATCGTGTGCAATCTTTTCAATCTTTGCAAGTCTATCGGAATTAAATGTTTTAACTAAGCCTTCTGGGTTTGTCCATTGACGACCTCCAGACCATACGTCTACGTTTACTTTATCTCCTTTAGCTATTCCATCTAAGTCAATACATTTATCTTGCGTAGCCTCTATTAATCTAAACTGTGGGTACTTATCGGCATTGTCTGTGATTACTAGCTCACGCTTTTGAAAACCTTTAGCTCCAATTGTTTGTGTTTGACCTACAGTATCTACTGTCCAATCGTTAAAAGTGTTTGGTTTGTTGCTCATAATTCTATTTTTAATTAATTAATATATACTCGTTCACATTGTTTGCTGCAAAAATCACTATCACATTCTTTTAAACATTCTAAGCATTGATTGTCAAAAGTTTCAGGAGGATTTAACTCTCTATCTTCTATGTAATAATTAACTTGTATCATTTGGTTATCTTAAACTTAACGGTGTTGGTTGTGAATTTTGGTTGCGTGAAGAATCAAATTTTAAACCAGTAATTGGATTGAAACCATGATTCCAGAAATCTCTTGGCATTTTCATTCTTTCTCTTTCTGGTATGTCATATCTACTTCGTTCTTGTTTCATAATTATTTCGTTAGATTAGATATTAAATTATTTATTTTCATTAATTGCTTAACAACATTTTCTTTAGTTAAAGGCGAAAGGTTTAAGTTTAAGTCGTTTATTAATTCGTTTTTTATATCTGTAAACTCTTGATATTTTTTATTAATTATATTTATCCTTTCATCTTTTGTAGTCGGGGCATAAACAGCATTTAACTTATTTGATTTTTCGTTTAATTTATTACCCAGTATTTTAATATATCCTGCTTCTCTTAATTCTGTAAACCTAGAAGCTACATTTACATTGTAGTTTATATCTGATTCATTAAACATCTCTACTAACTGCTGTGGTGTTGCTTCTCCTAGTGCTACTATTATTTCGAATATTTGCCTTCTTTTTTCAGATAATTTTGGCTTAATATCTGAATAAGCTATTCTGCTATTTTGTCTTGTCATTGTTTCCATTAGTTGCTACGTTTTTTTTCTCGTTTCTTATCTTCTAAAAATGTTCCCTGTACGTCTGTACTTGTAAACCTATTGTGTTTAGCTTGTGAAATATTACCAGCGCATTCAAACCTGCTTTCTTTGTACTGGTCTAGTGAATCGCATAGCTTTTGATTGTTAAATGATTCGTACATATTTCCGTACTTACCGTTAATTAAGTTCTTAAAGAATAAGGCTAGATCTGCTGTATTTAAAAAATCATAATCTTCTAGTATTGTTGTGGCTGCTAATACTATTTGCTCTTGAGTCATTGGCTTCTTTAAATTCATAAACTCGTTAGCTTCAATTAGCCAGTTAACAATTACAATCTTCATGTTGTTATTAGATAAAGCCATTTTACCTATTGAGGGTTGATTTTTAAGCTTTAAAACATCTTCTATACTTCTTAGCCCTGAGTTTAAAATAGTTTCCTTAGGGTTAGAAATTTGCAGACTGTACGAGCTCTTTAAGCTTTGTGTAGTCTGAACCGTTGTTTCTGTTTTCATTATTCTTTCTTATTATTTCATCTTCCCAAGACTTATTATTTAAAAATGTCTGTGGGTTTTTCCTGTATGCTTTATCTGGTGTTGATTTTATGTACTCGGGTAAATAGTCTATTATCTTTTCTTTTATCTTCTGGGGTAGCTTATCAAACTTTAGCTTTATTAATGACTTGTTACCAGTTTTCTTATCGTACAATTCCCAAAAATCTTGGAAGGTTGGATATATTTCAACTTTATTTTTAATTGTATTTACATCTTCATCTTCATTTTCATTTTCATCTTCTAAAGGTATTACCACCGTATTACCATTTTGTTTATTTGGTATTACATTGGTATCTTTATTCCAACGCTTCATAACGTTTGCTCTTTGTTTTTCTGAATGTAATTTTCTTTTGTTTTTTTCAATTTCTAAGCGTTCGTTATAAAACAAACCTTCTTGATCTTTTAAAAACATTTCAAATATTTCTGAATCATATGTTTTACATATGCCTAGCATATGCTTTTCAGATAGTCTACCCTTTTGATGCTGAACGCATAAGAGCCGAATAAACTTGCCTACTTGTTCGTTACTTAAAAACATTGTACCAGTTAAAAAGTCTGAACTATAAAAAAGAAATGCTGGATCTTTACTCATTATTTTATTAATTAAGGGGTCGGCTTTACAATACCACTTGATCTACGACCCCAGTTAATCATCATTTTATTGTTAAAAATGATTTGCCGTATTTAATGGTCGGTAGTGCTATGAGCTCACCATTTTCATCTGGAAAAACTTCTCTAGTAGTTCCATCTTTTAACACTTGAACTTCTGAATAACCTCCTGCATCTGCTGCTATCTTACATTTTTTTAAGAACTCTTTACCTCCTTTAACTTGGTTCTCTAGGTCTACAATCCCTTCACATCCGCTATAATCAAATGACCTTCTACCCTGTGAGCTGCTTATCTTAAATCCTTTGTAATCGAATGATGTTCCAAACTTTTGCGCTTCTTCAAATGCCCCATCTGTTATTGAGCTTGTAAGGCTGTCTAATTGTTTTTTTATTTTATTTACAGCTACAAAAACATCTAGTGGATTTATCCAGCCTTCTGCTACGTCTTCTAGTATTTTATCTTTAAAAACTAACATTTGGCGAACTCTTTTTTCAAGTTCAAAGTTTTTTTCTTCACGTTCTTTTTCTAGTGAATCCATTTCAATGTTCTTAATTGCTTCGGTTGTCGCTTGGATTATATTATCTCCAAGTAAGTTTTTTACTTGTCCCATAATTATTTGCTATTATTTAATTCGTCTGCTTCCCATTTGGTATCGGCAGAAAAAACACCTTCTGTAGCAAAACCACATAAGGTTAAGATTGCTCTGCCTCGCCCTCTATTTTCTGCCATACATCCTAAGTATGATACTTTGCTATTTTTGGTATTTGCTTCTCCTATAGTGTGAAAAATTTTGTCTTTCCATTTAGCTGTAACTTTAAAAGCTACATTTTCATTTGGTATGCAAAGAGATTCTATAGGTTCAAAGTCAATTTCAATATTTTCAATAGCTTGTATTTTATCAATACCGCTTTTTTTCATAAAGACAATAGGATTATTTCCGTAATTTTGGGTTTGAAAATCGCTACCTCTTAATTCGTATATTCTGCTTAATTCTTTTAGTCTGTTTGTTTCCATTAGTACGTTTTTATGTATTCGTTTAAGTCTTCTTTTCTTATGTAGTTTCTACTACCTCTTTGAATTGCCTGAAGTTTATTTTCTTTTATCTCCCCTCTTACAATGTGTGGTGATAATCTTAAAATTTTTGATGTCTGTGCTACAGTATAAAGGCTATCATCATTATCAGCAATGTTTCTACTAGCAGCTTGCATTGTATCTATTGCAATTTGAAGGTGTTGATCCATTTTGCTTAACCTTATATCAAAAGCTTTTACTGTGTTTTCTATTTTAATTAGTTCATTTTTCATTATGCGAATATTTTATCTTTTAATACGTTTTTAAATTCTTGCATTTGTTTCGGCTTAAACTTTAAATCTTCGTTGTTTAAGTCTAGTAATGAAATGACTAAAAATATTCTATCCCTTGAATAACCCGTTGTTCGAAACTGTTCAAGTGTACCGCTAAGTATTAGGTAGTATTTACCTAAGTCTACTACTTGATGCTTATAGTTAATTCTAACTAGGTTTTCTTCTCTACTTACTATAGTAGATTCAATCTTTAAATTGTTTACTTCTTTTAAACAATTAAGTGCTTCTAGATGTTGTTCTTTTGTCATTTTTTACTACTTTTATTATTAATATTGTATCAATTATTAGTTACTATTTTTTTTATATTAATTGTACTACTTTAGTATTATATATATACAAATATACTACTTTTTTAGTATTATACTAATTTTTTGGTTAAAAATATTAAAAATATTAAAAATATTAAAAATATTAAAATTATGAAAAAGATTAAATTATCAAAACAATCAATTCGATTAGCTAAATTTGTTGAAGAAACAGGCTATTCAGTTAATGCTTTTGCTAAAGAATGTGATATTCCTTCTACTAGAACTATGACCGAAATACTTAAAGAGGGTAAAAGCCCTAGCGGTAAAGTTTTAAATAAAATAATTACAAGATTTCCACAGCTTAACCATGATTGGGTAGTACTAGGCTATGGCGAAATGATTGTAAAGGGTATTGTAAATCAACCTGCATCCGCTGCCTCTATAGGCAAGTCTAAGGCTGCTTCTTTTGAAGCTATTAATGATAATCAAGTAAACCATGATTTTCAATTAAACGAGCTTACAAACAGGATAGATAAAGCTTTAGTATTACAAGCTCAGTCTACGCAATTGATACAAAATCAAATAATGCAAATGGCTAATGCTTTAGATGATAAAATGAAAGAATGGGATAAAAGCGTGGAAAAGGCTATTAACGTAATTGAATTAATAGGTACTAATCTTCCTGTAGATATTAAGGATTCATTAAAAGAAGCTGGGGATATTACAGATAGACTTTTAGTTAAAACTATGGAAGTTACAGCAAATAAAATTTGGGATGAAATAAAAAAACATCAAATTATAAAAGATAAAGAATGGACTAAAGAATTCGATGATGCTAGAAAGGATCACATCGATTTTATATTAAAACTTGACATTCAAAGAACTGAAAGAATAGCTAAAGACACTAATAAAGTTGCAGTAAAAATAATAGATGCATTAAATAAAAATACAAAAAAGGCAATTGATGAAATAAAAGGCTAATCCCATGCCTTAAACATTTCTTGGTTTAATTTATCTATGTCCAACCTTGTGTAGTTCTCTAATGTCTTATAGCTTTTAATACCTGTAGCTTGCATTACCAAAGACTTTGGTACGTTTCTTTGTGCTGATAAAGTTATAAAGGTTCTGCGAGCTGTATGGCTTCCTATTAATTGCCATCTTTGTAGATCCTTTGAAGTTTTTGTGTTTCCGTAGAACTTATCTATTTGAATAATTTCGTTAAAGCCTGCTATTCTACATATTTTTTGAATGTGTTGATTAAACTTTTGGCTTGCTATAAGTTTTAAACTCCATTCATATTTATCTAGTAAATCCTTTAGTTTTTTATTTAATGGTATGTAAGAAAATTGCCCTGTTTTCTTTGCTCTTATTACAATATTATTACCATCAATAAACTTTTTATTAAATCTTGAATAATCGGAGTATCTTTGACCTGAGTAAACACCAATTAAAAAAAGGTCTTTATAATAATCTAAAGCTTCATTTAATTCTAGCGCTGAAAGTGTATCAACTTCTTCAGTAGTTAAACTTACATGAAAAGTTTCCCTTCCTTTAATAGATACTTGTTTAAATGCTTTGTTTGTTTGATACCCGTTTTTTATACACCAATTTAAAAAAGATTTAAAAAAACCCATTTTCCGTTTTAGCGTATTATCTGAAATTTGTTTATTTACCCTTAAAAATTTTATAAACCGATTAAAAAACGCTCCATCAAAACCTGTTAGATAATATGTGGTTTTTTCTGTTTTTGCCATTTCTAAAATAGCATCGTGTATTCTAGCGTATGCTTCCCAAGACCCTTTTTTAACTGACTGACTTTCTTTTTTTTGCTCTATATATATATCAAAGTAATCTGAATAGGTAAGTGCTTTAACAGATTGTGCTAATTGAAAATGCTGGTCAAACATAGTTTTAACAATTTCTTTAGTAAGGCTTTCTTTATAGTCTGACTTTAGTTTTTCATAAAAGCTTTGGTATTCATTAAGTTCAAAAGTTATCTTCTTATTTGCCTTACCAACATCACCACGTCTAGCTTTAGGTCTTTGTATTGATAAATCCCATTCTTCTTTATCTATTTTTATTTTGGTACTATATCTATATTTTTTACCTTGTATATAAAAGGTGAAGAAAACATAATTATATTTACCATGCAACAAGAATCCCATTGGTGTCCGTTTTGGTGTCCATCCAAAGGTATTAAAAATATTAAAAATATTAAAAATATTAAAAACATTAAAAAAACTCTTATATTCGTGGCAAAATAACCAATGTTTACATCAATTTTTAATATTTTTAATATAGGTACGAGACCCTTCCTCTCTGCAAGTACAGCCGCAAAGCCCCACTATCACTAGGGGCTTGTTTTTTTGGTGTCCGTTTTGGTGTCCCTTCAGCTAAAAGTTAGAGCTTCATAAGGCAATTTATAGCAGTATCTGCTCCAATAATAACCCCACATCCTATAGCTTGCTTTTTAAAGTTCTTCGCATAAGCAGCTGCATAAGAATTTCCATCAACACCACAACCAACTTGCATACTAAATATTCTAAAGTTTCTTCCTACCATCCATTCAGTATAAGCTTGTGTATGGATATGCCCTTGAACTGTAGATTGCATATCATTTTTAGCCTTAGTTCTAGCAGTTCCGCCTTCACCATGAACGTATTGTATGTTGTCGTAAACAATTCTTTCTGTCCAATTCCATTTAGGAGTTCCTAATACTTCATTATAAGATTTAATCCATTCTTTAGGAATAGCTGAATCAAACATTTTTCTTTGAATTATTCTATCATGATTTCCAGTTAACACATCAGCAACTGGAAATTCTTTATACCATTTTTTAATATCATTAATAGCATATTCCAATTCTGTGCCGCCGCTAAGACCGTTTGGATCTGTGGAATGATAACTTCCATAATGATTATCTAATAAATCTCCAATAAAAATAACTTGGTTACAGTTGTAATTTGCATAGGTTTCTTTACAAAACTCAAAGTAGCCATCTAATTCAAAAGGTGCGTGTATATCTCCAATTACTAATATTCTGCGTTCTTCTTTATTAATATGATTATAAGCAGCTAATTTATTACCAGATAAACGTGGTCTTTCTTGATACATAATTATTTAGTTTTATCGTTTATTTTCTCATAAGTTCTTAAACCACCGAGTCCTAACATACCTAAAAGCACAGTCATTAAATGTTCCATAGCTAAAGCTGGAGGAACGTTTTCTGGTTTTAATGCCCATATAAATAAATCACGTATTATAAAATTATATGCCAAAGCAAAGCCACATACCCAACCTATAAACGGTCTCCAACCAGCAACAAAAACACTTCTGTGTCCTGCCTCTATTTCGTTTATCTTAGTCTGTAATTGGATTAGTTCGTTTGGGTCTAATTCCTTACCCTTAATAGCTTCTCTAATTTCCCAAGCTAAATTGCCTGCAGGGGATTTACTGCTATTACCACCTTTTAATAAGCCTAATAAAACTTTCCACATAATGTACTGTTCGTTGTACTAGTAAACCCAAGAAACGTTTGGAGATTTATCAGGATCATTATCTACATGAATAAAAGTGTTTCCTATTCCTATTCTATTAAATCCTGCTTTTGTAAGTGCATCGATTATAATAAATCTACTTCTTGAATCTGTACAATGAATATCCGCTGCATATCCAAACAAATGGGAGCTGTTAGTTTTTCCACCGCAAGATTCATTTCGGCTCTTTGTTCTAAACCCACTATTAATTTTAAAAGAAATCCCTGCAATACTACGAGCATCATCAAGCATTTGTAAAAACGGGTCATACATATACTTGCCACTACCTTTTTCGTCTGGGCTATCAAATTCAGATAATTCAAAATGAAGCATATTAATATGTTATTAAGGTAATTAATATATGAGCCAAACAAAGTCCAATAATAATTAAAAGCATTTGCCCTTGAGCACTGTAAGAATTCCATTTATTTAAAAAGTATTTCATTTTTTTGACTTTAGTTTTTTATTTGCTGCATCTCTATCATCAAAATCTAATGCAGCTTTTAATATAATTTTGTCCATTACATTATCCTGATTTTCAAGCATCTGTTTTTGCAATTCAATTACCATTCCTTCTAGGTTGTCTTTTGCTGCGACTAATAATTCGATTTGATTTTCTTTTTTTTCCAAACTACTTTTTAAAGCATTTACATCGTCTGGTTTAGCACCTGTAATTGTGCTAACAACAATACCAATAGAAGCACTAATTGTTCCGATTAACATCATTACTACCTCCTTATTTGTATCTAAAACAGGATATTGCATTAATATAAATATAATTGCCATTACCAATAAAAATATAAATAAACTCCCTATATAATGACGTAATTCTCTGGCGACACCGTTCTTTGGTAAATTCATTTATTAAATTGTTTGTATATGTTTACTGCTGTATAAATTATTGTCAAGATTAATACTACTGTTTGAAGTATGGGGTTGAACTCATTCACAGCACTAAAAACCATTGCTCCTATATTTAACCCGTATATCTTCAAATCTTGCATTATTCTCCTTCGTTATATAAAGCTGTTATTTGTGTTGTAGTTAAAGCTGCATTATACAATTTTACTTTACTAATAAATCCATCAAATTCATTAGTTGTCCCAGTTGTTTGACCCCCTATTATTATCGGCTGCGTTCCGCCAGTATTAACTAAAGGCGATGTGTTTGTTGCGTATGCAGATTTTGTTGGAGTATTCTGATTAATATATATATTATTGTTCGTACCTTCTCTAACTAAAACAATGTGATACCATCCGCCACTAGTTGTTACTGCTCCTGCTACTCCTCTAAGATTTACAGAAGCTGAACTATTTTTTAAAGTAGAATTTACCTTTCCATCAACTAATATTCCAAGAGTTACAGATTGCAGTGCTGTTGTTGAACCGTATTTTGTAAATATTTGATGTGTTGCATTAATTACTGTTGGATTTACCCAAACTGATATAGTAAAATCATTAGAAAAATTAACAGGTGAAGATGACTTAGCATCAATAGTAATATAATCATCAACCCCATCAAAAAGGAAATGGTCAACCTCTGTACCAGATGCCTGTACAAAAGAAGCGCCTGTAATAGCCCCGTGAAATTCATTAGGATAACGTGGCTTAGTAAAGTTGAAGTTTTGTCTTACGTCGTCTATTGATAAAACTGTAGAGTACAGCCTTACTTGTCCTATCGCTCCATTCCAATAGTTTGCGTTACCTTCGGTATAATATCCAAGAGCACTATTATTATTGGTTCTATTAGGACTATATTGAGCAGTAAGCGTGTCGTGTAATTCTCCGTTAACATAAAACTTAATAGTTGTTCCTGTTTGAGTTACAGCGTAATGAGTCCAAACTCCTAAAACAGCTACGTGTGTTGTTTTCTGATGCCATCCACCTGTGTGGACATATATCTCATTTGTATCATATTTACCGAGCACAAAACCAGACCCGTTACTTGCTATACTACCAAATTGAGCTATATACTGATATCCAGATAAATTATCACATTTATTCCAAGTAGAAATAGAAAAATCTCCAGTACCAGCTACTGGATTTGATGCAAACGAAACATAATTACTAGTACCATTAAACTCAAAGAAATTACCTAACTCTTGTTCCCAAGTAGCACCTGTGATAGTACCATCATTTGAATTGCCACTAGAGTCTAACCAGTTTCCAGAGCCACTATAAGTTCCAGCATCTAAACCTAATTCTAAATTAGTACCTGCTATTAAACTTGTTTCGTTTGTGTTCTTAGCTACTGCGTAGTAGATAAATGTGTCTCCATTACCATTTTTACTATCTGAAGCAGTAACTAATGTAAATCCATCTCTATTAAAATCTACTAAGTCTTCACCAGTGTATTGAATCCCGCTAGAGTTTGCGTCTAATCTAGCTGAGTTAGGGTTAGTCGTGTCTCTTTTATTATCTAACATAATCCAATCCCCTGAACCAGTACCAGACGCAAATTTAAACATCAAGAAGGCAGGTTCAAATCCTGTATAAACTCTATTACCAGCAGCACCTGTTCCTGTATAACTTCCTACTTTACTAACACCTCTTTTAGATGTGAAGCAGTAGGCAATAACATCATTATTACTTCCGTATAAAACATTATCAAATCCAATTTTATCTTGACCCCAATTAGAGTAATTCCATAAAGAAGAACCATAGTCAATAGCTACAGAACCTGTAAACGGTATATAAGTTTGGTCAGGGTCTGCAAAAGATTTATGCCAATTCGCCCATCCACCCGAAACTAATACTTTTGAGATTATCAATTCAGGTTTTTGTCCTAATCCGTGTGCAACTGTTTTATCATTCCCTATCGCTGAATTAAACTTAACAATACTAAAACCTAAATCGTTGTTTACAGATAATTTTTGTACTGCTACGTTA
>TARA_R110002072_G_scaffold5527_10_pt1 | contig 15409 bp, 16 predicted proteins | sample TARA_R110002072 | Tara Oceans TARA_R110002072 (sample SAMEA4397118) | marine metagenome | biome: Polar Biome; feature: [SRF] surface water layer (ENVO:00010504); material: water (ENVO:00002006), including particulate matter (ENVO:01000060) such as... | depth 5 m | reverse complement strand
GTGGTTGTTGCCCGCAAAGTCTGGAATCGTCAGGTTAAGGTCATCGTCCACTCGAACAAAGCCCGGCTGTCCGCCTCGGTGGGACACATCAGCGCCCGTTTCCGCACCCTTATCCGCATCCTTATCCGCACTATTTTTGCCATCAAAAAAATGGCTGGCGACAAAAAACGCATCACTGCTTTCAATTAGCTTGATGTCCGCAGACGAAAGTTTAGAAAAAGACTCGACGCTAGAATCCTTTATTGACCAGTTAGGTCTGGGCTGAACCTCCCTGGTTTGAATATATTGAGGGCAGTTACCAAAGGCCTGCTTGACCGTGGCATTCACCCGATCATCACTTTTACCCGATAGCACGGCGGACATTCGATTCCGTCTTCGGTTTGATAGATCAATGCCCAACAAGCCAATCGCTGTCTCCCGACCAAGGGATTGGCGCAGAGGGTCGCCAGGATGTATGGCCGTGAGCCCAAGAGAAAACCCTCGCTCACCATGGACATCCATTACTGGAGCATCTGTTTCCTTTGCGTGCTGCGACAACCAGGAAGCCCAGGGTTGACCCTGCTCATCCACATGACCAATCAGCAAGTAGGGTAGTGCCTGATAAAAAGCCTGATACTGCTCCGGCATATAGGGTCGTATGGTTCGAAGACCGAGGGACTCTGCCTGCTCTCGCACCCCAATACGTGCTTGCACTAATTGCTCCCCCTCGTGAAAGGGAGATCGGATTGCGGTTTCAGATGTCATAGCCAACCCTTAAGTGTCGATTTAGATGATTGGCACGCAGAGCTGGGAACACCAGCTACGCAGTGCATTTCAGGCAGTTGCGACAGCAACATCAGAGACCAAAGCGGTTTTGGCGGCTGTTTCAGTAGTGCTCATCGGGACAAAACCAGGCAATGCTTCGATTCGAGCTAACCAGCCATTGATGTTTTTGTAACGATTCAAGTCAACACCACCCTCGGGGGCATGAGCCGTGTAGGTATAAAGTGCAATATCCGCCACAGTCGGACCGTCACCCACAAAATAATCGCGCCCATTCAAATGACTATCCATAATCTGCAACAGATCGTGGGCCCGCTCGATCACTTCTTCATGATCCAACCCAGCACCAAATACCGTGACCAGTCGAGCGGCAGCAGGACCGGCAGCCAGTTCACGGCTAGCTTTAGACAGCCATGCTTGAACATCAGCTATTGCCTCAGAGTCCTGGGGATACCAGGTGTTGCTCTTGTCATATTTGGCTGCCAGATAAACGATGATTGCGTTGGAATCAGATAACGTCACATCGCCGTCGGTTAGGGCGGGCACCTGGCCAAAGGGATTAATGGCGAGATACTCCGGTTGTTTGTGAGCGCCAACACGAAGATCAACATCCACAATCTCTGCGGGCAGGTTAAGTAGGCTGGCCATCAATCTGGCTCGATGGGCATGTCCGGAGAGATCAAAACTATAAATTTTCATGGGAGTACCTGCTTTTGATTCGGGTTTATTTTTAAATTCTGTTGATCGGGTTAAGCCGTTAGCCACTCGACGGGCACACTTTATTGAGTTGTTAAGTATTGATAAATATCGGTTTTAGTGAATAATTATCTCCTTATTGATGATAATTGACACCAAAATGGATCGAATCGACAATATGCGGGTGTTCCTGGAGGTGGCCAGACATGGCTCTTTTACTGGCGCAGCGGAGGTTGTCGGCAAGCCGGTACAGACTGTTAGTAAGGCAGTGCGGCAATTGGAAACCCAGCTTGAGGTTCTACTGTTTGATCGCACCACCCGCTCCGTGGCGTTAACGGACACGGGCCAGGCTTATCTGGATCAGGTGCAGGATATCCTCGATCAGTTTGATGAGTTGGAGTCTTCGGTTCATCGGGATCATGAAGCTCCGAAAGGTCGAATTCGCATGACAGCGCCAACCACCTTTGGTGAACAAAACCTGCTCCCTATCCTGGCAAACTTTCTCGGGCTGCACCCTGGCATCCGCGTGGAGTTATCGCTTTCCAATCAAAAGGTCTCACTAATTGATGAGGGTATTGATCTGGCGATTCGAATTGGTAGGCTGCAGGACTCCAGCCTAATTGCCCGGCGACTGGCGCCGATGCGAAAGGTCGTGTGTGCCTCGCCAGACTTTTTCACGGAATACGACACCCCAGAGAATCCGTTAGACCTTAAAAACTATCCCTGCTTAATTGACACTAATTTCGAAGATGCTCATGCCTGGCCATTTATTATTGGCGATCAAACCGTGAGGGTAGAAATATCTGGACCCTTTAGCGCTAATACACCGGAAGCTACCCGGCAAATGGCAGTTGCGGGGCTGGGCATTGCCATGTGTCCGATGTACGTAATCGACAAAGATTTACGAGACGGATTGTTAGTCCCATTGTTCGAGGCCTTTGAACAACCGGAGATGGGTGTCTATGCCCTATACCCTCACCGTCGCCATTTGTCGGCGCGAGTAAGGGCACTGGTCAGCCATCTTGAGCAGGCATTTACTGAAACAGCTTAGGCGCCGCTTTGTTTGGTCACAACCAGCCAGACGGCATGTAGAACACCGGGCAACACGCCACAAATTGTCAGAATGATGTTGATAAAAAAATGTTTGGTCGCACCGACCTGAAGAAAAGCGCCAACGGGGGGTAAGAAGAACGCGAGGATAAGATTGAGGATGCTCATACAGTTTCCTTTGTTATTGTTATTGCTATTGTTATTGTTTTTGTTGTTTGAATACTTTGCGGTTTTTCGCTGCTAGCGACAAGTACTGTTGGTCGCATTTTACGGGTCTTTGGGTTTCGGCTCCATTGTTCCATGCTGCTTGTACTCCGAGTACTTCTTGGAGCTACCCCGCACCAGATCGGCAGGATACTTGGCCTCGTTTTTAACAAACTTCTTGGCCGCTGCATCGAGGATATCGATGCCTAATTTATCCGCGAGCCGTACAAGATAGTTCTGCACATCGGCAATTTCATCAGCGACTTCCGATAGTTTCGCCTCGTCTAGATTCTTTGACTCTTCTTCGGTGAGCCACTGAAAGTGCTCAAGCAACTCAGAAACTTCAACGCTCAGGGCCATGGCGATGTTCTTCGGTGAATGGAACTGATCCCATTCTCGATCACCGGCAAATTTGCGAAGCTTTAGCTTTAAATCCTCAAGAGATTCCATCGTCACCTTCTCTAACAACACTGAATGTCGTGCAAAACGACATACTAAACAAATCACACCAATAAAAAAGGGCGCCAAGAGGCGCCCCAAATTTACAACTGATACTTAATGATGCTTGTAATTGACGTTCTCTACTGACGAAGCGTCACAGGCAACTCTTTAATGCCGTGGACAAAGTTTGAATTAACCAGTACAGGTTCGCCGGTCACTTCAACCTTAGAGAAGCGCTTGTTGATCTCTTCCCACATGACGCGAAGTTGCATTTCCGCCAATCGATTACCGACACAACGGTGAATACCGTAACCAAACGCCGTGTGAGCACGGGGGTTAGGTCGGTCAATAATGAACTTGTCAGCATCCGCGATGTAGTCCTCGTCCCGGTTACCCGAGATATACCACATGACCACGCGGTCACCTTTCTTGATCTGCTTGCCACCTAGCTCAGTATCCTGAGTTGCTGTGCGGGCCATGTGGGCAAGCGGTGTTTGCCAACGGATAATTTCTGGCACCATCTTAGGAATAAGGCCAGGATTTTGTAGCAGCTTTTCATATTCGCCAGGATTTTTGTTTAAGGCTAATACACCGCCGGAAATTGAGTTACGGGTTGTATCATTCCCGCCAACAATCAGCAGAATAATGTTACCCAGCAGCTCCTGGGGCGACATGTTATTGGTTGATTCGTTGTGAGCCAGCATCGAGATCAGGTCAAACTTGGGTGGCTCAGTCTTGCGCTTTTCGTAGTACTCGGTGAAGTAAGCAAGACATTCGAACAACACCTGGAAGCCTTCTTCCGGGGTTTCAAAGACATCCGGGTCGCCAATCTGCTGTACCGTATCGGACCAGTAAACTAGCTTTAAACGATCTTCCTGGGGAATATCAAAGAGGGTTGCCAACATCTGACCTGTGAGCTCAACGGAGACAGCCTTAACCCAATCGAACTCTTCATCAACCGGTAAACCATCTAAAATCGTACCAATGCGTTCACGAATCAAAGGCTCAAGTTCTGCCAGCTGCTTGGGGACAAATAGTGGCGAAACAACTTTGCGCTGCTCATCATGCTTGGGTGGATCTTCTTGAATAAACATAGGCAGCGCAAAAGCGTCGTCGTCTTCCCTTGGCTGACCACCCAGAGTAATACCACCTAAACGTTGCTGGGACGAAAAGATATCGTGGCTCTTGTCGACTTCCATGATGTCCTCATACCGGGTCACTGACCAGTAAGGGCCGCCAATGCTGTTTTTGTGATAATGAACGGGGTCTTCTTTACGCAAACGGGCAAAGTGTTCCCATAATGTGTCATGGGAAAAAAGCGCTGGGTGAGATGGGTCAAGGTCTTCGAGGGGGATATCTTGAACGGGATAATCCGGATTAATTTTGAAGGCTTCAGCCACCTCTGAATTTAAAACTGTCAGGTCATTGGCTGCCATTCTGGCCGTCAGTGCTTTTCGTTTCTCGTCATTTTGCTCTATATATTGAACGCTCATTAATCCCCCGCTTGGCTTTAATTGATTCGAATCAACCATCCTAGCAAGGGGCTAGGGCTTATCAAGGGCAATTTTGGCCACTAATATGTCTTATGTGGCCAGCTTACCCCCTGTCCAGCTATGCGCCAACTACGGTGCGCTATAGCACCAGCCTGGTCAGGAAGCCCCCTGGATCAGAATCATCAAATTCTCCCAACAATGAACTTCCATCACTGAGTAGCCTGGAATGGGCGCTGCAGACAATTGACCAAACAGGTAGGTACCAGTCTCCTGGGCTAGTTTTTCATGCTACTCGATCAGAGTTTCGGGGTCACCCCGGAGGAATAACTGAAAGATATTGGTCTGGGGTTCTAGCGGTTTGGTTTGAACACCATCAACCTGGTTCACAATCTTCGCAAGGTGCCGAGCTCTCTCTAACCGCGGAAGATGAACTTGCCATTACCTGTTGCCGGAACTCATCAAAACCTTAGGATACGATAGCGCTTCTCCAATTTCAGCCCTGTGGTTATGATGCGCCCAAACCGGGGGAGAACATGGCCAGCGAGAACAAAACCAAAGCAACTAAAGTTTCCGCAACCAGCTTTGTGAACTCCATTGAGCATGAAGGCCGTCGATCCGATGCCAAGGCTTTGTTAAAAATATTCAAATCGATCACCGGCAAACCTGCCGTGATGTGGGGCGACGCTATGGTGGGCTTTGATCGCTACCACTACAAATACGACAGCGGCCGGGAAGGTGATGCACTGATGACAGGATTCTCACCCCGCAAGGCGAATCTTGCGGTTTATTTGATGGACGGCTTTAGCGACAAGCAAAGCCTATTGGCAAAATTAGGCAAACACAAAACAGGCAGCTCGTGCCTTTATATCAACAAGTTGGCAGATGTCGACGAGGACGTATTATGTAAGCTGATTTCCAGGTCTTACCAACAAATGCAAAAGAAGTACCCGTAACTATTTTTCAACACCATCTATACAACACTACCCTAGAACAGGAACTATTGATGTCGCTATACCCTATTGCTGTACCCACCTTTACTCGCTCACTTACGAGCTTGCGTAACATCCTAACCAAAGCTGCTGCCCATGCAGAAGACAAAGGCATTGACCCTTCGGTTCTCCTTAATGGTCGACTGGCACCGGATATGTTTCCACTAAAACGACAGGTTCAAATCGCTTCTGACTCGGCCCGACGTGGATGCGGCCAACTTACCGGAAAAGAAGTACCCGTTGTGGAAGACACTGAAGAAACCTTTGCAGAACTAATCGCCCGGGTTGAAGGGGCAATAGAGTATGTGAGTCAGTTTAAAGAAGCAGATTTTGAGGGCGCTGAAGCCAAAGTCATCGAACTGCCCCTGGCCAGCGGTCCGTTAAAACTAGATGGCTCAACTTTTTTGATGAGCTTTGCGTTTGCAAACTTTTCATTCCACCTGACAACCGCCTACAACATTTTACGCCATAACGGTGTTGCACTCGGCAAGATGGATTATCTCGGCGGGGCTTAACGCTAATTCAAGCTCGCCACTGTAAGTAAGCATCCACGAGCTCATGCATTCGGTCTCGACCGAAGCTGGGCTCGTGACCACCGTGCACGACGTTCACAGGTAGCTGCCGAATTCGCTTCATGGTTTTAATATAGTCCGGTACATTTGAGTCCGGTAAATCATCCAACAAAGTACCGTCGTAAATTGCGTCGCCGGAAAAGAAGGTGCCGCTGGCTGCTTCCCAGAGCCCGATACTTCCTGGGCTATGGCCGGGCAGGTGCATAATCTCAAAGTGTCGATTGCCCAGGTCAACCACGTCTCCATCCTTAAGGGCTCGAGTTATGGTCGTCGACTCAACACCATAATGCTCTACCTCAAAGTCAGCGGATGGCTTGGCATTAATCAGCAGCTCATCAAAACCGTCAGTTTCACCTTGAGTCTCGTAACTCTCTAAGCCCGGCGGCATCTTTAAAAACGCCCACTCTTTGTAATCTGTCATTCGCGGAGCTTCGCTTTCATGAAGCAACCGATGAGGAAATTCATGTAAACATCCAACATGGTCAAAATGAATATGGGTGGCCAGAGCTGTCACCGGTTTATCCGTAAGATCCGCAATAGCATCCTTTAAACTCGCAACGCCAAGTCCTGTATCGATCAACAGATCCGTATCCCGGCCGCGAATAAACCAGATATTGCAGCGCAGAAATGGATGGACGTGGGGCTCATAGATCAGCGTCACGCCATCGGAGATGGGTTTTCGCTCATACCATTTATCCGCTAGCTGTAACCTGGCCATCGGTTTGCGCCTCTAGCTTCCCGTTGGGATCTTATTAAAGGGTAAGCCTTTATCCGCCCGCATATCCTCCGGTAACCCGAGGACCCGCTCCGAAATAATATTACGCAGGATCTGGTCCGTGCCGCCCTCGACTCTTACCGCTGGAGAACGGAGCAACATCGCCTGAAAGCGTGCAGACCCCTCGGCAATTTCAGGATCAACAATTGCCCCAGCCAGGCCCTGGAGATCCAGGGCAAACTTGGCAATGTCCTGCATCATGCCGCCGGCTACCAGCTTGCCGATAGAGTTTTCTGGTCCGGGAGTTTCCCCTTTTGAAATTGCGGTCAATGCTCGAGAAGCGGTGTTGCGCAACCCCGCCGCCTTGCAATACCAATCCGCTAATTTGGATTTCACCATGGGGTTATCAATCGCCATACCGGATTCCAAAGGCAGAGAAGTCACCAGCGCTTCGATCTCGGGATATCCCGTGGCAATACTACCGCCAATTGCCAGACGCTCATTCATCAATGTGGTTAGCGCAACCTGCCAGCCCTGACCGACCTCACCCAGACGTTGGCTATCGGGAATTCGAACATTGTCGAAGTACACCTCATTAAAGCCGCTCTCGCCATTGGCTTGTTTAATAGGCCGAATATCAACGCCGGGGCTTTTCATATCCAGGAAGAACATCGTCAGGCCCTTATGCTTGGCCACCTCTGGGTCTGTTCTGGTAATTAAAATACCGTAGTCGGAGTGCTGGGCACCGGAGGTCCAGATCTTTTGGCCGTTAATTACCCATTCATCGCCGTCTTTTTCAGCTTTGGTCCGCAATCCCGCCAGGTCACTGCCGCCATGGGGTTCAGAAAACAGCTGACACCAGACCTCTTCACCGCTGGCGAGCTTTGGAATATATCGGGCCAGCTGTTCTTCAGCGGCAAACGCCATCATGGTGGGCGCACACATACCCTGGCCAATAATAAAGGTGCCAGAGAGCTTCCCGTATAAGCCTTCTTCCTGACTCCATATGACACTTTGAATGGGAGACGCATCGCGACCGCCGTAGGCCTTTGGCCACTGCAGACACGCCCAGCCAGCCTCGGCTTTTTTCTTCTGCCATTTTTTGGCTTCTGCCAGGGTATCGTAGTCCCCGGTAATGGTGTTACCGAACCCGCTTTTTGCGAGAAACGGAGCTAGATAGGTCGGGGCATTGTCGTTAATCCAGGTTCGTACTTCGGCCCGGAACGCGGCTTCTTCAGTTGAATCACTAAAATCCATGGTCTTCTCCTTAGGCCGCTTTGGTTGTTGGGGGTGTGGGTAGTGAACTGACAAGCTTGTCCTCCCAAACCGACAAGCCCCCCAACGCGAGCGTTAGGTAGTTAGACCGTCGGTAATATAGATGGCAATCGAACTCCCAGGTAAAACCCATCCCACCGTGCACTTGAATATTATCTCTGGAACAGAGCTGAAAGGCCTGGGTTGCTGATACTCTTGCGGTTGCCGCCGCGAGGGGTAAATCATCAGAATCCGTCGACAGTGCCCATGCAGCGTAATAACAGTTGGACTCCGCCAGCTTTAGCGCCACATACATATCCGCCATCATGTGTTTCAGCGCCTGAAACGACCCAATCGGCCGACCAAAGGCAAAGCGTTCTTTGGCGTAGGCAACCGCCATATCCAATGCCGCGGTGGCGCCACCCAATTGCTCAAAGGCCATCATGACCGCGGCACGGTTATAGATGTTCTGTACCTGCTGCCAGCCATCCCCAGCACTCAAAGCCACAACAGGGGTTTGGTCAAACACAACGGTTGCTGTATTTCGAGTTGGATCAACCGAGGCAACATTGCTAATCGCTACCGAATCATCCTTTAGATTCACCAGATACAGCCCGAGGGACTCAGGCCCTGATCTCGCCAGGACAATGGCAACGTCGGCAATAGCGCCGTCGGGCACAATCAGTTTTTGGCCGCTTAATTTACCGGACTGAACAGAAACCGAAATCGATTCTGGCGTCAGTACCTGGGCCGTTTCGACGTCGGCAAAGGTGGCAATGGATTCACCACTGGCAAGTTTAGGCAGCCATTCCTGTTTTTGATCTTCTGTGCCGTAAGCCAACAAGGCTTCAGCACCCAGATAGATTGACGACGAAAATGGCACTGCAGCGAGATGCTTGCCGACCTGCTCTGCTACTAGACATAGGGTCAGATAGCCTGCTCCGGCGCCGCCATAGGTTTCCGGGATTGCCGTACCGGGCAAACCCATATCACACAAACCTTTCCATACAGATTTTGCGTAAGGAGCTTCTCCCTCTAGCACCGATCGCAACGAAGCCCTGTCGCAATTGTCTCGGAGATAGCGGGCCGCCTCATCGCGCACCATTTTTTCATCATCGGAAAAGTCAAAATTCACTTTTTATCACCTTCGTCGGCTAATTGTCTGGGGCTAATAAAACATATCCAACTTAATGAAAACAATCGCCACGTGCATCATGTCCGCACAAACATAAGCCAATCGCAGGTTCAGCTATAACGGTGGGGATAATTTGCTAGGAAGTGCATATCGAATCCTGTACTTTCACAGCCACAATTGGGGGAAATAATGACAACAAGCGAACCAGTGGTACGCCGGGTAGATCTTGCAACCAAGATCTTCTACGGCTTTGGTGCAGTAGCCAACGGAGCCAAAAGTAACGGCTTTAACTATCTTCTCCTATTTTACTACAGTCAGGTCATCGGGCTTCGTGCCGACCTTGTGTCCCTGGGTATTTTGATTGCCCTGGTGTTTGATGCGATATCAGACCCCCTGGTTGGGTTTGTTTCTGACAACTTCCATTCCCGCTGGGGCAGACGCCACCCCTTTATGTATGCGTCAGGCATCCCCGTATCCATCGCCTACTACTTTCTCTGGTCACCACCGGAATGGGATCAAACAGGCCTGTTCTTGTATTTTGTTTGTATTGCGGTGTTGATTCGAACATTAATCACTTTTTATGAAATCCCCGCTACTGCATTGGTTGCTGAACTTACCGACGACTACGATCAGCGGACCGAGATGATGAGTTTCCGCTATTTCTTCGCCTGGTGGGGTGGCCTGACCATGGCCGTACTGAACTACCTGGTGTTTTTGCCTGAAGATAAAGGCGGCCTTGAGTACGTTGAAGGTTGGACTCACTATGGTTTAACCGCGTCTATCGTGATCTTTATTTCGATTTTTGTTTCTACTATTGGCACCCATAAACACATCCCGCACTTGAAAAAACCGCCACCGAAGCAACCGTTTAATTTTAAGAAAACCACCAACGAGCTAAAAGAGACCCTTTCAAACCGTTCATTTTTTGCGCTATTTTTCTCGGCACTGTTGACCGCGGTCGCGGCAGGGGTTTCAACCTCCCTTAGCATCTATTTTTCCCGCCACTTCTGGGAACTCACCAGCACCGAGATCGGCTATATGAACCTGCCGTACTTTTTCTCGGCGTTCCTGGCCCTCTTTCTGGCGCCCTACGTATCCAGAGTGATGGGTAAAAAGCTGGGCGGCATCACAATCATGGGGCTGGCCTTCGCGATGGCACCAATGCCTTTTATTCTACGACTGCTCGGCTGGTTTCCTGATAACGGCACCGATACATTGTTCTGGACCCTGGTGGTCTTTAATACCGTCGAGGTGACCTTAATCATCATGTCCTCTTCACTTATTGCAGCCATGATCGCCGACGTGGTGGAAGACAGCGAGATTAAAACCGGACGTCGTTCCGAAGGCATATTCTTTGCTGCGAACAGCTTCGCCCAGAAGGCCGTTAATGGTTTAGGGGTTGTGGTGGCTGGGCAAATACTGGCTTATATCCAATTTCCCACCCAGGCCAAGCCCGGGGAAATACCCGAGGAGACCTTGTTTGATCTGGCCTACATCTATGTTCCTGTGATCCTGGTCTTTTATCTCGCAGCACTATCGGTTCTGACCATGTACCGGATTAATCGCGAAGATCACACTGAAAACCTGCGACGGCTTTCTGTTGCGGACTCACGGGAAATCATCAGTTAAGCATTCGCAAAGGAGCACAACATGGCCTCAACTCAATTCAAGAGCCTGATACTGTCGGCGTCACTTATGGTCAGTGTGAGCAGTTTTGCAGCTGACGCCGGACTCCCCACCACCAAACCGGAACGGGTCGGGGTTTCTTCAGAGCGACTGGCCCGCATCCAGCCCGCAATGCAGCGTTATATTGATGACAATCTGGTTGCGGGCACGGTGACCATAATTGCCCGCCGGGGCAAGATTGTGCATTTTGAAGCCAATGGGTTTATGGACGCAGAAAACAAAATCCCCATGCGTAAGGATGCAATCTTTCGTATCGCTTCAATGACCAAACCGATTACATCTGTGGCATTAATGATGTTATGGGAAGAAGGCAAATTTCAGCTACGGGACCCGGTCTCAAAATTTCTGCCTGAGTTTAAGGATCAGCAGGTTTCAACCACGGCAGATGTTAGCGGCAAAACAGGAGAACTAGTGCCAGTCAAGCAGGCCGCCACCATCCAGCAAATGTTGACCCATACCGCCGGCATGGCAAACGCTTATATTGGCAACGGAGAAGCCTATCGAGCAATATCCAAAGTTCACCCCGATGACACATTGGAATCCTTAATCAAGCGCCTGGCAGCAGCCCCACTCAACTACGAACCCGGTACAGCCTGGCAATATTCTGCGGCAACCGACGTGGTTGGCCGACTAGTTGAGGTCATGTCCGGCATGCCCCTTGATGAATATATGGCGCAAAAAATCTTTGCGCCTCTCGACATGACCGACACCCACTTCTTTTTAGACAACACCAAAGGGAATCGACTCACCGTTCAATACAAACCCGGCGACGACAATAAGATTGTGGTTCAGGACCCAGGTAGTGATAAAAGCCGTTGGATATCCGGCGATAACAAACAAACCTTTAGAGGGGCGGGCGGCCTCGTTTCCACAGCCCATGACTATATCCGATTTCAACAAATGGTATTAAACGGTGGCGAGCTAGACGGCGTACGTCTGCTTGCGCCTGCAACGGTTTCACTGATGTTGGACAACCATACCGGCGATCTTCCACTGTGGCTTGCGGGTCCCGGCATGGGATTTGGTCTTGGTTATGGTGTCGTTGAAGATCGCGGTGCAGCAGCAACCCCTTTAAGTGAAGGCAGCGGGTACTGGGGCGGCGCCTATTGCACTATCTCCTGGGTTGATCCAGAACAGGAGCTGGTCGGTATTTTGATGACCCAGGTACGACCCTATACTCACCTGAATATCCGCCAGGACTTTCAGGTTTTGACCTATCAAGCCATTATCGACTAAACCAACAATTAATAGAGGGCGCTAGCCATGGATCTCGGTATTTGTGTTGCATCTCATATTCAAGACATAGACTACGTGGTCCATGCGGAATCACTTGGCTATAGCCACGCATGGATGGCGGACAGCCAGATGATCTGGTCCGATTGTTACGCTACCCTGGCCCTTGCTGCTTCTCGAACCAGCACCATCAAACTCGGGACCGGGGTTGCAATTAGCGGTACTCGTCCTCCGGCAGTCAATGCAGCGGGGATTGCCACCATTAACGCGATTGCACCGGGGCGTACATTCTTTGGCGTTGGAGCAGGCAACACTGCTATGCGCATCATGGGCTTGCCGCCCCATAAAATTAAAGATCTGGATCAATATCTGACGGAGATTGGCCCGCTGCTCAAGGGAGAAGAATCCATTGTCAAACTCGGGCAGTTGGAATCTCCGATTCGCCACGTCATGCCCGATAAGGGTTTTGTGAATTTTGAAGATGAGATTCCAATGTATGTGTCTGGCTTTGGACCCAGATCCCTGGGTCTGGCGGGTAAACATGGCGATGGCGCCGTAATCGCATTTGCCGCGAGTCCAGGTGCGCTAGAAATGATGTGGTCAATGATAGAAGCCGGCGCATTAGAAACCGGACGAACCATTAATCGAGACAGGTTCTATTTGTCTGCCCTGACCACCATGGTGGTCCTGGATGAAGGCGAGGCCATCGACTCTGAACGGGTAAAACACGAATGTGGCGCTTTTGCGATGGCTTCAGTGCACTACGCATACGATCAGTTTCGGAATTTTGGCCATCAACCACCGAATTATCTAGCGGGTATCTGGGATGAATACACCGCATTGCTAGAATCCTTTCCGGAAGAACGACGTCATCAACGTATCCACGCCGGACACAACTGCTGGGTGATCCCCGAAGAAGAAAAGTTTGTCACCGCAGAAACTATCTCCGCCAGTTGCCTGGTCGGGACCCAGGATCAATTGATCGAACAGCTGCAAAGCCTTGAGGCCCAGGGCCTGAATCAGGTGATGTTATTGCCGCCTTTTGATCCCCGCTACGACGTCATCAATCGCGTAGCCCGGGATATTCTGCCCAATATATAGCCCACCGCTAGTCGAGAGCATTCGAGATATTTTCTTGAGTCATGTAACCTTACGTTTATCCCGTCATAGCCCTTCAGATTGATCCGTCTCAGGTTCCTCACTGATATAACCGCTTGGCTACATTCATCCCTGCACAATCCAAAGAACATCAGGAGAACCTATGTCCGCACAACAAGTGAAAATTGCACAACATCAAGTTGTCAGCATTGACTATGAACTCAAAAACGATGATGGCGAAGTACTTGATAGCTCCGCTGGTCAAGAGCCCCTTACTTATCTACACGGCACCGGTGGTCTGATCCCAGGACTGGAGAAAGCCCTTGAAGGCAAAGCCGCTGAAGACGAATTAGAAGTCACCATTCCGCCGGAAGAAGCCTACGGTGAGTTTAATGACAGCCTGGTGCAAAAAGTCACCACCGCCGCCTTTGAAGGAGTGGAAAAAGTTGAACCGGGCATGCAGTTCCAAGCCCAGGGTAACAATGGCGAACTTCAGCGCATTATGATTGTTGCGGTCGAAGGTGATGACGTCACAATCGACGCTAACCATCCCCTGGCGGGCCAAACCTTACATTTCTCGGTTCAAGTCCGGGATGTTCGTGAGGCAACTGAAGAAGAAAAAGAACATGGCCATGCACACTAACCAACTCCCCGGGCTGCTGATCTTAAGCAGCCTTTTGATTGGTTCCTTTAGTTTTTTTGGTTCCACGACCGCTTTTGCTGATCCTGTCACCGCGATCTCAGACGATGGCCGAGAAGTCATTTTAAATGACAACGGTGAATGGCAATACGTAACTGAAGATCGTTTTGCAACTACAGAAGACGGACAGAGAATTCGCTTAAAGGCAGATCAACGTTGGCAGAAGGTTCGTGATTCAGAAGCACCGGCGTATCAGCCGGTGCCGATCTCAACGATTCAGCGGGATAGCATCACGATTTCAGACAGCAACCTTTCCGGCGCACCTCATTCTGGTAACAGTTTTGATGTGACTCTGGACCAGGTTCAGGTTGAAAACCAGAGAGAAACTGTCGGCAAGAACAAACGACTCCGCTCTAATCTGGTGTTCTATCTGGAGATTAAGGGACAGGGCGACTCCGAACATCAGCTGAACCCGGAGCAATTCTCTGTCCAGGACAGTCGGGGCAAAGCCTACCCGGTATTCTCAGTGACAGCGGGTACTTCTCCCATCGGCGGCAAACCGCGTTGGGTAATTAGAGCTAAGGGCGCACCACGTTGGTGGGGCGTAAAATTTTTCTCATTACAGATTGCACCGAACGCGCTGGGCAACACAGACTCCATCGAGTTACGAAAACCCATGCGGGACGTTCTAAAAAAAGAAGTCGAATCCCTACCTGAAGATGGCCTATAGACCGGCCATTTTCTGGGCTTGCTGACAGGCAGATCGCCCATACAAGCGATCTCGGTAAGCCAGCAGATTCTGGTCGACGGGCATTTCAAATCTAACGGCCCAGTTTAGGGTTTGCGCGAGCAAGACATCCGCCAGAGTAAAGGTGGTGCCGACTGCAAAGTCCCGGTCTGCCAGCCGAACTTGCAGGGCAGTCTGGGCTTTTTCAAATTCCCACTTTGCGGTTTTAAGCATTGCCTTAAGGCGGTATTCCTCAGGGATTGCAAACATATGTTTGCCGATTGACCACAGGGGTTGCTCGAGCTCCGTCATGATGAAATAACAGATCTCATCATAATATGCCCGGCGTTTAATCTCAGTTGGAATTAACTCGCTAGATGCTAATTGCCCGGCATAATTAACAATCGCCGCACTCTCATTCAGCACCAGATCTTCATCTACCAGGGTGGGCACCTTAATCTGACTGTTGAGTCCTTGATAATTGTCCGGGAGGTTTTCCCGATCAACATGGATATATTCAAATTGGACGCCAGATTCAAGCAATGCCCAAAGGCATCGGAAGGACCTGGATTGACCTCTACCGTATAAAATCATATTTCATCTCAAGCTATGGGGTTATGGCGCTTTGTTGCGCTCAGGGCTGTTTATTCCGCTAAGGGCTTTTTATGGCGCTAAGGGCTTTTTATGGCGCTAAGGGCTCTTTATTGCGCTAAG
>TARA_R110002072_G_C7975750_1_pt1 | contig 15409 bp, 11 predicted proteins | sample TARA_R110002072 | Tara Oceans TARA_R110002072 (sample SAMEA4397118) | marine metagenome | biome: Polar Biome; feature: [SRF] surface water layer (ENVO:00010504); material: water (ENVO:00002006), including particulate matter (ENVO:01000060) such as... | depth 5 m | reverse complement strand
GTTTACGTGAGGTTTACTTCTGTCAAATTTTTCCTTAGCCATTACGGACTCCTCTTATAAAACTATTCAGAATATCTATTTAGATATAGATACCCTTTTTTTCAAGTATTTCTTTCGCTAAATTCATTGGTATATCAATATATTTTGCAAAGTTCATTGTAAAGTTTGCTCTACCCTGAGATTTAGATCGAAGGTCAGTACTGTAACCGAACATTTCCGATAAAGGAACTTCTGCTTCAACAACTTCTTTGTTTTGCTTAGTTCCCATGTTTTTAACCTTCCCACGCTTCATATTAATGTCGCTTATAACGTCACCTGTGTACTCAGAAGGCGTTACAACCTCTAAATCCATGATTGGTTCCATTAAAACAAGGCCCGCCTCTCTACAGGCCTTCTGGAAGGCTTGACTGGCCGCTATAACATAAGCGACTTCCGAGCTTTCCTCTTCGTTATAATCAGCTTTCTCTAATGTTACTTTTATATTTAAGAACGGATAACCCGCCAGGGCACCCGCAGGAGCTGTGTCGTTAATACTTTGCTCAATGGCATTTATAAACTCAAGAGGAATGTCCCTCTTAGTAAGTTTTGTCTCAAATTTCACACCAGCTTGATGATCCGCAGGCTCAACTTTTAAAACACAATGACCAAATTGCATCTTTCCTGCTTGTTCTTTATGAAAAAGTGCTTCACCTGAAGCTGAACCAGTAATTGATTCACGGTAAGACACCTGTGGCTTACCAACGGTAATACCAACTTTAAATTCTCTATGAATTCTATCAGCAATAATTTCTAAATGGAGCTCACCCATTCCAAAAATTAATAACTGACCTGTTTCTGCATTATGATTATATTTAAAACTAGGATCTTCAATTTGAAGTTGCTTGAGCACTTCCATTAACTTCTTTTCATCAGCAGTAGTCTTAGGTTCAATAGCAACACTAATAACTGTTTCAGGGAACTCCATTAAATCAAAAGCAATAGGCTTATGATCAGCACAAAGAGTTTCACCTGTTGTTGTAAACTTTAATCCTGTTAGTGCAACAATATCCCCAGCTCTTGCAACCGGAAGCTCTGTTCTTTTATCTGCATGCATTTGTAGAATCTTATTAACTCTTTCTTTTTTTCCTTTTAAAGAATTCGTAATATTTTGCCCTACTTTAATTTCACCTGAGTAAATTCTTATGAAAGTAAGCGTACCAACAAAAGGGTCTGTCATAATCTTGAAGGCCAGTGCTGAAAAAAGATCTTCAGGATCTGGATTTCTCTCATCAGTTTTTTCTACATCTTTTGCACTAAAGCCTTTAATCGCTCCTCGATCAAGAGGAGAAGGAAGGAAATCACCAATCGCATCTAGCAAAGGTTGAATTCCTTTATTTTTAAAAGCAGAACCACAGTAAACAGGTACAAAGAAATGTTCGTTAACAGCTTTTCTAATGACATTTTTTATTTCGTCGACAGACAAGTCTTCACCACTGAGATACTTCTCAGCAAACTCATCGTCGTAGTCAGCAATTGTTTCAATTAATTCTTCTCGAGCAAGCTCGCAATCATCTTTCATATCAGCTGGAATTTCTTCTTCTACAACTGCTGCCCCTAGATCTTCATCTTTAAAAAAGTAGGCCTTCATTTTAATCAGGTCTACCATTCCTTGAAAATTTTCTTCTGCTCCAATTGGTAACTGAACCGCCGCTGCAACTTTTCCAAGTTTAGTTCGAATTTCTTCTACACAGTTTTGAAAGTCTGCACCCATTCGATCCATTTTATTTGCAAATGCAATTCGTGGAACTTTATATCTATCAGCTTGTGCCCAAACAGTTTCAGACTGAGGCTCAACACCAGAGACCGCATCAAAAACACCTACAGCTCCATCTAATACACGAAGAGCTCTTTCAACTTCTATCGTAAAATCCACATGCCCAGGAGTATCAATGATATTGATTGTATTTTCTTTCCAGATACAAGTAGTAGCAGCGGAGGTAATTGTAATACCTCTTTCTTGCTCCTGAATCATCCAATCCATAGTGGCCGCACCATCATGAACTTCACCAATTTTATAGTTCTTTCCTGAGTAATAAAGAATTCTCTCAGTGGTTGTTGTTTTACCAGCATCAATGTGGGCCATGATGCCTATGTTTCTAATGTTTTCAAGCTTAGCTTGGGCCATTTATTTGATTCCTGTTTGTGATAAAAAAAAGGCTTCTTAAAGTCGTTACCCTAAGAAGCCAATTAATTTTGAAATTTATTTTTTTAAGAAAAGACCTCTTACCACTTAAGGTGAGCAAACGCCTTGTTCGCTTCAGCCATTTTGTAAACGTCTTCTCTTTTCTTAACTGATCCACCACGAGCATTTGCAGCATCAATGATTTCCTCAGCCAACTTATCAACCATAGTTCTTCCGTTTCTTCCTCTTGCGTAGTCACGGATCCATCTGATTGCTAATGATTGTCTTCTGTTTGGTTTAACTTCGATTGGAATTTGGTAAGTTGCTCCACCAATTCTTCTTGATTTAACTTCAACAGCAGGCTTAACATTACTTAAAGCCTTCTTAAACATTTTCAAAGGCTCTTCGCCAGTTTTTTGCTCAACAATATCAAGTGCACCGTAAAAGATTCTTTCGGCAGTAGACTTTTTTCCACCAATCATAAGACCGTTGATAAATTTTGTAACAACGATATCTTGATAACGTGGATCAGGTAGCACTAGTCTTGGTTCAGCTCTATGTTTTCTACTCATAAAATTCTCCTCTTCACCCTTTTCAGGATTACTCTCTCTTTACCAAGTTCACAGTAAAGAAAGTGTATTATAGTTAGTTAATTATTTATTTCTTAGGTTTTTTACAACCGTACTTACTTCTTCTTTGACCTCTTTTATCAACTGGAGAAGTATCTAGGGCACCACGAACTGTATGGTAACGTACACCTGGAAGATCTTTAACTCTTCCCCCTCTAATAAGAACAATACTGTGCTCTTGAAGGTTATGTCCTTCACCACCAATGTATGAAGTTACTTCAAATCCTGAAGTAAGTCTTACTCTACATACCTTTCTCATTGCTGAGTTAGGTTTCTTAGGTGTTGTTGTGTAAACTCTTGTACAAACACCACGTCTTTGTGGACATGATTTTAAGGCTGGAGACTTAGTCTTGTAATACTTGTCCTCTCTACCTTTTCTGATTAATTGATTAATTGTTGGCATTCTACCACTCCTTCTACTATCTACTGCATTAGCTTCAAAACTAGCTAGATGATGTAACACACCATTCTAGCTAGTACAACTTATTTTTACATCGTGAGAGTTGCTGATTCTTCTGAATCTTCGCTTTCACTTTGACTTACAACTGCTTCAAAGTCTCTGTACTTAGAGATTCCGGTACCTGCAGGGATTAATCTCCCCATGATAACGTTTTCTTTAAGACCACGCAACGCGTCGCGCTTACCTTCAAGTGTTGCTTGAGTAAGAACTTTTGTCGTTTCCTGGAATGAAGCCGCTGAGATAAATGAGTCAGTTGTAAGAGATGCTTTTGTGATCCCTAACAATTGAGGTCTTCCTTCAGCAGGAACTCCACCTTCTTCTTTGAGTCTTGCATTTGTTTCAAAGAACTCACCCTTAGTAACACTGTCACCAGTTACATAATATGTATCGCCTGGATCAAGGATTTCAATCTTCTTAAGCATCTGACTAACGATAACCTCAATGTGTTTATCATCAATCTTCACCCCTTGAAGACGATATACCTCTTGAATTTCATCAACGATATATCTAGCAAGTTCTTTAATACCTTTAACTCTTAAAATATCATGAGGATTTGATGGCCCATCCATGATCGGCTCACCAGCTCTGATATAATCACCTTCGTTAACAACAACGAATCTACCTTTTGGTACAGAGTAAGTTACAGGATCTGAACCATCATCAGGTCTGATAATAATTCTTCTGCTTCCTCTAAGTTCTGGACCAAACTCAATTGTCCCAGACACATCTGCAATTTGAGCAGCATTCGCTGGCTTACGTGCTTCGAAAAGTTCTGCAACTCTTGGAAGACCACCGGTAATATCTTTTGTTTTTGTTGTTTCTCTTGCAACCTTAGAAAGAGCAACACCAAGACCAACTTTCTGACCATCTTGAACAATAATGTTTGCTCCAGTCTGAACTCGGTAAGTTGCATTTCTCTTAGTTCCATCAACAATCAAAGGATTTCCATTTTCATCAACAATAGAAATTCTAGGTTGAAGTGATGGATCTTTTGATTCAGCAACAACTCTTGTTGTTAATCCAGTAACAGGGTCAACTTGTTCAGTTACTGTTTGACCAACGATTAGATCATCAAACTTAACAAAACCAGCTGATTCAGAAAGAATTGGAATTGAGAACGGGTCCCATTCAATAATTTTTCCACCGACTTCAACTTCCTCTCCTTCTTTGAAGAAGATTTTAGCTCCGTAAACCGCTGGATATCTTTCTTTTTCAACGCCTGTTTTATCTTTAATTACGATCTCACCAATTTTATTGATGATGATCATATCTCCAGCGTCATTAGCTACAACTTTTACATTGTCATAATTAACAACACCAGCAGTTCTAACTTCTGTCTTGTTAACTTGTGAACCTGCAGTTGCAGTACCACCAACGTGGAATGTTCTCATCGTAAGCTGTGTACCTGGCTCACCAATTGATTGAGCAGCAATAACACCAACTGCTTCACCAATACTAACTAGAGATCCTCTAGCAAGGTCTCTACCAAAGCACATTGCACAGAACCCATATCTTTCATTACATGTAAGAACAGATCTAACTTTAATCTGATCAATCTCATGATCTTTAAGAAGTGGAATATCTTTTTCTGTAAGAACATAGTTTCTTGGAAGAATTTCAGTTCCGTTTGTATCAACAATTGGAGATGTCGTTACACGACCAGAAACTCTTTCTGATACATGCTCAACAACTTCACCGGCTTCAATTCTTGAAGTTAAAACGATACCGTCTTGAGTTCCACAATCTTCACCTCTAATAATACCGTCCTGAGCTACGTCAACTAAACGTCTTGTTAAATAACCAGAGTTAGCAGTTTTTAGAGCAGTATCGGCTAGACCCTTACGGGCACCGTGAGTTGAAGTAAAGTACTGAAGAACCGATAAACCTTCACGAAAGTTAGAAGTAATCGGAGTTTCAATAATTTCACCAGATGGTTTTGCCATAAGACCACGCATGGCTCCTAGCTGTCTCATTTGGTTTGTAGAACCCCTCGCACCAGAGTCGGCCATCATATAGATAGCGTTGAATGATGGAGCTGTTTCTTTTTCACCTTTTTCATTAACAAATTCATCTTGAGAAATTCTTTCAAGCATAACCTTAGTAAGAACTTCATTTGTTTGTGACCAAACATCAACGACTTTGTTATATCTTTCACCGTTTGTAATTGAACCTTCGTTATACTCTTCAGTAATTCTATCAACTTCAACGTATGCTTCATCTAGAATTCCAGTTTTCTCTTTTGGAATAACCATGTCGTTAACGTTAATAGAGATACCTGCTTTAGTAGCATTTTCGTAACCTAGTCTCATAAGAGCATCAGCAAGAAGAACAGTATCTTTTTCAGATCCAACTCTGTAAGCACGGTCAATAAGAGCTACAAGAGCTTTCTTACTAAGAACCTTGTTTACATCAGTAAAAGTTAAACAAGCTGGAACAACATCATATACGAAAGTTCTACCAACTGTTGTTTCTACAACATCACCATTAAGTCTAACCTTAATAGGTGCTTGTAAGTGTAAGTTACCTGAGTGATATGCGAATTGAGCTTCTTCCTTAGAAGAGAAGATCTTTCCGTAACCACGTGCAAATGGACGAATTCTTGTCATGTAATAAAGACCAAGAACAATATCCTGCGAAGGAACAATAATTGGAGTTCCATCTTTTGGAGAAAGAATATTGTTAGTAGACATTGCAAGAACTCTACATTCGATTTGTGCTTCTAAAGATAGAGGTACGTGAACGGCCATCTGATCCCCGTCAAAGTCAGCGTTGAATGCCGTACAAACTAATGGGTGAAGCTGAATAGCTTTCCCTTCAATAAGTACAGGTTCAAATGCTTGGATACCAAGACGGTGAAGAGTAGGAGCACGGTTAAGAAGTACTGGGTGTTCTTGAACAACTTCTTCAAGGATTGACCAAACTTCTTCTGTTTGTTGCTCAACCATTCTCTTTGCTACTTTAATTGTTGTACAGTGACCTTTCTCAATGAGTCTGTTGTAAATAAATGGCTTGAAAAGCTCAAGTGCCATTAATTTTGGAAGACCACATTGGTGAAGTCTTAAACTAGGACCAACAACGATAACTGAACGACCAGAATAATCAACACGCTTACCAAGTAAGTTTTGACGGAAACGCCCTTGCTTACCTTTTAGCATATCAGATAGTGATCTAAGTGGTCTCTTGTTAGCACCAGTAAATACTTTCCCTCTTCTACCATTATCAAAAAGAGCGTCTACTGATTCTTGTAGCATTCTCTTTTCGTTTCTAATGATAATTTCAGGAGCGTTAAGTTCTTTAAGTCTCTTAAGACGGTTGTTTCTGTTAATTACTCTTCTGTAAAGATCGTTAAGATCAGAAGTAGCAAAACGACCAGCTTCAAGAGGAACTAATGGACGAAGATCAGGTGGTAGTACAGGAATAACATCCATCATAAACCATTCTGGTCTGTTCTCAGACTTAAGAATTGATTCAACAACTTTAAGTCTTTTGATAATCTTAGTTCTACTCATTTCAGTTGTAGCTGATGCTAAACCTCTACGGAGTTCTTTGTTTTCAATATCAAGATCTACTCTCTTAAGCATTTCTCTTACAACTTCACCACCCATTCCGGCGCTGAATTCGATACCTTGTTCTTTAAGTTCAAAGTATTGTTGCTCAGTAATTACCTGACCAACTTTAAGACCATTATCTAATTCATCAGTTGCTGATGAAGTAACAATGAATGCTTCGTAATAAAGAACTTTTTCAAGTTCTTTAAGAGTTAGACTTAGAAGAGCACCTAAACGTGAAGGTAGTGATCTAAGAAACCAAATGTGAGCAACAGGAGCAGCAAGCTCAATATGACCACATCTTTCTCTTCGAACTTTAGAAAGTGTAACTTCAACTCCACACTTTTCACACACAACACCTCTGTGCTTCATTCTCTTGTATTTTCCACAGATACATTCGTAATCTTTGATTGGACCAAAGATTTTTGCACAAAAGAGACCGTCTCTTTCAGGCTTAAAAGTTCTGTAGTTAATTGTCTCTGGCTTTTTAACTTCACCAAATGACCACTCTCTAATCGTATCCGGAGAAGCCATTTTAATTGAAACGGCTTCAACGCTTACTGGGTCTTTTGGTTTGTCAAAAAAGTTTAAAAGGTCTTTCATATTATGCCCTCAATTTTAGTTAAAACTTTCTTCTTCAGTTGCTTCTTCTAGCTTTACGTCTAAACATAATGCTTGAAGCTCTCTAATAAGAACGTTGAATGATTCTGGTAGTCCTGGCTCTAGTACTTGTTCACCTTTTACGATTGACTCATACATTCTTGTTCTACCAATTACGTCATCAGACTTAACTGTTAAGAACTCTTGAAGAGTATAAGCAGCACCGTAAGCTTCAAGTGCCCAAACTTCCATTTCCCCTAGTCTCTGACCACCAAATTGTGCTTTACCACCAAGAGGCTGTTGAGTCACAAGTGAGTATGGTCCAGTTGAACGACCGTGGAGTTTTTCATCAACAAGGTGATGCAGTTTAAGCATATACATTTGTCCGACTGTTACTTCTTCGGCAAATGCTTCACCTGTCATTCCGTTAAAGAGTGTTGTCTTACCTGATTCATCTAAATCAGCTAGTCTTAACATTTCTCTAATATTTTCTTCTTTTGCACCATCAAAAACTGGAGTAGCAAAACGAACACCTGTAGTAAGAAGTTCTGCAACTTCTTTTACTTTTTTATCAGATGCTTTTTTCAACCACTCTTTTACTTCATCCGTTTTATAGATGTCGTAAATGAAGTCTTTAATTTTGTGCATTTCAAATTGCTCATCAAGCATAACTTTAATTTTCTCAGCAAGACCACGACCGGCCCAACCAAGGTGAAGTTCAAGTAGCTGACCAATGTTCATACGAGACGGAACCCCTAGTGGGTTAAGTACGATTTCAACAGGTGATCCATCAGCAAGATATGGCATATCTTCTTGAGGAAGTACGTTTGAAATAACACCCTTGTTTCCGTGACGACCAGCCATCTTATCACCTGGTTGTAATTTACGTTTAATCGCTACGTAAATTGTAACCTTTTTGATAACACCAGCTGGAAGCTCATCACCTCTATGTAGCATTGCAATTTCATCGTTAGCTCTAGTTCTAACTCTGTTAACTCTGTTACGAACGTCAGCAAAGTATTCACTTAGTTTTTCTTCTAATGATGCTTCTAACGGAAGATAACCGATAAGCTCAAATGGTACATCTTTAAGAGTATCAACAGTAATCTCAGTTCCTTTTCCAAGTAGTTCAGTTGAACCATCTTCAGAAACTAACTTATCTGTAGTTTTTGTACCCTTAAGCATTTTTGCTATTTGATTGATCGCTGATTTTTGAATTGATTTAATTTCAATTCTTTCATCTCTTCTAATTAGAGTTGTTTCTTGATCGATAATTTCTTTAGATCGTGCACAAAGTTCAACACCTTCTCTAGTGTAAACTTTTGCATCAATAACCGTTCCTCTTACAGAAGATGGAACTCTTAAAGAAGTATCTTTTACGTCTCCAGCTTTATCACCGAAGATGGCCTTAAGAAGTTTTTCTTCAGGAGATAATTGCGTTTCACCTTTTGGAGTGATCTTTCCTACTAGGATATCACCAGGCTTAACAATTGCTCCGACTCTAATAATACCAGCTTCATCAAGGTCTTTAAGGGCCTCTTCAGAAACATTTGGAATATCACGAGTAATTTCTTCTTTACCAAGTTTTGTATCTCTTGCTTCAACCTCAAAACTTTCAATGTGAACTGAAGTAAAAACGTCTTTTGCAAGAAGTGATTCACTAATAAGGATTGAATCCTCATAGTTGTAACCACCCCAAGGCATAAATGCTACAAGTACGTTTTGTCCAAGGGCAAGGTCACCAAGTTGAGTACCAGGACCATCTGCGATCACTGCACCCTTCTTAACAATATCACCTTCTTTCACAAGAGCTTTTTGGTTATTACAAGTGTTTTGATTTGTTCTTTGGTACTTAACAAGCTTGTAAATATCTACACCAGACTCGCCATCAGCAAATTTATCTCTTTGAAGTACGATTCTATTTGAATCAACAAAGATTACTTTTCCGTCAGCGTCAGCAGTAACAATTGCTCCTGAGTCTCTAGCAACAATATGCTCTACACCAGTACCAACAATTGGTGCATCAGTTTTAACAACTGGTACCGCTTGCCTCATCATGTTCGATCCCATTAGTGCACGGTTGGCATCATCGTGCTCAAGAAATGGAATTAATGAAGTAGCGATAGAAATCATCTGACTAGGAGAAACGTCCATAAGATCAATTTCATCACTGTTAACAAGCATGAATTCACCACTTGCACGTGAAGGAACGTGATCTCCGTTTACTTTACCGTTAAGAATATGCTCCTTATCGATCTGAGCAATAACCTTTCCTTCTTCCTGAAATGCAGTGAAGTACTTAGGTTCTTCTACTCCTTTATCTTCGTTTATAACCTGATATGGAGTTTCGATAAATCCGTATTCTGAAACTCTTGCATAAGTTGCAAGTGAAGTGATTAGACCAATGTTTGGTCCTTCAGGCGTCTCAACCGGACACATTCTTCCGTAGTGAGTTGCGTGAACGTCACGAACTTCAAAACCAGCTCTTTCACGAGTAAGACCACCTGGCCCAAGAGCAGAAAGTCTTCTCTTGTGAGTTACTTCTGAAAGTGGGTTTGTCTGATCCATAAATTGAGATAACTGAGAAGAACCAAAAAATTCTTTTACAGCTGCCGCAACTGGCTTTTGGTTAACGAGATCGTATGGCATCATCGTTTCAATTTCTTGAATAGCCATTCTTTCTTTAACCGCTCTTTCCATTCTTACAAGACCAACTCTAAATTGGTTTTCAAGAAGCTCACCAACTGCACGAACTCTTCTGTTTCCAAGGTGGTCGATATCATCAACTTTACCTTTTCCATTGTTAAGCTCTACTAGGTATCTAGCAGTTGTAATGATGTCCTCTTTTGTAAGAACTGTATTTTCAACAGGAACTTCTGTTCCAAACTTATAATTAATTTTCATACGACCAACTCTTGATAGGTCATATTTTTCTTCATTAAAGAATAAGTTATTAAATAGTATTTCTGCTGCTTCTACTGTCGGTGGTTCACCAGGTCTAAGTCTTTCAAAGATTTTAAGTAAAGCATCATCTTTACTATCAGTCTTATCAAGAAGAAGAGTGTTTCTGATTTGGTCACCAAAGTTAATCATATCGATATAAAGACATTTAACTTTTGTGATTCCCGCAGCTGTTAACTCTTGAATCTTTGATTCAGATAAAGCTTCATTTGCAAGACAAAGAACTTCACCAGTATTCTCATCAAAAATATCTTCAGCAACAACTTTGCCAACGACTTCTTCTAGTTCAGCACTTAAAGTATTAATTCCAGCTTCTAATGCTTTTTTCACAGAAACTTTCGTAAACTTTTTACCTTTCTTAATCACTGGTTTAGCAGTTTTAGGATCTAGAACATCTTGAGTAGCTCTTGTTCCAATCAATAGAGTGAAATCAAGTTCTCTTGTAAATGAGCTATCTTTATTAAAAGTTACTAATTCTTTTTCATAAAAAATATCAAGAAGATCAGGTGTTGAGTAACCCATAGCTTTAAGAACAACTGTTGCATGAAGCTTTCTCTTTCTATCAATTCTAGCGAAAAGAACATTCTTATGATCAAATTCAAAATCTAACCATGAACCTCTATGAGGAATAATTCTCGCTGAATAAAGAAGCTTACCGCTAGTATGTTTTTTACCACTATCGTGTTCAAAAATAATACCTGGTGATCTGTGTAACTGAGAAACAATTACTCTTTCCGTTCCATTATAAACAAATGAACCAGTGTCGGCCATTAATGGAATGTTACCAAGATACACTTCTTGTTCTTTAATTGATGATACTGTTTTTTGTTCATTACCATCTTTATCAACTGTCACATCATAGAAAACTAACCTTACAATTACCTTTAAAGGTGCTTCGTAAGATAATCCTCTTTGACGACATTCTTTAACAGTGTATTTTGGTTGTTCTAAAGCGTAGCTTACGAACTCTAAAGATACAGTTTTGTTAAAATCGAAAATAGGGAATACTGAGTTAAATACCGCTTGTAATCCAACATCTTTTCTTTTTGCTGGTGGAATGTCCTTCTGTAGAAATTCTTCATATGAATTAGTTTGAAGCTTCATTAGAGGAGGTGTTTCCAGTACACTAGGTACCCTTGAAAAATTCTTTCTGAACCATTGATTCGGTTTAAAGACCTGAGTCATGTTATATTCTCCTTAGAGAGAAGTTTACTTTTTCTATTCTAGAAACGTGAAAAAGGTGTGAAAGAAATCATCTTCCACACCTAAAAATCTAATTTTTAATCAATTTTTTAATTTACTTAAATTATTTAAGCTCAACTTTTGCACCAGCTGCTTCAAGCTTCTTCTTAAGCTCTTCAGCTTCTGCTTTCTCAACGCCTTCTTTAACAGCTTTTGGAGCACTTTCAACTAGCTCTTTTGCTTCTTTAAGACCAAGACCAGTGATTGCTCTAACTTCTTTAATTACGTTGATTTTCTTAGCACCTGCTTCAGCAAGAACTACAGAAAATTCAGTTTGCTCTTCAGCGGCTGCGCCTGCAGCTCCACCAGCAACAGCAACAGGAGCTGCTGATACACCAAATTTCTCTTCCATCTCTTTAACTAGGTTAGCCATATCAAGTACTGACATGTTTGAGATATGTTCCATAAATTGATCGTTTGTAATTGCCATTTTAATTCTCCTTAAACTTTATATTATTTATTTTAGTTTTAATTATTCTTCAGAAGCTGCTGCTTCCATTTTTAATCCACTTGGATTTTCTACACCTTGTGATTCACACTCATCTTTAATCGCGTTCATTAAGCGAGCAAAAGATGATACTGGTGCTTGCATAGTGGCAAGTACAGTCGCTAGCATTTCATCTCTCGATGGTAAGCTTGCTAGTTCATTTACTTGAGCTCTTGTAAGCTCTTCACCATTTAAAAATCCACCAATTAGTTCAATAACGTCATGGTCTTCACCAGCTTTCTTTAGAGTCTTAGCAACGCCTGGTGCATCTTCGAATGCAAAAGCAACTGCATGTGGCCCTTTAAGGTTGGCTAGTAATGATTCTGCATAAGTTCCTTCAGAAGCCTTACCAAATAGTGTGTTTCTTGTAACAACGACTTTTCCGTCATGGTCACGAACACCTTTTCTGATAGCGACTGCATCATTTGAACTTACACCAATCAGGTTTGTTAGAAAGATTGCACGAGCAGCTTCAATATCCTTTTTAAGCCCATCAATGATCTCACCTTTCTGTGATCTGTTTAACATAAGTACCTCCAATTGTTCGGAGGGAGATTTCTAGCAGGATTTATTAAGAACAACCTTGTTCTCTACCGACTTTCTTCAACCCCAAACTGTATTATTACCTAACTATTAGTTAGTTGAATTAATTGCTGCTAAAGTATCAAGCTTGATACCTGGCCCCATTGTCGTACTTACTGTTAGTGTTTTAAGGTATGTACCTTTAGCACTAGCAGGCTTAGCTTTAACAATCGCGCTTGTAATAGCATTAAAATTTTGTCTTAGTTGTTCTTCAGTAAATGATTTCTTTCCAATTGGAACGTGAATCACACCATTTTTCTCAGTACGGTATTCAACCTTACCAGCTTTTTGCTCTTCAACTGCTTGAGCAACGTTTGGAGTAACTGTACCAAGCTTAGGGTTAGGCATTAAGCCTCTTGGTCCTAAAACTCTACCAATTCTACCAAGCTTACCCATCATGTCTGGAGATGCGATAACTCTATCGAACTCAAGCCATCCACCAGCAATCTTTTGAACCATGTCATCACCACCAACAAAATCTGCTCCCGCATCTTCTGCTTTTTTGATGTTTTCACCTGAAGTGATTACACATACTCTTACTGATTTACCTGTACCAGCTGGAAGAGCAATTGCTCCTCTAATCATTTGGTCAGCATGTCTTGGATCAACACCAAGGTTGAACGCTAGATCGACTGTTTCATCAAATTTTGCAAAAGCAACTTCTTTTACAAGCTTGATAGCTTCGTCTACCGCATAAGTTTGCTCAGGGTTTACTTTAGACTGAGCTTCTAAAAATTTCTTTGATTTATTTGCCATTTATTACCTCCCGGTGCAAGCGACTTTTAAGTCTCCCGTGATACTTATTTATAATCTAATTTAAGACCCATTGAACGAACTGAACCTTCAATAGTTCTCATACCTGCCTCTTCATTTGCTGCTGTAAGATCTTCTTTTTTAATTCCGACGATCTCTTTAACAGTGTTCTCTGGAACTGTTCCAGCGACTTCATGACCAGGCTTATTTGCACCTCTTTTTAACTTTAACTTAGTCTTTAAAAGGTAAGATGCTGGTGGAGTTTTTGTAACGAACGTAAACGAACGGTCAGTATAAACTGTAATGATTGTAGGAAAAATCATTCCAGAATCTTTCTGAGTTTTCGCATTAAATGCCTTACAAAATTCCATGATGTTGACACCTTTCTGACCAAGTGCTGGTCCGATTGGTGGTGATGGGTTTGCTTTTCCAGCTTCAATTTGAAGCTTGATGAAACCTGTTACTTTCTTTGCCATAATTAACTCCTTATCGATCGGCGAGACCTACCAACTTGTATTACATATATCTCAAATTAAGAAACTCTCTCAATCTGAGTAAAGTCTAGTTCCACTGGTGTTGGTCGACCAAAAATTGAAACATTAACTCTAACTTTACCTTTATCATTCACAGCTTCAATTGTTCCCACAAATGAAGCAAATGGACCTTCAATAACCTTAACTTGCTCACCTTCTTCAAAGTCAACACTCGTCTTAGGTTTCTTGATTCCATCTTCAACTTGACCAAGCATATACTTCGCTTCGTCCTCAGTAATAGCAGCAGGCTTGTCTGGTGTTCCACCAACAAATCCTGTTATCTTTTCTGTATCTTTTACTAAGTGCCAAGTATCGTTACTCATAACCATTCTTAGTAAAATATATCCTGGGAAAAACTTTTTCTTAAGTGTTCGTTTTTTTCCACCAGCATTACTAACAACTGTCTCTTCAGGAATAAGAATTTCTGAAAAGAATTCAGTCTTTTTAAGATTAACAATTCTTTCTCTTAAAGTTTTAGCAACTTTATTTTCCTGACCTGTTAAAGTCTTAGCGATATACCATTTAAAGTCTGGCCCTGTACCAAAAGCTAGTGCTGGATCTCTTTCAGTACCGTCACTATTTGTAGCAGGTGCTTCAACCTCAGCTTCAACTTCAACTGACTCAGGAGTTACTTCTGTAGCCTCAACTTCAGTTTCAGTTTGCTCGACAGCTTCAACTTTCTCGTCATTCATATTTTCTTCACTCATATAACCTTCTCTTAGTAAGCTAGCTCTAATAATTTTCTAAACAGGAAATCCACTGCAACAAATAATCCACTGATAATTGAAACTCCAATAATAATTCCAACTGTTGACTTAACAACGTTATCTCTCTCAGGCCAAACTACTTTAGTAAGTTCTGTATAAACTTCAGTCATGTGCCCATATGCTTTTGAATTTTTTGTTACAAAAAGAAAACTACTTAATCCAATCAAGATACCTACACCTTGAGAAACCATAAGAAAGTTTTTCACCTTAGCTTCGAGATCAAACCATTCACCCATTTGACCTAAAAACTTAATTACTAAATAACCAATAAGAATAGAGATTATTGCTACAAAAGAGTTAATCCATTTCTTTGTATCTTCGATTTTTATAATAGACATATGCTCATTTTCCTAAAATAAAACCATTTACCCCGCATGGGCAATAATGGTGGCAAACTTGTGAGTTTTCCTCTTATGCTTCATATAAGCTAGAATGTCTAGTTTTTTGTAATAAGACGCTGTGCGTTTTTGATAAATAATATATGGCGGGTGCAGAGGGATTCGAACCCCCAACCTACTGATTTGGAATCAGCCGCTCTACCAATTGGAGCTATACACCCAGATTCTGAAATTTGACTGAATTTACTGGAAAAAAAAGGGCCAGTCAACGACCGGCCCCTTAATTATTTTTTATTTTTTACAATACTAATCAATGATCTCAGAAACTGTTCCAGCACCGATAGTTCT
>TARA_R110002072_G_scaffold302751_1_pt1 | contig 15438 bp, 11 predicted proteins | sample TARA_R110002072 | Tara Oceans TARA_R110002072 (sample SAMEA4397118) | marine metagenome | biome: Polar Biome; feature: [SRF] surface water layer (ENVO:00010504); material: water (ENVO:00002006), including particulate matter (ENVO:01000060) such as... | depth 5 m | reverse complement strand
TCCAAAACCGCAGGTTGGGGGTTCGATTCCCTCCTGGCCTGCCATATTATGGCAGCGCTGAGACAATAAATTATGACTGATAAGTCTACTACACAGGCACCAAAGCAGGATTTGCTTAAGTGGGTTGCTGTTGCAGTTATCATAGCGGGTGGTATTTACGCGAATGCGTATTTTGCTGCTGAGTCTCTTGTGCTGCGGGCAGTCGGTTTGCTCGTGCTGGCTGGTATTGCAGCCTGGATCGCAGTGCAGACTGTGAAAGGGTCTGCGTTTCTGAATTTGTGTCTGGAAGCTCGAACCGAAATACGTAAGGTGGTGTGGCCAACACGCCAGGAAACAACTCAAACAACCATGATAGTTCTGGTGGTTGTGCTGGTCGTGGCACTGGTCTTGTGGTTGCTGGATACGGCCCTTGGTGCGGTCATCTCACGGATTATCGGATAGTCAGGAGATTTTAGATGGCAAAGAATTGGTATGTGGTTCACGCCTACTCCGGCTATGAAAAACGAGTCAGGGATGCGTTGAAAGAACGAATTGCCCGCTCCGGGATGGAAGATCTGTTTGGTGAAGTATTGGTGCCAACGGAAGAAGTGCTGGAAATGCGCGCTGGTCAGAAACGCAAAAGCGAGCGCAAGTTTTTTCCGGGCTATGTCCTGGTGGAGATGGAGCTTAGCGATGATACATGGCACCTTGTAAAGGAAACTCCAAGAGTGCTGGGCTTCATTGGTGGTAAAGCAGACCGTCCGGCACCAATTACTGCCCGTGAGGCGGATCGTATTCTTCAGCGTCTTGAAGAAGGGCAGGACAAACCCCGCCACAAGGTCATCTACGAGCCGGGTGAAATGGTTCGTGTCACTGATGGTCCGTTTAACGACTTTACGGGAACTGTTGAAGAGGTCAACTACGAAAAGAATCGCCTGCGCGTAGCGGTGCTGATCTTCGGGCGTTCCACGCCAGTTGAGCTTGAGTTCAGTCAGGTCGAAAAGAGTTAGTCAATAGTTAACAAACCCTGTCGAGCTGCCAGGTTCGACGGATTATCGGGGAGTCGGTGCGCGGTTTAGGCCAGTTGCCGACGTCTGTACCCACAGGAGAAGTGAAATGGCAAAGAAAGTCACTGCTTATATCAAACTGCAGGTTGGCGCGGCCAAGGCTAATCCAAGCCCGCCCGTTGGTCCTGCGCTGGGTCAGCATGGTGTGAACATCATGGAATTCTGTAAGGCCTTCAATGCCCAGACTCAGGGCATGGAAGCTGGTCTGCCGATTCCTGTCGTTATCACTGTATATGCCGACCGCAGTTTTACCTTCATCACCAAAACTCCGCCGGCAGCGGTATTGTTGCGTAAAGCACTTGGTATTCCCAAGGGCAGTCCGCGCCCGAATACTGAAAAGGTTGCCGTGATCACCCGGGCACAGCTGGAAGAAATAGCCGCTGTTAAAATGCCTGATCTGACCGCTTCAGATATGGATGCCGCCGTCCGTACGCTGGCGGGTACAGCCAGAAGTTCTGGTATCGATGTGGAAGGAGTGGAATAAATCATGGCTAAACTGTCCAAAAAGCAGCAGGCGATTGCTGAAAAAATCGACCGTAACCGTGGTTATTCCATTGAGGAAGCGGTTGCATTTCTGAATGAATTTGCGTCACCAAAATTCAAGGAATCCATAGACGTGTCAGTCAACCTTGGTGTTGATCCACGTAAATCGGATCAGGTTGTTCGCGGTTCTACCCTGCTGCCAAACGGCACGGGCAAGGAAGTACGCGTTGCAGTATTTGCACAGGGTGAAAATGCCACAAAGGCAACCGAGGCAGGTGCTGATATCGTCGGTTTTGACGATCTGGCCGAAAGTATTGCAGCGGGTAATCTGGATTTCGACGTGGTTATTGCTACACCCGATGCCATGCGTGTGGTCGGTAAACTGGGTCAGGTGCTGGGTCCGCGTGGTCTGATGCCAAACCCCAAGGTTGGTACCGTGACGGCTGATGTAGCAACTGCTGTGCGCAACGCCAAAGCCGGTCAGGTTCGTTACCGTACTGACAAGAAAGGTATTATTCACGGCGCGATCGGCAAGATCGGTTTTGAGGCTGGCGCTATTGAAGGCAACCTCGAAGCACTGCTTGCTGATCTCAAGAAGGCAAAGCCAGCTTCTTCCAAGGGCGTCTATATTCAGAAAGTTGTCCTGTCCTCCACCATGGGGCCAGGCGTACTGATTGATCACTCTACATTCAAAGTGTAAGAGCAGCAAAAAATTTCCGGCAATCCTTCGGGTTGCTGCAGACTTTGGGGTTGTGGCAGATGCAGGTTGGTCTGCCATGGCTGTCAAAGACCGTAGGTGTTGATGAGCGCGTGGCGTCAACTTAATTTCCTACGCAGATGGTGTAACCCGTTCTGATTCGTCGGAACTATTCCACCAGTTAATCCTGGCATTCTGCTTGTCAGAAAACCAGGGCAAAACAACAAGGGTCGCTGTAATGGTGGCCTCTATCAGGAGTAAAGCTAGTGGCTATTAGGCTTGAAGACAAAAAGCAAATCGTCTCGGAAGTCAATGAAGCTGCTACCAGTGCTTTGTCAGCAGTGCTCGCCGATTATCGGGGTATCACTGTGTCGAATCTGACAGCGTTGCGCAAAAGCGCTCGTGAGCAGAATGTGTATTTGCGCGTTGTGCGTAACACATTGCTCAGGCGTGCTGTGGAAGGTACTCAATACGAGTGCATTCAGAGCGTGCTGACAGGTCCGACCATACTTGCGTTTTCAATGGAAGATCCGGGCGCCGCTGCACGCGTGCTGAAGGATTTTGCCAAGGCAAATGACAAGTTTGAAGTTAAAGCATTGTCTGTTGGTGGCAAGTTGTTGCGTGCCGACCAGATTGACGCTCTGGCTACATTGCCGACTTATGATCAGGCAGTGTCAATGCTGATGAGTGTCATGCTGGCACCGGTTACCAAGCTTGTTCAAACCTTTAACGAGGTACCGACCAAGGTCACACGTGCAGTTGCTGCCGTACGTGACCAGAAGCAAGCAGCATAATTCTGAAACGAAACGATTGATTTATTCATTTTTTTATTAGGAGATATGAGTCATGGCTCTGTCTAAAGACGATATTCTGAATGCAATTGCTGAAATGTCAGTAATGGATGTAGTTGAACTGGTTTCAGCAATGGAAGAGAAGTTTGGTGTATCAGCTGCAGCCGCTGTTGCTGTTGCCGCCGCGCCTGCTGCTGCCGCTGAAGCTGCAGAAGAGAAAACCGAGTTCGACATCGTTCTGACCGCTGCTGGCGAGAAGAAAGTAAACGTGATCAAGGTTGTTCGTGCAATCACTGGTCTTGGCCTGAAAGAAGCCAAGGATCTGGTTGATGGCGCACCTTCTACGGTCAAGGAAGCGGCCAGCAAGGCAGACGCTGAAGATGCCAAGAAGCAGCTGGAAGAAGCCGGCGCTAGTGTTGAGCTGAAGTAATTCTGCACAGCACAGGCAGTAAAATTGATTGCCGGCAGGGAGCAAAACTCCCTGTCGGTTTTCAATGGTTATGAAGAATCAAACAGGAATTCCGGGGGGCAGACATGTTCAGATCTGTATCTCCAGCAGTCGCCGGCCCTACACGATAGTGCGGCGATAGCAAAGACAGAATGTGTTAAAGATTGAATGTGGTAATGGGTCTTTTATTTAGAGATCTCAAGATAGTGGGGTATATCCGGACGGCTCAGCATTTCCATATACCGGATATCAACAGACATACTTGCTAGGAAAACACAATGGCCTATTCGTATACAGAGAAGAAACGTATCCGCAAAGACTTTGGTAAATTGCCAGTTGCGATGGATATTCCGTATCTCTTGTCAACGCAGATTGACTCCTACAGGCAGTTTACCCAAGCCGGAATATCTCCTGACGACCGTCAGGATCAAGGCTTGCACGCGGCATTCAAGTCAGTTTTCCCCATTGTCAGCTACTCAGGAAAAGCAATTCTTGAGTATGTGAGCTATGAATTGGGTAAGCCAGTGTTTGACGTGAAAGAGTGTCAGTTGCGTGGCACTACGTATTCGGCTTCGCTCAGGGTTCGCGTACGGTTGATCCTGTATGATAAGGAATCGACCACCCAGGCGATCAAGGATATCAAGGAGCAGGAAGTCTACATGGGTGAGATTCCGCTCATGACTGACAGTGGCACCTTTGTCATCAACGGTACTGAGCGGGTGGTTGTATCCCAGTTGCATCGTTCGCCGGGTGTGTTCTTTGACCACGATCGCGGCAAGACACATAGTTCCGGCAAGCTGTTGTACTCGGCGCGGATCATTCCTTACCGTGGTTCATGGCTGGACTTCGAATTTGATCCCAAAGATCTGGTTTTTGTTCGTATTGACCGTCGTCGCAAGCTGCCGGCCACTGTGCTGCTGCGCGCGCTGGACTTTACTGCCGAGCAGATTCTGGCGATGTTCTACGAGAACAACAACTATCGTCTTGGAAAAACTGCTGAAGATGTGAAGCTTGAGCTGGTGCCATCACGCCTGCGCGGTGAGGTGCTCAACTTTGATGTGACTGAAAAGAAAGGTGAAGTGATTGTTGAAAGTGGTCGACGTATCACTGCACGTCATATTCGTCAGATGGAAAAAGCAAACATCAAAGAGCTGAAAGTGACGCCTGAGTTTGTCGCCGGGCAATCGTTGGCCAAGGATATTGTCAATCCGGAAACGGGCGAAATTCTGTTCGAGTGCAATGCGCTGGTTACGGCCGCCATGCTCGACGAAATGGCCGCCGCCGGTGTTGGTAAATTCGAAACCATCTACACCAACGACCTGGATTGCGGCCCGTTTGTTTCTGAAACGCTGCGCATCGACAGCACTTCCTCACGACTGGACGCCCTGGTTGAAATTTACCGTATGATGCGTCCCGGTGAGCCACCGACCAAGGATTCTGCGGAAAACCTGTTTGGCAATCTGTTCTTCTCGCAGGAGCGTTATGATCTTTCAGCGGTAGGCCGCATGAAGTTCAATCGCCGTCTGGGGCGTGAAGAAACTGTTGGTCAGTCGGTTCTCAGCTTTGATGATATCGTAGATGTCCTCAAGACACTGGTCGGTATCCGTAACGGTTTTGGTACGGTGGATGACATTGACCACCTGGGTAACCGACGTATCCGCTCAGTAGGTGAAATGGCTGAGAATCAGTTCCGTGTTGGTCTGGTTCGGGTCGAACGTGCCGTTAAAGAACGGTTGAGCATGGCTGACTCTGAAGGCCTGATGCCTCAGGATATGATCAATGCCAAGCCGGTGGCTGCAGCAATCAAGGAATTCTTTGGCTCCAGTCAGCTGTCCCAGTTCATGGATCAGAATAACCCGCTCTCGGAAGTTACCCACAAGCGCCGTGTATCGGCATTGGGGCCGGGCGGTCTGACTCGCGAGCGGGCCGGTTTTGAGGTTCGTGACGTCCACCCGACACATTACGGCCGGGTCTGTCCGATTGAGACGCCTGAAGGTCCGAACATTGGTCTGATCAACTCTCTGGCAACCTATGCCCGTACCAATGATTATGGTTTCCTGGAGAGTCCGTACCGCCGTGTTATTGATGGCAAGGTCAGTAATGAAATTGATTACCTGTCCGCCATTGATGAAGGTCAGTATGTGATCGCACAGGCGAGTGCAAATCTCAACAAGAATATGCAGTTTGTCGATAACCTGGTAACCGTACGCTATAACGGTGAAACCACGTTAATGCCAAAAGAGCAGATCAACTATATGGATGTGTCACCGCAGCAAATGGTATCTGTTGCCGCGGCGTTGATCCCGTTCCTCGAGCATGACGACGCTAACCGTGCGTTGATGGGTGCAAACATGCAGCGTCAGGCTGTACCGACACTGCGCGCTGAGCCACCGCTGGTTGGTACCGGCCTGGAACGCAATGTTGCCGGTGATTCTGGTGTGTGTGTTGTTGCAGACCACGGTGGAAGAATTGAAAGTGTTGATGCCTCGCGAATTATCGTGCGGGTAAGCGACGAAGAAACACAGGCCGGCGAAGCGGGTGTGGATATCTACAGTCTGACCAAATATACCCGATCAAACCAGAATACCTGTATTTCGCAGCGACCTCTGGTAAAGGAAGGTGATGTGGTCAGCCGCGGTGATATCCTCGCCGATGGTCCGTCGGTAGATATTGGCGAACTGGCGCTTGGCCAGAATATGCGCATCGCCTTCATGCCGTGGAATGGTTACAACTTCGAAGACTCGATTCTGTTGTCTGAGCGAGTTGTCAGCGAGGATCGCCTGACAACCATTCATATTCAGGAATTGACCTGTGTGGCGCGCGACACCAAGCTGGGTTCTGAGGAAATCACCTCTGACATCCCCAACGTCGGTGAAGGTGCTCTGGGCAAGCTTGATGAATCAGGTGTTGTCTACATTGGTGCCGAAGTCGGTGCCGGCGATATTCTGGTAGGTAAAGTGACACCCAAGGGTGAAACTCAGCTGACTCCAGAGGAAAAGCTGCTGCGTGCAATATTTGGTGAAAAGGCGTCCGATGTTAAAGATACATCGCTGCGTGTACCTTCCAGTGTCAAGGGCACTGTGATTGACGTTCAGGTATTTACCCGCGATGGTCTTGAAAAAGACCAGCGTGCCAAGGAAATTGAAAAGTCCCAGCTGGACAAGGTGCGCAAGGATATCAATGACGAATTCCGCATTGTGCAGGGTGCCACATTCTATCGATTGAAGGGTGCATTGCTGGGTAAAAAAGTTGCAGGTGGCCCCGGCCTGAAAAAGGGTGCCGAACTGACTGAGGAATACCTGGACAGTCTGGGCAGTGATGACTGGTTCAAACTGCGTCTTGCTGACGAAGAGCTGAACAAGCAACTGGAATTGGCGGAAGCACAGCTCAAGCGTCGTCGTGATGATCTGGACGAGCGGTTTGAAGATAAGAAGCGCAAGCTCGTACAGGGTGATGATCTTGCTCCGGGCGTGCTCAAAATCGTTAAAGTCTATCTGGCAATCAAGCGTCGCATTCAGCCAGGCGACAAGATGGCAGGCCGGCACGGTAACAAAGGTGTTATCTCTGCAATTATGCCAGTAGAAGACATGCCGTTTGACGAGACCGGCAACCCGGTTGATGTTGTGCTTAATCCATTGGGTGTACCGTCGCGGATGAACGTTGGTCAGATTCTGGAGACGCACCTGGGTGCGGCTGCAAAAGGTCTGGGTCTGCGCATCGAGAAAATGTTGCATGAGCGACGAAAAGTAGAGGAAGTGCGCAAACTGCTGGATGAAATCTACAATACAGTAGGTGACAAGAAAGAGCCGATAGACGAGTTGAGTGACGATGAAATCATGGTGCTGGCAAACAATCTGAAGGCAGGTGTGCCGATGGCTACACCGGTTTTTGATGGCGCCAACGAGGGCGAGATCAAGCAGATGCTGCGGCTTGCCGGTATGGATGACAGTGGCCAGGTCACGCTCTACGATGGCCGGACCGGTGATGAGTTTGACCGGAAAGTCACAGTGGGCATCATGTATATGCTGAAACTGAACCATCTGGTGGACGACAAGATGCACGCCCGTTCTACCGGGTCCTACAGCCTGGTCACGCAACAGCCTCTGGGTGGTAAAGCCCAGTTTGGTGGTCAGCGCTTTGGTGAGATGGAAGTCTGGGCGCTTGAAGCGTACGGTGCTGCCTATACCCTGCAGGAAATGCTCACAGTCAAATCTGACGATGTGGCTGGTCGCACCAAGATGTATAAAAACATCGTGGATGGTGATCACCGCATGGAGCCGGGTATGCCTGAATCGTTTAACGTACTTCTTAAAGAGATCCGATCGCTTGCTATTGATATGGATCTGGAAGTTTCCGGTAAATAACGAATCGCCGAATTTGTGATGCCTGCTGCATGACGGCAGGCGGAGGAAAGTAGAATGAAAGACTTACTGGGATTATTGAAGTCACAGTCACAATCAGATGAGTTTGACTCTATTCGCATAGGACTGGCGTCGCCGGAGATGATCCGCGCCTGGTCTTTTGGCGAAGTGAAAAAGCCGGAAACCATAAACTACCGAACGTTCAAGCCCGAGCGTGACGGCCTGTTCTGCGCCAAGATTTTTGGCCCGGTAAAGGACTACGAGTGCCTGTGTGGCAAATACAAGCGTCTGAAGCACCGCGGTGTTATCTGCGAGAAGTGTGGTGTTGAAGTCGCGCTTTCCAAGGTGCGTCGTGAGCGCATGGGGCACATTGAGCTGGCCAGTCCTGTTGCGCACATCTGGTTTTTGAAGTCACTGCCTTCAAGGATCGGTTTGCTGCTGGATATGACCCTGCGTGATATCGAGCGGATTCTGTACTTCGAATCGTTTGTGGTAACTGATCCGGGCATGACCACGCTGGAAAAAGGTCAATTGCTGACTGATGAGCAGTATTACGAAGCAATGGAAGAATTCAGCGATGAATTTGATGCCAAGATGGGTGCTGAAGCGATTCAGCAGCTGATGCGTGATCTGGATCTCAATGACGAAGTCAATCGCTTGCGTGAGGAGATTCCGGCCACCAATTCAGAGACCAAGCTGAAGAAGCTGTCCAAGCGCCTCAAACTGCTGGAAGCGTTCTCCGAGTCGGGTAACAAGCCGGAGTGGATGGTGCTGACGGTGCTGCCGGTGCTGCCACCTGATCTGCGTCCGCTGGTGCCACTGGACGGTGGGCGTTTTGCTACATCAGATCTGAATGATCTGTACCGTCGGGTTATCAACCGTAACAACCGCCTGAAGCGCCTGCTTGATCTGAATGCGCCTGACATCATCGTGCGCAACGAAAAGCGTATGCTGCAGGAAGCTGTTGATGCGTTGCTGGACAACGGTCGTCGCGGCAGGGCAATCACGGGTACCAACAAACGTCCGTTAAAGTCACTGGCGGACATGATCAAGGGTAAACAGGGCCGGTTCCGTCAGAACCTGCTGGGCAAGCGGGTGGACTACTCGGGCCGTTCTGTGATTACCGTAGGTCCGACTCTGAGGCTGCATCAGTGCGGTCTGCCGAAAAAGATGGCGCTGGAGCTGTTCAAGCCTTTCATCTTTGGCAAACTTGAGCGTCGCGGTCTGGCCACGACCATCAAGGCAGCAAAGAAGATGGTCGAGCGTGAAACGCCTGAGGTCTGGGATATCCTGGCAGAAGTGATCCGCGAGCACCCGGTCATGTTGAACCGCGCGCCAACACTTCACCGTCTGGGCATCCAGGCGTTTGAGCCGGTGCTGATTGAAGGTAAGGCGATTCAGCTCCATCCGCTGGTGTGTGCTGCCTATAACGCCGACTTCGACGGTGACCAGATGGCCGTACACGTACCGTTGACGCTGGAAGCCCAGCTGGAAGCGCGTACGCTGATGATGTCCACCAACAACATTCTGGCACCTGCCAGTGGTGACCCTATCATCGTGCCGTCGCAGGACGTGGTACTGGGTCTTTACTACATGACTCGTGAGCGCGTGAATGCCAAGGGCGAGGGCATGATTTTTGCCGACGCTGATGAAGTGAAGCGTGCCTATGACACCAAAGCTGCGCATCTGCAGGCGCGAATTAAAGTGCGGCTGGACGATTTCGAGTTGAATGAAGCTGGCGAGCCGATCAAGGTGCGCCGCATTGTTGACACCACTGTCGGGCGCGTGCTGCTGTTTGCCATTGTGCCAGACGGTCTGCCGTTCTCAATGGTCAATCAGAAAATGGCCAAAAAGCAGATCTCCAGCATTCTCAATGCCTGTTATCGAAACGTTGGGCTGAAGGAAACAGTCATTTTTGCTGACCAGCTGATGTACACCGGTTATCGCTATTCGACTGTTTCGGGCTCATCCATTGGTGTGAATGACTTTGTAATTCCCGAAGCCAAAGCCAAAATCATTGGCCAGGCTGAGGCGGAAGTAGAAGAAATCGAAAACCAGTATGCTTCCGGTCTGGTTACCCAGGGCGAGAAATACAACAAGGTTATCGATATCTGGTCCCGCGCCAACGATCTGGTTGCAAAGGCGATGATGGAAGGTCTTTCCACCGAGCCGGTAATCAATAAAGAGGGCAAAGAGGAGCGGCAGGAATCGTTCAACTCGGTTTACATCTATGCCGACTCCGGTGCGCGTGGTTCACCCGCACAGATTCGTCAGCTGGCCGGTATGCGAGGTCTGATGGCGCGTCCGGACGGCTCCATTATCGAGACACCGATTACCGCCAACTTCCGCGAAGGACTGAGCGTTGTGCAGTACTTTACCTCAACGCACGGTGCGCGTAAGGGTCTTGCCGACACCGCATTGAAGACCGCGAACTCAGGTTATCTGACACGTCGACTGGTCGACATCTCCCAGGATCTGGTGATCACTGAGGAAGATTGTGGTACTCAGGAAGGCCTGGTAATGAGTCCGATCATTGAGGGTGGTGACATTATCGCTGCGCTGGGTGAGCGGGTACTGGGTCGTATTCTGGTGCGCGATGTTGCTGATCAGCAAACTGGTGAGGTGCTTATCGAAGCGGGCACCATGCTGGATGAGAAAATGGTTGATCGCCTCGAAACCATGGGTGTGGATGAGGTTTACGTCCGGTCGCCGATTACCTGTGATACTCGCTTTGGTATCTGTCGTCAGTGTTACGGACGTGATCTGGCGCGTGGCCATCTGGCAAACGTTGGTGAGGCTATCGGTGTTATTGCTGCTCAGTCCATCGGTGAGCCGGGCACACAGCTGACCATGCGTACCTTCCACATTGGTGGTGCGGCATCGCGGGCAACAGCTGCTGATAACGTTCAGGTCAGAACAACCGGTTCGGCGCATCTGCACAATATGAAAACCGTTGAAAATGTCAGCGGTGGACTGGTTGTGGTGTCGCGCTCCGGTGAGCTGATTGTAAATGACGAGGCTGGCCGCGAGCGCGAGAAGTACAAGCTGCCATATGGTGCTGTAATCACGCTGAGTGCCGATCGCAAAGTGGAGTCGGGTCAGGTTGTTGCCAACTGGGATCCGCACACTCACCCGATCATCACCGAGGTTGCAGGCAAGGTATCTTTCACGAATATGGAAGAAGGGCTGACCGTTCGTCGACAGACTGACGAGGTGACCGGCCTGTCCAGCCTGACAGTAATCGATCCGGTGGAGCGTCCGTCAGCTGCGAAAGAGCTGCGGCCAGCAATAGCACTGGTAGATGCCAAAGGTAAGGAATTGCCGCTGCCGGGTACCAACATGCCCGCAGTTTACTTCCTCCCGTCCGGCGCGATCATTGCGGTACAGGATAATACAGAGCTCAATGTGGGTGATGTTATTGCCCGTATTCCGCAGGAAGGCTCCAAGACCCGTGACATCACGGGTGGTTTGCCACGAGTGGCCGATCTGTTTGAGGCGCGCAAACCAAAAGAGCCGGCAATTCTTGCGGAAATCTCCGGTACTGTGACGTTCGGCAAGGAAACCAAAGGCAAGCGTCGTCTGGTCATTACGCCAAAAGAAGGCGATTCAATGCCAGATGGCAGCACACACTACGAAGCATTGATTCCGAAGTGGCGTGCGATGACTGTATTTGAAGGCGAATTTATCGAAAAAGGTGAGGTTGTTTCAGACGGACCGCCCTCGCCCCATGACATTCTGCGCCTGAAAGGTGTGCCGGCACTGGCCGAATACATCGTCAATGAAGTGCAGGAGGTCTATCGTCTTCAGGGTGTGCGTATCAACGACAAGCATATCGAAGTGATTGTGCGTCAGATGCTGCGGAAAGTTGAAATATCCGAAACTGGCGATTCGTCGCTGATTCGTGGCGAGCAGGTTTCCATTACGCAGGTACTGGAAGAGAATGACAAGCTGAAAGCGGCCGGCAAGATCGAGGCGCGTTATCAGCGACAGTTGCTGGGTATTACCAAGGCATCGCTGGCGACAGAGTCCTTCATATCAGCGGCGTCATTCCAGGAGACCACGCGTGTGTTGACCGAGGCTGCCGTGACTGGCAAGCGCGATTACCTGCGTGGTCTGAAGGAAAACGTGGTTGTGGGTCGTCTGATCCCGGCGGGTACCGGTCTGGCCTATCACGAGGCACGACGTGTTGCTGCGGCTGCCAACCGGGCGCATGAAGACAGCCCGGGTGTTACTGCCAGCGAAGTGGAAGCTGCGTTGACCGAAGCACTAAAAACCGGCGTTTAAGGGCTGTCGCTACAGCCTTTAAATCGCTATTTAAGTTGACTACGGGGTGCGGGATCTTTAAACTCTCGCATCCTTTACTCTGGTGAGTACCCCGAACTGCGTTTCCCGAGAAGCGTAGCAAGTGGTTACACGCCGGAGTATGAGTATTTACATGACAAGTCCAGGAGTAATGAATGGCAACTATCAACCAGTTGGTTCGTAAACCAAGACAGAGCAAAGTCGTCAAAAGTGACGTACCTGCCCTGCAAGGTTGCCCGCAAAAACGTGGCGTGTGCACCCGCGTCTACACAACTACACCTAAAAAGCCGAACTCAGCACTGCGTAAAGTTTGCCGTGTGCGTTTGACCAATGGTTTTGAAGTCACTTCCTATATTGGCGGTGAAGGTCACAACCTGCAGGAACACTCTGTGATCCTGATTCGTGGTGGTCGTGTAAAAGACCTTCCGGGTGTGCGTTATCACACAGTGCGCGGCAGTCTCGATACATCCGGTGTGGCAGCACGCCGACAGGGTCGTTCCAAGTACGGTGCCAAGCGTCCCAAGTCCTGATTTTTTTTATAACCAGTAAGGCCGCGTGACATCCATCGTTCTGGTTGATGTGAATCGTGGATTTACCTGAATATGAGGTGATTTATGCCCAGAAGAAGAGTGGCAGCAAAACGTGAAATCCTGCCTGATGCAAAGTACGGCAGCAAGATACTTGCCAAGTTCATGAACCACGTGATGGAAGATGGCAAGAAGTCGGTAGCAGAAAAAATTGTTTATGGTGCGCTGGATACTGTGACCAAAAACACTGGCGGCGATCCGCTGGATACCTTTGAAAAAGCCCTGGATGCGATAGCGCCGATGGTTGAGGTGAAGTCTCGCAGGGTGGGTGGTGCAACCTATCAGGTTCCGGTAGAGGTTCGTGCTGAGCGTCGCAGTGCGCTGGCGATGCGCTGGCTGGTTGAGCATGCGCGCAAGCGTGGTGAGAAGTCCATGGCGTTGCGCCTGGCAGGTGAAATCTCTGATGCGTCTCAGGGTCGTGGCAGTGCTGTCAAGAAACGTGAAGATGTGCATCGTATGGCTGAAGCCAACAAGGCGTTCTCGCACTACCGTTTCTAATAGTCTCAATAAACTCATTCAGTTAAAGATATAGGTGCAATAGTGGCCAGAAAAACCCCGTTAAGCCGGTACAGAAACATCGGTATCGTCGCGCACGTCGATGCTGGTAAAACAACAACGACTGAACGCGTGCTGTTTTACACAGGTATGAATCACAAAATCGGTGAGGTTCATGACGGTGCTGCAACCATGGACTGGATGGAGCAGGAGCAGGAGCGCGGTATTACCATTACCTCTGCCGCTGTTACAACCTTCTGGAAAGGCATGTACCAGCAGTTTGAAGAGCACCGTGTCAACGTTATCGACACCCCCGGCCACGTTGACTTCACAATTGAAGTTGAGCGTTCGCTGCGTGTGCTTGATGGTGCAGTAGTTGTACTGTGTGGTTCTTCGGGTGTGCAGCCACAGACCGAGACGGTATGGCGTCAGGCCAATCGTTACGAAGTGCCACGCGTCATCTTTGTCAACAAGATGGACCGTGCAGGCGCTGACTTCCTGAAAGTTGTTAATCAGGTGAAAAATCGTCTGGGTGCCATTCCTGTGCCCATGCAGCTGGCAATTGGTGCTGAAGACGAGTTCCGTGGTGTTGTCGATCTCGTGAAGATGAAGAGTATCGTCTGGAGTGAGGCGGATCAGGGCGTCACTATGAGCTATGAAGAGATTCCTGCGAACATGCAGGCTGACGCCGAAAAATGGCGTGAATTCATGGTTGAGTCGGCGGCTGAGGCCAACGAAGAGCTGATGAACAAGTATCTGGAAGGCGAAGAGCTGACAGAAGAAGAGATCAAGGCTGGTATTCGTCAGCGCACGCTGTCCAACGAAATTGTGCCGACATTCTGTGGTTCTGCATTCAAGAACAAGGGTGTGCAGGCTGTGCTGGATGCGGTGGTTGAATACCTGCCGTCGCCGACCGAAGTGAAGGACATTGAAGGTACGCTGGAAGACGGAACAGTTATCGCGTGTGAATCAAGCGATGAAGCCCCGTTTGCGGCGCTGGCATTCAAGATTGCCACCGACCCGTTCGTGGGTACGCTGACATTCTTCCGGGTTTACTCCGGCACCCTGAATTCGGGTGATGCTGTCTATAACTCAGTGAAAAGCAAAAAAGAACGGGTTGGTCGTATGGTGCAGATGCGCGCCAACAACCGGGATGAGATCAAGCAGGTTCTGGCAGGTGATATCGCGGCAGCGATTGGTCTGAAAGATGTGACTACCGGTGAAACGCTGTGTGATCCGAACCGGGTTGTCGTTCTGGAAAAAATGGATTTCCCGGATCCGGTGATTTCTGTGGCTGTTGAGCCGAAGACCAAGGCTGACCAGGAAAAGATGGGTATCGCTCTGGGCAAGCTGGCTCAGGAAGATCCATCTTTCCGTGTAGAGAGTGATGAGGAATCAGGTCAGACCATTATTTCCGGCATGGGTGAGCTTCACCTGGATGTTCTGGTAGACCGCATGCGTCGGGAGTTTGGCGTTGAGGCCAATATTGGTAAGCCTCAGGTAGCCTACCGTGAAACGATCCGCAAGAAAGTCGAAGTTGAAGGCAAGCACGTCAAGCAGTCTGGTGGTCGTGGTCAGTACGGTCATTGCTGGTTGCGTCTTGAGCCCCTGCCGGCTGATGAAGAGTACACATTTGTTAATGAGGTGGTGGGTGGTGCAATTCCGCGTGAATACATCCCTGCTATCGACAAGGGTGTTCAGGAGCAGATGAAAAACGGTTGTCTGGCTGGTTATCCGCTGCTGGCCATGAAGGTAACTGTATTTGATGGCTCTTTCCATGACGTTGACTCCAGCGAAATGGCGTTCAAGATCGCCGGTTCCATGGCGTTGAAGAAAGGTGCCTTGATGGCTGACGCCGCACTGCTTGAGCCTATCATGAAGGTTGAAGTGGTAACGCCGGAAGAAAACATGGGTGACGTGATGGGTGACCTGAATCGTCGTCGTGGTATGGTTCAGGGTATGGATGACAGTGCCAGTGGCAAGGTTATTGATGCCGAGGTGCCTTTGGCTGAGATGTTTGGGTATGCTACCGATCTCCGCTCTGCGACTCAGGGGCGTGCGACCTACACCATGGAATTCCTGAAGTACGGTGAAGTGCCCAGCAATGTTGCGGAAGGCATTATCAACAAGAACAAAGGTTGATTTTAACTGATTTTAAAGACTAGTTTCGCGAGGTGATATTGTGGCGAAGGGTAAATTTGAACGTAATAAGTTACACGTTAACGTCG
>TARA_R110002072_G_scaffold137286_1_pt1 | contig 15443 bp, 13 predicted proteins | sample TARA_R110002072 | Tara Oceans TARA_R110002072 (sample SAMEA4397118) | marine metagenome | biome: Polar Biome; feature: [SRF] surface water layer (ENVO:00010504); material: water (ENVO:00002006), including particulate matter (ENVO:01000060) such as... | depth 5 m | reverse complement strand
TTTACCTTTGAATTGCTCCCAAACAAGGGCTCCTGGCCCGTTATAAATTTCCTCGAACGTACCGTCACGCAAGATTTTGATGATAATCGCGTGCTGCGGCTGACTGCGGAATGCAACAGAGTTGGATTGCGTAGCTTTGATCTCAACTTCCACGCCGGTTTCAGTGAGAGCGTCATAGCCTTTATTGGACGCTGTCTTCAACTCAAGATTGTATGCATCGGCCACGAGGCATTCACCCAAACTGCCAACCATATGACCATCCGGGGTAAAGTGCCTGCCCGGGAACATGGCCTCCAACTCATTTACCGTGGCATAGAGCTGAGTGACCAAGGCCCGGAATTTATCGTGATCGATCATAGACATTTAACGCCGCAATCACGCGCTTGTCGCGTGCATTGCCTTGTTATCTGATTTTTGTAGGGACGCACGATGAATGGCGTCAATGTGGACCAAGGCGCTATCGACGTACTCGAACCCACATTCATACCCATCGAAGGCCACGAAAAGATCTGTGCCAGCAAGAACTACAGCTTCGGCACCCTGTTCGTCACACATTGCCTTTCCGGCTTGGAATATGGTCGTTCTCTGATCTTCGCTAACAGCCCCAGACACTGCGATATTCATGTAGGCTTCGTGAACTTCCTCTAAGCTTTCTCCAGGCGGCACAACGATTTCGACCTCTTGAAAGCTATCGAAAAGTCGCGATTCCATAACCACTTTATTTCCTAACACGCCTACCTTGGTATACCCCTTCTCAAGCAGAACGTTTTCGAGTCCAGATAACGCGTCAATGACAGGGATAGGTGATACGTCCCGCAGTTCGGAAATGCAAAAATGCCCTGCTATTGAAGTCACTGCCAACACATCAGCACCTGCGGCGCTCAAACGGTTAGCTAATGCTTGGAAGATTTCCACCTGTTTATCTACGTCACCAGTCTGAATGTTGCGTATCAAATCGCTCGCTTGTGCATGACAGATAGTCAGCTCTAACTGGCTATGACTACCAGATGCCTGACGGGCTCTCACAAGGTTACGGTAATAGAATTCTGTGGCGGCCGGTCCAATACCGCCAATCAGTCCGATATGCATAGATACCTCCGTGTGATGTGTTTATTCTTTACAGATAACGCCGCTCAGCACGTGCGGCTACGGAATGGAGGCGAAGCCGCAATGGAGTAGACGTCGCCGTGCCTGTGTTTGTTAGGCCCTCATATCCTCTTAAAAATTGACCTAATAATGTCCCATACTTTGAAGATCATAGCGCCAAATGCTGCACCAACAGTGAACCTGAAATAATATCCCGCAGCAAAACAAGCAATAGCTATAAAAATGGAATAAATCCCCTCATTTCGAGAGCTTGCACCAAATGTATCAGCTAAACTTTCAAATGGGGAATCACTGTAGCTCCAATCATAACTAACACCCCAAATCACAAAGACGATGGTGACTATCACACCAACGATACGATAAATCTTAGCGAATGATTCAACATATTGTGGATCGATACCTTCAAGGTCATAGTCAACCCCCATCCGAGTCTTGGATTTATTCTGATCTTCTTCCATATTAACCTCTAGAGTTTTCAGTACAGCAACGCCTAACGAATAGCTAAGCGGCGGCCCGACAGGGCCGTCCGGTGGACGGCCGCAAGGCCGGGAACGAACTTGAGCGACTGGTTATGTAGTTTCGAAGTCTGCACAAAAATCCAAAATTTCCTGCACCACCTTATCAGGCTTCTCTTCAATAATGAGGTGGCCTGCATCATCAATCACGCGAAAAACCGATCCTGGAATCAAGCCGTGAAGCTTTTCTCCTCGGTCCAGCGGTATCCAGCTATCCTCCCGTCCCCAAAGAATCAAGGTAGGTGTAGTAATTTGAGGATAAAGCGACTGGACCTCATCGGTATATTTTGAGTCTGCTTGCGCCATCTGACGATAGAAAGCTGTCTTGCCTTGCTCGCCAGTCCACGGCGAAACGATTCCCTCTAGCGTTGCCTCACCAAGTGGCTTGAAAGCAGCCGTTTGCACGTAGGATCGGACCACAGCTTCGTGAATATGGTCTGGGAGCCCTGAAAAAGCAGCTTCATACTTGTTTACATGGCGAAAAAATGGCGAGCCCCAAGGAGAGACTGCGACCGGATCAATCAGAATAATCTTCTTAAAAGACTGTTCATTGAGAAGATGAGCTCTGAGCGCGGTAGCGCCACCAAAGTCATGACCGACAATAATTGGGTCTTCCAGCTCCCAATGAGTAAGCAAGCTATCCAAAACGTTATTCTGCACACCCAGCGACACGTCGCCTTCCGCCGTACAAGATTGGCCATAGCCAAGCAAATCAAAAAAATAGACCGTGTACTTGTTGGACAGTTGCTGTATCAAATGTCGCAGATTGAATGATGACCAGGGAGTTCCATGAACAAGGACCATTGGCGGGCCTTCGCCCAACCGGTCATAGCGAACTTCCCGCCCGTCAAAGTCATAAGATTCTGAAAGTTTCCAATTGCTCAATGCTCAAACTCCTTTTCTACATAACGCTTGCAGCATGCGCGCCTGCGGAATGGAGCCGAAGGCGCAATGTAGTAGGCGTCGCCGTGCCTGCACTGGTTATGTGGACTCATCCCCGCCATTTTCTGAAAACCTCCTCCACTTGGCCCTTTGAAGCTGAAACCCACTGGGCAAGCTCTGCATCTTTGCGATGCGGATAGCCCAGGAGGTTGGCAAAGGTATTGTTGATTACCAACCAAGAGTCATCATTCCCGCCCTCACTTTCATCAAACTCATCAACGAGGGGGAACTGTTTTGCTACCTGACGAACAACTTTACGATCAACACCGAAAAGTGTGTGAAACTCCCAATCCTCGAAGAACTTACCGTCAGCGACAGCATCCAAGCATCGCTGAACTATCTTCAATTCAGCTTCTGTCAAATCAGATAGCGGCATTGGCTATACCCACATAACGCGGAACTTTGCGGCAATTTTGGAGCCGCGAAGCGGCGGAAAAATTGTCCGACAACAGTGAATTGTTAGGTGCACCCAGACTTGAAGGTGACCCGGGGGTACTCGTAATCCAGGATGCTGACGCAGTCATTGATTCCTGCCACCAGATACTCTTTTAGCTGACCGTTTTCCGCGATGAACGGCGCTGTTTCGCGAGCAGCTTCAGTAGCTAGCCAACCATTATCCAAGACCTCGAATACCCAGTGATCCTTGGAATCGTCGCCCCAGAATTCCAGCAATTGACCTTCATCGAGTACGCGAAAGCCTTCAACCGCTTCAAAATCAACATAGACTATCTCATTGGACCGGAACGCAAGAGTGAGGCGTAGCGTCCACAGGTCATAGTTGACCGTGATAAGCTCCGGCACATTGCCTTCTTGTCTCGCTTCTATCCCCTTGAGGCGAGGGAATTTCATATTTCACCTAACAGCTTATTAGTTTGCTTTCTTATTAAACCGCAACACCATCACCCAGTCCAATACTGCTTCACAACCTGAATAAACTCGATTTTTCAGATCATTACCCCTCCATCTCAGGGGGCTTTTGAGCTTTTGGTTCTGTGAAAAGTGTGCACGCGGGATATTTATGCACGTTTTTGCACGTTAAATCCAGTGGGTCGAATTTTTCCCATGCTGAAACAGATACCTACAGAGATGCATTGTGAAAAGTGAGCAGGGCCGTGCAAATTAAGCCGCAAGAATTTTGGCGTTTTTGGGTGTTTTTTATTATAACTGTACGTACATACAGCATTCAGCCACGGAGGGCGAGCGTGTCGAAATCACCGTTTCTACAATCGGTCCGCACAGAAATTAGGACAAAGCAGTACAGCTACCGAACCGAGAAGTCCTATCTTTACTGGGTTCGTCAGTTCATCCTTTTCAATGACAAGAAGCACCCAAAAGTCATGGGTAATCACGAAATTGAGCGTTTCCTGAATCACCTCGCCGTCAATCGGGGAGTCAGTCCGGGCACTCAAAATCAGGCGCTATGCGCGATTATTTTTGTCTACAAGCATGTGCTGAAGCGGGAGATTGAAAACCTACAGTACAAGATGACGAAAACGCCTCGACGCATGCCAACCGTTCTGAGTCCCGATGAAGTTGCTTCTATTCTTCAAAACATGGATGCAGAGTATTGGCTCATCACTGCGCTTCTTTATGGATGCGGTTTGAGAATCAACGAAGCTCTTTCGCTTCGCGTGAAAGACATCGACCTAAAAAGCCGCAGTTTGCTCGTATTCAACGGTAAGGGACGAAAAGATCGATACACACTGATTCCAGGCAATCTAAGAGAAAACATGGAGCGACAATTCGCCCATGTCAGGGCTGTACATGAGTCCGATCTTGCCGATGGATTCGGGCTTACGTCAGTGCCGGCCTCACTTCACAAGAAGTATGGACCGGCCATGAAGGACTTTGGTTGGCAGTACCTGTTCCCATCCGTAACAAGATGCGTTCATCCCATCGCTGGTTATGTGTGCCGCCACCATCTTCATCATTCATCGTACTCGCGGCGATTGAGGCAGGCCGTTCTGGCCACGGGAATCACCAAGCGTGTGACGGCTCATACCTTTCGGCATGCCTTTGCGACAGAGTTATTGAGATCGGGGAGCGATATCAGGACGGTTCAGGAAATTCTTGGGCATAGCGACATTCGAACGACAGAAATCTACACGCATGTCATTGGCGATCGACGTGCTGGAACCGTCAGCCCTTTTGATCGTTTGCCAAGTTCTTGATGGGGCGTTGCTTACCCGTTTAAGGGGCGTAAAGCCTGGAATTGGGAGTGCGGCGAATGTTCGCTTTTGTTTAGGTATTGCCTGGGATGCGGGACGGTCGCAAAGCGAACCTTCAGATTCGTGGATTACGAAATCATAGGTCGCGCTGGACTAGCGTGTCCAGTGGAGGTCGCAGACTGGAATGGACTTGCCCCAGGCGCAAGACATCCGACGGTTTTGCTCACCCCCGTGATGAGCGAGTTGGGATCTGCCAAATGGAGGAAGGACCAAAGCTGATTTCCACCTGACTTTGGGGTGTTTTGACTCCAAGATATGTATCTAATCGATCAAAAATAGGCGCCAAGGGGATAACCAGTCCTTCTGAAACGGTTTCATTCAGTTGGGCGTATGAAACCGACGGTACCCCTGTGATGATCACCAGGCAGGCATACGGATCGACTTCGCGTGGGACTTGGAGAGTCTCTAGGAGCTGGTCCAATATGGTTCCGATAGCGGCACGCTTAATACCATATCTCTGCTCCATAAATGAGATCACGGCAATCGCCAACAGCTCAACGCGCGTGAAAACCCGACTTCGACCGGCACCTTGATCACCTGTAAAGGCAGGCAAATCCCGTAAAAGGGCTCGCATCTGGTCTCGTGTATAACCCGATATTGAACACGCATCTGCCATTTTCAGTGTTCGAACATTCATCAGATCTGTGGTTCTGTTGTGGAGTTTGCCGTCTATTAAACCAGTTAGTGGGATGCTCTGACAAATTAGCGTGTCTGTTAGACGCATTTCTATGCTAAAATGGCAGATAATGTCGGAACTACATTTTTGCCTATTGGCCAATGTTGAGTTCCTGTAGGATGAAACGCTATTTTTGAAGAGTTGAACTGGGCAGAACTATGGCCACCGCGGATCAGATTAAATCACTTATTCGCTCTTATTCTGAGGAGGATCGAGAGCGTTTCTACTCGATTGCCCTTCAGATGGCGGCCCATGAGGCAAAACAAGGACATGCGACACTCGCGCATGAAATTCGCGGGCTTGTGGACAATCATAGGAAGAGAGTCCAGCAGGGCTTGAAGGTAGTCCCTTTCCCGCAGGAGTTGAAAGGTCTGGTGGTATCTGATATCCCGGATATCCCATTTACATCCCTAGTTGCGCCCAAGACCACGCTGGACCGTTTCCACCGGGTGATCAAAGAGTTCTATCAGCGTGGCAAGTTGCAGCAACATGGCTTATCTAATCGCCGACGCATTCTTCTTGCTGGCCCGCCCGGTACCGGAAAGACCATGTCAGCTCGGGTTCTAGCCCATGAGTTGAAGTTGCCACTTTACACAGTACAGGTGGACCGACTAGTGACGAAGTTTATGGGCGAAACCAGTGCTAAGTTGCGCCAGATCTTCGACATCATGGAACAAAAGCAAGGGGTTTATTTCTTCGATGAATTTGACGCCATCGGAGGTGACCGTTCAATGGACAATGATGTTGGGGAAATGCGCCGGGTTCTGAACGCCTTATTGCAGTTCATCGAACAGGATAATTCGGACAGTATTATTGTTGCTGCAACGAACAATCCCAAACTTTTGGATCAGGCATTGTTTCGTCGATTTGATGATGTGCTTTATTACTCGCTTCCGGGTGAAAGTGAACGAAAACATCTAATTGAATTGATAATGGGAGCTTTTCTCGCCAGCCGTTTCTCGTGGAAAAAAGTGTTGTCTGCCTGTGAGGACCTGAGTCAGGCGGAAATAGGCTCGGCATGCCGCGACGCGATTAAAGAAGCGGTACTCCATGATCGATCGAAGGTAACGGCCACGGAATTAATTGGTACTTTAAATCAGCGGAGGCTGGTCTATTCTGGGCTCTGATACTCTCCTTTTTGGAAAACGAAATAGTTTATGGATAAGCTTCCTCATATTGTTCTACCTGACCAGCCAGAAACCCGCCTTTATACCAGTACCGCTTCCGCTCCAATTGAAAAGACAGTTATTCCCAGGAATCGCGCTCAGCATGGCCAGTATTTGCAGAGCCAGTTTACAGCAGCTTGGGAGGAATCTCAGCGTAGCCAGCTTGCTTTAGTCGGGGCGCGGAATGGTGTTTATCTCGAATTCATTAGTGATCCAGATACGGAGTTAGTTACCAAAAGCCTAGAGGATATGCGATCCAAAGAAATCAGGCTGCTAAATGTCCGTAAAGAGAAGAACACGTCCGGTCAATTGATCACGTTGGCAACCGTATATGTCTCTAATCAGAAGCGGAAATATTTTGCCAAGAAGTTGGACGAATACCTGAGCCAGAATACTGATAAAGGGAACCCCAAACATCAGGATTTGGTAGCAAGCATATCAGATATCAGAAGCGCCCTGTTGGTTGACTCATTTTGGACGGATACCAATGCCTCGAAGCCGGGGACGGACAAAAAATGGGTGGAAGTATGGCTGCGAGGAGAATCTGATGAAGATGTAAACATTTTTGACAGGCTGCTCGCCCAACTAGAACTGGAAGCCCGCCACGGCGTAATAAAATTTCCAGAACGGATGGTTAAAGTTGTTTTCGCCAGCTCCGCTGACTTGGAAAAGCTGACACAGGCAAGTGACCTAATTGCAGAATATCGCTTGGCAAAGACCACCACTGCACTTTTTATGGAGATGGACGCCAAAGAGCAAGCTGGTTGGGTTGATAACTTGCTGAACCGTATTTCCCGACCTGAAAATCCATTGTCATCGGTGTGCATTCTCGATACAGGCATAAACAATGGAAACCCATTGATTAAACCGTTTTTATCTGGCGAAGACTGTCAATCTGTCGACCCTTCATGGGGAACACATGACCATGATCGTCATGGCACGCTTATGGCGGGGACCGCTTTGTATGGAGATTTAACTCCATTATTGGAAAGCTCTGATTCTGTGCCTGTTCCTCACATTTTGGAGTCGGTGAAAATCTTGCCACATGATGGTGAAAACGAGCCCCAACTTTGGGGATATATTACGGCTCAAGGAGTCAGCAGAGCAGAAATACAAGCGCCCCATAGAAAACGATCTTACTGCATGGCAGTCACTGCAACGGATACTCGCGATAGAGGGCGCCCTAGCTCCTGGTCAGCTGGCATTGATCAGTTGGCGGCCACGTGGGACGAGCAAAGATTGTTCATCATTAGTGGCGGTAATTCCCTGCAAACGATGGAGGTAAAAGAGGCGGCGCAGCAATATCCTGATATTCAGGTGACAGAGTCGGTTCATGATCCAGCCCAGTCGTGGAACGCGCTTACAGTTGGTGCGATCACTAATCTCGTCGATATCATTGACTCGAAACTTGCGTCTTATCAGCCTGTTGCTGAGGCGCAAACACTTTCGCCATTTTCTACTACTTCGAGTACTTGGGAAGAGAACAAGTGGCCCATTAAGCCTGAGCTAGTGTTAGAGGGTGGCAATTTAGCAATAGACGATTCGGGATTCGCTACTGAATGCGATGATCTTTCAATCCTATCCACAACCTATCAGCCAGATGTGCAGGGCTATTTTTACCCCTTTAATATGACGAGTGCCGCCACCGCACAATTGGCGAGGATGGCGGGAGCCATAAGGGCTGAATACCCAGACTATTGGGAAGAAACCATCCGTGCACTTTTGGTTCACTCCGCGAGCTGGCCGGAGCCCCTCAAAAAACAGTTCATGAGTAGAGATAGCAAGAGTGAGTATAAGAACCTGCTGAAAATTTGCGGGTATGGCGTACCCAGTCTCGATAAAGCTCTCTACAGTGCCAGAAATTCGTTAACGCTGATTGCCCAAGCAGAGCTCCAGCCATACGATAAAAGGTCTGGCGGTGGAATGCGTACACGCGATATGCATTTCTATGATCTTCCATGGCCGGTGAAAGTTTTGCAGGAGCTCCCTGATGATGTGCAGGTGAAGATGAAAGTCACGCTGTCATATTTTGTTGAACCAGGGCCAGGTGAAATCGGTTGGAAAGATCGATACCGCTATGCTTCTCACGCGCTACGATTCGATATCAATAATCCAGGTGAATCCAAAGATGCGTTCATCAAGCGGATAAACAAGGCTGCTAGAGAACAAGATGAGCAACTGACGAATACTCAATCAGCTTCTGACCATTGGGTGCTTGGTTCAACAGCCAGAGACCGGGGGTCCATACATTCAGATACCTGGACAGGAACCTCTGCTCAGTTGGCAGCTTCCAATTTTATTTCGGTTTTGCCGAAAATTGGTTGGTGGAGAGAAAGGGCGCACCTTGGGTGCTGGAATCGAAAAACTCGTTATAGTTTGGTAGTTTCGATCGAGACAGAAAGCACGGAAGTCGATGTTTATACTCCGATTGTGACGAAGCTGAGGTTGCCGATCCCAGTTGAAATTGGAACTTAAGACCAAAATGCTATTGGCAAGCACCCGATATCGGATGAAATGGCTGTGATTAGCTTGGAGTCTGTGGAGAAAAGCCCTAACTCGAATGTCCGCTCTTGTTTAGGTATTGCCTGGGATGCGGGACGGTCGCAAAGCGAACGTTCAGGTCCAAATCCGAAGGACTCAGTTTGAGGCTAGGGCGTGTCACGCGTATCGGAGCAATTCCAGAAGGTTGTTTCATGACTTCGGCTGGCATTCACGCTGCATGCCTTTTCTGTTCAGTAGGCGTTAGGCTTTTGCCATTTTGCTGCGCCGCCATAGCCGTCCATCGATGGCAGATAAGCCCAGAGCAATCAGCGCCATTCCCACAAAATGGACAGCCTCCAGTGATTCGTTTAGGAAAAGTGATCCGAGCAGTATCGCTGAGACAGGAACCAGCAATGTAACTAGTAGCAGGTTGGTGGCTCCTGCTGACTCCAATATTTTGAAATAGAGAACATAAGCGACAGCTGTAGAGAGGACGGCAAGCCCAACGATAGCGCCCCATGTCCTCATGCTGGGCGCTGCAATATCAAGAGGACCGTCTACGATCAGGGCGATTGGAGCCAACACGAGCGCTGATGCAGTGACCTGGCCAGCAGCAGTAATCATAGGGTTTATAGTCATTGCCTTAAATCGGCGACCATACACGCCAGCAAACGCATAGGACACAGTTGCAGCAATGATAGCGAGTTGTGCTAGCAGGCTGTTGTCGCCATCGATAGCGGGTAAGCCGATCATCACAACTACTCCGATAAAACCAACCACTACTCCTACAATTTTCAAGGGCGTGGCACGCTCGTCAGGTAGGAACATACTAGCGACAACTACAGTGAATATCGGAGTTGCTGCGTTAAGGATCGATGCCAGTCCAGACGCAATTTGAGTTTGCCCCCAAACGATGAAGACAAAGGGGATGACATTGTTCAACAACCCCATTCCCAGAAATGCCGCCCAAACCCCCAAGCTCTTTGGCGGGCGCAACCCCATGACCAACGCGAAGCTCCATAACGCTATGGCAGCGATTCCTACCCTGAGCGTAACAATTGTGAGTGGCGGCAGGTCTGCAACAGCTACACCGACGAAGAAAAATGATCCTCCCCACAGGACGGACAGAACGATCAACATTACCCATTCACGAGCGCCCATAGCGGTGTTTATTGAAGATGTCATAGTGAGTGCCTGTCCAAGTTAATACATGTTGTAACCAGCTTAGGGGGTGATCAAAACTCAAAACATCCGATTATTGCGTTCTAATTCACTTTCGCTGCTCTGTCTTGCTCAGGGTGTCCTAACGCAATAAATTGCTCGATTTGAAATTACTCAGCAATAATCGGATAGATACGCCTCGCAAAGTCAGTTCAACTACATATTGTCAAATTCGAGCAAAGGGTTACGTCATGTCGATGCCATCTGAACAGCTGATGCGAGTAGCAATACAAGCAAGGGATAAGTCCTTCGATGGACAGTTTTTCTATGGCGTTATCACGACGGGCGTATTCTGCCAACCATCCTGCTCCGCTCGCCCAGCCAAGCCCGAAAACCTAAGATTTTTTCCAACTATTGCAAGCGCCGTGCTGGCTGGTTTCAGGCCTTGCAAGCGTTGCCAAGCGACGGAAGGCACTCCACGAGTAGCTCGATTGGTGGAGGTAGCCCGTCATATTGAGGAATATGCCGACGAGCGGCTAACACTATTTAACTTGGCTGAGATAGCAGGGCTGTCTCCTTCAAGGCTACAAAGAATATTCAAAAAAGCCTTTGGCGTCTCACCTAAAGCCTATCAAGATGCGGTTCGCATGCGGCATTTCAAGCAATCCTTGAAAGAAGGCGACAGCGTAACCGATGCAATTTTTTCTTCGGGATTTGGCTCCATTAGCCGCGTCTACGGTGAAGCGACACGCAATATCGGGATGACGCCCAAGGCCTACCGAGCAGGCGGTGCTGGTGAAGTCATCACCTACGCTTGCCGAAACACCGCTCTTGGCCTGATGGCCATGGCAGCGACGGATAAGGGAGTCTGTTTTGTCCAATTCGGTGATAATGAAGTGTCACTGGTCACCAACCTGAAAGGGGAATTCCCTAGTGCCGAATTGAGCATTTCACCTGCGCAAGACGCCCCCGAACTTGATGCCTGGATGGAAGCCTTGGATCAGCATATCAGCAAAGGTGCCCCAAGGCCTGACTTACCGCTTGATATGCGGGGAACCGCGTTTCAAATGAAGGTATGGCAATTCCTGTTGAGCATCCGAGAAGGTGACGTTCTCAGCTATAGCGAGGTGGCTCAGCAAATCGACAAGCCAAAAGCGGTCAGGGCAGTTGCTTCGGCGTGTGCAAAAAACCGTATAGGCGTGCTCATTCCTTGCCACCGGGTCTTAAGGGGTGACGGAAGTCTTGGCGGATACCGCTGGGGATTGGAGCGAAAACGGGCATTACTAGGCGCGGAAAGAGAACGACGGGCTGAATAATACTTAACGTCTATGCAAGTAGCCCGCCCTATGACTGGCGTCTACAAAGGAGCCCGTTACGGGCATAAACTCCGCTTAGAGCAGTGTCCGCTTTTGTTTAAGTGGGGACAGTTTATGGTTACCTAACCTGACCAGTTTATGGTTCCACTACCAGATCCCCAACTTCTTTTTTATCGGCAAAGGTAAACCTTCGTAAATTTCGCCCAATGGCTCTGCCGCCAACGCCCTTAATTTTTCGTTTTCCATCCGCAATTCCTTGACCAGATTGACCAAGTCGTCTTTCCGGCTCTTCCTGGTTCCGGTGGCCGTCGGGTGCTCGACGCGCTTCAATTTGGCGTTCTTGGCTTCCTCCAAATCTGCGTTTGTGGCGTCAAGGTATTGTCTAAAATGGGGCGAATAGCTCGACGTGTTCATGAGCGTTGCGCGATTCATGCCGATTGCTGCGGCGACTTCGGAGCCCTTGATTAGATAATTTTTCTTCACGAGAAAATCCGTAGGCGTGCGGTGACGCCGAATGTAGAGCGCCTTCTCTCGTTTCATATCCTGCACACACTGCCAGGCGGCGGCACTGGCGTTTCTGTCGGAAACCCAGTCTGGACGATCTTCGGGTCCTTTGTCGGCCCCTGCCGCCGCACGTTTTATTAGATACTCCATCACCATTACGCAGTCCTCAACTTGTAACTGGTTAACACGGATTCAAGCTCAGGTAGTGCCTCGTGGCGGGCGTTAAGCGTCCGGACGTGACGTGTGACATCGCGCACCATCTCTAACGAAGGCTGTTTGAAAATGTCCGGGACGGCCGGGTTGTTCAGAACCTCAACATGCGACGCAATTTGAAAAAGCATCCATTCGACATTGGTCGTCTGCATCAGATTATGGACGCACCCCAAGCACAGCTCCGGGGACGCATTGTGACGCATGGGTTCTCCCTGTTCCGCACATCTGGCCCTATACCTGGTCCGCCGCATCAGCAAACAATACCCCCAAGGATTCGCCTTAATGTTCTCAACCTCTATGTTTGCCAGTTGCTCGGCTAATTCCATCTGTTGCTCCGGGCTCTGGACGCGCGTCTGTCGGAGGAGGCGGCGCAGTAACTTATTCATTTGACCAGCATAGCCTTCGCCGTGACTTTTGATGTAGTTGTGAACAAGTGAATTAATAACGCGGATCTTCACTCGTTGGTGGCCTGCGCGGTTGTCTTTATCGCGAATGTAAGCCAGCCACATGGTGCGACTGATGTGTTTAAACTGGCTGCGGATCATCCAGCCTGCATCACCATCAAACCGCCGGTAAATCGCCTCTGCCCACATGTGGCGGAACGCATGGGGGCTTGGATAGAGTGCCTCACCCAGCATCTCGCTGTGGATAGTTTTGGATGTTTCCCCCGATTGGCACTCGACGTCACTGAGTGAGGAAAGCCAATCCCGTGTTTCGTCGGACAGGTGAGTGTCAAGCAAAGCCCGCCAGTCTGCCCGCAGGGTGCCGCCGCGGTATTGGCTTACCCAGTCTTTCTTGTCGCCAAAAGATCTCTGGAAAAAGAAAGCCAGCCGAGGCCATTCTTCACGGCTTCGGCGATGCGCCTCTCGTAAATTCCCGTCTATTGAGAGTTCGCTCCATTCGTCGGCGGAGCGCGATACCAAAAGCCGTTCCTTTTCCCGGTACTGGTCCATCGTCAGCAAATCGCCGGATGCTTCAACTTGCGCCAAATTTTGCCACGACTCCCAGTTATCGATCAGTTCAAAACCGGCATAGTGTTGGACGTAGTGCGGCCACAGGCCACTGACGGCTTTGAGCACTGTCTCTTCAGACTGGGAGGGGATTTTTCTATTGAATGTTCCATACAAACATGGGCGGTCACCGTCAGAGCCATGCATACGACCCAGGCGCTCAGCGATTGCAACAGCACTGAAAGTGACTTCCCGTAACTGTCGGACTCGTCCGGATGTCTTATAGACGTACCAATCTACCTGATAGCGATGCGGGAAGGCATACTGATCCAGCTTATCCATGTTTCGGTTGCGCTGGATGTCAGAATAGGAAAACCCGAACTCACTTGCTCTCCATCCAGTCAACGCCACCACACCGACTAAGCCAGCCGACGCGACCAGTTCAATGAATTGGCGAGGCAGACTGTAGCCGCCTTTCGTCTTTTTCCCGCCCTCGTATACCGTTCCGTCAAGGCCAAAGGATTTAAAAAATGCCACCGTGGGCACAAAAGAGCCGCTTTGGTCACAGCGTTGTTTCATGGCATCGAGAATTTGCAGGAACAAGTGCCAGAGCACCGGCCTCTGACATTCTCCCAGAAGGCACTGCGTTTCCTCGATATCCTCCCGGCGCAGCCAGTCCCAGATGATAACCCGCAGGCGGTCTACGGTCTCCGGTGAAGGCACAAGCCCGAAAGCTTCGGCAACCTGCTCTAACACGTTTTCTTTCAGAACGTGATGTTCGAAGCGTGCCTTACGATGAGCTTCCAGAAAGTAATCCACAACAGCTGTCTGCATCCGCTGCCCCAATGCTGGCCTACTTGGCCATATCTCGGTGACCGGTCGCCCCTCAAGGACCCGGGAGATATGAGCCCTAACAGATGTCTGGCTTACGCCCAGATCCGTGGCAATCGTCGCACAGGCTTGCAGTGTTTGACTGAGGGCGCAGGCAAGCGGGGCGTGCTCCTCAAAAAAATTGAGACAGTGCTCCACATAATATCTACCGTGATCCAGAGTAAGCAGGTTAAAGGACTGGCCTTTTTTCCAATCCTGATAGGTCAGGTCATTGTCCGTCAGCTCAGGAATCAGCACCTTGAACTGCCTCCTGACATGTGCCTCTGTCACATCCCGAGAAATCCAGTCGAGGCCCAGCTCCGAGGTAGCGTCTTTCAGAGCTTGAAGGGGCATGAGAAACGTCATGTCCATTTCACTGCGTACGGCTTTCAGCGGCGAGGGACGTCCCCCTCTCCAATTGTTCGTTAGCATAAACGTCAACACAGCTCGGCTGTTTTCGCGGGTGAGGCGGGGCAGGTTTCTTCGCGCCAAGGCGACCATCCATAGCCTCAGTCCTTTCAGTCTTCTTGTGTAGCTGTTGACGGTCGTCGATTCGGCGAGGGACAGCCAGATCTGTTTGGAGAGCGAGACGGGATCAATTCCCCGTTCCCGCACCCAGTCTGGATAGACCTCAGACAGTGCCAAAACAGTGTCAAAGTCGACCGTGTAACGTTTTCCCCTTTGGTTGATGAATTGCCATACGTTCTCCGTGAATTGATTACCCCGGTTACCAGGCAAAGCGCTGAGGCGTGCCTGCAATTCATTGAGATCCGGTAGGTTCCGATGCCGACGTGCTATCGTTGCGGTCATTCCACAGTCTCCAGGAGGTAATCAAACAAATTGGGCAGATGGGGCTTGAGGTCGGCATATTGTTTCTGGGCCTCAGCAGCAGAACGCATACGAGCCAGATTGCGCGTCATCCATTCAACGCGGATCAACAGCGTGCGCTCGACCCAATCGGGCCGGACTGCGAGCATTTGCGGTAGCCGAGCCTCGGCTTCGGCGATCGTATGAATAAATAGCAGCGCCTGCTCCACTGTGTCAGGAACGAGGATGATATCGTCGTTTTGGATCCGTTCGATGGACTGGTCGAGCGAATGAACTCGAATGTCCTCTGAACCGGTGGCCTCCACCACGCGAGTGCTCAACTCCAGATCGTTCACCGCTGCCGCCATTGCGGATACAGACGGTCGGTAGACAACATTCTGAAGATCGTTCAGAACCAGGCGGGTGACTCGACCTGCACGGTTGACGAAATCCTTATTGGCATCGGTCAGATAAGCATGCTTTTCGGTTGCCGAGGTGTGCGAGTGG